>VFQQ010000670.1_pt1 | contig 61710 bp, 39 predicted proteins | sample 3512341 | NCBI WGS metagenome assembly VFQQ01 (sample SAMN10412373, study PRJNA504923) | tailings metagenome | isolation source: Relicate 2 Philex TSF1 revegetated site | place: Philippines: Tuba, Benguet | collected 2017-08-29 | reverse complement strand
CGCCTGCTGCGTTCGGAGCAGCGGCACCACCATCGGCTTCTGGCGGGGCTGGTCACTGAACACTGCGCCCGCCCGAGGATTCTCGAGATCGGCTGCGGCGAAGGCGCCTTCTACGACGCCCTCAGGCCGTTCTCGCCCGCCCGCTACCTCGGCGCGGACTTCTCTCCGCAGAGCATCGAGATGGCCAATGCGCGACTGGCCGGGGACCTGAGCCCGGGGAAGGTCGATTTCGTCGTCGGCGACGGCCGGGCCTTCGTCACCGACGAGCAGTTCGACGCCATCGTCTTCCCCGAATGCATCGAATACCTCGGCGATCCGGACGAGCTGTTCGCGCACTATGCGCGCAACCTGGCCCCCGGCGGCCTGTTCGGCGTCACCCAATGGCTCGGCCTGAAGCCGTTGCGCACCTGGCGCGCGATCAAGGCCAGCACGGACATCGTGGACGAGGCCGTGGTCAACACGCCGTGGGGCGGCGCTTGGCAGGTATGGACCTGCCGTCGCCGCGGCGCGAGCGCCGGCTGACGCACGGCGGCTCGCGATCGCTGATGAGGATCGAGATCTCAGCGTCGCCGGGCGCCCGAGAACTCGAATTCAGGGCGCCTAGGCGGCCGCGGCCGCCGTCCCCTGCAAGGCCAGGAGGTCGGTGAAGCGATCGAGCGAGGCGAGGTGGAAGTGGATCAGGCCCAGCCAGCCGCGCTGGTGCCAGTCGACGACGACCGCCGCCGGCAGGGCGCCGAAACGCTCCGGATCGATCACCTGAAACCCCTCGACGCCGAACCGTCGGCCGTCCGGCAGGACGACCTCGGCGCGCCGGTCGACCAGCAGATCCTGAGCCGCGACGGCGGCGCAGAAGGCGGAGGTCGCGGCCGCCTCGCCCTGGAAGGCGTCGCAGAACTTCAGCGCCTCCCTTGTCAGCGGAGCGGGTTCGCCGTCGGCGAACAGCGGCTCGCCCTCGCCGCCGTCTCGCACGATAGCCTCGCTCGCCGCATCGATCGCCAGGGCGTACCGATCGGGCTCCGAGGTCGCCATGAAGCCGAACGGATAGCGGCGGACATAGGCCGGCACATAGGCCTGCGGCGCCCAGACGCCGTCCGTCACGAACAGATTGCACGCCTCCAGGCCCAGGAGGACCACCGGCGACGGCGCTCCGGCCGTGAACAGAACGGGGTACCAGCGCGAGGCCCGGGCGAACTCCGCGACGACGATCGGCGCGACATGGGTCGCCGCCGCGAAGCCGAGGTCGCTCGGCTTCAGCCGCCAATCCGCGTGCAGGCGCGACGAAAGCGCCTCGGGTTCACGATAGAAGAGCGGCAGCGGCGGCCCGCCATCGGCGGCTGCGGCGGGGTGATCTTGAACGGACATGGAAAGGTCTTTCGGGAAGACGACGCAGGCCTGGCCGCGCCGCGTGAGATCTGGGCTTCGTCGGGCGACCCCCTCCCCTCCCAGGCGGGAGGGGAGGGCTTTCGGACCGGGCCCGTGAGGAGGGCCCGGCTGCGCCGAACCGCGACGCGTCCGAAGCAGCCGGGACGGCGCGAGGGGAAAAGTGTGCGCCGTCCCGACTGTCGCCTTGGCCCCGGCCGGTGAGACGCGGACCGGAGCCGAGTTCCTATTTCTTCTTCTGGCGGTCCTCGCCGGGTTCCTCGCCGAACGAGACGACCGAGCCGGTCAGGATGGTCTGGGTCACCGTGCGAAGCTTCTCGACCTCGGCGCTCATGTCGAACGCCTTCTCCAGGGCGTCGTCCTCCGCCGACTGGGCGAAGTTCTCCAGGTTGATCGGGCCCAGTTCGGCCTTCTCGGTGTTGAGCTCGACGTTGGTCACCCCGCCGACCGTGATGTTGTCCAGGCCGCGGATCTCCAGGGCCCCGACGAACAGGTCGCGCGAGGCCCGGATGCCCGCGTCGCCGGCGTTGACGACGCCGTTGAAGGCGTAGAGGTCGACGTCGCCGCCCGGCGTGCCGTCCACCCGGTTGAGGGTGGCGATGCCGGCGCCGTTCGGCAGGCCCGAACGGACCATCCGGGTGACCGCGTTGTTGTCGACCGGATAGATCACCGGCGGGATCGACAGCGAGGTCTTGCGCCCCTTGCCGGCGTCGATGTTGCCGAACGACGACCAGATCAGGATGTCCCCGTCGTCCGCCGTCATGGTCCGGCTCTGGTTGACGACGTAGTCGCCGTAGGTCAGCGCGTTGATGTTGCCGCGATCCTGGCTGAGCACGCCGGAAGCGCCCGGGTCGGTGTTGCTGACGCTGAGGCTGGCCAGCTGCACGAGGCCGCCGGGAACCAGCAGCTCGATGTCGCCGCCGCCGTCGGCCCGCACCTGGCTGTTGCTCATGATCAGGTCGCCGAACCAGCGCGCCTCGCCGGCCTCCTTGGCTTCGCCCGGCTTGCGCTGGGCGCCCGGGAACAGCTTGCCGACGGCCGCATAGCCGCGGGACGGGTCGCCGGACCGGGTGTTGGACGGATCGGTGTCGCGCGAATGGCCTACCGCCTCGCGGCCCGCCGTCTTGATCTCGGCGAACAGGATGCGAGTGGCCAGGCCCTGCTTCTTGGCCGGGTCGAGATTGGCCAGCCAGGCGACGGCGGCGTCGTAGTCGGCCTTGCTGATCTTCGAGATCAAGGCGCCGCGGGCGATCGGCTTGCCCTTGTCGTCCTCGAGGCTGATCGGCGGCCGGCCGTGCATCTCGTTCCAGTAGTTGACCAGATCGATCGCGTAGACGGTCACCTCGGTCTGGCCGTCGGCCAGCACGGTGGCGTGGGGCGTGCCCAGGCCGATCGTGTCGAAGGTGTAGAACTCGCTGAGGTAGCTCGGGCGGGTCGAAAGGTCGCCGCCGCCGAGGTAGTACTCGAAGAACGGGTCGTAGTTCGGCGCCTGGTCGATGCCGGCCAGGACCGAGATGTCGACGCCCTTGTCCTTGGTGAAGCCGGCGGTCTCGACCTCCTCGATCGCCCGGATGCCCTTGCCCGCCGTCGAGCCCATGTAGATTTCGTCGCCGGCCTGCACCCACATCCGGCCTTCGCCGTAGACCCGGATGTCCGGCAGATAGATCGAGCCGCCGGCCTGGACCGTCGAGACGTCGTCCGGATCCTGGTTCAGGAACTCCATGCCGCTCATGCGGATGTCGTCGCCCGCCTTGATCCGGGTCTCGTAGCCGAAGATGAAGTTGCCGGAGCCGAACTGTTCCGGGTGCCCCGGATAGCGGGGCTGCTGCGGATTGGACCCCGCGGCGGTGTAGATGTCGCCGTCGATGGCGTAGATGCGCGCGTACTCCGCCCGTCCTTCGAACGGATTGTCCGAGCCCGGCAGGCGGCCGTAGCCGGCGCCGCCCGCGCCCCAGCTCCGATCGAAGCGGTACATCTGGTTGACCGGATAGGGGTTGGTCGCGCGCGCCACGTCGGCCGGATTGCCCCAGCCCAGCGCGAACGACGGCGCGTCATAGCCGTGCAGGTCCTGGCTCTGGCCGGTCTGACGGAGATTCCAGAACGCGACGTCCTTCCGGGCCAGGACGTCGAACTGGCCGCCCGGATGGCTGTCGACCGTGATCAGGTTCGGCTGCTCCTGCCAGTCGCCGAAGATCACAGAACCGCTGATCGAGACCAGCCGCGTGCGCGCCGGCAGGATATCGCCCGCCGCGTAGGACTCCCCGAGCGCCGCCTGGAAGTGCACGTCGCCGCCGGAGGAGATCACCTCGAAGCTGGTGTTCTCGCCGTAGCTCAGCCAACTGAAGCCGTTGTAGTCCCAGGAGGCGTCGCTACTGGACCGCACGCCGGCGAAACGGGCGTCGCCGCCGGTCGTGATCCGCATCCGGGCGTCGTCGATCACGAGCACTGTGGAGCCCTGCGCCCGGCGATCGCGCACGAAGCCGCCCTGGGACGGGTTGTGATGGAACGGGTTCTCGATGTCGGGCTTGTCGGTTCGGTCCATCCGGCCGTCGACGTCGATCGTCGCCGTCCCCTTGGACACCCAGTAGGAGCCGCCCAGCAGGTCGCCGCCGACCTGCATCTCGAGATCGCCCCCGCCCAGGAGGTGGACGACCTTGGCCTCGCCGGCCGTCCGGCCGCCGGAAACCCGCGTCGTCGTCGGCAGGGCGACCGCCAGATTGTCGACATTGCCGCCCGCCCGGATCGTCACATCCCCGCCGCCCAGGGCGCCGACGCCCTGCAGGAAGGTGTCCGGCGTGATCCAGAACGCCGTCTGTTGATAGAGGCCGCCGATGTCCCTCGAGAACGGCGCGTCGATGCGGCCGGTCAGGTCGACCTGCTGCATCGCGCCGCGCTTGCCGTACCAGGTCTGGTCCTTGATCGCGTCGCCCGCGCCGGTGATGGCGCCGCCGACCGCGATGGTGATGTCGCCGCCCTTCTCCAGGAAGGACGTCGGGCGATAGTGGGTGACGGGCTCGCCGTCGTCTCCTCGCACGGCGTATCGGCTCGGGTCTTCGAAACCCTCGATCGTGGCGGCCTCGCGCCCGGCGGTGTACAGGGCGCCGTCGACGTACTGGACGGTGAAGCTGGTCTTGCTGTCGTCCTGGTCGTAGTCGCCGAAGACCCGGTTGCCGTTTTCGACCGTCGTCGAGCCGTAGCTGATGATGCTCTCGAAGCTGATCCGGCCCAGGTCGTCGGCGACGACGCTGTAGCCGCCGCCAGGATCCTGCGTCGAGGTCGTGTAGGTGCGCAGCGTGCCGTCCGGATAGACGATCGAGACGATACGGCTGCGGGGGTCCAGCCCGACCGTGATCTCGACCTTGTAGGCGCGCACCGGCTTGTAGGTCAGGTCGCCCGAGGCGGCGACGTTGATGTCGCCCGTGCCCGTCCGGACCAGGGCGTTGATCAGCACATCGCCCTCGCCCGTGGCCGAGGAGCGCGTCGCCAGGACGTTGGTCTGGCTGAAGTCGGCGCCGGCCACGAGATTGTAGGTCCAGGAGGCGTCGTTGGTCAGCGGCGTCGCCGTCCGCGTCGGATCGGTCGCGGGCCTGTCCGGCAGCGGCCTGGCCGACAGGAAGCCGTCGGACAGGTTGGCGTTCAGCGCCAGATCGCCGCCCGCCCGCAGGGTCAGGGTCCCGGGCTCGCCGCCGAAGCGGGCCGTGGCCAGGTTCCAGTCGTCCACGAGGGTCAGGTCGCCGCCCGAGCGGATTTCGACGCCGGGCGTGATGCGGAAGGCGGAACGGTCGCTCCGCCCCAGCCGCGTCCGGATCGCGTCCACATTGGCGTCGGCCATGAAACTCGCGGCCTGGGCGATCACCTGCCCCTGCAGGCCGGTGTCGATGACGTGGTCGCCGGCGCCCAGGTCGGTGACCTTGTAGGCCTCCAGGACGGTCGCCCCGCCCTGGACGACCGCGTCATAGCGATCGACCGCCACGTCGGTCCCGATCTGCCGGGCCCGCAGCCGGACCTCGCCGGCCTCGCCCTTGCCCAGACCGGTGACGCGCAGGGTCGCCTGCCCCACGTCCAGCGATCCGTTGTCGCCGACCTGGAGGGAGATCATCCCGCCGCGTTGGTCGCCGGTTCCCTTGGCGCCGGCGTCGAGCAAGGCCCCGTCCCGGACGATCAGGTCTCCGCCGGAAGCGATGACGATCTTGCCGCCCTTGTCGCGGGTCGTGATCACCTTGGCCGCGCCGTCGATGACGATCGAGCCGGCGCCGGTCGAGAGCTCGAAGTCGTCGACCCGGGTCTCGCCGGTGAGGTTCACGTCGCCGGCGACCACGGCGAACCGCCGCGAGCGCGAGAAGCCGCTGGCGTTGAGCTTGCCGTTGAGCGCCCCGAAGTCGGCCAGGGTCGATGTCTGCAGCGTGAAGCGGCCGCCCTTGCCCTTGACGCCGGGCTGCGCCTTGAGCGTTCCGTCGAGCACCGCCACGCCCCGACCGGCGGAGATGATCAGGTCGCCGGCGTCGCCCGTCGGACCGCCCGACAGGTCGAGAACCGCGCCCGAGGCCAGCCGGACGTCGCCGCTCTCGGAGGTCAGGCCGATGCCGCCCGCCCCCAGATACTCCGTGACCTCGTAGAACTTGATGGCCGAGCCCGACACGTCGATCCGCGCCTTGTCGCCGACGGTCACATCGCCGGTGGTCGCCGTGGCCCGGAACACGCCCGAGGACAGCTTCACCGGCAGGTCGATGCTCACCGAACGGCCCTTCAGGTCCAGGGTCGCCCCCGCCGTCTCCAGCGCGGCGAGAGTCGTCGGAGTCGTCTGCGCGACCAGGGTGACGTCGCCGACCGCGACGACCCCGTGAGACGCGCCGCTCGCCGCGCCCACCTCGGCGGCGGTGATCGACAGCCGGCCGGGCAGGATCAGCTTGCCGACATCGGTGAACAGAACCCGCCCCTTGGCGTCGACGGCGACATCGGTGAAGCCGAGCCCGACCTGCCCTTTGGCGAAGGTCACGCTGTCGGCGGCCAGCGACAGTCCGCCGCCGGCGCCGACGGGCGTCCAGCCCGGCGCATTGGTGTTCGAGAACACCAGATTCTTGGCCTTGAACGTGCTGCTGCTATGGCCGTCGACGCTCACGAAGCCGCCGCCGTCCAGCACCAGGTTGTTGCCCGTGGCCAGGGTGACGCCGCCGTAGATGTCGAACGTGCTGAAGCTGCGCAGGCGAAGCGTCTGGGCGCTGGCCAGAGCCGCGAAGGCCGAGTTGGTCAGGACCAGTCCGTTTTCCGTCGCGGGCGCGTCCCCGAAGCTGATCCTGCCGGCGGCGGCTTCCACCACGCCAGCCTTGAGGATCGCGCCGGGCGCCAGCGTCGTGTTGTGCGTGGCGTTGACGGCCACGGCGTCGGTCGCCTCCAGCCGCGCGCCGCTTTCCAGGATCACGTCGCCCCGGTCGGTCTTGGCGTTCGTTCGGGTGATTGAGACGTCGCCCAGGTTCGAGACCCGCACGAAGGCGCCGCGATCCTCGGCCTCGAAGGTCTTGGGCGGCCAGCTCACCTTGTGCGCCGGCAGTTCGGGCCGGATGATGACGTTTTCGGCCTGGGCGCCGTCGCCGACGGCCCGCACCACCGAGCCGCGCTCGAACAGGATCGAGTGGGTGGAGGCGAACAGGATCTCCGGCCCGGTCAGGGCGTCGCTTTCGCCGTTGCGCACCACGATACGTTCAGCGCCGACCGTGCCGCCGACCGGCGCGCCGGTGTTGTCGCGCGCCTCGTAACCGGTGACGATTTCCAGACCCGCCGCGCCCTGGCGGCGCACGCCGCCGATCAGCAGGCTCTCGGCGACGCCCGACAGCTGCTTGGGATCGAGCCGCAGATAGCCCGCGCCCAGGTCGCTGATGTCGGTTCCCGCCGAGGCGATGACGATCCTGTCTCCGGCGATGTCGAGCAGGCCGCCGCGGTCCTTCGCGGTCGCCCCCGCGGCCGAGAAGGTTCCATTCAGCAGCAGGCTGTTGCGAGCCGCGATGGTCATGAACCCGCCATCGACCGGCAGGCGCGGATCGGCGTTGAACACCCCGCCGGACCGTTCCAGTCCCGTCAGGAAGCGCTCGCTCGAGAAGAAGCTGTTGCCGCTGGTCTCGATGAACTCGGACCGGTCGCGGACCGCCGACCCCGGCATCACCTGGAAGGTGGTGAAGGCCTGGTCGGTGAAGGCCACGCCCTGCTCGGCGGCCTGATGGCCGGTCAGGACGAAGCTGCCGTCGCCGGTCTGGCGCGGGGCCGAGGACGAGGCGCCCTCGGCGGCCACGGTGATGCGATAGGCGCCCGGCGTCAGGGCGTACTCCGCTGGCAGCAGGGTGTAGTAGCCGGCCGGATGGCCGTCGAAGGCCGGCAGCCAGACCACGTCGCCGACGGCCAACTGTTCCCGCGGCTTGGTCGACGGCGGCTGGCCGAGCGAGACGTCCGAGCCGAAGGCCGGCGAGATCGCGAAGACGCCGTCGCCGGTCAGGATGTTGGCGGCGCCCTTGGGCCCCTGGACGAACTCCAGGCCCAGAACGTCGCCGCCGCCACGGGCGTCGATGAGCGCGCCCTTCCGCAGGTCGACATCGTCGCCGTTGATGACGATGCGCTTCTCGGGCGGCGTGGCGAGCAGGACGTCCTGCTCGCTGTCCGGCGTCGGGCCGTACCAGTTGGAGCCGTCGACCGTGCGGCCGTAGAGGATGGTGCGGCCGTCGGCGGAGACGGACGTGACGCTGCCGGGCAGGAAGTTGACCGCGCCGCCGTCGAACTGGATCGTTCCGAACGGCGCCGAGAGAACGCCGCCCTGGTTGATGGTCGGGGCCTTGATCACCAGCCGGCCGCCGGCCGACAGCGGGGCGGCCCCGCCCATGCCCGTGCCCTCGAAGGTCACGCTGGTGTCGGAGAAGATGCCCAACGCCGTGCCGGTTTGGGGATAGACCTGACCCGCGCGGATGATCAGCTCGCCCGGCGCGTAGATGCTGGAGAACTGCTTGCCGTCGGGGCCGTTGAAGACCTTGCTGCCGCCCGACAGCGACCGCCTGGCCTCCAGCGTCACCTTGCTGAAGCCGTCGAAGGTGGCGCTGGAGACGTTGATCGTCTGGGCCAGGGCCTTGAACTCGCCGCCGCCGGCGCCGCCGCGCGAGGGCGAGACGGCGCCCGGCGCGCCGTTGCCGAGGCCGAAGTTGATGATCGGCGCCTCGAGCGTGACGTCGGCGTGCGGCGCCCAGACCGAGCTGATGCTGAGCGTGCGCTTCGCCTTCAGGGTCAGGTCGCTGTCAACGCGGACGTTGCCGTCCACCGCCACGGTGTCGAACCCGGCCGCGGCCTCCAGCGGCGCCTTGCCGACATGGAAGGTCGTGCCCGGCGCGATCCGGCCGAAAGTCTCCTGGTAACTCGCCCAGCCGAAGGTCTCGACCAGCACCTTGACCGCGTTGAGATATCCCTTCTCGCTGCCCTGGAGCTCGTAGCCGTCGGGAACGGCGGGCTTGAAACCGCCGACCGTCGGCGTCGCCCCCGGGGCCTCCAGCGTCGGATCGAGCGCGAGGTAGCCGTTAGGATCGACCGTAAGCGCCGGGCCCAACGCCGCGGTCAGGAAGGCGCGCAGGGCGACGGGGTCGTTGATCGGGACCGGCTCGACGTCCTCGGGCGCGTAGCCGAGCCAGGCGACCGCGAGATCACGCAGGTTCTCGAAGCCGGCGGTCTCCGGAGCGTTCGCCATGATCTGGTCGATGATCCGCTCGATCGAAGCGCGGGTCGGGGCTTCCCCATTTTCGCCGCCGGCCAGATTCAGCACGCCCGCCCGTCCAGCGACGCCGTTGAACCCCGCCCCGGCCGCGCCGCGCAGGTCGCCGAGCAGGTAGCCCGAGCGCGCGTCGATCGAGATCGTGCCGGCGTCGCCGCCGATCAGCCGATCGACCCGAACCACGCCGAGGCGCGACGGCGCGTTGACGGTCAGCATCCCGGCGACGCCGGAGACGTCCAGGCGCGCCCCCTTCTCGACAATCACATGGCCGCCGCCGACAGAGATGTCGCCGCCCGAATGGATGGCGCCGTCGATCCAGGTCTGGCCGGGCGCGCCGCCCGGCGTCTGGCGGGTGACGGCCTCGCCCCGGGCGTCGAGGAAGGCGGTCGAGCGGATGCGCAGACTGCCCGTCCCCGCCGAACTGACCCCGATCGCGCCGCTGAGGGCCGTCAGATCGCCGGCGATGTCCGCGAACGCGCCGCTCAGGGACAGCGAGCCGTTGGTGGAGACCTTGATCGACGCCGCCTCGTCCATCACGAGATTGCCCGCTGAGCCCAGGCCGAAGCTCACGCCGTTGCGCTCATGGGCCGGCGGGACGATGGACCTGGTCACCAGCGACAGGTCGGTCCCGCTGGCGATCTGCCCCGCGGGTCGATCGAGGACGAGAACCTGCTGCGCGAGGTCCAGGCGCGTCCCGGCGCGGATGTCGACGTCGGCGCCGACGGTCACGGCCGCGATCTGTCCGCGCGGCGGGGTCCCTTCCGGGCGGCCGGCGTTGTAGGCCGCCGCCTCCTGGTTGGCGGCCAGGATCGCCGCATAGGCCTGGGCCGTGATCACCTGCCCAGGCTGCACCACATAGCGCGCCGGATCGTTGGGCTCGGTCGAGTTGGGGTTCAGGACCCCCTGCCACGACACCCGGCCGACGACGCTTTCGGCCAGCGGCAGGGTCAGGAGGCCTCCACTGAGGCTCAGCCCCCCCAGACCCCAGCCGTTCAGCCTGGCGTTGGACAGGTACAGGACGTCGCCCGGCGCCGAGCCGCCGTCGGGACCGATGACGATGTCGCCCATGTCGGCGAGGGTCAGCGCGCCCGCGCCGCCGAGGCCGGCCAGCTTTATGCCGGCGCGGTCGAGGAACTGGGCTGCGCCCTGGTCGGCCGGACGTCCCAGCGCGATGGCCCCGCCCCTGCCCTCGACCAGGCTGAAAGCTCCGGGTCCGGACGATGTGGCGGGCGAGGTCCGCTTCCACCAGCCGCCGCCCGAGGCGTCGAGGGTCACCTTGCCGTCGAGCCGCGCGCCGTACAGGTCGATCGCGCCGCCGTCGACGAAGCCGCCGTAGCGCCCGCCGCTATCCAGATCATTGGTCCACTGGCCGGCGACCGAGATCACCGTGCCGTCGCCGACGGTCGATCCGACGATCGAGATCTTGCCGCCGGCCGCCTGCAGCAGAACGTTCTTGCCGATCATCGCCGGCGTGGCGCTGAGCGTCAGCGTCCCGCCCGGCGCCACTGCCAGCTTCGCCCCGTCCAGAATGCTGAAGTTGTAGGCCCTGGCGTCGGTCTTGTTCTGGATGTTCAGGACCTGGACGCCGGTGGCGAAGTCCTGATCGATGAAGCTGAACGCCGCGGAACGGCCGCGCTCGAAACCGGCGGGCAGCGGCGCGCCGGGCTGCAGCAGCGCCTCCAGCGCCTCGCCCGCATAGCCCTGCTGCACCAACGCCTGGCGCAGCTCGACGGGCCGGCCGTCGTAGACCACCCAGCCGGGCGCCAGCAGCACCTGCCGGGCGTCGTTGCCGACGCCGATCATCACCTGGGTGTAGCCGCCCTCTGCGAGCTTGCCGTTCAGGCCCAGCTTGCTCGGATCGAGCGTCACCTGGCCGCCGTTCACGGTCATCGTCACGGGCCCCTGGCCCGGCGTCACGAACACCTGGTCGAAGAAGTACTCGCCCAGCGACTCCGACGAGGTGCCGAGCGCGACGGTTCCGCCCTTCGGCAAGCGGGTCGAGACGGGAACCTCGACGGCGCCGGCGGGCGTCGCCGGCCTGGCGCCCTTGGCGCCGGCCGCGGTCTGCCGCTGACCGACCACGGTGTCGCTGACCACCCGCCCGAACAGTTTCTGGGATGAAGACAGAATCTCGAGCCGCCCGGCGTCGCCGCCTTCGACATAGCCTTCGTCGTAGCGCTTGCTAGTCGACAGGCCCCGGTACTTCACGCTGGCGTCGGCCGAGGCGATGTCGGACACCCGCCCGTCGGTCGCGGTCAGCTGCGTGACGTCGATGTAGCCGCCGGCGTACTCGGCGCTGCCGCCGGAGATGTCGATCTTGGCGCCCTTCTCGATCTGGACGGCGCTGAGCGCGCGGATCTCGACCTCGCCGCCGTGGATCGAGCGGTCCTCGGCCGTCAGGTTCTGGTTGGCGAGCGCGCCGGTCCAGTCGACGATCGAGGAGCCCTGGCGGGTGTCGATCTTGACCTTCTTGCCGTAGAGGAGGCCGTCGCGCTGGACCGGCGATCCGGCCAGCTCGTTGGCCCGGATCTCGACCTCGACGATGTTGTCCGCCACGTCGCGCTTGACGCCGTCGAGGCCCGACACGTCGATCAACGCGCCCGACTTCATCACGAACGATCCGGGCTGCCCCTTGTCCGAACCCATGAAGTCGCCGCTCACCATCCCGGTGTAGTTGGCGTCGATGGTGATCAGGCCGCTGTTGGCGCGCAGGACGGAGTTCTCGTCCATCAGCACCTTGCGTCCGGTGACCGCGATGCGCGAACGCTTGAACCCGGTGAACGTCTCCAGCGCCGGGCTGGCCTCGTCGCCGGTCTCCGGCGTCACCTGGGTCACGCTGCCCTTGCCGAAGGTGACGTCGCCGCCGATGCGATCCGGCGCGTTCGAATAGATCAGTTCGGCGTCATCGAAGCCGAACCCGGCGCGCAGCAGGATCGCGCCGGTCCTCTGGCGCACGCCGGTCGTGGCCTGGACCACGCCGAGCTGATCGACCGCCGCGCCCTGCATCACGATCGATCCGCGGGTCGAGGTGATGGTTCCCTCGTTGACGACCCGCAGACCGATCTGGGCGGCGCGCTCGAACTGATAGGCCTCCCAGGCCGCTTCGTTGCGGTAGCGGCCGAAGGTCGTGCGCTGGGCGGAGTTGAAGCCGTAGATGCCGCGCAGGAAGCCGTAGTTGAAGTTCTCGCCCGACGCTCCGCTCATCAGCGAGAAGTCCTCGCCGGCCAGCATCACGATCTGGCCGTCCGTGACGCTGATGTCGCCGCGGTTGATGACGTTGACGCCCAGGAAGAGGGCGCTGCTGGTGACCGCCGGGTCCGTCGACTTGAAGGTGAGCTTGGCGCCCTTGTCGATGACGATGTCGCCCTTGGCGTCCTCGAGCAGGCCCGGGACGTTGCCCCAGTTGTAGCCGCTGGTCCGCATGCGCGCGTCCAGAAGCCCGCCCGGATTGAGGACCGAGTCCGGCATCGTCGCCGTGGTCACCAGCATCGACTGGGTGTTGACCCGGGCCGTGCCCTTGAAGACCACGCCGTTGCTGTTGGCCAGCCAGACCTGGCCCTTGGCCGTGATCTTGCCGGCGATCTGAGAGGGATTGGCGTTGAAGATGCGGTTCAGCGCGATCCAGTCGGCCCCGCCCTGGTCGAAGATCACCTCCTCGGTCGCGCCGACGTCGAAGCGGGACCAGTCGAGCAGCGCCGCCTTCTGCTCCTGCTTGATGGTCATCACCAGACCGTTGTTGGTCTGGGCGACGGTGGGCAGGCGGGCGCCCGTCCAGCGGCCGCCGGGCAGGATCTGCGTTCCCGGCAACGTCTGGGCGGCGTCCTGGGCGGAGGCCCCGCGCAGGCCCAGCACGCCCGAAGCGGCGAGGCTGACCAGACTGACCGAAGCGATCAGAGCGACGCGGGACGAGGCCTTGGCGAAGCGGACGAAGACGGGCTTGGGGGCGGCGGGACGGCGGCGGGCCATGATGGAAGCGCTCCAGGCGAATGCGGATACGGTCGGCCGCCGCAGGGCGCGCGGCGGCCGGGAAGGAGACGTCAGCGGGTCGGCGGCGCGGCCGGCGACGCGGGATGCTTCGCGGCCTCAAGTTCGCGTTCGGGGAAGACGCGCTGGGCGGCGATCTGGTCCTCGAAGCCCTGGAGCTTGTTCTCCAGGCGCACGCGATAGAGCTGGGTCAGAGGCTCGCCCGTGGCGGCCTTCCGCCCCAGGCCCATGTCCTCGTAGTCCTTGAGGATCGCCTTGCCGATCGCCACCAGCTCGCGATTGCGCTCGGCGGCGACCTGCAGCGCCTGTTTGGCGGCGGCCGCGTCCTGGGCCTTGGCCTCGGCTTCGACGGCGCGCTGCTCGGCGTCGCGCAGGGCGGCCGTCGTCGTCTTCAGCTGCTCGTTGCGCTGGGACAGCGTGGAGATGATCTGTTCGGCCTGTTCACGGACGATGCATTCGCCGGCCTTGGCCGGGCGGGTCGCGGTCTGGGCGGCGGCCGTGACCGCAGCGCCGGCCGACAGGCTCAGCGCGCACAGGACGATGGCGGTGGTGGTCTTCATGACGCTCTCCGGCCCTAGAATTTGACGATGAGGTCGAGCTGCGCGGTGTCGGTGTCGATGGAGTCCGCGCGCGCTCCGGTCAGCGGATCGATCAGGTCCAGCGTCCGCGCCGAGTACCAGCTGGCCTCGAGCGACATGCGCGGGCTGAGTCCGACCAGGCCCTTGATGACGAAGCCTTCCTGGTCGGTGCCGCCCAGGCCGAAGTCGCTGTCGGTGAACAGGTCGAGCGTCGAGTCCGCCTCGAGATGCCGCCAGCCGGCGCTGAGCTGCCAGTGGCCGGCGTCGTCCACGCGTGGCGAGCCGATCGTGCCGCGCAGGTGCCAGGCCTTGTCGCCGCTGCTGGCCGGAACGCCGTAGCGCTTGGTCAGGGCGGTCTCGTCGAAGGCGGTGTTGAGCAGGCCCTCGGCGTCGAAGGCCAGCGTCAGGGCGTCGGTCAGCTTGAACTCGGCGCGTGCGGTGAGCGCCGCCACCTCGTAGCGCGAGGCCAGGCCGAACAGGACCGTATTCGGCTTGGTGTTGTCGCGGCGGACGTTGAACAGCGAGTTGCCGTACTGGACGCGCCGCGGCGTGGTCTCGTCGTTGTTGCGCTGCCCAAGGGTGTTGAACCGCCCCTGGACGTTGTCGAAGTAGTAGTAGGCGCCGGCGAGGCGGAACTTCATCCGCTCGGTCGGCTGATAGCCGACGCCGAACTGGGCCGCGTAGAGCGTCTTGTCCGGGGCGTCGGAAGAGAACTCCTCCAGCGGGAAGGCGCCGACCGTGCCGAACAGGTGCGGCGCGCTGTAGTGGTCGCCCAGCGCGACGTCCGTGGTCAGCGCGACGCCGTCGAACTGGACGTCGCGGTCCCACATGATCTCGGTCGAGAAGAAGGGGTTGTCGAACTTGCCGAGGATGGCCGAGGTCTGGCGGAACATCGGCTGATCGCGGAACGGCGTCAGACGGATGAACGCCCGGTCCAGGCCGACGTCGATCTTGTCGAAGTTCGGCGACAGGGTCTCGTTGGTGGACACCGGATCGGAGATGTCGCCGGACACGAAGCGCAGGCCGGCGTCGATGCTGTCGTTGACCTTGGCGTCGATGCCGAAGCGGGCCCGGACGCGGGTGCGGTAACGGCCGTCGTTGGTCGCCAGGAACGGCGGGGTGGCGCTCTCGACGATGCCGCCGCGGTTGCGGATCTCGGTCACGTTCGGGATCAAGGGCGTGTTGCCGTCGCCGTAGTTCCGCCACTCGCCGCGCACCCGGACGTCGCCGGAGAAGCTGATCCGGTTCAGCCAGCCGGGCAGAGCATCGGGCTGGGCCCAGTTCTCCTGGCGAGCGGTGGCGAGGACCTCGGTCTTCACCTCCTCCTTGATCTCGGCCCGGAGCGCCTCGGGAACGTAGGGCACGCGAACGACGTCCTTGCGCTCCTCGGCGCGCCGGCGGGCCTCGCCGAGGACGGCGTTGGCGTCGTCCTGGGTCAGCACGCCCTTGTCGACCAGCACCTGCAGGATATCGAGGGTCGACGGATCGGTCGGGCGCGTCTGGGCGCCGGCGGCTCCGGCGGCGAGCAACAGGGCCCCGCCGGCGGCCCCGGCGAGCAGTCGGGCGGCGAAGGAGGCGTTGGACATCTTGGACTCCGTGGAGCGTGTTGGGTTCGACCGTTCCCGGTCAGGACTGGTTGAGACGGATGGTGGCGACGAACGGGACGGGTCCACCCGCGGGCGGCGGCCGATCGACCGCCGACAGTCCGCGCAGGGCCTTGTTGATGGACGCCTCGAGCTCCGGCGGGGTGACGTTGGAGACGCTGACCACTTCCACGTTCGCCGAGGCGTCGACGCGGACCTTGATCGAGAAGGCGAAACCCTCCTGGGCCAGGGTCTTGTCCCGGCGCAGATGGCGCATGATCGCGTTCTTGATGATGTCGGCGTAGGCGCGTGAGGCGGCGGCGCCCGACGCGGTTCCGCCGATCAGCGGCCCTTTGCCCGTCCCGCCCTGCCCCCTCGGACCGCCCGAGAAGGGCGACGAGGCGGCGGTCGGGTCCTGCAGCAGGCTGGAAAGGTCCCCCGCCGGCGGATTGGCGCTCTCGGGCTGCTGGGCGGACAGCGGATCGGGCTGGACGGTCTGCGGCGTCTCCTCGGGCTTGACGTCCTGGGGCTGCTCGACCGGGGCGGGCGGAGGCGGCGGAGGCGGCGGCTGCGAGATGTCGAACATCTCGACCTCCTCGGTCCGCACCCGCTCCTCGACCTTGCCGAGGCTGAGCAGCCACCAGCCGAAGCCAATGATCGCCAGGCAGCCGACGGCGAGGACTGTCAGCGTCCGCCGTCTTTTGAGTTGGGGTGTCATGCTGGATGCTCGAACACGGGGCTCAGCCGGCCGGCTTTTCGGCGGGCAGGCCGATCTTGGTGATGCCCACGCCCTTCAGGACGTCGAGAACCTCCATGACCTTGCCGTAGGCCGCGGCCGTGTCGCCGCGGATGACCACGGGCGTCTCCGGATTCTCGGCGAAGCGCGCGCGCATCTCCTCGGTCAGGTCGGCCACGGTGACCGGCGCGCCGTTGAGGTAGATCTCGCCGCTCGCCGCCACGCTGATCGCCTGGGTCTGGCTGGCCTCCAGCGTCTGCCGGTTGGAGGCCTTGGGGAGGTCGAGCTCGATGCCCGCCACCTGCGCCGTGGCCATCAGGATGAAGACGATGATCAGCACATAGGCCAGGTCGAGCATCGGCACGACGTTGACCTCGTCGTAGATCGCGTCGTCGTCTTGGACTTTCGCCATGATCGCCCCCTACGCGCCGTACTGTTCGGCGAGACGCGCGACGAGGGTGTCGGCGAAGGAGCGGCTGGCGGCGTTGATCCGCTTGATCCGTGTAAGGATGATATTGTAGCCGAACAGGGCGGGGATCGCGACGAGCAGGCCGGCGGCGGTGGCCAGCAGGGCCGCGGCGACGCCGGGGGCGATCGAGTTGACGTTGACGTTCCCTTCGGCTGCGATGGCCGCGAAGGTGATCATCACGCCGATGACCGTGCCGAGCAGACCGAGGAACGGACCGCCGGACACCGCCAGGGTCAGCAGCACCATCCTGTCGGACAGCTTGTAGGCCTGGTTGGTCAGGACGCCGTCGATCCGGGCCTTGAGCGCCTCGATCGAAGCGCTGGTGAAGCGCGCCTGACCGCTCTTCGCGCGAAGTTCGACCTCGTGCAGGCCGGCCGCGTAGATCTGGGACAGGGTCGAGACCGGATTGCGACCGGCTTCGGACCGCAGAGGCTGGCTGTCGACCGCCGCAGCGTCGACGTAGGCGTCTTCGAAGGCCTGATTCTGCTTCTCGATGCGCGAAACCAGCGACGACTTGGTGATCATCACCCAGATCGCCAGAGCCAGCATGATCGCGCAGAGCCCGATCACCACCCAGCCTTCCAGCGTCACGTTGGTGACGACGGTCATGAAGTAGCCGAGCTCGAACTTGCCGGAACGGGTCGCCTCCGCGCCGTAGGTCACCAGGCCGCGGCCGTTGTCCGACTGCGCCACCGCGCCGACATAGGCGGCCGATCGCTCGGCGGCGGCGTAGCGGACGTTGTCGATCTGGCCGGTGAAGCCCTCGCCCAGGATCAGGTCGTCGGCGAGGGCCGGCGTCGCTCCCTGGCCCGCGCCGGCAGGCTTGCCGCCCACGTCCAGATCCAGTCGCCCGTCGGCGCGGCCGACGAGGGCTACATGGGTCCAGCTTCCCGGAGCGATCGGGACCGAGCCGATCACCTGGGCGCCGCCGACCTGGGCGACGACCTGGCCGCCGGTCAGCGACAGGGTCAGCCCGCCGCCGCGGCGAGCCAGGACGGCGTTGCCGCCTTGGGCCGGCTTGACCCACATCATCAGGCTGAAGGGCGCGCCCGGCTGGGCGGCGAGGCTGGTCGAGGCGGCGATCCGGATCGGCGCGCCCGAGAGATTGGCCGACTGACCGGCGAACCCCGGCGCCGTCGGAACCGCGCCGACGACATCGTTGCCGTTGCGGGTGCGGTCCTTGGCCCCGTCGGAGAAGTCGAGCGCCAGCAGTTCGGAAGCGTCGAACACCCCGGCCGGGTTGGCCACCGACTTGGCGTCGCCGCCGTAGTAGAGATGGTAGGTCTGGCTCGACTTCGGATCGAGGTTCGCCCCCCGCACCCAGACGATGGCCAGGCCGGCTTTTCGGTCGATGCTCTCGACATAATGTTCGACGCGCTTGCCGTCCGGACCGGTCACCCGGATGTCGGAACCGTCGTCCTTCAGGTCATCGAAGGCGACCGTCTGTTCGGACAGGCGCAGCACGAAGGGAAAGGCAGGAACCGCAGCGTCCAGCCCGACGCCCTTGGCGCCAGGGTTGACCACGATCTCCTTGCGGATTTTCAGCTTGTCGTCGAACCAATCGCCGTCCGCCGCCTTGGCGTCATGGACCGACAGGAAGGCCGAGAAGGCGGCAAGCAGACCCAGGATGTGTTTTCTGTTCATTTTCCGTCTCAATACTTGGCGCCGAATTTCACGTGCAGACGAAGACCGCCCAGGTCGTCCTTGACCGGCGCGCCTGATCTCGAAGGGTCGTCGTCGAACTGGTAGGCAAGGTCGAGCTGGCCGTAGAGCGCCTTGAGGACCTCGAAGCTGGTGGAGACGCCGACGCTGGCCAGCCAGAACTTCGAGGCCTCGCCCGGCAGCGGCCGGTTGAGGAAGGCCCCGCCGCCCTCGGCGAAGGCCGACACCCGCCAGTCGACGGCCTTGTCGAAGGCCTCCCCGGCCCAGGCCAGCGGAACGTCGCGGCTGATGTCCATCGCCACGCGGAAACCGCTGTCGCCCAGGACCTCGGCTTCGCGGTAGCCGCGGACGCTGTTGACCCCGCCCAGAACGAACTGCTCGTTCGAGATCAGCGGCGCAGGCGCCAGCTGCCAGTCGAACATGCCGCGGGCTTCCCAGCTCTCGCCGAAGCGATGGGTGTAGTTGGCGCCGCCGGACAGGAAGAAGAAGCTGGCTTCGGAGTCGGCGCGCTTGCCGGGACGGCTCTGGTCGCCGGGCAGCAGCGGATTGTCGGGGATCCCGCCGAACTCGTCCTGGTCCCCCACCAATCCGTCGAAGGCGAAGGTGGCGCCCAGGCTGATCTCATAGTTCGACGTCTTGTCGCCGCCGATCAGCCGGTACTGGCCCGTGAACGGCAGGTAGGTGACCGGCGTGTCGAAGACCAGCGGCTTGCCGGTGGCCGGATCGGTCAGGCCGATCTGGTCCATGTAGTCCTTGTAGTCGACGCCGATCATCAGCGACTGGACGACGCCCTTGGGCGACCCTTCCAGGGAGTGGATGACCCGGGCCCCGACCATGAAGCCGTCGCCGATGACGGCCAGCCCGCCGACGGTCGCGACATCGGTGTTCGATTGAACCGCGTAGCCGAGCAGGCTGGTGCGTCCATAGCCGATCGGCGCGTAGTAGGAAGCCGACCAGACCTGGATCTGATCCATGTCGTAGGGCGCGGTCTGGAAGAACAGGTTGGCGCTGTGGCCGCGCTGCCAGAGGTTGTCGTAGTGGACCGAGGCGTTTGTCCGCCAGCGATCGGTCGAACGGTTGTACTGGTCGTTCCACTCCAGACTGGCGCCCCAGGGGCGCTTGTCCTCGACCACCAGATCGACGTCGACGGTGCCCGGCGCCTGCCCCGCGCGGAATTCCGGCGTGATGGTGCGGGTGGTGCGGCTGTTGGCGTCGCTCAGCTCGCGCTGCAGCGCCGGGACGTTGGGCACCGCGCCCTCGGCCAGTCCGGGCAGGGCGTCCTTGATCTCACTGGGCAGAACGTAGCGGGCGCCGCGGACCCGCACCTGATCCACCTTCCCCTCGACCACCGCCAGCTTGACGATGCCGTTGCGCACGTCCTGAGCCGGCACCTCGACCACCACGGTGGCGTAGCCGGCGTCGCGATAGGACTTCTCCAGCGCGCCGCGCGCCGCCTCCACGTCGGGCACGCTCTTGCCGAAGCCGGTGAAGGGCGTCAGGGCCCGCTGGATCTCGGCCGCGCGGAGCACGGAGTTGCCCGAGACCTCGAACTCCATCACGTCGAAACGGAGATCCTCGACGCCGGCGTCCGCCGGCGCCGTCGCCACGGGCTCGTCATCCGCGACCTGCGCCAGGGCCGGCGAAGCTGCGCACAGGGCGACGACGGCGGCCGCCGCGAACAAGCCGCCGCGCGGGGACGTCATCCGCTTCCCGCGCCCACGGCCCGCGAGCCTGGCAGTTCCCTGAGCGATCATCTTGTCCCCGACCCTCGATACGAGGCCGGGAAAATCAGACTACCCCCGGCCGACGGGGAGCCTGCTAACAGTGGTTTGCGACACGAATAATACTATACTAAAGAATAGAATATCGCGAGTTGAGCACATTAAAAGAAAATCCCGCGAAACGCGGGCCAATTCACCCCGCACTTACACGGAGGACAACTTAAATTTGCAGGCCCACAAGCCGCTAGGAGGCGGAAGCCGTCAGCAGCCGCGCGATCGCCTCGGCGGTGCTCCTCACCCGCATCTTCTTCCGGACGCCGGCCAGATGAAACTTGATCGTCGCCTCGGTCACACCCAGGGCGGCGGCGGCGGCGGCGGCCGTCAGTCCGCCCGCGGATAGCCGCAGGACCTCGACCTCACGACGCGACAAGCCGAACCGATCGGCGGCCCCGAACATCTCGGCGCCGGCGGAAGCGTCCCATGCCCGTCCAACCGCAACCTTGCGCGCCGCGTTCGTCATCATCGGAGCCTCCTCTAATGCTAGGACGAAGGCAGGCCCGGAAATGCGAAAACGTCGTCAGCCCAGGATGACGATCCCGCCCGGCAGCTTCGTCAGCTTGGCGTCCAGCGACCGCGCGAAGTTTGTCAGCGCCCCGTCGATGCGGTCCAGATGCACCACGCCGCTCACGCGCCGCGACGCCAGGCCGCCGTCGCGCAGCACGATCCGGCCGGGCCGATAGCGGTTCAGTTCCTCGATCACCTCGCCGAGGGCGCGGTTCTCATAGACCAGTTGCCTGGATCGCCAGGCCACGGCGTCGGCGACCTCGGACGACCGGACCAGTTCGGCGGCGCCCTCGCCCATGCGCAGCAGCGTGCGGGGACCAAGCGTCAGGCGCGACCCGGCCTGCTCGACGAGGACGCTGCCCTGCAGACAGAGGATGCTGGCGTCGGCGCCGTCACGCCGCAGCACGAATTGCGCCGCCTCGGCCATCGCGACGGCCGGTCCGACACGGGCGACGAAGCGGCCGGGCGTCGCGGTCTCTGCAATGGTGACCAGCACTTCCCCGCGCAGCAGTTCCAACCCCCGCCCCGCTTCGGCCGTCCAGAGACGCGCCCGCGTGGCGGTGTTCAGATCGGCGGTGACGCCCGTTCCGAGGGAGACCGTGCGCTGCTCGCCCTTCGCCGTGGCCAGCAGCGTCTCGTGATCGCGCCCGCCGCCGGTCGGCGCGGCGCCCAGATAGGCCAGCCCGGCGACGCCCGCCGCCAGGGCCCCGCCGCCGATCAACGCCGCGCGCCGGGTCATCGGCGGCCGCCGCAGCGGAACCACCCGCGCCTCGGCGTCAGTCGTCAGCGCAGACCCCAACCCCGCCCAGAGACGCCGCGCGCGCTCGAACGCCACCTCCGCGGCGGGAGACGCCGCGCGCCACTCGGCCAGACGCAACAGGTCGAGCTCGGTCGCCGCGCCCGACCGCAGGCGTACGATCCACGCACGCGCCTGCGCCTCGAGATCGTCGCCCGATCCTTCCGCCGGGATGTCGCGCTTCACGTCCATCATCGTGGGTTGCAGTCCATTCTCTTATCTAGACGTACCGGGGGGCGAAGTTACGAAACCGACGCGATTGAGGGCGCTCAGACGATCGGCGCAATGGTCCAGCGCATGCCGCAGCTCCATCTCGACGGTGCGTTTCGAAAGCCCCATCTCGGCGGCGATCTCCTGGCAGGACCGACCATCGAGCCGCGCGGCGACGAGAATCTCGCGGCGGCGGGGCGTGAGCCCGGCCACCGCCTGTTCCAGAGCCTGCAGTTCCAGCCGCGCGGCCGCGGCCCGCTCCGGATCCGGCGCCGCATCGGGCAGGGCCAGCAGAGCGTCAATGTCCGCCGCCGAGGCCAGCCGCGCGCCGGCCCGGCGCCGGTCGACCGCGATGTTCATCGCCATGCGGTGCAGATAGGCCCGGGCGTCCCGGACCAGACCGAGGTCGCCGCCCCTCGACAGCCTCAGCCAGGTCTCGCTCAGCGCCTCGTCGGCGAGTTCCTGAGACCGCAGGCGGCCGCGCAGCCGCGTGCGAAGCTCCGGATACAGCTCCATGAACCTGGCGACGAGCTCGGCCCTGGTCATCGGCCCGGCAGCCTGAACGGGACCGGCAGCTCGATCTCGACCGGCGCCGGCAGATCGTCCGGCACCGCCGGCATCGGCTCCGCGCGCCACAGAGTCTCGAGCGCCGCCTGATCGAGAGCGGCGTCGCCCGAGCGGCCTACGACCCAGGCCTCCTCGACGGAGCCGTCGCGCGCCACGCGGAAGCGAACCAGGACGAGGCCCTCGGCCCGGCGCGCGACCGCCTCGGACGGATAGAGACGAAACGGCCGGATATGGCGCTGCAGTCGACGCTGATAGGCGTTCTGGCCGCCGACGCCCGCCCGTCCCTCTCCGGCGCCTTCTCCCACGCTGTCGGCCGGTCGCAGACTGACCTCGGCGAGCGCCTTGGCGAGCTCGGCGTCGGGCGTGGCGACCGCAGCCCCGGCATCCTGGCCCTGCCGCCCTTGACCCGTCTCGGAACCCGCGATGCGGGGCGCGATGTCCGCCTCGCGTCCGCCGCCGGCCTCCTCGCCCTTGGCGGCGCCGCCCTGACGCGACTCCGGCCAGGTCGACGGCGCGCCCAGGGGCTCCATCAGATCCAGCGAGATGACGACCGGCCGCCTGGACAGGCCGGGGCTGTGGGTGAACAGGGCCCAGAACAGGACCGCATGGAAGGCCAGCGCGCCTGCCAGCACGACCGCGTCGCGACGCCAGGGACGGCGCGTCGGAACCGCCTCCATATCGAAGACGACGACCATCACATCGCGCTGATGCGCAGCCGGATCGGCTGGGGCATGGCCTGGGGCGGCAGGCTGGCGACCCGCAGGCCGGTCAGTGATTCCTCGACGAGCAGACGCGTCTCCACCTGATCGAGCGGGCCGAGCGTCTCGAGGCGCGTGACGGCTCCGTCGCGGTCCAGCCAGACATAGAGCTGCAGCTCGTATCGCCGCCCCTTCAACGCCCGCTGCTCACGCAGCTTGCGGAAGCACTCTTCCAGCAGCAGCGAACCATACCAGGCGTAGTCGGCGCCCTTGGCCTCGCCGATGACGGGCGCGGTGACGACCAGATCGTCCAGCCGCATGTCCGGGCGGGCTTCCGACGTCCGCGGAACGATGGTGAACGCGTCCCGCCGAGTGAACCGGGCGACCAGGCCCGTCCCCGCCAGAATCTGGTTCAGCGCCTCGTGCGGCGAGCCGGCCCGAACCGGCCCCGCCGCCCGCCCCTCGGCCAGCGCTTCGTCGTAGTTGAGATGAAACCCGGATTGCTTGCCGAACCGCGCCAGGGCGTCCGAAAGCGGCTGGGCGGGATAGTCGTAGGCCGCCCCCGACTGGGCTCGGGCCTGAGGGGCCAGGACGGCGATCGCCGCCAGGCCGCCGATGAGCACGCCGGCGGCCGCGCCTCTGACCCCGTTTGAATGCACTGGACTTGGCATGAGACCGGCCCCGCCGCGCACCTTCGGACGCGCGCCCCCAGACCGCATTTCCCACAGTTTTGCGACAGCAGAACAACGGTTGCGAGCACGCCGGCCCGCCGCGGCTCAGCCCGGCGTCGCCCAGGGAAGGCCGCCCTCGGAGAAACTCTGCACGATCATGTAGCCCTTGCCGTAGATCGAGATCAGGGGAAAACCCCCGCCCGGAAACAGCTTCAGCTTCTTGCGGATGCGAGCCACATGGGTGTCGACCGTCCTCGAGGACGCGGTCGACTTGTACTTCCAGATCCGCTCGTAGATCGCCTCCCGCGAGATCGGATTGTTGGAGTTTCTGAACAGCATCAGGCTGAGCATGAACTCCTTCTCCGTCAGCGGCACGAGCTCGCCGTTGATGACCACGGCGCGGCCGCCCGGATGGAAGGCGTAGTCGCCGAACTTGAGTTCCTGCGAGGATCCGCCGGCCGCATATCGCCGTGTCAGGGCCTTCACGCGCGCGCTGATCGTCCGGGGCGTCGTCGGCGGGACGATCAGGTCGGCGGCGCCGGCGTTGAGCCAGGCGACGACGTCGTCCTCCGTCGACTGGTCGGCCAGGACCAGGACCGGCATCGGGTTCGCGCTGCGCAGCCAGCTCATGATCTCGCGGTCGTCCCGATCACGCCCCTTGCGGCTGAGAATGAGCGCGTCGTAGCGCCCCTGGACGGGAAGGGAGGTGAAATCGTCCCAGTCATAGAACAGGTGACAGCGATGGTCGTCGTGCGACAGCGCGTCCTCGATCTCCCGAGCCTGGCGCCGATCGTGGTCGATGATCGCAATCTTCATGGGCCGATCCCGAGCTTGCGCGAACGAGGGTCTTCAGAACGGAAGACGCCGCCCAAGGTGAAATCCTCCAAACAAATGTGTCGGATTTGTCTTGTGACCGTCGCGCGGGCCGCCGTCCGCCTAGAAGGCGCGGTCGAAGGCGACGCCGATGGTGCGGGGAGGCTCGACGAACCGTTGCGGCCCGCTGGAGAGCGTGACGCCCCGCTCGTCCGTGATGTTGTTGACGAACAGGCTGATTTCCGTCGGGCCGTGGCGCAGGGCCAGACGGCCGTTGAAGACATGGTAGCCGTTCTCGCCCGGCGTCGCGCCGAGGTTGGACGGCGCGCGAGACGCGAAACGGTGCGACACGGTCAGCGTCGGCTGCAGGGGACATTCGACCCAGCGATAGGCGACGGTTTCGGACAGACGCCATTTCGCGGCGCCCGGCAGGACGAGATCCCGGGCCGTCAGGCCGGGCTCCAGATCCAACTCGGCGTCGAGGTAGGTAAGGTTGGCCTGGACGGCGAGATTCGGCGCCGGCGCCCAATTCAACGCGCCTTCGAAGCCGTAGCTGTCGGCCTGCTTCAGATTGGCGACGTAGCCGACGCCCGGCGCGACGAGCCGAACCTGCACGTCGCGCCACAGGATCCCGAACACGGCGGCGTCGAGGCTGACCCGCCGATCCGCGGAGGCCAGCTTCACGCCGATCTCCGCGTTCCACAGCGTATCAGGCTGGAAAGTCGTGGCCGGTCCGCCGGAGAGGTCGATGTTGAGGCCGCCGTATCGCGCGCCCTTCGACAGAGTGGCGTAGACGAGGCGACGATCGTCCGGCCGCCACGAGACGGTCACCTTCGGCGTAAACCCCTGCATGTCGAAGTCGGCGCGGCGGCTGTCCGAGATGACGTCGACCCCCGCCAGGTCGTTCTCCGTCAGGCGGAACACGCGGCCGCCGACCTCGATCCGCCAATGCGGCGAGATCTGGTAACCCGCCTCCGCAAACAGCGTGCCGACCCGGGCCTCGTAGCCGTAGCTCATGGCGGCCATCAGTTTCGACGTCGCCCTCGCGGTGCGCGGAGACGCGGTGAAGAGGCTTTCGACGCTCACCCGCGTCTGGTCGTAGACGGCTCCCAGCAGGAAGGACAGACGCCGGTCGGCGGGGGAGGCCAGGCGGATCTCCACCGCCTCCCCGCGGGAGCCGTAGTTCTCGGCGGATTCGTCGACGATCGCGCCGTCCTGCGAACGCTGGAAGCTGCCGCCCACAAAGCGTTTCTTGTCACGCCGAGAGGCCTGCAGCGTCAGCGTCCCCCATCGCGTGCCCTGGTCGACCCGCAGCAGGGCGAGTCGCGTCCTGAGGTCGACCGCCTCCGGAAAGGGGCTGTTCTTGACGGACAGAGGATCTTCCTCCTCGTAGCCGAGATCCGCCGTGTCCTGCGACTGGGTCAGCCACATCACGCTCACCCGCGTCGAGGCGGTCGGAACCCAGGCCAGCTGAAGGCGACCACTGCGGGTCAACAGGGTGTTGCTGTTCTTGCCGACGCTGATGTTGTCGACAAAGCCGCCGTCCCTTCGATAGTTGTAGGTCGCACGTAGGGCCAGGATGTCGCCGACGATCGGCAGATTGACCATCCCGCGCGCCGTTCCGGAACCCGCGCCGCCGTCGACCCGGGCGGCGGACAGCTGAAGTCGGGCCTCCCGCTGCGTGAGGTCGGGCTTGCGGGTCTGGAAGTTGATGGCGCCGCCGAAGGCCGAGGCGCCGTACAGCGTGGCCTGCGGCCCCCGAAGAATGGTGATGTTCTCGAGATCGAACGGGTCGATCTCGATCGCGCCCGTCGCCAGGTAGGGATCGGTCAGCGGCGTCTCGTCAATGAAGTAGCCGACCACGCCCTGCCCGCGCGACACGCCCGAACTCGTCGTGATGCCGCGGATGGCGGCGCTCGAAATGCCGGGCGCGATGGCGTTGAACTGGACGCCGGGGGCCATCGGCAGAATGTCGGTCAGACCCCGCCCCGTCTGCCGGTCCAGGAGATCTCCCCTGATCGCCGTGAGCGAGGTCGTCGAGGCCTGAGCGGTCTGCGGACGCTTGAGCGCCGTAATGACGACCGGCTCCACCGCGACGGGCGGCCGAGCCTCCTCAGGGATTTCCACGGGCGGCGGGGACGCTCTCTCCCCCTTCGGAGCCATCCGGACGGGAGGCGCGACGACGGACCGCGCCACGATCATCAGCGCCCCGGACCGGCTCCGTTCATAGCCGAGGTTGGTGCCGGCCAGCAGGCGTTCGATCGCCGCCTCGGCCGTGAAGGCGCCCTTGAGTCCGCTCACCTGTCGACCGCGGACCAGGGCGTCGGTGAAGATCAGAGGCTGGCCCGTGGTGGTCCCGTACCGTCGGAGCGCCGGCCCGAGCGCGCCCGCGGGAATGTCGAAGGCGAAGGTGCGCTGTTCCGCAAAGGCCAAATGCGGCGCAGCGGCGAGGAAGACGCCCGCTGCACCGGCTGCGAACAGCCAGCGTGCACCCCGGTCAATCAATCGAAGACCGGCCTGACTGGGAGCGAAACCCACAAAACGACAAACCCCATAAGCCCTGATACAAAATAACAGGCGCGCTCCCGACGCCAGCAGACAAGTCGTCACAATCTTCCGAGACGGAAAGCAAGGCGTCGCCTTGGTGGACGAAGCCCCTCCCCTGGTGCATTCAACAGGCGAAGTATCGTCCTGAGTCAATTGTGGCGCGACAGGACTCTTGTGTGACGGATTGTGAAAAAGAACGATCCTTCTCCCTTGGCGATCGAGAACGGAGATGAACGCCGAGAGGAGTCGGCGGCGCTCTACGGCCGGCTCCGCGAGCCCCTGCTGCGCTTCTTCGGGCGACGGATCGGCGACCGCGCCGAGGTCGAGGATCTGGCCCAGCAGGTGTTCATGCGCCTGCTGGCCGCGCGCGAGACGGAAACGATCGAGAACCTCGACGCCTTCGCCTTCAGGATCGCGACCAACCTGCTGCATGATCGCGGCCGCGCGCGGGTGCGTCGTCCGGAGGTCGTCCAGGATTTCACGGCGCCCGGAGCGGAGGGAACTCGCCATCTGGTGGAGGATATTTCGCCCGAGCGCGTCTTCGTAGGCAGGGAAACGCTCGGCGAGGTTCTGGCGACACTGGATGAACTGGGCGAGCGCACGCGTGACATCTTCGTCCTGTTCCGGATCGAGAAGATGAAGCAGCGCGACATCGCCGCGCTTTACGGCATAGGCCAGAGTACCGTGGAGAAGCACGTCATGAAGGCCGTCCTGCACCTGACCCGAAAATACGGTTTGGATTGAGCCATGCCCATCGACGCCGGTCATGGCGACCTCGACCCCGACATCCTCGAACAGGCGGCCGCCTGGCGGATCCGGCTCTCTGAGCAGGGCCTCGAGAGCTCTCTCGAACTCGAAACCTGGCTGGCCGAGAACCCGCGCCATGAGCAGGCCTGGATCGCGGTCGAACGGTCCTGGGACCGTGTCGCCCGCGCCGAGGCGGAAGCCGCGCCGCTGGAGCGCGAACGCGCGCGCCGGCGGGCGCTGCGAAACGCCAGGGCCGAAGGCGCCCGCCGCCGCCTCGGAGGCGCGCGCCCTGCCGTGGCGGCGAGCGTGGCGATCCTCGTCGTCGCATCGACGGCGGGCGTGTGGACTTGGCAGGCGCGGCAGACCCAGACTTACACGACCGTCCCCGGCGAGCGGCGGACCGTGGTCCTGAAGGACGGCTCCAGCGTGCGGCTGGACGCGGGCACGGTGCTCAAGGTGCGTTACACCGCACGGGCCCGGACGCTGGAACTGGATCACGGCCAGGCCAGGTTCGAGGTCGCGCACGATGCGTCCCGCCCCTTCAGCGTCCGTGCGGGCGAGCAGAGCGTGGTGGCGACGGGAACAGACTTCAACGTCGACATGCTGCCCTCAAGGCTTCTCGTGACGCTGCTGCAGGGGACCGTCAGGGTCGAACCTCGCCCCCACGGCTGGCGCGTCTCCAAGGCGCAGCGAGCCGGCTGGACGCCGGTGAACATGACGGCCGGACAGGAGCTGACGATCCTCAAGAGCGGCGCCGCGCCCAGCCTACGCCAAGCCAAGACCGACCAGGTCACGGCTTGGAACACCGGCCTGTTGTCGTTCGACGAGGAACCGCTGTCGTCGGTCGTCGAGCGCGTCAACCGGTATGCGGCCGTCTCCGTGGTCGTGGATGATCCGGCGACGGCGAACCTGCCCGTCAGCGGCGTCTTCAAGGCCGGCGACGTTCCAGGCCTGGTGGATACGGTGACCGAGTATCTGCCGGTCCGGGCCTCGACCGGCGCGAACGGCGCGATCCATCTCAGCCGGCGCGACCAGTAGCCGCCTCCATAACCCCGGATAGTGAGAGCCCTCCCGCCCCGGCAAGGGGGGCGGGAGGGCTCCTGTCTAGCCCACGGCGCGAAGGGCGATCAGCCCCGTTGCTAGAACTTCCTTTCCAGTTGGATGAAGAAGCGGCGTCCGAGGAAGTCGGAACTCCCCCGAAGGCTGATGCCCGCGCGACCGCTGACGTCGCTCGACACGGCGGGCGGCGCTTCGTCGAAGAGGTTGTTGACCCCGATCCAGAGGGTCGTCTTGTCGAACCGCCGGCGGTAGCTGACGGTGTGATAGATCATCGCCTCCTTGTGCAGCTTCCGGGTGTAGCCCTGCGGATAGTTGGCGCTGGGCAGGGTCTTCTCGCCGGTCTCGTAGAACCGCTCGTTCGACGACTCCCCGATGTAGCTGACGCTCCAGTAGTAGGTGTTGTCGCCGGACCGGAAGCTGAGGTTCGTGTCGCTGGTGAACTCGGGATTCTGCAGCGTACCGGTGTAGTTGGTCAGCCGCTCGCCCTCGGCGGACTGGGCGACGAAGGCCTGCCACGTCGTCTGGGAGTCGATGTTCAGCGTACCGGCCGTGAAGGTGTGGCTGAAGTTGATCCCCAGATCGACGCCGCGCGCGACCTGACGGCTGATGTTCACGTAGTTGTCCGTGATCCGAACGACGTCGTGCGTGATCGGATCCCGGACCAGCAGCTTGCAGTAGACTTCCGGGTTGATGTTCGAGCCGTAGCAGCTGTTGAGGATGCCCCCGGCGCCGTAGTTGTCGACCTGGTCGCGAACGTCGAACGAGAAGTAGTCCAGCGCCACCTTCAGGTTGATGTTCGCCGGCGTCCAGACCGCGCCGACGGAAATGGCCTTCGAGGTCTCGGGCGTCAGCTTGGCGCCGCCGCCGGTGAAGATCTGCGGCGTGGCCGAATAGCCGCCGTAGTCGTCCGGGACGCCGGCGGCGGCGCAGCGGGTGCGAAGCGTTGAGTTGCTCGACTCGCCCCACCGGGTGCAAGGGTCAGAGCCGCTGAAGAAGCTGGTGCTGTCCGCCAGATAGCGCTCATAGAGGGCCGGGGCGCGGAACGAGGTGCCCACCGAACCGCGGAAGCGGTATTCCGAAGACAGGGCCCAATCCAGGCCGACCTTGTAGGTCGTGTGCGACCCGAAGTCGTCGTAGTTGGAGTAGCGTGCAGAGGCCGACAGGTCGATGCTCTCGGCGAGCGGCAGGTTCTTGACCACCGGCGCCAGGAACTCGACGTAGGCTTCGCCGACGTTCTCCGTGCCCTTGGTGACCCCAGCGGTCGAGAAGCCCCAGTAGTTGCGCTTGACCGCCTGCTCGCCGGGGGTGTCCTTCAGCCGATCCGAGCGGAAGGCGACGCCGGCGGCGACGCTGAGCGGGCCGGCCGGCAGGCGGAACAGGTCGCCCGACAGGTTGGCCTCGAGAGAGTGACGATCGTAGCTCGTGCGTCCCTTCTCGTTGCCGAAGAGGAAGGCCCGCTCCTGCGCCGTGAAGTCGCCCCGGAGCACCCGCGGATCGAGCCAGGGGATCGTCACACAGGCGGTCGGCGCGATGGTCATCTGGGCGGCGTTGCAGGCCAGACCGTTCGAGACGTAGTCGCCGGCCTCGTTGACGCCCGTCGTCGCGGTGACCCGGTCCTTGTAGACGAAGTCCTGCGTGTAGTCGGCGCGACTGGCCGTGTACTCGTAGTAGCTGTCCCACTTGAAGCCGTCGAGGAAGCCCAGGCCGCTGACCGTGCCCCGGAGGCCCAGGACGGCGTGCGCATAGTCGACCGTCTGCTTGCTTTCGTTCTTCCGCAGGATGATGGGCGTCACGCGTCCGTCGGTGCCCGCGACGAACTGTCCGTTCACCCGGCAGACCGGGATGCTGCCGCTGTAGCCGACGAAGCCGCAGGCGGCTTTAAGGCCCGCGGCCATGGTGTTGACGGGGCTGTTGGGGTCCAGGTTGGGGAAGAGCTGGTTCATCCCCCTGAAGCTCGACTCGCGCCGGTTGAACAGGACCTCGGTGTAGGCCGTGGTCGTCGGCGTCAGGTCGTAGCTGGCGTTGAACAGGCCGGTCAGCAGCGTGCGCGGCGACCGCACATGCTGCTGGTCATACAGCGGCGAGGTCGTGTTCAGGTAGGGATAGGTCGGGCCCTGGCCCGCGCGGCCGGCGCGGACCCAGTCCGGCAGGAACGATCGCAGATTCAGACCTGCCGCAGGATAGTTCGAGTAGTTCTCGAGCTTGGGATCGTACTGGAACAGGCCCCCGAAGTAGCGCCCCTCCTGCACGGAGTTGCCCAGGGCGTTGAAGCACTTGAAGCCGCCGTCGACATTCCGGAAGTCGACCCGATGCCGGCCGTTGATGTCGGTGAAATAGTCCTCGGCGCAGGCGGTGTAGCGACGATCGCCGTTGGTGAGGCCCTTGTCCTCGGTGTAGCTGAACGAGCCTGCGATGTACCCCTTCGGCAGGGTTTTCCCGTAGGCGGCGTTGAGCGTGTAGACCTCGCCGCCCCCGTGCTGCGGGATGTTCGCGTAGCCGTTGACGGTCAGACCGTCCATGTTGGTCTTGGTGATGTAGTTCACCACGCCCGCGACCGCGTCCGAACCGTAGATCGACGAGGCCCCGTCCTTCAGGATCTCGATCTGTTCGAGCGCCATCTGCGGCAGGACGTTGAGGTCGACGGCCCCGACGCTGCCGCCGACGCCGGCCGGGCCGAGGCGCCGCCCGTTGAGCAGCACCAGGGTCCGCGAGGCGCCCAGACCGCGAAGCCCCAGGGTCTGGACCCCTGGGCCGCCGGTCACGGCGAACCCGCCGAGCAGCGTGTTGATCTGCTGCGAGGTCGTGGCCTGCGGCAGGTTCTGCAGCAGATCGGCGGCCGTGCTGACGCCTTCCAGCGCCGCCTCCTCGCTGGTGATGATCGTGATCGGCGAAGAACTGGTGAAGTCTGACCGGCGGATGCGCGACCCGGTGATGACCACCGCTTCAACGGCTTCCGCCGTTTCATGCTCGGGCTTCGGCAGGGTCTCGGGCTTCGCGACCGGCGGAGCTTCTTGCGCGACGGCGAACACCGGAACGGCGAGGCCGCAGCTCGCGCCCAGAGCGGACGCGAGCAGGAAACGTTTCAACGACATCTAGACTGTACCCCCAATGGTTCTATTCGACCCACGCGATATTGCGCAGCTTGGGGATCATCTGTGAGGTTGCCTTATGCGGTTATCAAAGTGAACAATTGCAAACATTAGGGCTGAAATCAAAACTCACCCTTGAAGGCACTGTATTCATAACCCTATGCGAGGATCATATTCTTAATATGTCGCCAAATATCAAACTCTCGGCAATTTATGCTTGGCCTTGAGTGGTGAGAAGCGACAATCTCCTCGGGGGTTGTATTGATCAGGAAGATATCCTTTCGCCTCGCTGCTCAGCAGGCGATCACAATTGGCCTCTGCGCCGCGCCGGGGGTCGTCATGGCCGCAGGGCCGAGCGCGCCGCCCGCGGAGGACTTCGGCGCCCGTCCCAGGATTGCGAACGTCACCGTCTCGCCGAGCGGGACACGGATCGCGGCCCTGATCTCGCCCGAGGGCGCTCCGCCCCGGATCGCCGTCTGGGAAACGGCGGACATGTCCAAGCCGCCCAAGATCATCCCCGCGGCGGCGGATCTCGAGTTCAAGTCCGTCCGCTTCCTCAAGGACGATCGGCTGTGGGTGACCGTGTCCCAGCGCTTCGAAGCCGACGGCGGCCGCACCTACGCCTACCGCAGCCTGCTGACCGATCCGGCGGGAAGCTTCTTCACGACCCTGGCGATCACCAAGCCCGGCGAAAGCAAGGACAAGGCGGGCGTGAGCTACGAGGTCCGGGGCTCGAACCGCGGCTTCGGCGGCATGAACCTCATCTCAGGCCTGCCGTCCGATCCTGACTACGTCCTGGCTTCCGATGCGATGACCGGCTCGGTGTACCGGGTCAATGTCCACTCGTCGGCCTCGAACCTGACCTACGAACGGCTCTACAACGGGTCGGACGAATACAGCACCGCCGCCTGGAACTGGGACATGACCGATGTCCGGGCGCGGGTGTACGGCGACTTCATCGACGGCAAGCCGACCCAGATCGTCCAGATCAAGAACCCGACCACCGGCCAGTGGGAAGATCACTTCAAGAACACCGTGGCCGATCGCCAGGTCCTCGACGTGGTCGACGTCACCGCCGATCCGGACGTGGTCCTGATCGCCGCCACCCGCGGCGGCGGGCATGCGGCGATCTACCCCTATTCCATCAAGGCGCGGACCTTCGGCGAGCCGCTGTTCGCCCACAACGCCTTCGGGGCGACCGGGGTCATCCGATCCCGCGACCCCAAGGAAAAGGGCACGCCGGAAGAGGGGCGCGTGCTGGGCTACACCTACAGCGGCGTCACCGGGGGCGAGGTCTACTGGATCGACGAACGGATGAACCAGACCGTCGAGGCGCTCAAGAAAGCGCTCGGCGCCAAGGAAACGCCCCTGATGTGGGTGGATCCCGACACCAACAAGACGGTCAAGATGACCGTCCCCGAGAACTACGCCGTCTCGGTCAACAGCATGAGCAACGACCGCCGCGTGATGATCGTCGAGCGGGCGGGCCCGAGGACGCCTGAGGAATACTACGTCTACATCGACGGCAAGGGCCTCAACCTGCTGGCGCGGTCCCGGCCGCAGATGGCGGTGGCCGCGCTGGGCGACACCCGGCTGGTCGAGTATCCCGCCCGCGACGGCCTGATGATCCCGGCCTTCCTCACCACGCCCGACCCGAAGATCTGGGGCAAGGGCCCCTTCCCGGCGATCGTGGTGCCCCACGGCGGCCCCTGGGCGCGGGACTACTGGGGCTGGGACTTCTCCGGCTGGACCCAGTACTTCGCCGCCCGCGGCTATGCGGTCATTCAGCCCCAGTTCCGGGGCAGCGAAGGCTGGGGAATGAAGCTGTGGAAGGCCGGCGACGGCGAGTGGGGGCAGAAGATGTCGGACGACAACGACGACGCCGCCCGCTGGATGATCGCCCAGGGCATCGCCCGGAAGGGCCAGGTGGCGCTCCACGGCTACTCCTACGGCGGTTTCGCAGCCTTCGCCGCCGGCGTCCGCGGCTCGACGGGCGAGTTCCGCTGCGCGATCGCCGGCGCCGGGGTGGCGGAACTGCCCCGCTGGCGCAACCTCGTCAGCGACTCGCCCTTCGGCCGCGCCTTCCAGGGCGAAACCCTGCGCGGCATGGACCCCTGGCAACGGGCCACCGAGACCTCGATCCCGATGATGATCTACCATGGCGACCGCGACCAGCGCGTGCCGATCCGCGAAGGGATGGGCATGTACGAGAAGCTGCGCGCCGCCGGCAAGCCGGTGAGCTTCCTGGAACTGAAGGACATGGGCCACCAGTACGACAAGTGGTCGGCCGACAACGTCAAACAGGTGCTGACCGGCGTCGAGACGTTCCTCGCGAACGACTGCGGACTGCCGCCTCCGGGCCGAACGACGGCGCCGTCATCCAGCCAATGACGGCCCTAAGCGCCGCCTGGAGCTTCGGCGGCGCGGCGACCGGGCATCCTACCCCAAGGGATGCTCGGTCGTTTCCCCTACCCCTTCATCGCCTCGCGACCGTTTCCGCCAAAGCCGCGTGGTCGAGGATGCGATCGGCCAGCGCGGCGCCGTCACGACCCGAGATTTCGTGCCCTAGAGCCGGATCGACGACCAGTCGCGCACCCGATATCCGAGCGGCGATGTCCGCTCCGTGGGCGGGCGGCAACAGCCGATCACGCGCGCCATGGATGACCAGCGTCGGCGAAGCGATCCCCGCCAGCCGCCGATACCGGTCGCGATCGGCCAGGATCGCGGCGTACTGCCGGGCGGAGCCGAGCCCTTCCGGCCAGCCGTAGGCGATCGAACGCGCCACCCGATCCTCCAGTTCGGCGACGTCGGCGCCCGTCAGCTCTCCGGCCAGCAGACGCCGGAACCGCAAGGCCCGCGCCGTCGCGGCTTGGAGGTCGGCGCGTCCGACGCCGCTCGACATCTCTTCGCGGATATCCCGGCCGGGCGGCGGCAGACCCGGGGCCCCGGACGACGACATGACCAGGACGAGCGACGCGACCCGCTCCGGCCGCGCGCAGGCGATGCGCTGCGCGATCATCCCGCCCATCGAGACGCCGACCAGATGCGCCGATCTGACGCCGAGCGCGTCCAGCAGGCCGATCGCGTCCGTCGCCATGTCCGCGAGGGGGTACGGCGGCCGCGCCAGGGGCGGCAGGCGCAACGCCGCGGCCAGCCAGAGGCGAACCAGCGGCGGCGCCCCGCAGGAGTCCAACCGGCTCGATCGTCCCACGTCGCGGTTGTCGAAGCGCAGCACCCGGCGGCCGCCGGCGACCAGCCCGTCGATCAGCGTGTCCGGCCAGTCCGCCAGGGTCTGGCCGAGGCCGTGGATCAGCACCACCGGCGGCGCTTCCGACCGGGCGCCGTGCGCGCACCACGCCAAGGCGAGCTTGCCGACCGGCGTCAGGGTCGTGGCGGGGTCCATCACGCTGCATCGGTCCAGGACGGCGAGGCAACCTCCAGGTCGGGGATCGCCCGGCTGCCGCCCTTCCGTGACGCGGCGTCGGGCGCGCCGATCGAGTCGAGCAGGCGCCCGAGACCAACCAGGGCCGACCGGTGCTCGCGCAGGCTGCGCGACTTGGTGTCGGCCTTCTCGACCAGCCGCAGCCCGCGCCACCGCTGTGCGAAGCGGATGCCCGGATGGGCGGCCAGGCGGCTCATCACCCCCTGCGGATCCCGAGCGTCGAAGGCCGCCATGCGCGCCGACAGATACCCCGCCTCCTGGAACAGCGGGCCGCCGCCCGTACGCGCCTGGCCCAGGCCGGCGATGAACAGCCCCCTCCGCCTGGGGCTCATCATCATCAGGAACAGCACCGGCAGACCGTCCCGCCACGCGATGAGGTCGTCCGCCTCACGCAGCATCGGCAGGGTGATCCGATAGCCGATCGCCCAGAAGATCATGTCGTAGCTCCGGCGCGATCCGTCGGTGAAGATCACCGAGCCTCCATCGAAGCGCGCGATCTCCGGCCGCACGCCGATCTCCCCCAGTCGAATCCGTCGCAGCAGCTCGGTGTTGATCACCGGGTGGCTGTCCAGAATGCCATGGGTCGGACGCGGCAGACCCCAGCGCGCCGGATCGCCCACCGCGAAGGCGTTCACCACCCGGGCGACAAGTCGATCCGCCCACTCTCCTCCGAACGGAAACGCCTGCAGCAGCGTATCGAGCGGCCGCCCCGCGAAGGTTCTCGGAAAGAAGTGCACCCCATGCCGCACCGAGATGTCGGCGCTTGTCCCGTGATGCGATGCATCGACGGCCGCGTCGCAGGCCGTGTTGCCCGCTCCGACCACGAGCACCCGCTTGCCGCTGAACTGGCGCGGCGAACGATACCGGTTCGAGGTCATCGTCTCGCCGGTCCATTCGCCGGGATAGTCGGCGAGGTTGGGATCGTTGTGGTGGCCGCCCGCAATCGTCACCGTCCGGCAGCGATAGACGTCGCCGCCCGTGGTCTCGACCCGCCAGAGCGCGCCGTCGGCGTCGGCCTCCGTCGCGACGACACGGACGATCTCGGTCTCGAAGCGGATCGCCGGCAACAGGTCGAAGGCTTCGGCGTAGCTGCGGAAGTAGCGCTGCATCTCGGACTTGGAGGGGAAGTCCGGATAGGCGGCCGGCATCGGGAAGTCCGTAAAGCCGGTCGAGTACTTCGATGAGATGATGTGTGCGGTCTCGTAGGCGCCGGTGTGCCAGATGCCGCCGACGTCCGGGTTGCGGTCGAGGCATACGACCGCTTCGCCGAGCTCCCGCAGCTTCTTGACGATGGGCAGGCCCTGGAAGCCGGCTCCGATCACACAGTGCGTGACGTATCGTTCGGTCATCCGACCGTCTCCTGATTGGACTACTTGATAGGGGAGGCTTCGACAGCTTCGAGATTGCGGGCTGTTCGACGGGCGATGACGGCGCTGATCCGGCGCTGGGCCCGCGCGTCGATGGGATAGAGCCAGATCAGGGGGACGCTGCAGAGCGCCAGGACCATCGGCGCGCCGACGCTGATCAGCAGCAGGGCGTTCTGGGCCTCGGCGGTCAGGGCGTGCTCGGGCGAGAAACCCAGCGCCTTGAGCGCGGGCAGCGCGATCCCGACGCCGATCGCCTCGGAGAGCTTCTGACCCACGCCCCACACGGCGATGAACAACGCGCCGCGCTGGACGCCGCCTTTCAGCCAGTCGAGATCGATCACATCGGCGGCCATGGAGGCGCCGAGGATCAGCGGACCGGCGTAGGCCAGTCCCGTCGCCAGCTGCAGACAGGTGTACGCCGCGACGTTCCCTGCGGGAATGAACGGCATGACGGCCAGGAAGATGGCGTTCCAGACCGCCGCCGCCGCCAGAGCCCGATGCTTGCCGAGCCGGGCGCCGAGCCAGACCCAGAATGGCGCTCCGACCAGAGCCGCGACGAAGAAGACGAAGATCATCACATCCGCGGTTTCCGCCAGACGCGCGCGGTAGGTGTAGAAGGCGAGCGTCGTCGTCTGGTTGATCCCCGTGCCCAGCGCCGAAACCACGCCGGCGGCCAGCAGCACCAGAAACGGCCCGTTGGCCAGCAGGCCGGCATGCCGCCGCCGAGCGAGGGGAGCCGAGCGCGTCGCCCGCTCCTTCACGAGGAGCAGGAGGGTTGCCGCGGTGATCGGAAGGAGCAGGAGGGTCAGCCAGGTGAAGGCCTGGACGTCGGCCGTCATCGCCGCGATGCGATCGCCCCGAAGGCCGCTGCTGACCAGCACCGGCGCGGTCACCGCCATCAGCAGGCCGAGCACGGTCATGCCTTCGCGGTAACCCACGACGCGCGACCGTTCGTGATAGTCGTCCGAAAGCTCGGCCCCCCAGGCCCCATAGGGGACGGTGATCAGCGACCAGCCCACGTAGAAGGCCAGCGCCCAGCCGAAGAGATAGGCCAGGCTCGCATCGCCCGGCGGCATGAACAGCCGCCAGGACGCCAGCATCATCACCGGCGTGCCCAGGGCGATCCAGGGCTTGCGGCGCAGACCGGCGACGCCGTCGCGATCGCTCAGCCAGCCGACCAGCATGTCGACGCCGATGTTGACGACCCGGGCCGCCATCAGGGCCAGGCCGACCCCGGCCAGGTCCAGCCCGACGCGATCGGTATAGATCGGCGCCAGATAGAGGGCGATCGGCAGGCCTGCCGAGGCCAGCGGCAGAGTCATCAGGCTGTAGGCGATCAGCGACCGCGTCGGCAGCCGTCCGGAACGGGTGGGCGAAGAAGAGGACACGGGGAACGCCTGCAAGGGCTTGGGCGCGATCGCGGACGGGCCGCTCCGCGCCCGCGCCGTTAGAACTTGACGCCGGCGGCGAGGGAGACCTCTCGCGGCCGCAGGGTGAAGACGTTGGTCGCCAGCCCGTTGATCGGGTCGGTCAGGTAGTGGCCGGTGACGTTGTCCTCGTCCAAGAGGTTGCTGACCGCGGCGCGCAGGTAGAGAGCGCCCGCCGTCGGCCGGACCTCGAGGAAGGCGTTCAGCACCTGCCAGCCTTCGATCCGGTCGACGGGATCGTCGTTGAAGATCCGTCCCCAGAAGGCTGAGCGCACGCTGTAGTCCAGGCGCGCCAGATAGGTCGCCGGCCCGATGGTTCCAGACTTCTGCACGCCGAGCCGCACGGTCCAGTCCGGCGAGTTGGGCAGTTCGCGCCCCTTCAGATTGACCGGATTTCCGGGCGAGAAGTTCAGCCGCCGGCTGGAGCAGCTGCCGAACGGCCGCCCGCCCGGCAGCCTGGCGGCCTGTTCGATCGTGGCGACGCAATTGCCGCCGAGGGTGGGCGAAGAGGAGTCGTTGTCCTTGATCACCACGAAGCCGGGCAGTCCGCCGGTCGGATCGCGCGGATCGATGCTCAGGGTGTCGCCGACCTCCGTGTGCAGTTTCGAGGCCGAGAAGTCGACCTGCCAGCCGTGGTCGAGGTTCAGCACGCCCTCGGCCTCCAGGCCCCAGATCCGGGCGTCGACGTTCTCGTTGAGGATCGTGCGGCCCAGGCTCTTGGAGATCTGCAGGCCGTCGTAGTCGTAGTGAAAGGCGCTGAGGCTGAGGCTCAGGCGATCGGCCGCCACGGTCTTCAGCCCGGCCTCGAAGGCGTCGACGAACTCCGGTTCGAACCAGGACGCCACGCCGACGTCGGGGCCGTTCGGATTGAAGCCGCCGCCTTTGTAGCCGCGCGAATAGAAGCCGTAGATCAGCGTCTGATCCGACGGCTTCCAGTCCAGGCCGAAACGCCCGGTCCAGGCTTCGGTGTGCGAGGTGTTGGAGACGTAGGCGGTCTCCTCGAACAGCATGTTGCGGTTGACCTGGGCCTTGCGATCCTGGGTCCAGCGCACGCCGCCGGTCAGCTTCAAGCCATCGGTCAGCCTGACGTAGACCTCGCCGAAGGCGGCGTAGGACGACAGATCGCTGACCGGGGTTTCCAGCCGGAAGAAGGGCGGCGTCGCCCCGCCCAGCAGAATGGCCGTCGCGTCGAGGAGGTTCGACGTCGAGTAGAAGTCCTCCCGGCTCTTGTAGTTCAGGTAGAAGAGCCCCGCGAGGAAGTCGATCCGGCCGTCGAAGTCCGAGGTCAGCCGCGCCTCGTGCAGCTGCTGGATGCTGCGCGACCGGCCCTCCTCCAGGCCGTAGGGCCGGTCGAAGGCGCCGGCGATCACTCCGCCGATGCTCCCCTGGTTCCTCGGGTCCGGCGCGCTGACCGGAATGATCCCGTCGGGGAAGATCGTCGTCGGCGAGAAACGCCCCGAGGCGACCGAGAAGTCGCCGTCGACCGCGTAGCCGCCCTGCGCCCGGCGATAACTGCTGAGCAGGTCCAGCTGCACGTCGCCGAACTGGTGGTGCAGGCCGAAGATGACGTTGATCGACTTGCTGTAGCCTCGCGGATCGAAATCCATCGCCACCTGGCGATAGCTCGCGGGCGTGGGGGCGTCGGCGAAGGGATCGGTTCCCCGCGGAATGATCGACTGCACGCCCGGCCGCAGCGAGGTGTCCTCGTAGGCGAGCGTCCCGGCCAGGGTGGCGGCGAAGTTGGGCGTCTCGAAACCCAGGCGGTCCGACAGGCAGCCCATGGCGCCGACCGGGTCTCGATGGCAAAGGCGCTTGTTGGCGTTCATCGAATCGCCGCGCGCCCGGCTGTAGCCGGCGATCAGCTCGACCTGGGTGTCGGGGCCGACCTCGAACCACCAGCTGCTGCGGATGGCGGCGAGGTCGCCGCCGTTGATCTTCGAACCGGTGGCCAGGTTGTCGACCCAGCCGTCCTCGTGGCTGATCCTGAAGGCCAGGCGCGTGGCGGCCTTCTCGCCGAGCGGCAGGTTGACCATGCCTTCCGCCGAACGACCGCCGAACGAGGCGACGCCCAGCTCCAACGCCGCGCTTCGATCGGGACCGGGCCGGGTGGTCACGATGTTGATCGCCCCGCCTGTGGCGTTGCGGCCGAACAGGGTGCCCTGCGGCCCCCGCAGCACCTCGACGCGGTCGAGATCGAAGAACTCGCCGCCGCTGACGTCGCCCTGGATGAAGGCTCCGTTGACATGCAGCGCCACGCCGGAATCCGCGCCGTCGCCGATCACCGAGCGCCCGATGCCGCGGATCGCGAAGTTGGCCCCGCCGTAGTTGGTGTCGGTGTAGGTCAGGTTCGGGACCATGATCTGGAGGTCCCGCGGCGAATCGAGCTGGCGCGCGTCCAACTGGTCCTGATTCAGCGCCGTGACGGCGATCGGCACGTCGCTCAGCCGCTCCTCCTTGCGCTGGGCGGTCACGATGATCTCGTCGACCATCGCCGTCTGCGCCCAGGCGGTTCCGCCCGACGCGATCGTCGCCAACGCCATGCTCATGATCGTCGAAGCCTTCAGTTTCACCTTGGTCCGTCGCGACATGTCTTCCTCCCCACATGCCTGTTGTTCTTCGGGCCGCTCTCTTTCGTCGGCCGTTTTCATAATATTTGTTGTTATCTTTTTCAGGCACGCCGACGCTGCGCCGAGGCCTCTGCTATTCGACTCCGCTGTGCAGCGTGAACCCCATCGGCAGACGCCGCGCATGCTCCTGATCGAAGGGAGCCTCGAGGTGACGCCGCGCCAAGACCGCCAACCTGGGATTTAGACGGGTCAGCGGATCGAGGTCGCAGCCGGCCGCGAGCACCTCCTCCAGTCTCGCAACCGCCTCGTTGCGTCGCCCGAGCCCGTCGAGAGCGATCGCTCCCAGGTAGGCGGTTTCGGCGCGCTCGTTGGTCGACTGCGGGAGGGGGTTTGCGAGCTCGAGGATCACCAGGGCGTCCTCAAACCGCCCGAGCTTCAACAGCGCCCTCCCGAGGATGCGTCGGTGAGCGGCGTCCGCGGGATCGTGCGCGATCGCTCTTTCCATCTCCGGAAGCGCCGAAGCCGCCCCCTCGGCCTCCAGCAGCCGGCGCGCCGACAGGCTGGCGCGGAGCGCCGACCGCTGCGGCCCCGGCGTCAACGCCCCGGCTTCCAGGGGATCGATCAAGCGGATTTCCCCGCCGTCGAACGCCGCCGTGAAGTCGAAGCCCACATACGGACCGTCGCAGGTCGGCGCTTCGCCCTGGCTGATCCACAGCCGCCGCGACGCCGGCTCGGCGATGGCGGACATTACCGTCAGGGGGCCTGCGATGGTTTGACCCAGAGACCGTACGACCCCGCAGCAGGGATCGAAGCGATCGGCCAGCACCTGCGCCATCGCATCGGGCGTGAGCTCCCAAGCGTCGCCGGCCTGCAGCGCGCGTTGCAGACGTGCGAGCGAACCGCGCGCCTGACCGCCCGCCAGCAGCAGGTCGCGCCCCTCCGCCTCGCCGGAGAAATGGTTCGCACAGGCCGCCACGCCCTCGACGGGGGGCCGCGCGAAGACGCCCTGACTGTCGCATTCCAAGACGAGCGCCTGGTCCCGATCGCCGTCCCCCAGAACGAAGGCGAAGGCCCCCCAGCGCTCACCGAGCTCCAGCATCCGGCGGGCGGTCTCGAGATCTCGGGCCGACCGCAACAGCCGGTGCTCGAGGGCGGTGAAACCGGCTCCGACAGGTTGGGCATGGCGCGAGAACAGAAGATGCCCGCCGACGGTCAGACCCGCGGCGTTCATCCCGAAGCTGGCTTTCAGTAGCCCCGCCGTGCCGACACGAACGTGAGGCAGCGCGCCCGGCGTCCGCACCAGCATCACCGTCGGCGCCGCGTCCCACAGACCTGCGCCGTCATAGTCCTGGTTCTTGGCGTGCAGCAGCCGTCCGGCCCGGGTCCGGCGCGCCAGCGCGACGAGCGCGGTGCATTCGCCCGGCGCGCCCTTCACCGCCTCGAGAGCGGCCAGGATCTGAAGAATCTCGGATCGCAACGTCGCCCGCGACAGCATCTCCAACGGAACTTGCGCCCCGTCGGCCAGGCCGGACAGTTCCGCCTTCAAGGCCTCGTCCAGCCCATCGGCCAGCGAGGCGTACAGCCCGTCGACCAGATGTCGCGCGACGCTCGCCTCATCCGGCGTCAGGTGAGCGAGGAGGTCGTCGAAGCTCTCCTTACCCCCGAACACCGGCGCACACCCGTCGGCGATCTGCCGCCTCAGCAACTCGCCGTGCTGGAAGCCCAGATCGTAGGGCTCGCCCTCCAGGGTCAGGACGTGAAGACGCCCTGCCTTGGCGAGGGTTCCGCGGCCGCTTCGCGCGACGACCTCCAGGCCGGGAGCGCTCACCACGCGCTTCCCGTGAAGACGCTTCCGCTCCCGACCAGTTCGGCGCCGTCGGCGAAATCCCCCATGCAGTAGGGCGCGAGCAGGTCGAAGAACCAATCCGGGTCGATCACCTCTTCAGGCGTCAGAACACCGGCCGGCGGCGGCGACAGCGGATCGGCGAAAAGATTCAACGCCAGAGTCAGCGGCACGCTGGTGGCGCCGCCCATCCCCCCGGCGGGCATCCCGCGCAGCCAGGCCGCCGCGACGGCCGGCCGCCCCTCGCTTCGGCCGCTCGCCCAGCCGAACAGCCCCGGCAACCGCTTCAACGGCGCCTTCTTCGCGTTGCTGGGCTTCCCGAGCTCACGCGCGGCCTCCCGCAACGACAGCACCTTCGTGTCGACCAGACCCTGCAGCAGTTTCAGGCCGGCGAAGGTGCTCTCGTCGGACCCGGTCATGACGTTGGCGCAGAAGGTCAGGCCCCGCACGGTGCGAGGCAGCGTGACGGCCTCCGGATGCCCAACGGTCCAGACCTTGATGGGGCCGAACTCGGGAAACTCGATCCGGCGATCCTGCAAGGGCTTGGTCATGGCCGGGGCCCCCTCCTCGAACAGCTGCACCTGCCCCGACAGCTGCTGCATCCAGTGAATGGTGGCCGCCGACGGCTCCTGTCGCGCCCGCATCTTCTTGCTGTCCTCGCCCGACACGTCGTCGATGGACCAGCCGGTCAGCAGCTCGTCGACCTGATCGAGCGTCCGGGCCGCCTTCATCGCCAGCAGGTTGGTGACGCCGGGGCTGGCGCCCATGCCGATGATCGCCGCCACGCCCTTCGCACGCGCGCGGTCGCCCAGCGCCAGCATGTCGAGCGTGGGCTCCCAGTCGTCGCAGATGTCGAGATAGTGGACCCCGGCTTCGATCGCGGCCTCCAGGGTCGGCGCGCCGAGCTCGAAGAACGGCCCGGCCGTGTTGAGCACCACATCGGCGTTCGCCATCACGCCCATCAGATCAGCGCGATCGCGCAGATCCACCGCCAGGCCGGTCGCCCGCCCGGGGAAGCGCGCGGCCAACGCCATCGCGCCGTCGAGATTGCGGTCGGCCACCACGATCTCGGACACAAAACCCAGTCCTGCGGCGGTTTCGACCGCCACGCGGCCCATCTCGCCAGCTCCGCCCAAGATCACAATTCGCATCACGGTCTCCTCGACAACTGAGGCCAGCCTGGCCGACGGAGCCGAGGGATGCAAGAAATTTCGAATAACAGTTATTATTTTCTTCGCCGCTTGGTCGAGGCGTCGAGCACGCCTAAATCAATCGACCATCTGTTCGCGGAGAGGATTCGCCCGTGGCCAAACCGGCCGAAAAGCAGCTCGCGCGCCGCAACGATGTCGTGCAGGCGGCCCTGCGCGTCATCGCTCGCGACGGGCTGGAGAACGCATCCTTCCGGGCGATCGCGGCCGAGCTCGGCAGCACGATCGGCGTGCTGACCCATCACTTTCCCAATCGTGAAGCCCTGATGCGGCTGGTTCTGGAGACCGTCAGCGACGGCATCCAGCTGGCGTTCGAGGCCCATGCGCAGATCCGCACCCTGGAGGACTTCGAAGCGATGGCGGCCGAGCTGCTGCCGCTCGATGCGGAGAGCCGAGCCCTGTGGAAGATCTGGCTGTCCTTCGCGGTGGCGTCGAACGCCGTGCCGGCGTTGGTTCAGAACCACGGCGAACGATATGCCGGCATGATCGCCGACATCGCCAGGACGATGAGGCGATTGCAGACCGACGGCCTCGTCGCGGGCGGCCTCGATGTCGACGCGGAGGCGGAGGCGCTGGTTTGTCTGCTGGACGGCGTGGGGATGCACGGCGTCCTGATGCCGGACCGCATGACCCCGGGGCGCCAGCGCTCGATCCTGCATCGTTTCGTGGCCGAGCTCGCACCGCCGGACGCCTAGAACGAAGGCCTCGCCCCGCGGCAGACGGGCGCGCAGACCGGCCCAGCCGAGCCGGATTTGTCTCCCTTCCGGCATCGCGGCGAAGCCCCATGCGTGCGAAGCTGCCGCCGTGACCGCCCGAACAGCCTCCAAGATCTTCGCCGGCCTCGTGATCCTGACCGCGGCCTTCCAGATCGCGCTGGCGCTTGGCGCGCCCTGGGGACAACTGGCCATGGGCGGCGGCGTCAAGGGCGTCCTGCCCCTGGGGATGCGGCTGGCGGCGGTGGCGCAGGCGGCCCTTCTCGGCGCCATGGCTCTGGTGATGCTGAGCCGCGCCGGCATGCTCCTCGCCGCGTGGCGGGCGGCGTCGCGTCCGCTGGCGTGGATCGCCGTGGTCTTGCTGGCGGTCAGCGCCGCCCTCAACCTGGCCACTCCGAGCCCGATGGAGCGGCTCATCTGGAGTCCCGTCGCGATCGGCCTTCTGATCGCCGGCCTCCGCGTCGCCCTAAGCCGCTAGGACAGCCACCACCAGCCGAGATTTCGGTTCAGCGTCTCGGCGACCACATCCGCAGGCTCCCGCAGCAGCACCGGCGCCAGGCCCGGAACCGACAGATAGATCGTCGCCCCTTCGCCTTCCGGATAGATCCGCGCCACGACGCTGGGATTGACCCACACCTTCTCGCCGTTGAGACCCGTGAAGGCGACCAGCTTGCCCATAGACTTTCCTCTGGCGTTGACGATGCCGCCGACGGCGGCCGGATGCGGCCCCGCCTCGGCGAAGACGACCGCCGCCGCCCAAGCGGCGATTCCGATCTAGTGCATGTTTCGCCGCGCCGGCGACGAGGTCGCAGGCGTTCGCGCCGATGGTTCGCGCCCTTCCCGCTCCGCTCGCCGCATGGCCTCGATCTGCTCGAGCAGCGATTGGATCTCGCGATCCGGTCCGGCCTTGGACCAGTTCACGATCATTCCGAAGCGCAGACATTCGACCGCCTCGTCCAATCGGCACGCCAGCAGGTGGGCCAGCCCTTCGGCCAGATGACGCAACGGCTGGTCGAGCGACAGATCCAACAGCGGCGCGAGGATGGATCCCGCGCGCGCGCAGTCCCCCGCCCTGATCGCCAGCAGACCCAGCTGAAAGCGGGCGTGCGAGAAGTGGGGCGCAAGCTCGAGCGCCCGCGTCATCGCCGCCATCGCCTCCTCGAAGTTGAGCTCCGCCGCCAAGACGGCCCCGGCCGCATAGTGGAGCCGCGGGTCCTCCGGATAGAACCGCAACAGCTCCCGGATCTCCGCAGCCCCTTGCGTCTTGTTCGCGGCGACGGCGTCGAGGGCCGCATCGAGCCGATGCGGGGGGCATATCGTCCGGAACCTCAGTTTCATTCGACCTTCGGGGGCTGAGCACGGCGCGAGGTTCCGACCGACGCCGCGCCATCCCGAAGGCGCGGACATCCGCCGCCTTCCAGCCCTGCGATCACAACCGAATGGATCAAGTTCAGTCGGTCGTCGGCGGGACATGATCTCTGGATGAAACTGGGAACGCCCGTAACGGTGGACGCCACATCGCTTCATCGCCGGCGCCGGTTCAAGGACGCCGCGGAGCGCCTCCTCCGAATGTTTCGCATACCGGACGAGTAATTCGCGCGACGGCCGCCGAACAATGAAGGCGGCCTCAGCCCGGCTCACCGGAAGGCCCGACGACCTCCACCTTGACATGCGCCAGCGCCGGCGCGAGCTCCGTCGGCGGCTCCCGATCAGTGATCAGGATATCGACCTCGGTCAGCTTCGCCGTATGGAACGGGGCGATCCGGTTGAACTTCGAATGATCCGCCACCAGCATCACACGGCTGGAAATGGCGTAGGCCACGCGGCTCATCTCGGCCTCTCCGGCGCGATAGTCCATCAGGCCGTGCTGGGGATGAATGCTGCCGACGGTGAGCACCGACAGCGAGGGTCGGAAGGCCTTCAGGTAGTGTTGGGCCGTATGGTCCGAGAAGCTGGCGGTTTCGGGATCATAGGCGCCGCCCGCCAGGAACAGCTGGTGTCCGTTCTCGTAGTTCAGCGCCTTGGCCACCTCCAGCGAGTTGGTGACGACCTGGAGCCGCTTGTGATCGCGCAGCGCGCGCGCGACGAAACAGGAGGTCGACCCCGCGTCCAGGAACACGCATTCGCCGTCGAAGATATGCTGCGCGGCGGCTGCGGCGATCCGGGCCTTGGCGTCCGCCCGCGTCTGCATCCGGCTGTCGAACACCCCCTCCGACGCCGGCGGCGTCAGGCGAACCGCGCCGTGCATCCAGAGGATCGTCCCCGCCTTCTCCATGGACCTGAGCTCTCGGCGGATCGTCTCCTCCGAAACCTCCAGGTCCCTGGCCAGAAGGGTGGTCGAAACCGCCTCGTTGGGCTTGAGCCGGCTCAGTATTTCCCGCTGCCTGTTTTCCCGCCGCATCGCAACCTCGCGTCAAACACACAATTCGCATACGTACTGAGACATGATTTCTCAAAGTTGGGCATTTCTCCGCCCAGCCCCGGCCGAATTGTGCGACCGCCGTCCAATTTGCGCACCAAAGGCACACAACACACACAGACGACACATATTCGTTGTGCGCCAAACCTAGTGCCCCGCTCGCCCATTTCCCTTCGCGAGCGCACAAATGACCCTCTCGCCTTCCCTCGTCCCGCTCGGTCGCCTGCTTTCGACGACCGCCCTCACCCTGGTCCTGGCGACGCCGGCCGCAGCTTGGGCCGAAGACGCCTCCCAGGTTTCGGAAGTCACGATCGTCGGCAAGCGTGACGCGATCATCAGCGCCCAGACCCTGCAACAGGAGGCCGCCTCGGTCACCAGCGTGATCTCCGGCGAGGAGCTCCGCGAGCAGCCGCAGGCCAACATCGCCGATCTGCTCACGCGCGTCCCCGGCATCAACTCGTCGGCCGACATGTCCCGCAACCACGCCGGCACGGGCGAGGCGCAGTACGTTTCGATCCGCGGCCTCGACACATCGTACAACGCCTTCAGCCTGAACGGCGTGCGACTGGCTCAGACCGACGCCAACACCCGCTCGATCTCGATGAACCTGCTGTCGCCGTTCTCGATGCAGTACGTGTCGATCAACAAGGCCCCGACCGCCGATCTGGACGGGGACGCCATCGCCGGCATCGTCGACTTCCGGACCGCGACGGCGTTCGACCTCAAGGACGGATACCGCAAGGTTCTGGTCCAGGGCCAGTTCGCGCAGATGGCCGATGAGCGCGGCCAGGATCCCTACGGCTACGCCTTCCAGGGCGAGTTCGCCGAACGCTTCGGCGACGCCGACCAGTTCGGCCTCTACGTCAACGCCTACCTCGCCGACAAGGACACCTACGGGGAGTCCACGGCCTTCCAGAAGGAGCACGAGAAGAACAACAACAACATCCCCGGCCCCCTGCGCGAGAACGAGGACAACCTCTTTGCGCGCGGCGTGCAGTGGAACGCCTTCCGGAACAATATCCAGCGCAAGGGCGTGACTCTGAACCTTGATTACGCCGGCGAGAACCACAAGGCCTACGTCTACGCCACGCACGGCGCCTATCGGCTCAAGAGCTGGATGGATCAGTCCAGCATCCGCAACGAACTGGCCACGGCGCTGGGCCAGATCAATCCCAACGGCGGGGCCTACAATGCGGCCGGCCTGCGGGAAGACTACGGCGTCATGGGCGGCCTCTATCACCGCACCGAGCATTCCGATCAGACGCTGACCACCCTCCGGGTCGGTGGCGAAAGCCGCTTCGACGCCTTCGTGTTCGACTATCATCTCGCCTATTCGAAGGGCGAGCAGGACTATCCGCTCCGCATTGAATCGGCGTTCTACGGCCTGCCCTTCATCGGCACGGCGGACCAGACCGGCACGGCGACGAAGGACGGGCTGCTGATCACCGCGACCGCCGACGAGAAGCACCCGCGCGTGCTGCTGACGCCGACGGCGGCCGCCTACGTCGGCAACCTGCACAATCTGCGGCAGTACTATGTGCAGGCCGGCTACGAGAAGACCTGGGAAGAGAAGACCGAGTTCGCGTTCAACGGAGCCTGGGAGAGCAACTTCGGCCCTCTGAAGCTGCTGAAGGCCGGCGTCAAATACGAGACCGCCGATCGCAGCAGCACGGTGGTCGACACCGGCGCCAAGCGCCACAAGTTCAGCGCGCCCTACAGCCCCGTCCACGACGAGGCGATCGGCGCCTTCAACACCCGGGGCGAGTTCGCGGATCTGTTCCCGGGCAAGATGGTCACCGGCTTCATGGGAGGCCTGCCCCAGGCGCCGTTGAAGCTGCTCGACACCGGCCGCATCGAGCAGATGGCGCGCGACTATTCCTTGGCCCGGCTTCCCGCCGACGCGGCCAGGTACGGCACGACCACGGGCGACGAGAAGCGCACCGCAGTCTACGTCATGGCCCGCTTCGAGACCGGCGACCTGACGGTGATCCCAGGCCTGCGCTACGAGCGCAACCAGTACGGCGCCTCCAACTACCGCGACGTCTACCAGACCGGGAAACCGGACCGGAAGGAACTGGTCTCCAGCGACCGGACCTACTCGATGCTGCTGCCGAGCCTGGTGGCCACCTACCGCCCGAACGAGCGGACGGTCTATCGCGCCTCGATCCGGAAGAGCTACAGCCGCCCGGCGTTCGACCAGCTCTTCGGCTCGACGGAGATCAGCTACGACGCTCAGGACCGGGTCGAGGAGATCTACGAGCCCAACCCCAACCTCAAGCCGGTCAAGTCGGTCGATCTCGATCTGGCCGCCGAGTTCTACGGCGACGACAGCGACATGATCTCGGTTGCGCTCTACTACAAGAAACTGAGCGACATGATCTTCTCGTCCGGCTCGACCAACACGTCGGGCAACAACAACGCCTGGGGCGCCGGCGTCGTCAGCCCCACCGGCGTGACGGTGGTCAGCACCCAGAACGGCGGCGAAGGCACGGTCTACGGCGTGGAGCTGATGGGTCGCTACCGTTTCCGGGGCCTTCCGGACTGGGCCGACGGCCTGGGAGTCATGGCCAACGTGACGCTGCAGCGGTCTCGCGGGGAGACCTACATCCAGAGCGGCGGGGTCTATAAGGGCTACTACGAGCTGCCGCTGCCGCACGCCCCGGACGTGATGTACAATCTGGGGCTCAACTACGAGCGGGGGCCGTTCGCCGCCGCCCTGAACTACAACTACACCGACCAGCGCCTGCGCGGGGTTCGCGGCAATCGCCCGCACAACTTCATCCAGCCGGTCGCGAAGCTGAACTTCAGCTCCACCTACCGCTTCAACGACAACCTTCGCTTCGGCGTCTCGGTCGAGAACATCCTCGACGAGCACAACTACTGGGCCACGATCGGCGAGCGGTCGACGATCCTCTCGGACGACCGCAAGGGCGGCTATGTCAAAGTCGGCCGGACCTTCCAGATCAACGCGACCTACGCCTTCTAGACGAACCGCAACGCGGAGCCGTGCGGCCCTGGTCGCGCGGCTCCTGCCGGAGACGACGGACATGCCGCGCCTCATATTCAGATTGGCGATCGCCCTGCTGATGGCCCGCGGGACCACGGCCTTCGCCCAGGCGCCCGCCGAGGTCACCCGGGTGATGAGCTACAACATCCGCTACGACAACCCCGACGACCGGCCGGCCTGGCCCGAGCGGCGTCCGCATCTGGTCGCTCAGGTCCGGTTCCTGGCGCCCGATATCCTGGGCGTGCAGGAAGCTCTGCCGGACATGGTCGGGCAGATGGCCTCGGCCCTGCCGGACTACGATTTCTACGGCCTGGGGCGGGACGACGGCCGCACCGGCGAAACGACCACGATCTTCTATCGTCGCGCCCGCTTCTCCCGTCTGTCGGCCGCCACACAGTGGTGCTCGCCGACCCCGGACCGCCCGAGCAGGGCCTACGACGCCGCCCTGCCCCGCACCGTCACCCGCCTGGTGCTGCAGGATCGCCTGACCCTGCAGGTCTGGGATGTGCGCAACGTGCATTTCGACCATGCCGGCCCGATCGCGCGGGAAGCCTGCGCCCGCCAGGTTGCGGCGACGAGGGCCTTCCCCGACGCCAAGGTGCTCGTGCTGGGCGACTTCAACGCCGGCCCCGACAGCGCGCCCTACCGGTTGCTCGGCAGCCGCGCCGACGGATTTCAGCTGAAGGACGCGCGGCGCTTCGCGGTGACGGCGTTCGGCCCCAGCGTCACGTTCAACGCCTTCAGCCTGGAGCGGCGCGGAGAGCCGATCGACCACATCTTCGTGGACGCGGCGCTCGAGGTTCTGCGGTTCGCCACGCTGACGGACAACATCCACGGGCAGGTGATCTCCGACCACTATCCGATCGTGGCGGACGTTCGGACCGCTCCGGTACGCTGAGCGGCCCCGTCGGCGCCGCTTTCTCTACGGCGCGTCCTGCGACCGGAGCGCTTCTACGAACCGCTCCGCGCCAACGCCATCGATCGAGCCGGAACCTGACGGTCGTCGCCTTCGGCCCCGGACCGGCTCCGGGCCGGATAGACCACGGTCCGATCCCATCCCTCGCGAAACTCGGCGGGCCCCATTCCATAGGCCTTGGCGAATATCGCGGCGAAACGGCCCGGATTGGAAAAGCGCCACTTGGCCGCGATCTCCGCCACCGAGGAGATACGATCACGCTCCAGATCGCGTCGCGCGCCCGCCAGACGCAAGGAGCGCATATGCTCCACGGGGGAAGCGCCGACGAAGCGCTGGAAACCATACTGCAGCGCCCGCACCCCTACGCCGGCGGCGTCGGCGATGTCGTCCTGGCTCACGGCCTGGGTCAGGTTCGCATTCATGTATTCGATCGCCCGCTTGACGTACCGCGGCGCGATCAGGGCGGGCGGCCTTGCGAGCGCCTCGGTATGGTTGTGGGTCGTCGTGCGCAGCAGGAGGTCGACGATGGCGGTCTGGAGGTTGTCGGTGAGCCCCAGCGCAGCTTCGGCCGCCCCCGGCAGTTGCGCATTGCTCAGGGTCTGGATCAAACCGATGAAGATCGGCGTGGTGACCGGCGTCAGCGCCCGCTCCGGTGAAAAGACGAGGGGCTGCCGGACCGGCCGTTCCAACAGGCGCGCCAGGCGATCGTTGACCGCCTGCGTCTCGACATGGACGCCGTAGTGTCGGCTGTGGCCGACGACCTGCACCCGTTCGACGGCCGTCGACCAGACCGCCGCCGCCTGTGACCCGCTGATGGCGTAGCGACGCCCGCCCTCCTCGATAATCACCGAGCCGTCGAGGCTGACGACGATCGCATGCCCCTCGTGCGGATGGTCCGGAATGATCGTCTGTTCGCCGCTGTAGGCGATATCGTAGGCGGTGACCCCCGACAGCACGTTCAAGCGGCCGCTGAAGCCCAGCCGCCCCCGGGACTTGTGCTTGCATACAGTGAACGCGCCCAGCGTATCGGCGAGACAGGCGGAGTATCGGTCGACGTCCTCGGTCGACACCTCCCCGCTCCGCCCCTGCACGCCGCCGCTCCCGGAGACATTCGCCACACGCTCTTCACGCATTCAGCGCCATCGCCTTCTAGATCAGGAAAGACTCATCGGCCTCGCCGTCGACGCCCTCGAGATCGTCCTCGAAGTCCCGCAGGAGCTGCAGAAGCTCCTCCACCGTGATCGAAGACGTCCCGGCGGGCGGGAAGCGAAAGCGCCACTGGCTGGTCACATGGGCGACCGCGCCGAGCTTGCGCCCCAGCCGGGCGAAGACGTCAGGCGCGGTCTTCATGAAGTGGTGGAAGGGACCGGGCTGCCGCTTCTCGGTCAGAGCCAGGAAGGCCGCATCGTAGGACCGCAGCATCTCATCGACTTCGCGGCAGAGGTCGCTGATCTTGAACCGCACCCGCCGAAGGGCGTCCGCGGTCGCCGCCACCAGATCGGAGGGCCTCGCGCCCCGGATGGACAGGACGTCGATCTCGGCGAGCATCTCCCGCACATGCCGAAGGACGTCGCTCTGACGCCACTTGTAGTAGAGGACGCCCTTCCAGCAGAAGAGCGTCTCCCCGAAGTCGCCGCCGCGCAGATGGAGCGCCGTCCGAAGAGGCTCGAGAAGCTCGCCGGCATCGCCGGAAATCAGCGCCAGGGCCAGGCGTGCGACCTGACCCTTGGTCTTGCTGAGCTGGTCCTTGAAGGCCAGTTGGATGAGCGGCGAAATCTGCTCGGCGACATAGGTCTCCATCAAGACGACGTCGCTGGGCGAGATGGAGAAATAGGCGAGATCCGCCTCGAAGCCGTGACGCCGGAGGTGCTCGCGCAACAGAAACGGGTCGAGAGTCGGGACCTCGTCGAGCAGCTTGAGAAGCGCGATGTCGCGCTGAACGACGGGGTCGGTCCGGTCGTCGCCGACGATGCCGGTCCAGCCGCGTTGGCCGATGAAGATCGTCTGTCCGCCGAGCGACAGATCCCGCCCGACGAAGGGGATGATGATCTTGGTGCCCTCGCGGCGCGGCGGAAGGAAAAGCAGTCGCTCGTCGCCCTGGAGGCGCTGCTTGACGATCAGCGTCCGATTGAGATGGCCGGTCTCGAAGAGCTTCGGATGCAGATCCCGCCCTTGCGCTTTGGCGACATCCGTCGCCGCCAGCAGATTGAGCACGCGGCTGGTCGAACCCGACCTCTGAATGAGGGCGAGGCTTCGAAGCGGCGCGTCGCCTCGACCTGACCAGGGTCCGCCCGCTTGCTGGGACCGCATGACTTGATCTCGCTTGTCAAAGACGACGCCACGCCCCGTCGCGTCGTTTGGAACCCAACTGATTGAACTCGGACACAGGACCAGCCGTCCCGTCGGGAACGACATGGTTTAGGCAGTTCAGACCAGGCCGGCCTCCTCCAGCGAAGAGCCGCCTGCACACGCCTGTCGCGCGGCGCACCTTGCCGCTACGGAAACGACCGTAGTCGCTCAAATCGACAACAAATGCGACAAGGCGATTACAGCTTTGATACAGTTGAAATATCGAATTTCAGATCGTCAGAATGCGAAAATAAAGGACAGTATGCGAAATCACATTGTGAAATTAGGTGAAAACAGGGCCTTCTAGGCTAGCGAATAGGTTAGATTCAGCATCACACAACACGTCAGCGATCATTCTTGCTAGATTGCGAACCACCAGAGGATGTGTCGATGGTTCTGCTGATCAACCGACGCGCGACAATCAGGGTCGCTGAGCAGTTGCATGAACTCAAGGCGATCGTGGCCGCCATCAGTCGTTCGCAGGCCATAATCGAGTTCGACCTGGACGGCGTGATCCTCACCGCCAACGAGAACTTCCTTTCGACCTTGGGTTACTCTTCCGAAGAAGTCATTGGCCGCCACCACAGCCTTTTTGTGGATGCGGAGGTTCGGGAGAGCAGGGAGTATCGCGAGTTCTGGGAGCGCCTGAACAAGGGCGAATTCCTCGCCGACAAGTTCCAGCGGATCGCCAAGGGCGGGGCCAGGATCTGGATCCAGGGCGCCTACAATCCCATCTTCGACGCCGCCGGCCGCCCCTACAAGATCGTCAAGTTCGCTATCGACATCACCCAGGTCGAGCACGAGCGCGCGCGAACCGAAACCGAACGCCGGGCGGCGGCGGCCGAACAGAACGAGGTCGTCGCCGCCCTGGCCGACAGCCTCAGGCGCCTCGCCCAGGGCGACCTGACCGCTCAGGTGACCGCACGGTTTGACGGGCGCTATCAGCAGATAAAGGACGACTTCAACCAGGCCGTGGACAGCGTCTGCGAAGTCGTCCGCCTGATCGCGGCCTCGACCCGTGACCTCCAGAACGGCTCGCAGGAGATCGCTGCGGCTTCGGAGGACCTGTCCAGGCGGACCGAGCAGCAGGCGTCGAGCCTCGAACAGGCCGCCGGTTCGCTCGACGCCATCACTGCGATCGTCGGGCAGAGCGCGGCGGACGCCCAGGAGGCGTCTTCGGCGGCCTCGACCGCCAGAACCCAGGCCGAGCGCTCGGGAACCGTGATGCGGGACGCGGTCTCGGCGATGACGGAAATCGAACGCAGCTCGGGTCAGATCGGCCAGATCATCGGGGTGATCGACGAGATCGCCTTCCAGACCAACCTTCTCGCTCTCAACGCCGGTGTAGAGGCGGCCCGGGCCGGCGACGCCGGCAAGGGCTTCGCCGTCGTCGCCCAGGAGGTCCGGGGCCTCGCGCAGCGATCGGCCGAGGCGGCCAAGGAAATCAAGATCCTGATCGCCGCCTCATCCGCACAGGTCGAGCGCGGCGTCCGGCTGGTCGGCGACACCGGCCATGTCCTTGACGGCATCGTCGCCAAGGTCGCGGAGATCGACGCCCTCATCTCCGGCATGGCCCAGTCCGCCCAGGAGCAGGCCGTCGGTCTCAGCCAGGTCAACGTCGCCGTCAACCAGATGGACCAGGCCATCCAGCGCAACGCAGCGATGATGGAGGAGACCACCGTCGCCGCCGCCAACCTCAGGCACGAAACGAGCGACCTCGCGAACCTGGTGGCTCGCTTCCGCACCCAGGATCGCGCCTCGCATCACCGCCTGGCCGCTCCCGCCGCCGATCCCGTCGACGTGCTGCGCACCACCTTGAACACCCTCGCGCGGACGGCCTGACGCCCGACATCGGGCGGCGGGCAAGACGCCGCCTCCGAAAGCCGACCCCGGATCCGAGCCCTTGGGTCAAGCCGTCCCACGCGGCGATCAGCGGCCGCCCTGTGGCGCCGCCTCGCCAAGGAGCCCCACGTGAAGTCATTGTCGATTCAGGCCCACGCGCCGCGCCTCGCCCGAGGCTGGTTGAACGACGGCGTCAACGACCTGCGTCGACGCAGCATCCCGATGCTGCTTGCGCGTCTCGCCGCAGCCGGACTGGGCGTCGCGGTGCTCGCCCATGCCGAGGGCGGCCTGATCGCCGCAGGCTGGTCCATAGCGATGGTCCTGGCCGAGATCTGGACTTGGCTCTGCTGCTTTCCTCGCCGGGCGCCCCGCCCGCTGCCGAGACGCGGATTGATCGGATACCTCTGCTCCATCGCCTGGATGACCTTCGTCTGGACCATCCTGGCGCTCCTGCTGTGGAATCCGGGCGTCCACGCCCTTCAGCTCGCCGTCTTCTGCCTGCTCGCCGGCCAGATGGCGCACGCCCAGGCCTTCAGCGCTCGATCGCGCCTGATGCTGCTCATGGTCGGGGGCATGCCGGCGGCGATGCTGCTCGCCCTGTGTCTGCTGGCGACCGACCTTCCCCTCGTCGAACGCGCCATCGTCACCATCGCGACAATGGTGATGATCGCCTACTTCCTGCGCGCCTCCCAGGCGACGCGGCGTCAGTCGGAAGCCCTCGAGGCCTCGCGCGCGGAGGCGGTGGCGGCCAGCGACGCGAAGACGGCCTTTCTGGCCCTCATGAGCCATGAGCTGCGGACGCCGATGACCGGCGTCCTCGGCATGGCCAAGGCGCTGGAGTCGGGCCCGCTCGACAAGCATCAGCGTCGCCAGCTCGACATCCTGCTGCAGTCGGGCGAAAGCCTGCTGGCCCACCTCAACGACATCCTGGACATCTCCAAGGTCGAGGCGGGCCGCCTCCAGCTCGAAGCCGTGCCGTTCAACCTGGTCGACAAGATCAACCGCGTTCGCGAGGTGTGGTCGCAGATCGCCGAGAGCAAGCAGGTCGACCTGACGTTCTCGCTGGAGCCGGCCCAGCCGCCCTGGCTCGTCGGCGACCCGACGCGCATCCGCCAGATCATGATCAACCTGGTCTCCAACGCGCTGAAGTTCACCGACGCGGGCGAGGTCGCGGTCGCCGTCACGATGAGCCCGGTCGGCGAGACCCACGCCAGAGTCGCCATCGCCGTACGCGACACCGGCATCGGCATCGCCGCGGACCAGCAGCAGCGCCTCTTCGAGCCCTTCACCCAGGCGGATGCTTCGGTGACGCGGCGGTACGGCGGATCAGGCCTCGGGCTGAGCATCTGCCGGAGCCTGGCTCAGGCGATGGGCGGCGAGATCGACCTGGTCAGCGTCCTCGGCGAAGGCTCCACCTTCACCCTGCGCCTGACGCTTCCGCTGGCCGCGGACCAGACGCCCGTCGCGGCGGAGACGCCGGCCCGCAGCATCGCGGGTCTGCGGGTCCTGGTCGTCGACGACAACGCGGTCAATCGCCTGGTCATCGAGACTTTGCTGAACGCGCTGGAGTGCGAAACCCAGGCCGAGAGCGACGGCCTGGCGGCGCTCCAGGCCCTGCAGGCCGAGGCGTTCGATGCGGTCCTCATGGACATCCACATGCCCGGCATGGGGGGAACGGAGGCCGTGCAGGCGATCCGCGCCGGCGGCGGCGGCACGGATCGCGACATTCCGGTGATCGCGCTGACCGCCGACATCGTCGAGGGAGCCGCTGAAAAGCTGCTTCGGGCCGGGTTCGACGCCGTCCAATCCAAACCCATCGCCATCGACGCGCTGGCCGCCTGCCTGGCCGATCTCAGCGAGGCTCGCATCCGCCGTTATCTCAGAGGCCCCATCCCTCTGGAATAGCGGCGCGATCGCTCATCGCCACCTGGTGCGAAACCCGCAGCGGGTGCAGGTCATGTAGCCTCGGCGGCTCTTGCTGTTCGTGTACTCGTGCCTTCCCTTGAACAGACACAGGATGAACGCTCTGAGGTTGAACTTCACAGCATTTTCCTTGGCGTCGGAAGAAGCGTCGACTGTGCGCTCCGCGCCGGGCCGACGGATTTGCATTTGATGAGCCGCGTCGAACTGGTCGTCATCGGTCGGCCCGACCGCCCACGACGCACAGCAGGGCGACCGGCCCTGGCATCTCGGTCATGACGATTTCGACGAGCCGCAGCAGATAGCCGTCGGGGTCCTGGACCAGCAGCTCGACCTGCCCGTGCTGCAGACGACCATCCCGGTACCAGGACAGCTTCGGCCCGCTGAAGGGCGTCACGCCGGCCGCCTTGAGGCGCTCATGGATCGGCTCGACGGCGTCGACTTCGATCTGCAGGTTCATGCCGCGACCGAAGGGACGCTCCATCGGCGCGACTTCCCAGCTGTCGGCGGATCGTTGCTCCAGCATGAGCTGCGCCGGCCCCCGCTCGAGGTAGGCGAAACGATCCTCCGGTCGCTCGAAACGAACGCGGAAGCCGAGCTGGTCGCAGTAGAAACGAACGCTCTGCGCGATGTCGGTGCAGATCAGTTCCGGCACGAGCGCCGCCCAGTCTCGATGCATGCGACCTCCTCGGGACCGCTAGGACGACGCCCCGGATCTGGACAGACCGCCGCCGCCCAGAACCGCCGCCAGCCGCCCCTGCGTCGAAGCCGCCGGGCTCGCCACCGGCGCATGTCGGTCCGACCGGGCGAGCTCGGGGCGAGCAGCCTGCCGCTCTCCCTCGACCAGCTGGAAGCGGCCGACGAGCCGGGCGAGCTCGGCGGCCTCGGCTCGCAGGCTGCTGGCCGCGGCCGTGGCTTCCTCGACCATGGCGGCGTTCTGCTGGGTCACCTGGTCCATCTGGTTGACGGCGACATTGACCTGGCTGAGGCCGACGGCCTGCTCCTGGGCCGACCGGGCGATGCCGAAGATAAGGCCGTCGATCTCGGTGACCTTGGCGACGATGCCGGTCAGGGCCTGTCCGGTGTCGCCGACCAGCCGGACGCCGTGCTCGACCTGCAAGGAGGCGGCGGCGATGAGCGCCTTGATCTCTCTCGCAGCCTCGGCCGACCGCTGCGCGAGGCCCCGGACCTCCTGGGCGACGACGGCGAAGCCCTTGCCGGCGTCGCCGGCCCGGGCCGCCTCTACACCGGCGTTGAGAGCGAGAAGGTTGGTCTGGAAGGCGATCTCGTCGATCACCCCGATGATCTGGCCGATCTGACCCGAGCTGCGTTCGATTTCCGTCATCGCCGAGACGGCATCGCCCATCACCATGCCGGAACGCTCCGCGTCGCTCTGGGTGTTCGAGACCGCGCCCGACGCTTCCTTCGCCCCACTGGCGCTCCGCCCCACCGTGGCGGTGATCTGGTCCAGCGCCGCGGCCGTCTCCTCGAGGCTGGCGGCCTGCTGTTCGGTGCGTCGCGACAGATCCTCGGAGGCCTTGGCGATCTCGTCCGAGCCGGTCCTGATGCCCCGGGTGGCCTCGGAGATCGCCGCCATCGCTTCGCGCAGACTGGCGACGGCGCTGTTGAAGTCGGCCTTGATCTGGGCGTGAGCGCCAGGGAAGTCGGCTTCGATCCGCGCGGTGAGATCGCCCTTCGCGAGCCGCCCCAAACTGGCGGCCAGCGCGTCGACCACCATCGCCTGTTCGGCCTCCGTCCTGCGGCGTTCGGCGTCGGCGCGTGTCCGTTCGCCGTCGGCCGCCACGCGCATCGTTTCGGCTTCGCCCTCCAGGATCCTCGCCTTCAACCCGTTGTCCTTGAAGATCTGAACGGCCCGCGACATGTCTCCGATCTCGTCGCCGCGCCTCTGCCCCTCGACATCCACGGTCAGGTCGCCCGAGGCGAGGCGGCTCATCTGTGAAGCCAACCTCGACAGCGGAGCGGTGATGGCGACCGTCGACATCCACAGCACGCCGGCCATGCCGAGCACGACGCCCGCGATCGCGATCCCCAGCAGCATCCAACGTGTCTCGCCGGAGCCGGCCGTCAACCGCGTGGATTCGGCCTGAGCCTCGCGGATGCTGACGTCGATCAGCCGATCGATCGCAGCGTCGAACTGGCCGACGTCCTGGGCGGCGGCGTTCAGGGCGGCCATCGCCGCGACGTCGTCGTCCCTCAGCGCCAGGGCGACGACGTCGTCCAGCGTCGCCTTGATGCGATCCGCCTGGGCTTCCGCCCCCTTGATCGCGCCGGCCTGTCGAGGCAACTCGGCGGCCGCGGCGCGGAGCTGGGCGTCCAGCGCCTCATGCGCCTCCTCGTAGCGAGCTTGTGTCGCCATCGCCTCCGACGAAGCGGCGTCCAGCGACACCGTCATGGCCGCGAGCAAGGCCATCTCGTTCCCGGAACTACTCGCCCGAGCGAGCTGCACTCGCGCCGGCCCCGCCTTGTCGGTCAGATAGGAGTAGGCGGCGTCGGTCTGGACGATCTGCGCGCCGCCGTAGATCGCGATGGCGATGCAGATCGCCCCCAACGCAAGCATCGCGCCCGCGACCTTCGCGCCAATTCTGATGTCTTCGACAAACCTCACGACAAACCCCCATAGCCGATTGAGATCAAATTACGCCATGAACAAATGTGAACTCGAATTCACACATCACTTGGCGATGCAATGAAACGATCAATGAGCTAATTTCGGGGTAATTTGTATTTACATGCACAAGCCGATTCTGTCGAACTATATACACAAAGCGAACAATACATACGGAATGCGCACGAAACATCTTTTGGGAGAACCTCGACGCTCCGCCCGGGTGAGACCGACAAGCGGCCCGGATAGACCTCTGTCACGACCAGGGCCTAGGATCGGGGAAGGTTCGATCACCTTCAGCCCCGCATCGCCATGCCCCCGCTCCATCGCCGCAGCCTGATCACGAGTTTGGCGCTCTCCGCCGCCTCGCCCGCCATCGCCAGGGCCTGGGGCATCGCCCCGCAGGTGCGCAGAGGCACGCTCGAGGACGTCGAGCACGTCGTCATCCTCATGCAGGAAAACCGCTCCTTCGATCACTATTTCGGAGCCATGGCCGGCGTTCGGGGTTTTTCGGACCCGCATCCGGCCCCCGCCCCCGCCGCGGAGGGCCGCGAGCGCGACGTGCTGCTGCAGTACAGCGGCGGAAGAGGCGCCCCTCGCTGGCTGGCGCCCTTTCCGCTCGGCGCGCGCCGGACCTTCGCCCACATGCGCGTCGAAGGGACGCCGCACAGCTGGCCGGACGCCCAGGCGGCCTGGGACGAAGGGCGCATCGGGCGATGGCCGGAGGCCAAGCGCGCCCATTCGATGGGCTACTATGAGCAGCAGGACATCCCCTTCCAGTATGCCCTGGCCGACGCCTTCACCCTTTGCGACGCCTACTTCTGCTCGCTGCAGACCGGCACCAACCCGAACCGGGTGATGATGTGGTCGGGCTCGATCGACGGCGCGGGCCAGGCCGGCGGCCCCTGTATCGGCAACTCCCACGACTCGCTTCCCGCCAAGGGCAGCCGCCAGACGCCCTATCGCTGGACCACCTATGTCGAACGCCTCCAGACGGCGGGCGTCGACTGGCGCATCTACCAGGACATGGCCGACAACTTCACCGACAACCCCCTCGTCGGCTTCGAGGCTTTCCAGCAGGCCGCCGCCGGCGCGCCAGGATCCGATCCCGCCCTCGCCGAGCGCGGCCTGACCACGAGGACGCTCGCGGCGCTGAAGGACGACGTCCTGCGCGGACGCCTGCCGCAGGTCTCCTACGTCATCGCCACGGCGGCCGGCTCCGAGCACCCGATCCCGTCCAGCCCCGCCCAGGGCGCGGCCTACACCGCCCAGGTCCTCGACGCCCTCACCGCCGATCCGGCCGTCTGGGCCCGCACGGTCCTGCTGGTCAATTTCGACGAGAACGACGGCTTCTTCGACCATGTGCCGCCGCCGGCCCCGCCGTCGCTCGACGCCGACGGACGCCCCCGCGGCGGATCGACGGTCGATCTCGCGGGCGAGTATCACCTCCGCCCCAGCCCCGGCGACGCCGGGCTCGACAAGCCGCGCTATCGGGGTCGTCCGTACGGCCTCGGCCCTCGCGTGCCGATGTACGTGATCTCGCCCTGGAGCCGCGGCGGTCGGGTCAGTTCGGAGGTGTTCGACCACACCTCGGTGATCCGCTTCCTGGAGCGCCGGTTCGGCGTTCTGGAGCCCAACATCTCGCCCTGGCGACGCGCGGTCTGCGGGGATCTGACGTCCTGTTTCGATTTCAGCGGCGCCGATCCCAGGCCTCCGGCGCTGCCGTCGCCGTCCGAGGACGCCGCCCGCGCGGCGGGTCTACGATGGAGGACCACGCCGCCGACGCCGGCCACGCCGCGCCCGCCGGTCCAGCCCGACGGCTTCCGGCCGGCCTGCCCCAGCCCCTACGCCCTTGAAAGCGACATCGCCGCCGACGGGCAGGGCCGCGCACGGCTGACCCTGACCAACGCCGGCGCGCGGGCCGCCGTCTTCCACGTCTATGACCGCCGGGACCTGGAGGCGGGCCCGCGCCGCTACACGGTCGAGGGCGGCCGTTCGCTGTCGGACAGCTGGCCGATCGGGGCCGGACTCGATCTGCAGGTGATGGGCCCCGACGGCTTTCATCGGCGGTTCGAGAGCGCGGCGGGCGATGGAGGCCCCGGCGTCACGTCGGCCTGGAGCCGCGAAGGCCTCATGCTCGGCCTGATCGGCGCCGGGGAGATGCGGGTCGTTTCCGGCAAGACGGACCGGGTCGTCGCGGTCGACGGCTCCGCCCGGCTGGTCCTGCCCTGGGTCGACGCGAACCAGCGCTACGATCTGACGATCGCCGGCCCAGGCTGGCGGCGGGAGCTGGCCGGCCGGATGACGACGCCCGCCGGCGGGCTCTAGCCGCGGCGGCCTGCGAAGCGCGGGCTACTGCCGCGGCTCCCGAGACGGCGGCCGTGGCGCTTTGGTGCATGACGCGGTGTTTGGCGCGTCGAGGGCGAGGCCGCGGCGGCGCCGGGGGTGCGGG
>VFQQ010000669.1_pt1 | contig 61712 bp, 47 predicted proteins | sample 3512341 | NCBI WGS metagenome assembly VFQQ01 (sample SAMN10412373, study PRJNA504923) | tailings metagenome | isolation source: Relicate 2 Philex TSF1 revegetated site | place: Philippines: Tuba, Benguet | collected 2017-08-29 | reverse complement strand
CGTGGGTTGGTTTTTTGGGGGATGATCCTTGCGGCGCGCACGGAGTGCGCGCCCTACCTCAAGGCGGCCCCAGTCCGACAAAAAGCCCGCCGGTGAGGGCGGGCTGAAGAGGGCGGCGCGGCGGCGCCTGACGGAGCTGCGCGACGCGCTCGCGAACGTGGCGGCGGCGCGGTGAGCAAGTAGGGCCAGTCTGTGACTGGCCTGGAGCGATTCACGCAAACCGCCGAACCGGCCGGTCACAGAGCGGCCCTACCCCGAAGAGCGGCGTGAGTTGTTTTTTGGGGATGATCCTTGCGGCGCGCACGGAGTGCACGCCCTGCCTTTTTGAGAATTACCCATTGAAGTGACGTGGCGTGCGGTAGGGCGGGACCGCTGGGCCCGCCGCTCCCGCTCTCGGCGCGCCCAGCGGTCACGCCCTACCTTAGTGTCCGACAAAAAAGCCCGCCGGTGAGGGCGGGCTGAAAGGGGACGCGGCGGCGCGGGGTCAGTTCGAGCCGCTGCCGGTGAAATGCAGCGCGAAGGCGAAGCGGTCGGCGGCCTCCTCGATCACCTTCGAGATCGGTTTGCCGGCGCCGTGGCCGGCGTTGGTCTCGATGCGGATGAGGAGCGGGAACTTGTTGTTCGGATTCGCGGCTTGGAGGGCGGCGGCGTATTTGAACGAGTGGCCCGGATGCACGCGGTCGTCGTGGTCGCCGGTCGTGACCATGACGGCGGGATACTCGACGCCGGGCTTCACGTTGTGGATCGGCGAATAGCCCTTGAGGTAGGCGGCCATCTCGGCGTTGTCATCGGCGGAGCCGTAGTCGCTGGCCCAGGCCCAGCCGATGGTGAATTTCTGGAAGCGCATCATGTCCATGACGCCAACGGCGGGGAACGCCACGCGGGCGAGGTCGGGGCGCTGGTTGACCACGGCGCCGATGAGGAGGCCGCCGTTGGAGCCGCCGAAGATGCTGAGGCGCTCGTGGGAGGTGTAGCCTTGCTGCACGAGGAAATCGCCCGCGGCGATGAAGTCGTCGAACACGTTCTGCTTTTGCAGCTTGGTGCCGGCGAGGTGCCACTCGCGGCCGTATTCGCCGCCGCCGCGGAGATTCGGCACGGCGTAGATGCCGCCGAACTCGAGCCAGGCGAGGTTCTGCGTGGAGAAGCTCGGGAGGAGCGAGATGTTGAAGCCGCCGTAGGCGTAGAGGAGCGTCGGGTGCGAGCCGTCGAGCTTGATGCCCTTGCGGTGGGTGATGAACATCGGGACGCGCGTGCCGTCCTTCGAGGTGTAGAACACCTGCTTCGTCTCGTAGAGCGAGGGGTCGAAGCTGACCTTCGGCGCCTGGAAGACCTCGGTCTGGCCGGTGGCGAGGTCGGTGCGGAAGTTGGTCGTCGGGTAGGTGAAGGACGTGAACGAGAAGAAGAGCTCGCTGTCGTCCTCGCGGCCGCTGAGGCCGGCGACCTGGCCGATGCCGGGGAGCGCGATGCTGCCGAGGGCGGTGCCGTCCTTGGCGAAGACGTTGAGCACGCTCTTGGCGTCCTGCATGTAGTTCACGACGAACTTGCCGCCGACGTAGGTCGCGGAGGAGATGACGTCCTTCGACTGGGGAATGAGGGTTTTCCAGGCCGCGCGGTCGGGGTTGGCGAGGTCGATCGCGATGACCTTGTAGCGCGGCGCGTCGAGGTCGGTGAGCAGGAAGATGACGGAGCCGTCGTTGCCGATGACGTTGTAGCTCGCCTCGACGACGTCGATCAGGCGCACCACTTCGCCTTGGAGCTGCGGCTTCGCCGGGTCGCCGAGGTCGAGGTAGTGGAGGCGATTGCGGGGGTCGGTGCCTTCCCAGACGTTGATGAAGAGGTAGCGTCCGTCCTCGGTGACGCCGCCGCCCAGGCCCCATTTCGGCTGGTCGGGCCGCTCGTAGACGATGATGTCGTCGGCCTGCGGCGTGCCGAGGCGGTGGTAATAGAGCTTCTGGTTCTCGAGGTCGCTGAAGACCTGGTTGCCGTCCTTGCGGGGCTCGGGGTAGCGCGAGTAGAAGAAGCCCTTGCTGTCCTTCGTCCAGCTGAGGCCGGAGAATTTCACCCAGTTGATGACGTCGGCGGTGTCCTCGCCCGTGACGACGTTGCGGACGCGGAACTCGTTCCAGTCGGAGCCGGCCTTGGCGATGCCGTAGCCGAGCCACTGGCCGTCGTCGGAGGCGGCGATGGTGGAAAGCGCGACGGTGCCGTCCTTCGACAGGGTGTTGGGATCGAGCAACAGGCGGCCCTCGGCGGTGAGGGAGTCCTTCACGTAGAGCGGCGACTGGTTCTGCAGGCCGGTGTTGAAGGTGTAGTAGTAGCGGCCGCCCTGCTTCGACGGCAGGCTGAAGCGCGGGTAGTTGAGCAACTCCTGGAGGCGCTGCTTGATCGCGTCGCGCTTCGGGAGGGTGGCGAGGAAGTCGAAGGTGACCTTGTTCTGCGCGCCGACCCACTCCTTCGTGTCGGCGGCATCGACGTCCTCGAGCCAGCGGAAGGGATCCTCGACCTTCACACCGTGGAAATCGTCGACTTGGTCGACGGTCTTGCTTTGCGGATAGTTCATGGGGGTGGCCAACGCGAGGACCGGGGCCGCGGCCAGGGTAACCAAGCTCATAAGCTTCATAGGCCGACCAACGCAGCGCGGGAGGACGCCATTCGCAAGCCCAACCTGCCTGCTGGTCCTTTCGGACCGGCGAACGGTGCCGGGGACAAGATGAACGGGACGGCAGGCGGGAGGAGCCGGGCGGTGAGAGGTAAGACGCAAGAGGGAGGGCGCAAGAGGTGTGGCGCGGACTCCGCTCCGCGCCGGAGCGGCGTCGCCGGTGCCGCGGCGATAAAGTCGCGGCGGTTCGACGTCGCAGCCGTCCTCGTAGCAGCCGTCGTAAGACGGCTGGCTCGAGTCGCACTCGCGGGTGAGTCGTTCGATCCGAGGTATTCGCTGCGTTGCCAACAGCCGTCTGACGACGGCTGCTACACGACGAGTCCGGGTAGGTTGCGCGCTTGCGCGCAACTGTGGCGCGCAAGCGCGCCACCTACATTCGTCGCGACCGGGTGCGGGCATCGCGCCGCGCGCCCGGCGGCGAACGGAGTCGCCGCCCGACCATGAAAAAGCCCGCCGGGGGTGCGGCGGGCTGGGTGAGCGATGGATTATTCGGGAGACGCCGAGGCGCGCATTGGCGCGCGGCGGTCAGTTCTTCCCCCACCCGGCGAAGTGGGCGCCGAAGCCCATGCGGAGGGCCCAGTCGGCGATCGTCTTCGAGACGGGCGAGCTGCCGCTCGAGCCGCCGTGACCGGCGTCCTTCTCGATGTGGATGAGGATCGGGCCACTGTCCGGGCCGGCCGCCGCCTGCATGGCGGCGGTGTATTTGTAGGAATGCCCCGGGTGCACGCGGTCGTCATGATCGCCGGTCGTGACGAGGATGGCCGGGTATTTCGTGCCGGCCTTCGCCGTGTGCAGTGGCGAGTAGGCGAGCAGATACTTGAAGCCTTCCGGCGTGTCCGACGTGCCGAAGTCCCGCGCCCAGCTGGCACCGACGGTGAACTTGTGGTAGCGCAGCATGTCCATCACGCCCACGGCGGGCACGGCGGCGGCGAAGAGGTCGGGGCGCTGATTGACCACGGCGCCGAGGAGGAGGCCGCCGTTGGAGCGGCCGTCGATCACGAGACGGTCGTGCGAAGTGTATTTCTCGCGGGCGAGGAATTCGGCGGCGGCGATGAAATCGTCGAAGACGTTCTGCTTCTTCTCCTGCGTGCCGGCGTCGTGCCAGGCGCGGCCGTATTCGCCACCGCCGCGGATGTTGGCCACGGCGTAGACGCCGCCGCGCTCGATCCAGACGAGCGGCGGAACGGCGAACTGCGGGCGCATGACGACGTTGAAGCCGCCGTAACCGTAGAGCCAGCCGGGCGCGGAGCCGTCGAGCTTCAGGCCCTTCTTGTGCGTGATGAACATCGGGATCTTCGTGCCGTCCTTCGACGGGTAGAAAATCTGCTTCGTCTCATACTGGCTGGCGTCGAAATCCGTCTTCGCCTCGCGCCAGACCGTAGTCGCACCGGTGTCGAGGTTGTGGCGGAGGATCGTGCCGGGATAGAGGAAGGACGAGAAGTTCACGAAGACCTCGGGGTCCTTGAACTTGCCGCCGACCGACAGCACGGCGCCGAGGCCGGGCAGCGCGATCTCGCCGGCGGGCGCGCCGTCGAGCGAGAAGATCGCCACGCGGTTCGCCACATCGCGCATGTAGGTGACGACAAAGCGGCCGGCGGAGATGCGCACGCCGTCGATGGTGTCGGCGCCCTCGGGGATGACCGTGCGCGCGGCGGCGAGGCCCTCATCGAGGTTCACGGCGATGACCTTGCCGCGCGGGGCCTCGTGCGTGGTGAAGAAATAGAACGTGCGGTCGACGTTGCCGATGAAGCCGTAGTTCGCGTCGAAGCCGGTGATGAGCATCGTCACCGGGCCGTCGAGCTTCGGCTGCTTGGCGTCCTGCAGGTCGAGGTAACCGACCTGATTGCCGCGCTGGCCGGGCTGCGTGATGCCGATGACGGCGTAGCGGCCGTCGGACGAGACCTGCGCACCGAAGGAGCGCTGCGGATGATCGGGGAGTTCGAAGATCAGCTTGTCCTCGCTCTGCGGCGTGCCGACGCGGTGGTAGTAGATTTTGCGGTGCTCGAGCTTGCTGAAGACCTTGAGGTCGCCGCCGGCCGGCTCGGGATAACGGGCGTAGAAGAAACCCGCGGCGTCGTGCGTCCAGCTCATGCCGGAGAACTTCACCCAGCGGATGTGGTCGGGCGCGTCCTCGCCGGTGGCGACGTTGCGGAGCTTGAACTCGTTCCAATCGGAGCCGCCGACCGCGACGCCATAGCCGAGCCACTTCCCATCGGGCGAGGGCGAGGTGCTGGTGACGGCGACAGTGCCGTCGGCCGACCAGGGATTCGGGTCGATGAGCACGCGCGGCGTGCCATCGAGGCCCTCCTGCACGTAAAGCACGGATTGGTTCTGCAGGCCGTCGTTCTTGGAGAAGAACACCCAGCCCGCCTCCTTGAACGGCTGGCCGTGGCGCTCGTAGTTCCAGAGTTCGGTCAGGCGCTGGCGCACCTGCGCGACCTCGGGCATCTGGGCGAGCGCGGCGGCGGTGTGGGCGTTTTGCGCGGCGGCCCAGGCCTTGGTCTCGGCGGAATCGAGGTCCTCGAGCCAGCGGTAGGGGTCGGCGACCTTGACGCCGTGGTATTCGTCCACGTGGTCGACGGTCTTCGAGGCGGGGTAGTTCGCGGCGAGGACGAGCGCGGGAAGCAGCGCGGCGGCCAGCGCCAGGGGTCGGGCAACGGATCGCATAGGCCGGCGAAAAGAAACGCAAACGCCGCCGCGCGCAAGCCCGGCGCGACCAAGCGCACGCACCGCACGGTCAACTCCCCCACCCGTCCGCCGTGCCCGACCGCGCGGCCGGCAGATGCGGACTGGCGGGCGGCACGCGAACGTGCTCACGTTGTCCCGTGAGCCTCACGCCCGCCGAGCGCCTCGAGCGCCAGATTCAGTTCATCATCGAGACCGACAAGCTGAAGGAGGTCTTCCGCCAGACGCTCTGCACGCAGAGCCGCCGGCCGGAGAACAGTGCGGAGCACTCGTGGCACTTCGCGCTCATGGTCATCACGCTCGCCGAGCACTCGAACCACCAGCCCCTCGACGTCCTCCGCGTGCTGAAGATGGTTCTCATCCACGACCTCGTGGAGATCGACGCCGGCGACACCTACGCCTACGACACGAAGAACATGGCCGACCAGCACGAGCGCGAGGCCCGCGCCGCCGCGCGGATCTTCGGGCTGCTGCCGCCGGACCAAGCCGAGGAGTTCCGCGCGCTGTGGGACGAATTCGAGGCCCGCGCCACGCCCGAGGCGCGCTTCGCGGCGGCCTGCGACCGTTTTCACCCGATGCTGCTCAACTGCCTCACCGGCGGCGAAACGTGGAAGAAGCACGGCGTGACGCACGACAAGGTCGTCGCCCGCAACCAGCACACGAAGGAGGGATCGACACTTATTTGGAGCTACGCTCTGCGCATGATCGATGATGCGGTCCAAACTGGTTTCCTTACACGTGGATCTTGATGAAGCTTCGTTCAAAATACCCAACAAGCACCTTCGTCGAGCAGCTCTACTCTAGTGGCAATAACCTCGGCTGCCGGGAGCGAATCGAATCTCTCTTCGACGCGCTAGACGGCCTAGAGGACTCACATTTTGCGCAAGAGCTGGATAGAGATCCACATTCTCGACTTTGGGAAATGCTTTTAGCCCGGCTTCTGCGCGACGCCGGATATGACCCTCGAAGTTCTGATGCAGGACCAGACTTCATGATTACTCAGAATAGTCGCCGAATCTTCATAGAAGCCATTTGTCCGAGTGCAGGACTGCCAGGCCATCCTGATTCAGTTCCCGAGCTTAATTACGGTGCAGAGGCTGCACAGGCGGTTCCAATTGATCAGATGGTCTTGAGAATAGCAGCTGCCGTTCGTGAGAAACAATTAAAGGCTCAGAAATACCTCCGTGATGGAATAGTGAACCTAAATGACTCTTATGTGGTGGCAGTATCTTCGGCAAAGCTGCATCGCGGTAGCGGTCTCATGCCGTCTTTAGGTGTTCGCGCTCTCCTCGGTTACGGAAACCCCTACATGGTATTCGACGCACACTCTGGCGACCGAGTTCGAGAAGGAATTGGAGCTAAATTTACAGTGACAAAGCAAAATCAGAGCGATGTCAGCACATCGCCATTCGGTCTGTCGGAGATGCCGGAAGTTAGCGCGGTCATCTACTCTGACAGTTCTCCTTTGTCGTTACCATTCGAACCGACGAAGCAGTCTTTCATCATTCATAATCCTGCCGCTAAAACCGGTCTATTGCCTGGTCTCCTTCCACTCCGCGAGATCTGGACCTTCGCTTGCCCTGAAGAAAAAACTTGGAGATCCGTTGCGCTAGGCGAAAATTCGTGACTCCCGCTCAGCTCAAATCCCTGAAACTCCCGAACTCCGGGTCGAACAACCGGCGATAGGTGCGCACGATCATGCCGTCGGTCAGGCCGGCGAGGTAGTCGCAGATCCGGCGCGCCTTTCCGTCGAGCGTCTTCTCGGCGTCGATCAGGCGGCTGACGTTGGTCGGCAGGATCGTGATGACCCGCTCGCCGCGCTCCGCGTAGTTGTCCCAGATGGCTTGGAAGAGTGCGTTGAGGATGACGCGGGCCTTGTGCTCGAGCTGCTCGAGCTGCGGGCTCTCGAAGATGATGTCGTTGGCCATCTGCTTGAAGAACGCCGCCTCGGCCAGCGCCGCCTCGTCGACGACGAGCTCGTAGGCGTAGCGGTTGGTCTTTCCGGCCATGAAATTGTCGCGCTCCTTCAGCCGGCAGGCCTGGATGAAGGCGCCGATCTTCTTCGAGAAGGTGTTTTCCAGCCGGTCGGCGCGGATGGCGTCGAAGAGCGAGTCCATGTGCCGCTGCCGCGCGGCGTCGATCTCCTGGCCGGCGGCCCAGCGCTCGACGCGCTCGATCGTCAGGAAGCCCGCGCGCACGCCGTCGACGATGTCGTTGAGCGAGTAGGCGGCGTCGTCGGCCCAGTCCATGATCTGGCACTCGACGCTCTTGAAGTCGTTGAGCGCGTTGCCGCGCATGAGCGGGCCGGGGATGCGGTTGCCGCCGAAGACCCAGTCGCGGATCGGCGACTGCGCGTCGTAGATGAAGTGGTTGATCGGCGGCGTGGCGAACTCGGTGTAGAGCTTCTTGTATTTGAGGATGCCGTCGAGGAGCGCACGCGTCGGCTGCATGCCCTTCACGCCGCTTTCGTTCTGGTAGATCGTCTCGCAGAGCAGGTGCAGCGTCTGGGCGTTGCCCTCGAAGCCGCCGCGGCGCTTCATCAGCTCCTGCAGCGTGCGCTCGCCGCTGTGGCCGAAGGGCGGGTGGCCCATGTCGTGCGCGAGGCAGCTCGCCTCGACGAGGTCGGAGTCGATATAGAAGTCCTCCCGCAGCGGCGCCCCGCGCGACAGCAGGTAATGGCAGATCGAGCGCCCGATCTGCGCGACCTCCATCGAGTGCGTCAGGCGCGTGCGGTAGAAATCGTATTCGCCGCTCAGGAACACCTGCGTCTTCGACTGCAGTTTGCGGAACGCGTGCGCGTGAATGATGCGGTCCCGGTCGATCTGGAACGGGCTGCGGTAGTCGGGCTTCCGGCCCCCGCTCCATTCCTGCACGTCGAAGGCGTTGTAGAATTTATTCTGCGGCATCGTGGCCCTCCTTGGTCCTCCAAAGCCCCCCGCGCCGCAACGCAAAAACCCGGCGCGACCACGCTCCGCCACGGACGGCGGTGTGTTCGCCGCACGGCGGCCCTTGGCGACAGATTCGCTTCGACAGGCCGCCCGCCGGCGACAGAGTCGCCGTCGCCTATGCCCCGCCTGTTGCTACCCCGCCTGCTGGTCGTGTGCGCGTTCGTCGCGGTGTCCGCCATCCCGACCCGCGCCGCCGACGCCACCGCCAAGACCCTCATCACCGCCACCGACCTTCTGAAGCTCAAGCAGGTCGAGTCCCCCGCCCTCTCGCCCGACGGCCAGTGGGTCATCTATGTCGTCCGCTCGATGGAGCCCAAGCCCGACGCGACCGACGATTGGGTCTACCACACCCACCTCTGGCTCGCCGCGACCGACGGCAAGTCGCCGCCGCGCCGCCTGACCTTCGGCGCCACGAACAACTCTTCGCCCACGTGGCACCCCGACGGCCGCCGCATCGCCTTCGTCCGCACCGCCGGCGCGCCGCCGCAGATCCACGTCCTCTCGCTCGACGGCGGCGAGGCGGCGCCGTTCACCCAGGCCGAGACCGGAGCGATAAATCCGCGCTGGTCGCCCGACGGCACCCAGCTCCTCTTCAGCTCCAACCTGAGCTACGCGCAGGTCCGCGCGGCGCTCGAGCAGGCCGGCGCCGACGCCCAGCCCGCCTGGCCGCACGAAAGGCCCGCGCGTGCCGCCAACGACACCGCCAACTGGAAGTTCAAGCCCGGCCCGCGCGCCAAAGCCGAGGCCGCCAAGTCCGCGGCGAAGCCCGCCGACCGTCCCAAGGCCGCGGCCGACGGCTCGCTGCAGGAAGTGCGCGAGTGGCTCGCGAAGAACGAGGCCGACGGCAATCCGCGCGTCACGCAGCGCCACAATTTTCTCAGCGAAAACGATCTCCTCACCGACTTCAGCTTCAGCCAGCTCCACGTCATGGCCGCGCGCGAAGGCGCCGAGGCCCGCCCGCTCGCGCTCGGTTACGAAAGCAAGAACGCCGCGGCGTGGATGGCCGACAGCCGCCGCATCGTCTACGTGGCGCCGCGCGATCCGACGCTGAATCCCGACCGCGTCGTCGGCTCGCTCGCCCTGCACATCGTCGACAGCGAGACCGGCGAGAAGCGCGTCTTCCTCGCGCGCGATCACGAGTCCTACGGCAACCCCACGCCCTCGCCCGACGGGCAGTGGGTGGCGTTCACGCTGCAGGCGGGCGGCCCCTTCAGTTTCGACCCGAGCAGGATCGCCGTCGTCCCCGCCGCCGGCGGCGAGCCGCGCGTGCTCACGCCCGACCTCGACCGCCAGGCGGCCAATCCGAAGTGGTCGCCCGACAGCCGCTCGATCTATTTCACCGCCCCGTCCGCCGGCCGGTTTCCGCTCTACCGTGTCGTGCTCGAGCGCGGCGACGTGCAATCGCTGACCTGGCAGGCGTGGGGCATCCGCGATTTCGACGTCGGCCGCGAGGGCCTCGTGCAGGTGGTGACGCACTGGGAGAACCCCTCCGAACTTCACACCGCCCACCTCTCCGCCAAGGTCAGCCGGCCGCTCACGCGCCACAACCAGGAGTGGATCGACGGCAAGCGCCTCGCGCCGGCCAAAGAGCACTCGTTCACCAACGAGCTGGGCCTGCGCGTGCAATACTGGACGATGAAGCCCACCGATTTCGTCGAAGGGAAAAAGTATCCGCTCATCCTCAACATTCACGGCGGCCCGTCGGCGATGTGGGGCCCGGGCGAAGCCAGCATGTGGTTCGAGTTCCAGTTCTACGCCGCGAAGGGCTACGCACAGGTCTTCGGCAACCCGCGCGGCTCCGGCGGCTACGGCCGCGAGTTTCAGCGCGCCAATCACCGCGATTGGGGCGCCGGTCCCGGCGCCGACGTGCTCCGCAGCGCGACCGAGGCCGCGCAGGCGCCGTGGGTCGATGCCGACCGCCAGGTCGTCACCGGCGGCTCCTACGGCGGCTACCTCACGGCGTGGGTCATCGCGCACGATCACCGCTTCAAGGCCGCCATCGCCCAGCGCGGCGTCTACGACCTCCTCCCGTTCTTCGGCGAGGGCAACGCGTGGTTCCTCGTGCCGCTCTACTGGGGCAACCCCTGGGAGCCCGAAGTGCGCCAGCTCCTCCTCGAGCAATCGCCCATGACGCACGCGCACCGGATCAAGACCCCGCTGCTCATCAAGCACGGCGACGTGGATTTCCGCACCGGCGTCATGCAGAGCCAGATGCTCTACAAGACGCTCAAGGCGCTCGGCCGAGACGTCGAATACGTCCGTTACCCGCGCGCCACGCACGAACTCAGCCGCAGCGGCGAACCGAAGCAGCGCCTCGACCGCCTCGTGCGCTACGAGGAATTCTTCCGCCGCTACGTCGGCGAGAACTGAGCCGCCGCATCCGGAACTGGAGGGCCGGGCTCCGCGCGGCCTTTCTTCCGTCTCCAGCCACACCCCGCTCGCCAGGCAGGGCGCGCAGTCCGCGCGCGCGCGACGGGGCGAGGACAATCGACTTGGCAAATCGTGCGCGACCACCAGCCTGCGGGATGCGGGCCGCCCACCAACCCTCCTGATCCCATGAAACGTCTGTTACTTCTCGCGGCTCTGGCCGCCTTTGTCGTCTCCGTCCACGCGAGTTCGTCGGTCTGGAAAGTCACGCGCGGCGACGCGGTGCTCTACGTCGGCGGCACCTGCCACGTGCTGCGTCCCTCCGATCTGCCGCTTCCGCCCGAGTTCGGTCAGGCGTTCGCCGCGTCGGCGGCCGTCTTCTTTGAAACCGACCTGAAGCGCGCGCTGTCGGGGGAGTTGCAGCAAGCGATCATGCCCCGCGCGTTTTTCCCCGCGGGCACCACGCTCGAGCAGTCGCTCACGCCCGAGGCGTGGCAGGCCGTGCAAACCTACGCCACCGAGAAGCAGCTCCCGATGGAGCAGGTCGCGCGCATGAAGCCCTGGTTCTTCGCGATCATGATGGCCGCCATCGAGCTGCAGAAGCTCGGCGTGACGCAGGAGGGCGTCGACCTGCTGCTGTTCCGCGAGGCGACCAAGGAAGGCAAACCCGTCGGCGAACTCGAACCCTTCGAGCGCCACGTCAACTACCTGACCACGATGGCCGACGGCCACGAGAGCGAGCTGCTGCTGAATGCGATCGCGGACCTCGCCAACACGCCGCAACAACTCCCGGAGCTGCTCGGCGCGTGGCGCTCCGGCGACTTAGTCACTCTCGAGCGCATCATGGTGCAAGAGATGCGGGACAAGTATCCGGGGCTCTACCGGTCCTTGCTCGTGCAGCGCAACAACGAGTGGATGCCCGTGCTCGAGCGACTGCTCGGCACGCCGGAGATCGAATTCGTCCTCGCCGGCGCCGGCCATCTCGTCGGTCCCGAGGGACTGCTCGAGCAACTCCGCGCCCGCGGCTGCACGATCGAGCAGCTTTGAGCGGCGGACTCGCGACGGGCGACGGAATTCGTCGCCCGTTTTTCGTCATCGCGGCGTAAATCGCCGCCCGCTGGCTTGCGTGCGATGCTTGCGCCGCCTATCCCGTCCACCATGCCTCACACGCTCTTCCCGACCGCCCTCGGCACCTGCGGCATGGCGTGGAACGAGCACGGCCTGACCGGATTTCAGCTGCCCGAGACCGATGTCGAGGACACCGAGCGCCACCTCGCGCGCAAGGCCGGGAGCAAGCCCGCCGACGAGCCGCGTCCCGAGTGGTTGCGCCGCCTCATCGAGCGCGTGCAGGCGCACCTCGAGGGCCGGTTGCAGGACTTCACCGACGCCCCGCTCGACTGGTCGCGCGTGAGCGACTTCCAGAAGGCCGTTTATCTGCACACGCAGGCGATCAAGCCCGGCTACAAGAAAAGCTACGGCGACATCGCCAAGGCGATGGCCCTGGGCAACGAGGCCGCGCGCGCCGTCGGCGTGGCGCTGGCGACGAATCCCTGGCCGCTCATCGTGCCCTGCCACCGCGTCGTGTCGGCGAGCGACAAGATGACGGGCTTCTCCGCCCCCGGCGGCGTGCGCACGAAGACCCGCCTGCTCGCCCTCGAAGGCGCCGAGTTGATCTCCGAATGAACCGCCGCGAGGGCCTGCACTACGACCCGCGCCGCGCCGTCGCGCACCTCCGCGAGGCTGACGCGCCGCTCGCCGGCGTCATCGACCGCGTCGGTCCCTACGCGATCGAGCTGCAGCCGGCCGAGTCGCTCTTCGAGGCGATGCTGCGCTCGATCGTCTACCAGCAGCTCCACGGCAAGGCCGCCGCCACGATCCACGGCCGCGTGCTGACCCTGCTCGACCGCCACGGCGGCGTCACGCCACCCGCCGTGCAGCGCGCCGCGGCGGAGGATTTGCGCGCCGCCGGCCTCTCGCGCGCCAAGCTCGCGGCCATCCTCGACCTCGCGGACAAATGCCAGGCCGGCGTGGTGCCGACGCTCGCCGAGGCCGCCGCGTTGTCCGACGACGACCTCGTCACGCGCCTGACCGAAGTGCGCGGCATCGGCCCGTGGACGGTGCACATGTTGCTCATCTTCACCCTCGGCCGGCCCGACGTCATGCCGACGGGCGATTTCGCGATCCGCCTCGCGTTCAAGAGACTTTACCGCAAGCGCATCGACCCGAAGCCCGACGCGATCCTTCAACACGCCCGCCGCTGGCAGCCCTACCGCAGCGTCGCGAGCTGGTATCTCTGGCGCTCGCTGCAGTTGCCGGAAGCGTGAGCGCGTCTTGGCGGCGTCTTCCCTTGTAGCAGCCGACGTAAGTCGGCTGAGAAAACGCCCGGCGGGCATCTGATCCACATGAACCAGCCGACTTACGTCGGCTGCTACGGGCCCCTGTAGGTTGCGCGCTTGCGCGCAACTTCCCCGCGCAACTCCCCTCGCCCGCTCGCAGCCGCCCCGCCCCTCCCTCGCAATAAGCCCCCGCCGGCGCGCAATTAGCCGCGTTTGGAACCGCCCACTGTCCTGCCTTCGGGGTTGTTTCCCGCGGGCCCGCATCTAGCCTGCGCGGACTCCTCGAACCCCTTCCCGCCATGTCCGCCAAAATGCGCGCCATCGTCAAACCCACCGCCGGCCCCGGCCTCGTCATGACCGAAGCCCCGGTCCCGCGACCCGGCGTCAACGACGTCCTGATCAAGATCAAGAAGACGTCCATCTGCGGCACCGACGTGCACATCAACAAGTGGGACCAGTGGGCGTCGCGCACGATCAAGCCGCCGCTCATCATCGGCCACGAATACGTCGGCACCGTCGCCGACGTGGGCGACGGCGTCGAGGGTTTCGAACTCGGCCAGCTCGTGACGGGCGAAGGCCACATCGTGTGCGGGCATTGCCGCAACTGCCTCGCCGGCCGCCGCCACCTCTGCCCCAACACCAAGGGCGTCGGCGTGAACCGCGACGGCGCGTTCGCCGACTACGTCAGCATCCCCGCCACCAACGTCTGGAAGGTCCCCGCCGGCATGGACCTCGACGTCGTCTCCTGCTTCGACCCGCTCGGCAACGCGGTGCACACCGCGCTCTCCTTCGACCTCGTGGGTGAGGACGTGCTCATCACCGGCGCCGGTCCGATCGGCTGCATGGCCATCGCCGTCGCCCGCGCCGCCGGCGCGCGCAAGATCGTCATCACCGACATCAACGACGGCCGCCTCGAGCTCGCGAAGAAACTCGGCCCGACGCGCACGGTGAACGTGATGAAGGAAAACCTCACCGACGTCTGGCACAAGGAGCTCGGCATGACCGAGGGCTTCGACGTCGGCTTGGAGATGTCCGGCAGCCCGCCGGCGTTGCGCCAGATGATCGACAACATGGTCAACGGCGGCCGCATCGCGCTGCTCGGCATCATGTCCGGCGAGGTCGCGATCGACTGGAACAAGGTCGTTTTCAAGATGCTTCACATCAAAGGCATTTACGGCCGCGAGATGTTCGAGACCTGGTATAAGATGACCGCCCTCGTCCAAGGCGGCATGGACATCACGCCCGTCATCACGCACCGCTTCCCCGTCGACAACTTCCAGGAGGGCTTCGAGCTGATGGGCGCCGGCAAGTCCGGCAAGATCGTCCTCAACTGGGAATAGACGAAGTTTTGCCACGGATAGCACCGATGGGCACGGATGATCTGATTCACCGGGAGCTGAGTGAAGCCATCATCGGTTGTGCCATGGCCGTGCACAACGGGCTTAAGCCGGGTTTGCGCGAAAAGTCCTACGAACGGGCGCTCGTGATTGAATTGCACAAGCGAGGAATCGCGACGCAGCAACAGAAGCAATTTCCCGTCATCTACTCCGGCGAAGTCATCGATACCATGACGCCCGACTTGATCGTGGCCGAGAGCGTGATCGTGGACGCGAAATGCGTCTCGGCCTTCGAGGACGTTCATACGGCCCAGATGATCGGTTACCTCTCCATCACAGGCCTGAAACTCGGGCTGCTCATCAACTTCAAGCTCGCTCGCCTGCACTGGAAGCGAATCGTCAACTGACCATCCGTGCCTATCTGCGCCATCCGTGGCGAAAAACTTCCCCATGAATTCCGCCTACTACGACCACCTGAAGAAGACCCTCGCCGAGATCGATGCCGCCGGGCTCTACAAGCGCGAGCGCATCATCACCACGCACCAGACCGCGCACATCGCCGTCTCCAGCGGGCAGAAGGTCCTGAACATGTGCGCGAACAATTACCTCGGCCTCGCCGACAACCCCGAGCTCATCGCCGCCGCCCGCGAGTCGCTCGACCGCTGGGGCTACGGCCTCGCGTCGGTGCGCTTCATCTGCGGCACGCAGCAGCTCCACAAGGACCTCGAGGCCGCCATCTCCCAGTTCCTCGGCACGGAGGACACCATCCTCTACTCATCCTGCTTCGACGCCAACGGCGGCCTGTTCGAGACGCTGCTCGGCGCCGAGGACGCCATCATCTCCGACGAACTCAACCACGCCTCCATCATTGACGGCATCCGCCTCTGCAAGGCGCAGCGCTACCGCTACAAGAACAACAACCTCGAGGACCTCGAGGCGAAGCTGAAGGAGGCCGACGCCAACAAGGCGCGCTTCAAGATGATCGCCACCGACGGCGTGTTCTCGATGGACGGCTACATCGCCAACCTGCAGGGCATCTGCGACCTCGCCGACAAATACAACGCGCTCGTCATGGTCGACGACTCGCACGCCGTCGGGTTCATGGGCAAGACCGGCCGCGGCACGCACGAGCACTGCGGCGTGATGGGCCGCGTCGACGTCTTCACCGGCACGCTCGGCAAGGCCCTCGGCGGCGCCAGCGGCGGCTACACCTCCGGCCGCAAGGAGATCATCGATCTCCTCCGCCAGCGTTCGCGTCCGTATCTCTTCTCCAACACCATCGCCCCGACCATCGCCGCCGCCTCGCTCAAGTGCCTCGAGATGCTCACGCGCTCGACCGCGCTGCGCGACAAGCTCGAGGACAACACGCGTTTCTTCCGCGAGGGCGTGCAGCAGGCCGGCCTGACGATCAAGCCCGGCACGCACCCGATCGTCCCCGTGATGCTCGGCGACGCCGCGCTCTCGCAGAAATTCGCCGCGAAGATGCTCGAGAAGGGCGTCTACGTCATCGGCTTCTTCTACCCCGTCGTCCCGCAGGGCACGGCGCGCATCCGCACGCAGGTCTCCGCCGCGCACAGCAAGGAAGACCTCGCGTTCGCGATCGAGAAGTTCGCCGAGGTGAAGCGCGAGCTGGGTTTGTGAGGCGCAGTCGCCACCGCTGGTTATCGCCTTACGGCAGTGTCGCCGCGAAATCGCGCAGCGTCTGCCAGTAGCCGTCGCGCATCACCGCCTCGAGCCCGCCGTGGCCGCCGCCGGGGACGAGGACGAGGCGCTTGGGCGCGTTGGCCGCGGCGTGCAGCGCTTCCGCGTGCCACGGGGGAATCACCGGATCGGCCGTGCCGTGCAGGATCAGCACCGGGCAGCGGACCGCGGGCAACTTGCGTTCGTTCTCGAACATGTCGCCCAACAACAGCGGCCAGCGCGTCATCACGCGGTAGGCGCTGACGAAGGTGCCTTCGAGGATGAGGCCGGCGAGCGGCTGGGTGCGCGCGAGTTCGACCGCCGGTCCGCCGCCGACGGAAAAACCGAACGCGATGACGCGCTCCGGCGGTGTGCCTTCACGCCGCAGCCACTCGAGCAGCACTTGGGCGTCGGCGTAGGCGGTCGCCTCGCGGGGATGTCCGGCCGTGTGGCCGTAGCCGCGGTATTCGGCGGCGAAGACGGAGAAGCCGGCCTTCACGTATTCGGGCAGGTAGCTCGCCAGCGCGCCGAGTTCCTCGCCGTTGCCGGAAAAGTAGAGGAGCGTGAATTTCGCGTCGGGATTCTTCCAGTGGCGCGCGTGCAGCGTGACGCCGTCGCTCGTCGGAATGCGGATCGTCTCCGGCGCGAGCGGTGTGATCGGCTTCGGCCGCAGGAACATCATGCCCGGAGCGACGAGGCGCGCAATGACGCACAGCGCCGCATAAGCCACGATCAAGCCGAGCAGGAGGCGCACGAGGAACATCGGCGGCGGAGTATGCGCGCGGGTCGCGGCGTGGCGAGCGCGGGGTGTTCGACTCGCCGCTGTCGCGTCGGCGGGCCCAGCGGTCCCGCCCTACCTTGAAATCAGCGACCCCCGAGCGCGTCGCGGACGGCGGTCACGACTTGATCGCGCGGGACTTCGCGCTCCGAGCGGTCGGTCATGTCGCGGATCTTCACCACGCCCTTGGCGAGTTCGTCGCCGCCGTAGATGAGCGCGAGCTTGGCGCCGGCTTCGGCGGCGGCCTTGAACTGTTTGCCGAAGGCGAGGTCCTTGAGCGGGTAGTCGACGCGCCAGCCGGCCGCGCGCAGGGCGCGGATGTCGGCGAAGGCCGCGGCGCGTTCCGCCTCGCCGCCGATCACGGCGTAGAGGTCGGGCGCGTTGACGAAGGCGGGCGCGAGGCCGCGCTGCTCGAGCAACAGTCCGGTCGTGACGTCGCCGATGGCGAAGCCCACGGCGGGCAGGTCGGCGTAGCCGAGTTTCTTGATCAGGTCGTTGTAGCGTCCGCCGCCGGCGAGCGCGCGGAGGTCGCCCTTGCGGTCGAAGGCCTCGAAGACGAAGCCCGTGTAATAGGCGAGCCCGCGCACGACGGCGAGGTCGACGCTGACGAAGTCGCTCAGACCCATCGCGGCGAGACCGCCGAGGACTTTGCGCCAGTCGGCGAGGCGGGCGTTGAGTTTGAATTGCCGGAATGCGCCGATTTCTCGCTCCAACTCTTCAAGCGTTCTTATCCTCATGAAGCCCACGATGGCTTCTTTTGTGTGAGGGAACCGTTCTTTCTGCTCTCCAACAAGAGATGCCTCAAACTCCTTGAAGGCGTCGTCGCCCATCTTCTCGTAGCGGTCGATCGCGCCGAGGAGTCCGCGCGACTGCGCGTCGTCGAAACCGAGCGCCTCGAGGTAGAAGAACCACAGGTCGCGGTCGCTCAGGCGGACGTAGAAATCGTCCTTCGTCAGGCCGAAGCCCGTCATGCACTGGATGAGCAGCGCGATGAGTTCGATCTCGGCCTCGGGGCCGGCCTCGCCGAAGATGTCGGCGTTGAACTGGTTGAAGGCGCGGAGGCGGCCCTTCTGCGCGCGCTCGTAGCGATAGAATTCCGCGATGCTGAACCACTTGATTGGTCGCTTCAGCGCGCCGGCCTTGGCGCCGACCATGCGGCACACCGTCGGCGTCATCTCGGGGCGCAGCGAGACGTCGCGACCGCCTTTGTCGGTGAAGCTGAACAGCTGGCCCTCGATCTCGTCGCCCGACTTGGTCGTGTAGAGTTCGAGCGGCTCAAGGACGGGCGCGTCGTATTCCTGAAAGCCGTAGGCGTGCGCGGACTGGCGCCAGAGGCGGAAGATGTGCTGACGGCGGGAGAAGTCTTCCGGATAAAACTCCCGGAAGCCTGGGAGGGACTGAAAACCGGCCATGAAACGCGGAGGCGGGGGACGCGGGACGCTCAGGTCTCGTCGTCACCGTCGTCGGCGGAGGCCGGCGACGGCGGGTTGGCTTTGAGCTGCTCAAGGTTCAACGCCTTGATCTTCTGCTTCAAAATCTTGCCGCTCTTGAACTTCACGACCGCGCGCTCGGGGATGACGACCTCGGTCTCGGGCTTGTTCGGGTTGCGGCCGACGCGGGCCTTGCGCACCTGCACCTCGAGGACGCCGAAGTTGCGGAGCTCGACGTTGCGGCCGGCGGCCAGCGCATCCATCACGATGTCGAGCGTCATCTGCACCGTGTCTTGGATCTGCTTTTGCGGAAAGCCGGTCTTCTCATAGATTTCGAGCACGATTTCGCGTTTGGTCAGGTTGGTCGACATGGCGTGGCGGGGTTGGGTGTGGGGACGCTAGGTTGACGGCACAAATAATTCACCACCGCGCGCTTGCGTCAACGGCAAACCTTCGTAAGGGGTTCACCTTAATAATCATGCCCGAGGCCAACGCCGTTCGCTCCATGTTTGCGCGCATCGCCGGTCGCTACGACCTGGCGAACCACCTGCTGAGCGGCGGCGTGGATTTCTGGTGGCGGCAACGCCTCGTGCGCGCCGTGCACGACGCGCGGCCGGCCGCCGTGCTGGACCTCGCCACCGGCAGCGGCGACGTGGCCTTCGCGCTGGCAGACGGGCTCCCCTCGCCCGTTGCGATCACCGGCATGGATTTTTGCCAACCCATGCTGGACGAGGCAGTTAAGAAACGCCCCGGCAGCCCGCGTTGGGCGAAGATCGCGTTTCACCAAGGCGACGGCATGGCCTTGCCGCTGCCGGACGCGCAATTCGATGCGGTCACGATTTCCTTCGGCCTGCGCAACATGGCCGACCGCCACAAGTCCCTGACCGAGATGCGCCGGGTGCTGCGGCCGGGCGGTCGCCTGTTCGTCTTGGAGTTCTCGCAGCCCTTCGCGTGGTTCCGGCCGTTCTACTACGCCTACCTGAAGTTCGTGCTGCCCCTGATTGCCGGCGTCGTGACCGGCGACCGCAGCGCCTACGAATACCTTTGCGGCTCGATTGAGCAATTCCCCGGGCGCGACGCCATGAGTGCGGAGATCAAGCGCGCCGGCTTCGCGCGCGTGCGCGCCACGCCGCTGACCTTCGGCATCGTGGCGCTGCACGAGGCGCAGGTCTGACCGAAGTCCTCGCTCAGGGCACCGCGTGTTCCGCGATGAAGCGCTGCACCGCCGCGAGATCGGCCGGCAGACGATGCTTGCGCAGCGGACGCGACTTCAACTCCTCCAGCGCCGGATGCGTCGGCGCCGAACCGATCGCCGCGCGCATCGCCTCGGGGAACTTCGCCGGATGCGCGGTCGCGAGCACGACGCTGTAGCGGGCCGGGTCGAGATCCTGAAACGCACAGGCCGTGTGCGGATCGGCGACATAGCCGTGCGCCTCGCTCACGCGCCGCAGATTGGCGGCGATGTCGGCGTCGGTGGCCGTCGTGGAGCGGAACGCCTCGCCCGCAACCCCGGGCACCGCCAGGCACCCGCCGGCCGCCAGCTCCGCCATCGCCGCCCGCACGCGCGCGGCGTCCTCGTCGTAGAGATAGTGGAGCAGGCGCTCGAAGTTCGAGGCCGCCTGGATGTCCATCGACGGGGCGAGACTCGGCTCGACCGCGCCAACGCGATACTCGCCGGTGACGAAGAAGCGGTGCAGGATGTCGTTGCGGTTCGTGGCGACCTTGAAGCCGGGGATCGGCACGCCCATGCGCGTGAGGAGCCACCCGGCGAAGACGTTGCCGAAATTTCCCGTCGGCACGACGAACTCCAACCGCTCCCGCTGCTCGTCCGTCAGCCGCAGCCACGCGTGGAGGTAATAGACGCACTGGGCGAGGATGCGCGCGAGGTTGATCGAGTTGACCGCCGTGAGCCGGTGGCGCGCCGCAAACGCGTGATCGTTGAACGCCGCCTTGAGCAGGCGCTGCGCGTCGTCGAACGAACCGTCGAGCGCGAGCGCGTGGACGTTGTCCGCCCCGGTGCAGGCCATCTGCCGCTCCTGCAGCGGCGACACGCGGCCGTCGGGATAGAGGATGAAGATCGCGGTGCGCGGCCGGCCGAGCAGCCCGTGGATCGCGGCGGCCCCGGTGTCGCCGGAGGTGGCGCCAAGGACGTTGATGCTCCGGCCCGTGCGCGCGCCCTGCCAGCCGTAGAGCTGGCCGAGGAACTGCAGGGCGAAATCCTTGAAGGCGAGCGTCGGGCCGTGGAAGAGCTCGAGCACGGCGGTCCGCTCGTCGAGCCGTCGCAGCGGTGCGATCTCCGGATGCGTGAAGGTCGCGTAGGCGCGATGCACCATCCGCGCGAGATCCTCCGGGGGAATGTCGCTGGCGAAGATGCCGAGAAATTCCGTCGCCAGCTCCGCGTAGCTCAGGTTCCCCCAAACACGCAGGCGCGGCGTGAGGTCGGGCAGGAACTCCGGCAGATAAAGTCCGCCGTCCGGCGCCAGCCCCTGCGCGACCGCCTCGGTGAACGAGACGGCCGGAGCTTCGCCACGGGTGGAGATGAATTTCATGCGCGGCCCGATGCTAGCCACGAAACGCGGCGGAATTGCAGCCCAATTTCGGACTGAGCGACCATTCGTAATCCCATCCCAGCTGCCCTTCGGCGTAGGGCCGGTCTGTGACCGGCCGTTCGGTGGGTGGCGTGAAACGTGCGAGGCCAGTCACAGACTGGCCCTACTTATATTCAGCCTTGGCCGAGGCCGAAGGCCGCGTGCACGGCGCGCTGGGCGTCGTCGGCGCGGTCGCGCGGGACGGCGAGCGTGACCTTGATCTCCGACGTGGCGATGAGCTCGACGTTGATGCCCTGCGCGGCGAGCGCCTCGAGCATCTGCGCGGCGACGCCGGCGTGCGTGCGCATGCCGACGCCGACGACGGAGAGCTTGGCGATGTTGTCATAGGCCGCGACCTCGCCGCCGCCGAGTTTCGCGAAGACCGCGGGCAGCACCTTCACGGCGCCGTGCGCGTCGTCCTTCGGGACGGTGAAGGTCAGGTTGACGAAGCCGTTGCGACCGACGTTCTGCACGATCATGTCGACGTTGATGTTGGCCTCGGCGAGCGCGCGGAGGACGACGGCGGCGCTGCCGGCCTGATCGGGGAGATGGCTGATGACGACCTTGGCCTGGTCCTTGTCGACGGCGACGCCGCGCACGACGACCTTTTCCATGTAGGCGACTTCTTCTTTCACGAGGGTTCCCGGGTTGTGGTTGAAACTGCTGCGGACTTCGAAAACGACGCCGTGGTTCTTGGCGAACTCGACCGAGCGCGACTGCATGACCTTCGAGCCTTGCGAGGCGAGCTCGAGCATCTCGTCGTAGGAAATCTCCTCGAGCTTGCGCGCATCCTTCACGTGGCGCGGGTCGGCGGTGTAGACGCCGTCGACGTCGGTATAGATCTCGCACTTGTCGGCGCGCAGCGCGGCGGCGAGGGCGATGGCGGTGAGGTCGGAACCGCCGCGACCGAGCGTGGCGATCTGCCCCTGCTCGGTGAGGCCCTGGAAGCCGGCGACGATGATGACCTTGCCGGATGCGAGGTCGTTGCGCAGCGCGGTGGGGACGATGTTCCTGATCTTGGCCTTGGTGTGGACGAGGTCGGTCAGGATGCCGGCCTGCGGGCCGGTGTAGGAGACGGCCGGGACCTCGAGCGCATGCAGCGCCATGGCGGTGAGGGCGATGGTCTCCTGCTCGCCGATGGCGAGGAGCATGTCGAGCTCGCGCGTGTCGGGCCGCGGGTTGACGGCCTTGGCGCGGGCGATGAGCTCGTTGGTCACGCCGGCGCGGGCCGAGACGACGACGACCAACTGGTGGCCGTCGTCGCGCGCCGCCTTGATGCGGGCGGCGACGTTCTTGATCCGCTCGACGTCGCCGACGGAGGTGCCGCCGTATTTCTGGACGATGAGTGCCATGGTGTGAACCCGGCTAATTGGCGCCGCCGGGCACGGCATGGCAAGGCGCGAGTCTCACGCGTGCGTCATAGCCGCCGGCGGGCCGCGCGGCGTGGTCCGAACGGCTCAGGCCGGCGGACGCGGCTGGCCGAATTTCGGCTCCGTGCCGGCGAGCAGGCGCCGGATGTTCGAGTGGTGCCGCAGGATGACGAAGGCCGCGAGAACCGTGGCGATGATCGAATAGGCGAGGTGATCGCCGAGCACCCACGTGGCGACGATGACCGCCACGGCGCCGAGGATCGAGCCGAGCGACACGTAGCGCGTGGTGAAGAACGTCAGCACCCACACGATCGCCGCGATCAGGCACGCCTCGGGAATGATCACCACGAGACCGCCCGCCGCGGTGGCGACGCCCTTGCCGCCCTTGAAGCGGGTGAAGACGGAGAAAGAGTGCCCGAGCACCGCGGCGACGACGCCGATGAGCGCGAGCACTTCCTGGTGCGGCGTCTCGATCCACGGCAGCAGCGGCCAGCCCGTGGCGAGCGCCCCCTTCAGCGCATCGAGCGCAAACACGAGGTTGCCCGCGCGCTTGCCCTTCGCGCCGAATTTCTCGCCGAGCACGCGCTTGACGTTCGTCGCACCGGGGTTGCCCGATCCCTCCTTGAAGATGTCGACGCCGTGCGCCTTGGCCACGAGGTAGCCGAACGGCAGCGCGCCGAGGAGGTAGCCGGCAAGCAGGGAGGAGAAGATCCAGAAATTGCTCATGGGGCCCGTGGCAATCGCCCGCAGCCTGCGCGAGCGGCGGAGGCACGGTCAACGCTTTATCGGCCTGCGGCGGCGTTCGACCACCGCATTGCGACAAACGGCAAGTTTTCTCTCCCCTCGCGCCGCGATTCCGTGCAACTCTGCTGCAAATGGACGCCGCTCCCTCCCCCCGCGACCTCGATGCGCTCTATCGCATCGCCGCGCTCGCGGCGGGCGACACGAGCGCCGCCGCCGCGGAGGCCGCGGTGCTCGCGGAGGTGATGGCGCTCTTCGACGCCGCCAGCGGCTCGATCTCTCTGCTCAACCCGCACACGGGCTACCTCGAGATCGCCTCGCAACAGGGCCTGCCGCCCGACACCGGCCCGTTTGCCCTCAAACTCGGCCAGGGCATCACCGGCTGGGTCACGCAGCACGGCCAGCCGCTCCTCGTGCCGGACGTCACGGTCGAGCCGCGCTACCTCGCCCTGCGCTCGGCCGTGCGCAGCGAAATGGCCGCCCCCCTGCTCCACCGCGGCGAACCGGTCGGCGTCATCAACGTCGACGCCGACCGCCCGCACGCCTTCACGTCCGACGACCTCGCGCGCCTCGTCCGCCTCGCCGGCGAGATCAGCCGCACGCTGCACCGCCTCCGCGAACTGGAGCGCCTCCAGCGCGAGTCCGCCCAGCTCGAGACGCTCGTCGAGCTCGGCCACTCCCTCGTCGCGCGCCTCGAGGAGAGCGACCTGCTCGCCACGCTCACGCGCAGCGGACGCGGGCTGTTCGATGCGCGCCTCTGCACGCTGCACGCCTGCGATCCCGCGCAGCTGATGTTCGAACTCCAGGCGTGGAGCAGCGAACTGAACTTCGCCGACGCCGCCCTCCGTCGCGAGCCTTTCGCCGCCGAGCGGTCGCTGCTCGCCACCGCGCTGCGAGCGGGCCGCGTGGTGGAATTCCACGACCTCAAAGCCGAATCCGTGCGCGGCGCGCCGGATCTGCCGACGGACGGCTCGCTCAGCTCGCTGCTCGCCGCGCCGCTGCTCGTCGACGGCGCGCCGGCCGGCGTCCTGGCCGTCTACACCGCGCAACCCCACCGGTTTTCCGACGCGCAGAAACGTCTCCTCGCCGCGCTCGCCGCCTTCGCCGCCGTGGCGCTGCACAACGCGCGCCTCTACGCCCGCGTGTTCCAGTCCGAGGAATCGCTGCGCAAGAACCAGACGCTCACCACGCTCGGCCTCCTCGCCGCCGAGATCGCGCACGAGATCCGCAATCCGCTCACGGTGATCAAGCTCCTCCACGGCACGCTCGGCACCGACTTCGCGCCCGACGACCCGCGCCGCCGCGACCTGCAGGTCATCACCGAAAAGATCGAGCAGCTCGAGGGCATCGTCGCGCGCGTGCTCTCCTTCGCCCGCGCCCCGGCCAGCCTGCACTCGCGCTGGCCGCTCACCGCGATGATCGAGGACACGCTGCATCTGCTCCGCGCCAAGCTCAGCCAGTCCGGCGTGCAGCTGCGCTACACGCCGCCGGGTCCGGCCGTCATCGTCGACGCGCACAAGGGCCAGCTGCAGCAGGTGTTCCTCAACCTCGCCCTCAACGCCGTGCAGGCCATGCCCCACGGCGGCACGCTCACCGTGCATTGCGCCGCCGGCGACGGCAGCGTGCGCATCGACTTCGCCGACACCGGCACCGGCATCCCGGACGAGATCCGGCCGCGCATCTTTGAGTCGTTCCTCTCCGGCCGCGCCGGCGGCACCGGGCTCGGGCTCGGCATCGCCCAGCGCATCGTGCAGGACCACCACGGCGAACTCACCCTCGTCGAAACCGGGGAGCGCGGCACGACGATGCGCGTCACACTGCCGCTCGCCGCGCGGAGTTGAGCGCGCGGCCGCCTGCCGCGTTGCGCTCCACCGCGCGGGGGCGTCGGGATGGTCCGACGCTTCGCCCACCCCGGCGCAAATGCGTTCGCCACCCGCCGCAGTTCCACGACAGGATCGACGAAATTCATTTCCCCATGTCCTTCGTCACGCTGTCCCAGTTGCCGCCGAAGCTCATCTTCAACGGCACCATCCGCGGTCACTACGCCCACCTCGAGCGCACGACGCTCGGCGAGGTGCACCTCGACGCCAACACCGTCGTCCCGCTGCACCAGCATCCGCACGAGCAGGTGACCTACGTGATCGAGGGGCGCTTCCAGTTCACGATCGGCACGGAGACGACGATTCTCGAGCCGGGGATGGCCGCGCTGATTCCGGGCAACGTCCCGCACGGCGGCACGACGCTGACCGCATGCCGGGTGATCGACGTCTTCGCGCCGGTGCGCGAGGACTACCGCAGCTGAAGCTACAGTAGGTTGCGCGCTCGCGCGCAACGGTGGCGGCGGGAGTGGCGGGCAAGCCCGCCACCTACCCTGCGGCGCGAGACCTCCCGGATTTTGCGGTGGCCTCCAGTCTATGTAGCTGCGGTCGTAAGACCGCAGTCAACCGACCGCCGCCACCCCGACTCCTCATGCGCTCCCGCCTCCTCGCCGCCGCCGTCCTGCTCGCCTGGATATTGGGCAGCATGGCACTGCTGCTGCTGTTTCGCGGCGTGCCGCTGCGCGTGCGCGGCCTGCTCATCCTCGGGAGCCTGCTCGTGCTCATCGGCGCGCTCGGCTGGATGAAGCTCGTCCGCGCCGCGCGCAAATAAAGACGGCCGGCGTTGCGGCCGGCCGTCTTTGTTTGGGGTAGCTGAGGTAACCGCAATGGCGGGACCGCTTCACTCCTCGAGCTCGACGTTCCAATACGCGAGGTCGAGGAAATCCTTCCACTTCTCGTGCCCGTGGTTGCCGAGCACGAGGGAAATGACCGGGCGCCACTTCGGGCGGACGGGTTTGCGCATCAGCCGCATGTGCGCCTCGTGCGGGAGGCGGTTGGCCTTGCGCGTGTTGCACTTGATGCAGGAGCAGACGATGTTTTCCCACGTCGTCTTGCCGCCGTAGTGGCGCGGGATGACGTGGTCGAGGTTGAGCTGCTCGCGGGCGAAGGTGTGACCGCAATACTGGCAGCGGTTGCCGTCGCGCTCGAAGACGTTGTTGCGCGTGAGCTTGAGCTCCTTGCACGGCAGCTTGTCGAAAAACGTGAGCAGGATGACGCGCGGCAGGCGGATGGCCCGGTTGACCGTGTGAACGGTCTCGAGCGCGTCGAGCGGCGGGTTGTAGGCCGAGAAGTCGACCCAATCCATGAGCGAGAACGTCTTGAAGTTGTCCTCGGTCTGGTGGACGACCTGCGCGTGGCCGCGGGCCAGGAGGGCGAAGGCCCGGCGCGCGCCGATGATGTTCACCGCCTGCCAGAGGCGGTTGAGCACCAATACCGGCTGATCGAGCGCGGCCTGCATGATGCGCCAGTGGTTACGGGTGCGCCGCGGGGCTGTCAAGCGGCCCGTCCGGCCGCAGCGAGCGCGGCGCGGCTGGCCGCGACGGCGGTCAGCGCGCGTGGAGCGCGGCGACGGCGGCTTGGTGCGCCGCGACGACTTCGTCGGGCTGGCTGGCCGTCATTTGCAGGTCGCGCAGGAGGCCGTCGCGCAGGCCGTAGATCCAGCCGTGCACGCTGAGTTCCTGACCACGGGCCCAGGCATCCTGCACGACGGTGGTCTGGCAGACGTTCACGGCCTGCTCGATGACGTTGAGCTCGCAGAGGCGCGCCGAGCGGGCGGTGTCGTCGGGCAACACCTGCAGGCAGGCGTCGTGCTTGTTCCTCACGTCCTGCACGTGACGGAGCCAGTTGTCGGCCAGGCCGACGCGGGTGCAGCTGTAGGCCGCCTGCACGCCGCCGCAGCCGTAGTGACCGACGACGATGATGTGTTTCACGCGCAGCACATCGACGGCGTATTGGATGACCGAGAGGGCGTTCAGGTCGGCGTGGACGACGACGTTGGCGATGTTGCGGTGGACGAACACCTCGCCCGGGAGCAGGCCGATGATCTCGTTGGCGGGCACGCGCGAATCGGCGCAGCCGATCCAGAGATACTCGGGGTTCTGCTGGCGCGACAGCTTCTGGAAAAACTGCGGGTCGCGGTCCTTGATGGACTCGGCCCAGGCCTTGTTCTGGGCAAAAAGATGGGGCAGGTCGCGCATGACGGCAGGGACGTTGAGGAATCGGCCGCCGCGAGGAAAGCCAATCCTCTGCACGCTCGACGCCCCGGCGAAAGGCCCGCATGCTGCGTTTCGCGCGTGCGGGAGCGCACGTTGCGTCATCCTCGATCGCCATGGCCAAACGCCCGCTCGTTCCGCTCGCCCTCGCCTCCGTGCTCGCCGTCGCCGTTTACGCCGACCAGAGCGCCGCCCCCGAAGAATTCGTCCCCGCGTGGGCGAAGTCGGTCGTGTGGTATCAAATTTTTCCCGAGCGCTTCCGCAACGGCGACCCGGCGAACGACCCGCGCGTCGAAGACCTCCGCGGCGCCGACCCGCAGGAGATGCCGCAGGCCTGGCAGGTTCACCCGTGGGGCAGCGACTGGTTCGAGCTGCAGCCGTGGGAAAAACAGAACGGCGAACCCGAGCTCTGGAAGCACCTCCTGCGCCGGCGCTACGGCGGCGACCTGCAGGGCATCATCGACCGCCTGCCCTACCTCAAGGAGCTCGGCGTCACCGCGCTCTACCTCAACCCGGTCTTCGACGCGCCCTCGCTGCACAAATACGACGGCGCCAGCTACCACCACATCGACCCGAACTTCGGCCCCGATCCGGAGGGCGATCGCGCGCTCATGGCGACGGAAAACCCGCTCGACCCGAGCACCTGGGTATGGACGAAGGCCGACGAGCTCGCGCTCCAGCTCATCGACGCCGCCCACGCGCACGGCATGCGCATCATCTTCGACGGCGTGTTCAATCACATGGGGGTGAACTCTTTCGCGTTCCGCGACGTGGAGAGAAACCAGCAGGCCTCACCCTACCGCGATTGGTTCACGGTCAGGAGCTGGCGCGACCCCGAGAAAGGCACGCCCTTCGCCTACGACGGCTGGTTCGGCGTGCCGTCGCTGCCGGAGCTGCGCGAGGACGAGCACGGCATCGTCGCCGGCCCGCGCGACTACATCTTCGCCGCCACCGAGCGCTGGATGAATCCCAAGGGCCGCGGCCGGCAGCACGGCATCGACGGCTGGCGGCTCGACGTGGCGTTCTGCGTCGGCCACCCGTTCTGGAAAGCCTGGCGCGCCCACGTGAAGCGCCTCAACCCCGAGGCCTACCTCACCGCCGAGATCGTCGACGTCGCCGAGAAGGTCGTGCCCTACATGCAGGGCGATGAGTTCGACTCGGAGATGAACTACAACTTCCTCTTCACCGCGGTGGAGTTCTTCGTCGATCCCGCGCCGCAGCGCATCGCCGCCGGCGAGTTCGACCGCAGGTTGCAGACCTTGCGCGAGCTCTACCCGCCCGGCGTCGCCGAGACCTCGATGACGCTCCTCGGCAGCCACGACACGAACCGCATCGCCTCCTACATCGTCAACCGCGGCATCGGCCGCTACCGCGACTGGGCCACGTATTTCACGACCTCGAAGACCTCCGAGAACCCCGCCTATAGCGCGCGCAAGCCGAGCGTCGCCGACTATCACCTGCAAAAGCTGCTCGTGATTTTCCAAATGACCTACGTGGGCGCACCGATGATCTACTACGGCGACGAAGTCGGCATGTGGGGCGGCAACGATCCCGACTGCCGCAAGCCGATGATCTGGGACGACCTCGCCTACGCCGACGAAGTCTACGGTCCCGACGCCAAGACCACGCACGCGCCCGACCCCGTCGCGGTGAACCGCGATCTGCTCGCGCACTACCGCAAGATGATCGCGCTCCGGAACAAATCACCCGCCCTGCAGCGCGGCGCCTACCGCACGCTCCTCGCCGACGACGCGCGCGATCTGTTCGCCTTCGAGCGCACCCTCGCAGGAGAGCGCGTGATCGTGGTCTTCAACAACGCCGGGCAACCCGTCACGCACACCGTCGCCAACCTCGACGACGGCGCCTACCGCGAAGAGATCGGCGGCACGAAGCACGAAGCCCGCGACGGCGAACTCACCCTGACGATCCCGGCCAAGTGGGCCGCCGTGCTCACCACGGCCACACCGAAGCTCTGAGTCGGACGGCGGCTTTGGAAAGGTAGGGCGGGACCGCTGGGCCCGCCGATAGGGTGGCATCACGTTCTCGGCGGGCCCAGCGGTCCCGCCCTACCGTCCACGTCATTTCATCAGCGAATCTTAAAGAGAAATCCGCTGCCTGCTCACGCCTGCTCGGCGCGCCGCGCCGCGGAAAGCAGCGCACCGTCAGTTGCGTTACACGACCCGCGCCCAGAGCACCTTGAGGTAGCGGCTTTCGAGGCAGTTCGAATACACCGGGTGATCCACGCCGGGGCCGGTGCGATCGAAGAGTTGCAGGCGGCGGTTGAGGCGGTGGACGCCCTTGATCACGACCTGCTCAAAATCCTCCAACGACACGAGGCCCGAGCAGGAGCACGTCACGAACAACCCGCCGGGCTTCACGAGGCTGGCGGCGATGGTGTTCAGGTCGGCGTATTTCCGCATGCCCTCGGCGGCGCCGGCGGGCTCGCGGGTCATGACGAACTTCGGCGGGTCGCACATCACGAGGTCGAATTGCTCGCCGTTCTTCTGCATCTGCCGCGCGTAGGCGAAGGCGTCGGCGTGGACCCATTTCAATTTGTTCGGCGAAACCTGGTTGAGGTTCGCATTGCGGCGGCCCTGCGCGACGGCCTTCTCGTCGAGATCGACCGCGGTCACCTCGGTCGCGCCGCCGAGCGCGGCGTTGATCGAGAAGCCGCCCGTGTAGCTGCAGAGGTCGAGCACGCGCAGGCCCTTCGCGAGCTGGCCGAAGCGCCGGCGGTTGTCGCGCTGGTCGCAGAAGAAACCGGTCTTGTGCCCTTCGGCGAAATCCACCTCGAACCTCACGCCAAACTCCGTAATACGGACTTTGCCCGGGGCGCTGGCGGTGAGCTCGCGCATCATCGAAGGCTTGATGCCCTCGAGGCTGCCGAGGTCGTGGTCGACGTGGACGCGCACGTGTTTCGTGCCGAGCAGCCCGTGCAGCAACGGCAGCCACTGCGGCAGGCGCTGGAAGATGCCGAGCGAATACACGTCGCAGAAGAGCGTGTCGCCGTAGCGGTCGATCGTCAGGCCGCTGATGCCGTCGCCGTCGGAGCCGACGACGCGGTAGGCGTCCGTGACCTCGTCCAGTTTGAAGAGATCGCGCCGCAGCGCGACGGCGCGGCGGAGCGCCGTCTCGAAATATTCCTCGCCCACCGCCTCGGCCGTATGCGTGACGACGCGCAGCGGCATCTTGGCGCGCGGGTTGTAGAGGCCGGCGCCGATGCGGTTGCCGAACTTGTCGTAGACGCTGACGAAGTCGCCGGGCCGCGCGCCGGGCGAGACGTCGCCCAGCATGCGCGGAAAGATCGCGGGCTGGAAGGTGACGAACTTCAACTGCGCCCACGGCCGCGGCCATTTCGCCTTTTCCTCGGGCGTGGCCGGGCGCGCCTTCTCGCGCATGAGCGGATTCGGCTCCGGGGCGGCGGGCGGCGGCTGCTCGAGTTCGTCGTCGTAATCTTCGGCCATCGGCGGCAACGGAAGCGGGCGCCGCCGTCGCGGGCGAACCAATTCGCAGGAGCGGCAAGGTAGCGGGAGCTTCCAGCTCCCGTTGCACCGGTGCGCCAAAAAACGGGAGCAGGATGCTCCCGCTCTTTTGAGCCGGAACACGCGGGCGCGATCCGCCGGATATCACGACGCGCTCCACCGACAACGAAGAGACCGGTTCCGTGCGGGGAACCGGTCTCCTGGAGCCTGCCGAAAGCAATGGCGGCTGAAGTTGTTCGTGCGCTTACGCGACGCGCTCGACGACGAGCGGCGGCGGGATCGGGCGCTTCGGGGCGAGGCGGTAGGCCTCCTTGAAGTAGTCGAGCGCCTGCTCGAGCTTCGCCTCGTCGTTGTAGTGGATCATCATGAGCGGCTCGCCCTGCTTCACCTGCGTGCCGACCTTCTTGATCTCCGAGACGCCGACGGCGTGGTCGATCTTGCCGTGCGAATCGCGGCCGGCGCCGAGGATCGAGACGCCCTTGGCGATGAACGACGCGTTGATCGTGTGCACGTAGCCGCGCTTCGGGGCGGGCAGCTTGCGGATGTGGCGGGCGGTCGGGAATTTTTCCGGGTGGTCGATGAACGACGTGTCGCCGCCCTGCGCGCGGATCATGTCCTTGAACTTCTCGAGCGCGGAGCCGTCGGTGAGGTGGCGCTGCACGGTCTGCTTGGCCGAGAGCGTGGAGCCGGCGACGCCGGCGAGGCGGACGATCTCCATGCCGAGCTTGAGGACGAGTTCCTTCATGTCCTCGGGGCCCTCGCCCTTGAGGAGCGCGATGGCCTCCTTGATCTCGAGCGCGGTGCCGACGGAATCGCCGAGCGGCTGGTTCATGTCGGTGACGAGCGCGACGCAACGGCGCTTCATCGAGCGGCCGACGCGGGTCATGGAGCGAGCGAGCTGCTTGGCCTGCTCGAGGTCCTTGATGAAGGAGCCGTTGCCCCACTTGACGTCGATGACGAGGCCTTCGGCGCCCTCGGCGAGCTTCTTGGAGAGCACGCTGCCGGTGATGAGCGGGAGGCTCGGGATCGTGCCGGTGTCGAGGCGGAGGTCGTAGAATTTCTGGTCGGCCGGGGCGAGTTCCTTGCTCTGCTCGACGATGGCGCCGCCGACGCGGGCGAGCTGGTCGGTGAACTGCTGGATCGAGAGGTGGCTCTTGAAGCCGGGGACGGCGGAGAGCTTGTCGAGCGCGCTGATGACGAACTGCTGTTCGACGCCGACCATCATCGGGACGACGACGCCGCTGGCCATGGCGAGCGGCGCGAGGACGAGGGCGGTCTTGTCGCCGACGCCGCCGGTGGAATACTTGTCGATCTTCGGCTTCGTGATGTGCGAAAGGTCGATGACTTCGCCCGACAGCATCATCTCCTCGGTGAGAATCGCCGTCTCCTGGGCCGACATGTTGGCGAAGTAGATCGCCATGAGCAGCGCGGCGAGCTGGTGCTGCGGCATCTCGCCGTCGAGCGTGGAGTCGATGATGTAACGAATCTCCTCTTGGGTGAATTCGCCGTTGTCGCGCTTCTTCTCGATCAACGAAGTGAACGAGGGCTTGATGAAACGACGCGTCGGAATGGGACGTTTTCTCATGAGTGGTTCTGATGTGGTGCGCGGCCGGCCACAGGCCGCTTGGCGCAAAGCCCGAAGAGACAAAGAGTTTTGCCACTTTAAGCAAGCCTAAAGTCACGGTTATTCACCGGTTGTGCACCGCTGAACCACCCCCGGCGGCGTCGCAAAAATCCTTCTTGCTCAGGGCCAAGCGCAATTTCTCAATCGCCCGATGGACCTTCCGTTTCACACCGCCCGCCTCCTCGATTCGGCCCTCGTGGCCGCCGCCAGCCGCCTCGGGCTGGTGGAGCGCGGGTTCCAGCCGGAGGTCCGGGTCGCCGACCCGGCAAATGGCGATTACCAGGCCAACGGCGCCCTCGCCTTCGCCAAGCGCGAGAAACAAAACCCGCGCGCCGTCGCCCAACAGGTCGTCGAGGCACTCGCCCCGGAGATCCACGCGGCGTTCGCGATCACGCTGGCCGGACCGGGCTTCATCAACTTCCGCCTCCAGCCCGCGGCGTTGCTCGCGTGGTTGAACAAGCACGACAGCGAGGACCACCTCCGCGCCGCCGCGGCGGGCGAACGCGCCGGCCAGACCTGGGTCGTCGACTACTCGTCGCCGAACACCGCGAAGCAGATGCACGTCGGCCACCTGCGCTCGGCCGTCATCGGCGAGGCGCTGTGCCGCCTGCTCGCGTTCAACGGCGCGACCGTCATCCGCGACAACCACCTCGGCGACTGGGGCACGCAGTTCGGCAAGCTCATCTACGCCTACAAGCGCTGGGTCGACGAACAGGCGCTCGCCACCGACGCCATCGAGGAGCTCGAGCGCCTCTACAAGCTCGGCAACGCCGCCACGCCCGACGGCTCGCCCGAACTCGAGGAAGCGCGCGCCGAACTCGTGAAGCTCCAGAGCGGCGACCCCGCCAACGTCGCGCTGTGGAAAAAATTCTCCGACGTGAGCCTCGCTGCGTTCCAGCAGATCTACGACCGGCTCGGCATCCGTTTCGACCACAACCTCGGCGAGTCGTTCTACAACGACCAGGTCGAGCGCGTCTACCGCGAGCTGACCGAGACCGGCCTCGCGCAGGAGAGCGAAGGCGCGCTCGTCGTGTTCCACCCCGAGCACCCGCGGTTCAAGACGCAGCCCTTCCTCATCCGCAAGGCCGACGGCGCGTCCAACTACGCCTCGACTGACCTCGCGACCGCCGCCTACCGCGCCGAGCATTTCCGCGCCGACGGCATCGTGGTCGTGACCGACTTCCGCCAAGCCGACCACTTCGAGCAGCTCTTCCTCACGGTGAGAAAATGGTTCGCCGCGAAAAAATACCGCGTGCCCGAGCTGCACCACGTCACCTTCGGCGCCGTCACCGGCGAGGACGGCAAGGCGCTCAAGACCCGCAGCGGCGACGTCATCCGCCTCAAGCAGCTGCTCGACGAGGCCGAGGACCGCGCCTACGCGCTCGTCGCGGCCAAGAACGCCGAGCGTCCCGAGGCCGAGCGCATGAGCGAGCAGGAATGCCGCGACATCGCGCGCGCCGTCGGCGTCGGCGCAGTGCAATACGCCGACCTGTCGCAGAACCGTTCGAGCAACTACATCTTTTCGTGGGACAAGATGCTCGCGCTCGACGGCAACACCGCGCCCTACCTCCTCTACGCCGTGGCGCGCGTGCGCTCGATCTTCCGCCGGGCCGGCCTCGACCCGGCCGCGCCGCCCGTCGCCGGCGCAACGGGCCCAGAGACGCCGCAGGAACTCGCGCTCGCGCGGAAGCTCGTGCAGTTCTCGGACGCCGTGCAGGTCGCGACGCAGCAGCTGCGCCCGCATTTCCTCTGCCTTTATCTCTTCGAACTCGCCGGCGCCTACAGCGGTTTCTACGCCGCGGACAAGGTGATCGTCGACGACCCCGCCGTGCGCGCGCGCCGGCTGCTGCTCTGCCATCGCACGCTCATCACGCTCGAGACCGGCCTGCACCTGCTCGGCCTGCGCACGCTCGAGCGGATGTGAGCGGCGCGGCCGGAGTGCCGGCGCCTTCCTAGGGCGCCGGCGGCAAATTCGTGTGAAACCGGTGCGCCCGCCGGCCGGACCCACTTCGCTCTTGCCGGTGCCGGGCGCGAGCCCAACATCCCTCGCATCATGTCGAGCGGCGCTTCCACCCCCACCGGCCCCGAGTATTACGTGCGCGGCATCAACGATGCCGAGGCCCGCGGCCCCTTCTCCCTCGAGCAGCTCGCCTCCCTCGCCGAGGCCGGCCAGCTCACGCCCGACACCTACTACTACGAGGCCGCGTCCGAACAGTGGCTGACCCTCGAGTCCAACGCCGAACTCAAGGCGAAGATCTGGCCCGAGAAGAAGAAGCTCGGCTTCAAGGAAAAGGAATTCAAGGCCGTCAACCAACAGACGACCGACAGCGCACCGCCCATCACCGTGCAGCAGTTTCTCGACGCCGCCGAGGGCAAGACGGACGACACGAAGGGCAAGAAGGACAAGAGCCTCGAGATGATGAAGGCCGCCATCTGGGGCACGCGCGGCGCCGCCGTCATTCTCCTCATCAGCGCCGTCGCCCTCATGCTGCCGGGCATCGACGCGCTCGTCTCGCTCGATTTCGGCAAGCTGCTCGAGAAGCCCCTCATCCTGCTCGGTGCCGTCGACCTCGCCCTCGGCGTGCTGCTGCTGCTCGGCATGATCAACCTCTACCCCTTCGTGCGCTTCCGCGCGGTCTTCGGGCTCGGCTTCCTGGGTTTCATCCTCTGGTCGCAGGGCGACTCGACGGCCCTCCTGCCCCTCGCGGCGGGCTCGGCCGGGCTCTATTTCAGCACGATCTTCGTGAACTACCTGCCGCTCGCCGTCGCGTTGCTCGCCGGCATCGGCGGCATGGCGGCGATGGCCGGCATGTCGCTGTTCTGAAGCGCGCGCCATCCGCGCGCCCGGCATGAAGCCCCTGCAGCAACTTTCCGCGCGCCTGCGCCACCTGTGGCAGGTCGAGATCTGGGCCGCCACCACCGCCCGCGACCGCTCGCCGCGCGGCCGGGCCTTCGCGTTCCTGCGCGTCGTGTCCATCACGCTGTCAGGCCTGAGCGAACTCAAGGTCGCCGCCCGCGCCGCGGCGCTGAGTTACAGCTCGCTGCTCGGGCTCGGCCCGATGATCGCGCTCGCCGTCCTCATCGCCGGCTTCGCCCTTGGCGACCGCGACCCGGCCATCCTCGCGCGCAGCCTCAACCACGTCATCAGCTTCATCGCCCCGCAGGTGGCGCAATACGAGCAGGCCGGCACCGCCGGCGCGCGCGAGGTGCAACTGGCGCCCGCCACCGGCTCCGCCGCCCCCGCACCGGCGATGGCGGCACCCGCCGGGCCGCCGCCGGACCCGGAGCTGGTGAAGCTGATCAACCAGTTCATCGCCAGCTCGCGTTCCGGCACGGCCGGCGCCATCGGCCTGCTGACGCTGCTCGTCATCGCCGTCCAGCTCTTCACCACGATCGAGAACACGTTCAACGACATCTGGGGCGTCCGCCGCGGCCGCAGCTGGATCACGCGCGTGGTCTATTACTGGACCGTCATCACCCTCGGCGCGCTGCTCTTCTTCACCTCGCTCACGCTCCTGTCGGCCGGAGCGTTCATGAACGTCTTCTTCGAGAAGGTGCCGCTGGGCGCGCAGCTGAAGGAGCTGTTCACCTGGATGCTGCCGTCGTCCTCGGCCGTGCTGCTGACGCTCATCCTCACGCTTTTCTACCGCGCCATCCCCAACACGCGCGTGCGCTGGAGCGCGGCGTTGATCGGCGCGATCGTCGTCACGGCGCTGCTGCTGCTGAACAACACGCTCGCCTTCCTTTACTTCAAGCGCGTCGTCCTCTCGAAGAGCCTCTACGGCTCCGTCGGCATCCTGCCGATCCTCATGCTCGGCCTCTACATCTTCTGGTTCTTCGTCCTCGTGGGCGGCCAGATCACCTATGCCGTGCAGAACGTGCACTACCGCAGCAGCCAGACCGCCTGGCACAGCCTGAACCACTTCGCCCGCGAGAGCCTGTCGCTGCTCGTGCTTCTCCTCATCGCCCGCCGGTTCAAGGAGTGCCTGCCGCCCTACTCCGTCACGCAGCTCTCGCACCGCATCCGCGTGCCCTCGCAGGTGTTGAACGAAAGCCTCAACCGCCTCTGCGACCTCGGCCTCGTCGCGCAGCTCCCGTCGGCGGAGGCGAAGGATCCGAACGACTACCGTTACCAGCCCGCGCGCCCCCTCAACCGCGTGACGTTGCTCGAATTCCAGCACCTGTTCGCCCACTACGGCGAATCCCCGAGCGGCGACATGCTCGACAGCGTCGACCCGATCCTCGCGCACTACCACGCACGCCTGGCCGAGGTGCTGCCGCAGACGCTCGGCCGCGACACGCTCGACGAATTGCTCGATCGCTTCGAGTCGAACGTCACGAAGGCCCCGTTCGCGCCGCGCGCAGGCGCCTGAGTCCGCCCCGCGCGGCGGGATTTCCGGCCCCGGTTGCGGTCACATTGACCCGAGGCTGCATCGCGTCCCCCGCAAAAGAATCCGCCCGCCCGGGCCTGACCCCGGGCGGGCGGAACTAACTGAACCGTTAGTGACCTGTTGAACTCAACACGACGCGCGGAAGATAGCGGAAATCCGGCGCGGCGTCATGTCCGACCGCTGACAATTCTGGTGTCGGACAAGATAGGACACCCAATCTGAATGGCAGCCCTAGAGCACGCCCTCGGTCCAGCGCACGGCGGCGCGCATCAGCTCGGTGGCGTCGGCGAGGCCCAGCTTGTCCTTGATGCGGGCCTGGTATTCCTGGACGGTTTTCATGCTCACGCCGAGGTCGGCGGCGATGCGCTTGGTGGTATGCCCCTCGCCCATCCGGCGGAACACCTCCAGTTCGCGGTCGCTGAGAATGTGATCGACGGAGCCGTTGGCCGGCACGCGCCGGCGGCCGACCATGCGCTCGGCCAGGCGGGCCAGGACCTCCGGATTGGCGTAGATGGAGCCGTTGCGCACGCTGCGGATGGCCTCGACGATGCGCGTGGTCGATTCGCGCTTCATCACGTAGCCCGACGCACCGGCGCGCAAGGCGCGCTCCACGTGGGCCAGTTCCTCGTGCATCGAGAGCACGACGATCTGCACCTGCGGAAGCTGCGCGCGGAGATTCTTGATCAGGTCGAGGCCCGTGCCCGTGCGCAGCGCGAGGTCGACGATCGCGACATCGGGCGGGCGGGCCGTCATCGCCGCGAGGGCGGCGGCCGGCTCTTCCGCCTGGCCGACGACCTCGAAATCGGGCTGGCCGAGCAGGAGCTGCGCGAGCCATTCGCGGACCAGCGGGTGATCGTCGACGAGGAAGATGCGGGTCTTGGTCGCTGTCATGTCAAGGGGCGGGCCGGCGGTTCGAAGGGCACGAGGCAGGCGACGCGGGTGCCGCCGCCGGGGCGCGCGGACAACTCCAGTCGTGTGCCGATGTGCTCGGCGCGATGCTGCATGATGCGCAGGCCCATGCCCGGGCCGTAGCGCTGCTCCGGCAGGCCGCGGCCGTCGTCCTCCACGGCGATTTCGAGGCCGTGGTCATGCGCGGTGACGCGGAGGACGACCCGGCGCGCCCCGCTATGGCGGAGGGCGTTGCGCAGGGCCTCCTGCACCAGCCGGTAGGTCTGCGCCGCGGCGTGGCCGTCCCGCAGTTGGGCGGTGGGATCCACCTGGCACACGCACTCGACGCGGGGAAACTGCTGGCGGAGCGTCGCGCAAAGTTCCTCGAGCTCCGAGGCGAGCCGCGCGGGCTCGATGTGCGCGAGCAGGAGTCCCTGCGCCAGCTGGCGGGTCTGCGCGATGCCCTGCTCCACGAGGTCGGCGATCTGGCGCGCCTCGCGCGCGCCGTTCTCGCCGCGCGACTGCAGCCGCTCGGCCAGCACCTGCGCCGCCATCGCGGTGCCGACCAGATGCTGCCCGAGCTGGTCGTGCAACTCGCGTCCCATTGCGCTGCGCTCGCGCCCGCTCAATTCCAGCAGTTCGCGCTGCACCGCCTGGCGCTTGCGCACCTCCTCCTCGAGTTCGAGCGTGCGCTCGCGCACGCGCTGCTCGAGCTGGCGGTGCAACTGCACCAGCGCGTCGAACAGCCACACGACGGCGAGGTAGACGATCAGACTGCCGAACGAATTCCACCACAGCCAGGTTTCCTGCAGCGTCGTCGCATCGTCCCGGCTGTCGGCGATGAAGCGGATGACCACGCTCGTCAGCGCGGTCAGGATGCCGGCGCTGCGCCCGAACCAGGCCGTGGCCAAGGTGACCGGCACGAGATAGAACACGACAAATGACATCCGCGTGCCGGTGACGTAATCGAACCACCCGATCGCCAGCAGCCCCGCCGCGACGCCGAGCAGCGAGCGCAGCCGCGCTCCGCCGGGCACGCGCGTCAGGCTGGTCAGCACCCAATGCGTGAGGCGCGCCATGCTGCCGGGGCGGGCGGAAGCGGAGGCGGGGGGCAGCATGTCCGCAACGTGGCGGATCGCGGCGCGCGGCGCCAACCGAATTTCGGCCCCGCCCCCCGACCGGCGCCGCCCGACCCGCCGCCCGGCCGCGAGCCGCTGCGCGGCGGCGTCCGATCCCGCGCGGAGCCCGATGGCGAAGGACGATTGACACCCGCCAGCCCGAGGCCTACCGACAACGGTTTCCATCCATGATTTCCTGGATCCAAACCACCTTCCAGAAGCACACGAAGCTCGTGATGTTCTTCCTCCTTGTCGCGGTCACGATTCCCTTCGTGTTCACGATCGGCGCCGCCCCCGGCATCGGGCGTGCGGAGGCCAAGGCGCTCGAGCAGGAGTTCTTTGGCTACAACCTCGGCAACGACGAGCAGGCGCGGCGCATCTTCCGCGACGCCGGCTTCAGCGCCCAGCTCCGCGGCGCGTTCCAAGCCAGCGGTCCCCAGCTCCAGCAGTTCGCGCTCAACCGCATCGCCGGCCTCGCCCTCGCGGACCAGCTCGGCCTGCCCGCCCCGACCGAGGCGCAGGTCGCGGCCTACATCGCCACCCTCCCCGTCTTCAAGAACGACCAGGGCCAGTTTGACCAGCTGCGCTACCAGCAGTTCGCCGATTCGCTCAAGGCCAGCCGCGACTTCACGACCGCCGACGCCAACCGCGTGTTCCGCGACGACGCGCGCCTCGAGGCGCTCAGCCGCGTCCTCACCGGCCCCGGCTACGTGCTGCCCGCCGACGTCGCCGAGCAACTCAAGCGCACCGACACCGCCTGGACCGTCGCCGTCGCGAGCGTCGACTATGCGAAGTTCGCCCCGGCCATCGAGGTCACCGACGCCGCGCTGCAGAAATATTATGAGGACAACTCGTTCCGCTACGAGGTCCCGGCCCGGCCGCGCCTGAGCCTGATCGAGTTCAAGAGCGCCGATTTCGTTCCGCCCGTGCCGCCGACCGAGGCCGAGGCCCGCGCCTTCTACACGGTCAATCAGGCCCGTTTCCCCGTGCCGCCCGATGCGCAGCAGAAGGACCCCGGCACGCCCGCCTTCGCCCTCGGCCAGAATGCCACGACCCCCGCCGACCACTTCCCGAAAGTCCGCGCCCAGGTCGAGGCCGCCATGAAGGACGAAGCCGCCCGGCGCGCCGCCTCGAAGGCCGCCAACGACTTCACCGTCGCGCTCTTCGAGCGCCGCGCCGCCGCCAATTCGCCGGAGCTCGACGCCTTCCTCGCCGCCCAGCGCCGCAGCGCGCAGCCGCTCGCCCCGTTCACCTTCGACGCCCCGCCGGCCGACCGCCCCTGGCTCGCGAACTACGCCGAGCAGATCGGCCGCCTCAACGCCGAGCGCTATTTCTCCGATCCGCTGCCCACGCCCGACGGTTACCTCATCCTTCTCTGGAATGAGACCCTCGCGGGCTACAAGCCCCTCCTCCCCGAGGTGCGCGAGAAGGTCGCCGCCGACTATCGCGAGAGCGAGAAGCGCCGGCGCTTCGCCGACCACGGCCGCGCGCTGCGCGAGCGCCTGCAGGCCGCCGTCAAGGCCGGCCGCTCCTTCGAGGAGGCCGCCAAGGCCGAGTCCCTCGACGCCAAGACCTATGCTGGCTTCACGCTGCGCCAGCCGCCGCAGGACCTGCCCTACGCCGCCTACAGTGCGCTCCAGACGCTCGAGGCCGGCCAAGTCAGCGACATGATCTCCACCGGCGACCAAGGCCACCTGACCTTCGCCGTGGAAAAGAAACTGCCCGACCTCTCCCCCGCCAACCCGCGCTACGCGGAGGTCCGCGAGCAGCTCATGCAGTTCACCGCCGCCTCGAACGAGTCGGCCCTGCTCTCCGCCTTGGTCGAACAGGAACTGCGCCGCACCGCCCCGGCCACGCCGGCCCCGGCCGCGCCCTGACCGTAACCCGCGCTCCGCGCGCCGCGTCTTGCCCGATGTCGCGCGCGACCGGAACGGCCCGCCGTCCATCCTGCCGTGCGACCGCCCGGCCCCTTTGCCGCTGTCACCGCGCCGGCGCGGGGCAGAGTGTCCGTCCGGTCGGGGCGTCCTCTCCCGGCTGAAAAAAACGCCAACTTTCCCGTTCGCCGCGTGTCCTTCGCCCAAACTTCCGTTTCCTCCGCCGCCCACTCCATGAACCTCCGTCGCTTCGCCCTCGGTGCCGCTGCCCTGCTGGTTTCGGCCGCCGCCCTTTCCGCCCAGAGCGCGCCCTCCGGCGCCCTCACCATCGACGAGGCCATCCAACGCGCCCTCCGCCGCAATTTCTCCCTCGAGGCCGAGCGCCTCAACCCGGAGATCGCCCGCGACGGCATTGAGCTCGCGCGCAGCGGCTTCCTGCCGGTGTTCAGCTTCGACGCCTCGCGCGGCCTGGCCCGCAACGGCGCCAACGGCCTCACGGCCGCCTCGAAATTCGAGAGCGGTGATGTCCGCCTCGGCGTTAGCCAGCGCTTCTACCCCGGCACGACCGTCAGCGTCAGCACCAAGGTCGACCGCCGCGAAACCACGCCCGGCGGCCTCGGTCTCAACCCGGCCTACAATGCCGATCTCACCGTCTCCGTTCGCCAGCCCCTCCTCGCCGGCGCCGGCACCGCCGTCAACAAGGCCTCGCTCCAGCGCGCCGAACTCGGTCTAGACCGCGCCAACCTCAATTACCAGGCCAGCGTCCTCGACATCATCCAGCGCACCGAGAACGCCTACTACACCCTCGCCTTCGCCCGCGAACAACTCGAGGTCCGCCGTCTCTCCCTCGCGCTCGCCGAGCGCCTGCTCGAGGAGGCCCGCACCCGCCGCCAGACCGGCGTCGCCACCGACCTCGACGTGCTCCAGGCCGACGTCGGCGTCGCCAACGCCCGCCGCGGCGTCCTCCTCGCCGAGCAGTCCGTCAAGGACAGCGAGGAATCCCTGCTCGCCCTCATCGGCCAGTTCGAACTCGACCAAGGCGTCGGCGTCGTGACCCTGCCCGCCGCCGCAAGCGCGCTCCCGACCTTCGCCTCCTCCTTCGACGCCGCCAAGCGCCACCAGCCCGACTTCCGCGCCGCGCAGACCGCCCTCGAGCAGCTCAAGCTCGATGCCAAGGTCGCCAAGAGCAACACCCGCCCCGACCTCAGCGTCGGCGGCGCCGTCGGCTTCGACTCGTTCCCGTCCAGCGGCACCTCCGACTCCCTCCGCGGCGCGCTCGACCGCGACAACAGCTCGTGGCAGGTCGATGTCTCGCTCTCCCTCCCCTGGGGCCAGGTCGGCAACCGCGCGCGCTACCGCCAGGCGCAGTCGTCGATCAACCAGCAGGAGATCTTCCTGCGCCAGCTCGAGCAGAACATCGAGGTGCAGGTCCGCAGCGCCGTCCGCGCCGTCGAGACGAATGCCGAAAGCGTGAAAATCTCCTCCCTCGCCCGCGAGCTCAGCGAACGCCAGCTCGACCTCGAGACCGCCCGCTTCCAAGCCGGCCTCTCGACTTCCCGCCGCGTGCTCGAGGCGCAGAACGACCTCGAGACCGCCCGCGTCAACGAGCTCCAGGCCAAGATCGCCCTGCGCAATTCCTACAGCGCCCTCCACCGCATCGAGGGCAGCGCCCTCCAGCGCTACGGCATCACGCTGCAGTAAAGCGCCGCGGAAAAGTGAGAGCCCCACAGGCCGGTCCCCCGACCGGCCTTTTTCGCGTCCCAAAGAATCCTCGCCGCGTGCCGTCGGTTGCGCGCTCGCGCGCAACTATTGAGAATTTCCTGAAGAAGTGACGTTGTCGGAGGTAGGGCGGGACCGCTGGGCCCGCCGCAACACGCTCTCGGCGCGCCCAGCGGCGACGAGTGCGAAGCCTCGGCGGTCGCGCCCTACCCCAAGGCATCGCAGCGTCACTTCTTTCGGTAGTTCTCAATAAAAACCCGCCCGCCCCACCCGCGTCCGCCCACCCTGAGTTTGAGGTAGCCGCCGCCCCCGCCGGACTCTACGTTCCGCGCGCTTTCCATCCCATGTCCTCCGACAACCAACGCCCGCTCGAGTCCGGCATCGTCACCGACCTCAAGGACCGCCTCACCTACTCCGGCTACCTCTGCCTCGACGGCCTGCTCGCGCAGCAGAAACCCCTCTCCCGCCCCGTCCACCACGACGAGATGATGTTCATCATCCAGCACCAGGTTTCGGAACTCTGGCTGAAACTCATCCTCCACGAACTCGGCGCCGCCATCCGCCACATCCAGCACGACGAGCTCAACCCCTGCTTCAAGATCCTCGCCCGCGTGAAACAGATCCAGCTCCAGCTCTACGAAATGTGGGCGGTGCTCGAGACGCTCACGCCGACGGAATACCTCCAGTTCCGCGACCAGCTCGGCTCCTCGTCCGGCTTCCAGTCGCCGCAATACCGCCAGCTCGAGTTCATGCTCGGCAACAAGAACGCCGCCATGATCGAAGTCTTCCGCCACAACCCCGCCGAGCACGCCGCGCTCACCGCTGCACTCCACGCCCCGTCGCTCTACGATGAATTTCTCCGCTACCTCGCGCGTCGCGGCCTCCCCGTGCCCGCCGAGTGCGTCGAGCGCGATTTCTCCCAAGCCTACCGGAAGCACGACGGTCTCATCCCGGTCTTCAAGACCATCTACGAGCAGCCGCACGCCTGGTGGGACGCCTACGAGATGTGCGAGAAACTCGTCGACATCGAGGACTACTTCCAATTCTGGCGCTTCCGCCACATGAAGACCGTCGAGCGCATCATCGGCTACAAGACCGGCACCGGCGGCTCCTCCGGCGTGAACTTCCTCCGCAAGGCGCTCGACCTGACCTTCTTCCCCGAGCTCTTCGCGGTGCGCACCGAGCTCAAGGCGCGCTGACCGCCGACCGTCTCCCCCGATGCCCACTCCGCTCTTCGTCCGCGCCGCCGTCTGGCTCTGGCTGCTCTTCGCCGTCTACCTCGCCAACGCCCGCGCCCTCGCCGGCCAGCCACCCTACGTGTTCGCCCTTTGCCTTCTCGTGCCCGCCGCGACCGTCATCGCCGGCTACGAACTCCTCAAGCCCGTCCGCTCGTGGCTCGACGCGCTCGACCTGCGGATGCTCGTCTTCCTGCACACCACGCGCTTTCTCGCCGTGTTCTTCCTCATCCTGCACGGTCGCGGCGAGCTGCCAGGCGAGTTTGCGCTCCCGACGGCCTGGGGCGAAATCATCATCGCCGCCGGCGCGCTCTTCCTCGCCGTGCTGCCCTTGGCCCGCGCCACGCACCGGCGCGCCGTGGCGGTCTGGAACCTGGTCGGCTTCGCCGGCGCCGTCTTCGGCACCGTCAACGCCGCCCGCGTCGCCCTCGGCGGCGACGCCCGCATGCAGGTCTTCACCGATCTGCCCTTCGCGCTGCTGCCGACCTTCCTCGTGCCCCTGATCCTCGCCTCGCACGTCGTCCTCTTCCGCCGCCTCCAGCGCGAAGAGCGTGAGCCGGCCGGCACGGGCCACGAGGACGAAGCGTAGACCCGCTGCCGACGGCCACTCCCCGCCCACGCCGCGAGCGCCATCGGGGATTCACCCGTCGCGACACATTGCGGTGCCATACGCGCCTTGTCGCGCGCCTGCGTTCCTCAACTAGTCCGGTTGAAGCCGGGCCACCGCCGTCATCGCACCCGATTCACTGTGCTCCTTCGCCCGCGAACAAATCCTCCACGCGCGCCGTCGCAGCGTCGAGCGCGCGGTGCGGTGGCAATTGCGTGCGGAACCATGTTCGTTGCTTCTTCACCAGCGCCCGCGTGTTGCGGACGATTGCCGCCGCGAGCTCCGACTCCGGCATGCGACCCTCGAGCACGTCGATCGTTTCGCGATACCCGATCGCCTTCGCCGCGCTTGGATTCTCCTTGAGGCCGCGCGCGAGCAGGCCCCGGACCTCCTCCAGCAGCCCGTCGCGCAGCATCTGGTCCACGCGTCCGCGGATGCGGGCGTCGAGCTGGTCGGGGGCGCGCGTGAGTTCGCACAGCCGCACCGTGCAGTCGGCGAAGGGACCGGGCCGGTCCGCAAACTCCGCCTGCAGTTCCACCAGCGTGCGACCTGACGCCAGGCAACGCTCGAGCGCACGCGCGACGCGGCGCGGATTCTGCACATCGAGTCCGCCGAGACCGTCGGGATTCCGCCGGTGCAACTCCGCAACGAGCGCCGGCAGGCCCGCCGTCGCCAGCTGCGTCTGCACCTCGATCCGGATCTCTGCCGGCACCGCCAGGTCGTCCGCCACCGGCCCGAAGAACGCCTTCAGATAAAAACCGCTTCCGCCGGTCACGAGCACGGCCTTTCCGCGCCGGTGGATGTCGTCCACGGCCGCCCGGGCGTTGCTCACATAATAGGTCACATCGACGGGGTCGCGCACGTCGCGCACGTCGATGAGGTGATGCGGCACGCGGGCGAGTTCGGCGCGCGTCGGCTTGGCGGTGCCGAGGTCCATGCCGCGGTAGAACAGCAGCGTGTCGCATGAAACGATCTCCGCCCCGCGGGCCTCGGCCCAGCGGAGCGCCAGCTCGGTTTTGCCGACCGCCGTGCAACCGGTCAGGACATGAATGACGCCGCTCACGCCCGCGACTCAAACGCCCCGCCCCCGCCGCCGCCAGCGTCAACTGCACCCAAGACAATGACACTTAATAAGTGTCATTGCTTCCCAACTCGCCGGCCGGTGGTTGGTTGCCAAAGGGCCCGGCGATGCTCTTCCGGGGCGGTCGGGGGGGGGCTGTTGCGGACCGTCGCGGGTCGTTGCGACGGCTGGGTGGCGCGGGCGCGGGATTTCGTGCGGTCAGCGTCGCCGGTGGCGAAGTGCGGAACTCTGCACAGTCGTCACTTGCCGCGGCGCGGCGGGCGGGCGGCGGAGACGATGCGGTTGCGGCCGGCCTTCTTGGCGGCGTAGAGCGCCTTGTCGGCCGCGGCGACGAGCTTGTCGGGCGTCGCGGCGTCGTCGGGCATGAGGGCCACACCGGCACTGAGGGTCACCGGGATCTGCAGCTCGGAGCCCGGCACCGAGCAGGGTGTCTCCGCCAGGAGCGCAAAGAGGCGCTGCATGCTGGCGATGGCGGTCTTGCGGTCCGACTCGACCATGAGGATGGCGAATTCCTCGCCGCCGTAGCGCGCGACGCGATCGACGGTGCGCAGCTGCCCGGCGAGGAGGCTGGAAACGTGCTTGAGGACTTCGTCGCCGATCTGGTGGCCGTGCGTGTCGTTGATGCGCTTGAAATGGTCGATGTCGCAGAGCACGAGCACGAAGGAGTGGCCGAAACGCGCGCAGCGCTGCCACTCCTCGTCGAGGAGGCGCTGGAACTCGCGGCGGTTCAACAGGCCGGTGAGGCCGTCGCGCGTGGCGAGCTGCTTGAGCTGGTCGAGCGTTTCGCCGAGCTTGCGGGCGTAGCGGATGGAATGCTCGAGGATGCGCGGGCTGAGCTCGCCCTTCACGAGGTAATCCATCGCGCCGGCCTCGAGGGCGGCCTCGTCAATCTCGTCGCTGGCCTCGGCGGTGAGAAGCACGACGGGCACATTGCAGCCGGCGGCGCGCGCCTCGCGGAGCAGTTCGAGTCCGTCGCGGAGGCCAAGCCGGTAGTCGAGCAGGCAGACGGCGTGACGGCCGGAGAGAAGGAGCTTGAGCCCGGTGGCGTAGTCGGCCGCGCACTCGACTTCCCAGGGCTGGCGGAAGCGTTTCACGAATCCCTGCACCAACGCGTGCTGCAGCCGCTCGTCGTCGATGAGCAGGATCCGTTTGGCGCGCATGTCACTCACGCATTGCGCAGTCCGGCCACGAGGTCAACCGCGCGCTCGCGCAGGCCGGGGGCGATCCGCTCCGGCGCGGCGAGGTGCGCGGCGATGACGTTGACCAGGGCGCTGCCGACCACGACGCCGTCGGCGGCGCGGGCCACGGTGCGCACGTGCTCGCGGGTGGAGATGCCAAAGCCGACGACGACCGGCAGCGCGGTGTGCGCCCGGATGCGGGCGACGGCCTGCGGGATGTCGGCCGCGACGTCGCCGCGCACACCGGTGACGCCCTCGCGGGAGACATAGTAGATGAAGCCGGTCGCGTCGGCGCAAAGCCGCGGCAGCCGGGCGTCGGGCGTCGTGGGCGCGACGAGGCGGACGATCTTCATGCCATGCCGCGTGCAGGCGGCGGTGAATTCGGCGCTCTCCTCCGGCGGCAGGTCGAGCACGAGCAGGCCGTCGACTCCCGCCTCGCGGGCGGCGCGGACGGAGGCGTCGACGCCGGCGGAGAACAGGAGGTTGTAGTAGGTGTAGAAGACGATCGGCGCCGCGCTGGTCTCGCGGAGGCGGCGGACCAGTTCGAGAACGCGGGCGGTCGTCATTCCGGCCGCAAGGGCGCGTTGCGCGGCGAGCTGGTTGGTCAGGCCGTCGGCGAGCGGGTCGGAAAAAGGCACGCCGAGTTCGAGCACGTCGACGCCGGCGTCGAGGAGGGCGCGGCAGGCGGCGAGCGAGGTGTCGAAGTCGGGGTCGCCGGCGCAGAGATACGCGACAAAGGCGGCGCGGTTCTCGGCGCGGGCGCGGGCAAAGGCGGTGGCCAGGCGGTCCATGAAGCGGTCAACAAAACCCAACGGCGGCGTTTCGCCAACCGGCAATTGTGTCACAGGCGCCCGCGGGCTCAGGCGCCGAGGTGGAATTCAACGAGGACGGGCCGGTGGTCGGAGAGATAGCTGCGCACGACCGTGACCTCGACACGCGTGCATTGGCTGGGCAGGTAGACGTAGTCGAGCGCGCGTTGCGGCCACACCGAGGGGAAGGTGCGGAGCGGGACGCCGCCGGCGCCTTTGGGGAGGAGCTGGTAGTTGTCGAACTGCTCGAAGTAACCGAGCAGCATCGCCGTGGCGTCGGGCGCGTGGGCGGGGTTGTTGAGATCGCCGCAGACGATCGGGCCGGTCTGCCAGTGGGCGCCGCGGTGGGCGCGCTGGTGGGTGATGAACTCCATCATGCGGGCGGCCTGCCGGAGGCGCGAGGCGCGCGAGCGGTGGTGCATGTGGAGATTGACGATGGGCAGGCGGCCGGCGGGCGTGGCGACCTCGGCGAAGAGCGCGCCCTTCTCGCCGATGAGGCTGCGGCCGAAAGGGACGTTCTCATGGTGCGCGATGGGAAAGCGTGAGAGAAGCGCGTTGCCGTAGTTGTAGTGGAAAAGCGCGTGGTTGCGGCGGTTGTTCACCCCGTGCACGGCGTGCGGCAGCCCGGTGTGATCACGCAGGTAGGCCAGGTGGTCGAAGCTGCCGGCCCAGCGCGAATTCTCGTCGATTTCCTGCAGGGCCACGATGTCTGCATCCAGGCGCTGGATGAGGCGGGCGATCTGAAGGAGCTGCGCGCGGATCTTCGTGCGCGACCGCAGGGACTGATGCAATCCGAGCCCGCGGGCATGCGCGATGTTGTAGGTCAACAAACGGAGCCGGCGCATGGGGAAACTGAATCCGTCCGACCTGCGGTCGCAACGGGGAAAACCACGCCGCGCGGGCCTTCGATCCGGGGCGGCCAGCGGGATTGGCTCGCTGCCGCTCGGGGCTTCGCCCCCGGCCGCTGCCGCACAAAAAACAGGCCGGACACGCGTCCGGCCTCAAAATGGGGCGGCCAACGGGACTCGAACCCGCGACCCCAAGATCCACAATCTTGTGCTCTAACCAACTGAGCTATGACCGCCGTGAGGGAACGCGCAAAATCCAGAGCCGCCCCCCTGCTGTCAACCCCTTCTTCCGGCATTTCTCCGCCCCGGCCGCCGGCCTCGCCTCACCCGCTTTCCCGCGCGTTTCCCGACGTCACCCGCCTGCGGTCCGGCCGCCTCCCGGACCGGCCATCCGTTCGCGCCGATGCGGCGTAACTTATGTAAAATTCGCCTCGCTTCCGCGCACACGCAGGATTCCGCTCGGGCATGATCTCGCTGAAGAAGTTGTTCGGCAAAGAGGAAAAATTCTACGACCTCCTCGAGGCCAGCGCCGCCGAAGCCAGGGTCGCCGCCTCCCTCCTCGCCAAGATCCTCGCCTCGGACGCCTCCGTGCAGGCCTCGAACATCCACGACATCATCCAGAGCCGCCGCAAGGACAAGCGCATCACCCAACAGATCACCGAGGAACTCTGCCGCACCTTCGTCACGCCGCTCGAGCGCGAGGACATCGAGGCGCTCTCCGTCGCCCTCTACCGCATTCCCAAGACCGTCGAGAAAATCGTCGAACGCCTCACCATCTGCCCCGCCCGCGTCCCGCGCGACAGCCTGCAGCGCCAGGTCGTCCTCCTCGAGGAGGCGGTCGAGTCCGTCGCCTTCATGGTCGGCCAGCTCCGCCAAGGCACGCAAATCGAGCGCATCACCGACGCGCACGCGCGCCTGCAGTTCGCCGAGGGGGAGGCCGACAAGGTCATGCTCGCCCTTGTCAAGGACCTCTACAACGGCCCCTACGACGCCAAGGAAGTCGTCATCCTCATGGAACTCTACGACCTCGTCGAAACCGCCGTGGACCGCGCGCGCGACGCCGGCCAGATCGTGTTCCAGATCATGTTGAAATATTCCTGAGCCGCGCGCCGCGCCCCGGGCCATGACCATCTTCCTGATCGTCCTCGTCGCGGCGCTCGTCTTCGAATACATCAACGGCTTCCACGACGCGGCCAACGCCATCGCCACCGTCGTCTCGACGAAGGTCCTCACGCCGCGCCAGGCGATCCTGCTGGCGGCGTTCTTCAACCTCATCGGCGCGCTCATGGGCACCGCCGTCGCCACCACCATCGGCAAGGGGCTCGTCGACACGAATTTCGTCACCATGATCACGATCTTCTCCGGCCTCGTCGGCGCGATTGTGTGGAACCTCATCACCTGGTGGCTGGGCCTGCCCTCCAGCTCCAGTCACGCCCTCATCGGCGGACTCTGCGGCGCCGCGCTCGCCTCGGCCGACGGCGACTGGAACGTCATGACCTGGGCCGCCACCGACGCCAAGGGCGCCGCCGTCGGCCTCTGGCCGAAGGTCGTGCTCCCGATGATCACCTCGCCGGTCGTCGGCTTCGCGGGCGGCGCGTTGCTCATGCTCATCCTCATGCTGACCATTCATCGCCTCACGCCGCGCACGGTGAACAATGTGTTCGGCAAGCTCCAGATCGTGAGCGCGTCCTTCATGGGGTTCAGTCACGGCTCGAACGACGCGCAGAAGACGATGGGCATCGTCGCGCTGGCGCTTTTCACCGGCACGAACGCCGGCGCCTTCAACGACCTGCCCGAGTGGGCGGCCTTCCTGCGCACGCCGGAATTCACTGTCGACCGCTGGGTGATTATCGCCTGCGCCATCGTCATGGCGCTCGGCACCGCGGCCGGCGGCTGGCGCATCATCCGCACGATGGGCCACAAGATGGTGAAGCTGCAGCCCGTCCACGGCTTCGCCGCCGAGACGACCGCCGCCATGGTCATCCACACCGCCTCGACGCTCGGCATCCCGCTCTCCACCACGCACGCCATCTCCACCTCGATCATGGGTGTCGGCGCCGTGAAGCGCTTCGGCGCCGTCAAATGGGGCGTCGTCGAGCGCATCATCTGGGCCTGGGTCTTCACCCTGCCCGTCTGCGGCCTCATCGGCTACGGCACCGAGAAGATCTGCAACGCCCTCGGCTACCACTGAGCCGCCCGCGCCGCCGGCGCCATCAGCCCTCGACCAACGCCGGCTTGAGCTTCACGCCTTTCAGCGGGATGCCCTCGAGCTTCTTCACCACCACCGCCGCCGCTTCCTCGGCCACGTCCGCGTGCGTGTGCTGCTCGTGGATGTCGATCGCGCCGACGACCGCGGCCGGCAACCGCGTCACGCCGGCGATCTTGCCGACCAAGTCCGCGGGCGTGATCAGCTGGGCGCTGCCGACATTGAATGAAACAACGACGAACCCCGGCTCGCGACCCGTGCGCGGCTTGCGCTCATAGCTTTTCTTGGCCGGCCGGGGGGCGGTCGCCGCAGCCGGGGACGCAGATGCCGGCGCCGCGGCCTCGGGTGCATCCGGCACGGCGGCGGCGGGCTTCGCCTTCGGCGCGGATTTTTCCTTCACCCACGCGGGTTTCCCGGCGTCGGGCGCTGCGGCGGGCGCCGGGGCCGGCGTCGCGGTGGCGGTGGCGCCGCCCTGCAGGAGGTGAATCAGCGCCGAGGCGATGTCGGTGCTGGCGTAACCCTGCTCGAGCAGCGCGTCGACGATGCGGTCGTGCGCGCGGAATTTCTTCTCGTCGAGCACGCGGCGCAGCTTCTCCACGAACGCGTCCTCGCGCGCCTCCTCCACCTCGCCGAGCGAGGGGATGCGCCCGCGGCTGATCTTGAGGCGCGCATAGCGCGCCATGCTCTCAAGTTTGTAGATTTCGCGTCCGCACACGAACGTCATCGCCACGCCGCTGCGTCCGGCGCGGCCGGTGCGGCCGATACGGTGCGTGTAGTCCTCGGCGTCGTTCGGCAGGTCGTAGTTGAACACGACCTCGAGATCGTCGACGTCGAGTCCGCGGGCGGCCACGTCGGTGGCGATGAGGAACTCGAAGCCCCGGCGGCGGAATTTCTCCATCACGCGGTCGCGCTGCATCTGCGAGAGGTCGCCGTGCAGGCGGTCGACGGCGTAGCCGCGCGCGTGCAGCTGGTCGTCGAGCTCGTCCACCATCAGCTTCGTGCTGCAGAAGATGATGCCGTAGCGGAAATCGTGCAGGTCGATCAGCCGCGTGAGCGCCTCGATCTTCGAGCGGCGGTCGACCTCGTAGAAGATCTGCTCCACCTGCGGCGCGTTGGCCGCATGCGCCTCGATCCGCACCCAGGCCGGGTTGCGCGCGTAGCGGTTGATCAGGTCCATGATCGGCCGCGGCATCGTCGCCGAGAAGAACAGCAGCTGGCGCGCCGCGGGCACGGCGCCGAGGATGCGCTCGATGTCGTCGCGGAAGCCCATGTCGAGCATCCGGTCCGCCTCGTCGAGCACGACGACCTTGAGCTGGTCGAGCTTCAGCGAGCCGCGCTCCATGTGGTCCATGATGCGGCCGGGCGTGCCGATGACGACCTGCGCGCCGGCGGCGAGACCGCGGTATTGGCGCTCGTAGCTCTGGCCGCCGTAGATCGGCAGCTCGAGCAGGCCCTTCTTGAAGGCCGCGAGCTTGCCGAACTCCTCCGCCACCTGCACCGCCAGCTCGCGCGTCGGACAGAGGACGAGCGCCTGCACGGCGCGCTGCGCCACGTCGATCTTCTCGATCACCGGCAGCGCGAAGGCGGCGGTCTTCCCCGAGCCGGTGGCGGACTGGCCGATCACGTCCCGGCCCGTCAGCGCCTGCGGGATGACGGCGGTCTGAATCGGTGAGGCTTCCTCGAAGCCCATCTTGTCGACGGCCTTGAGCAGCGCCGGCGAGAGGCCGAGTTCGGAGAAGGGGCGTTTTTCCATGCCGGCAGCGTGCCCGCAAACGGGACCGAAGGATAGCGCAATCTCACCCACCCAACCCGTCCCGCGCCACGTGCGCCGCCGCCGCGCCGGCGGGCAGCGACACCGCCGCGTCGCCCCCAGTCACCGCGCGCGAACCGCGGGCCCGCCCGAATCCTGTCGGAACCAACCGCGAAAAGAGGCCGCCGCAACATGACACCTATTAAGTGTCATGTTGCCTGACCCCGGATCGTCGGGCGGAGCGGGCTCGCGCTTCGGGCCGATGGGATCGGCTCCGGGGCGGGAGGCAGCGGTGCGGAGCGGTGGAGGCTTGGGGTTCGCGCTTTCGGGACGCGGGCAAATGTGCTCCGCTGGCCGCGTGCATCTCACCCACCTCGCTTGCACCGCCTGCGGCGCGACGCACGATGCGTCCGTCCCGCAAAACGTCAGCCCCTGCTGCGCCAAGCCGCTCTACCCTGCCTACGATCTGGCCGCCGCGGCCCGCACGCTCACGAAGGACGCGCTCCGCGGGCGTGTCGCCTCGATGTGGCGCTACCGCGAAGTGCTGCCCGTGCGGGTCGACGCCGACATCGTCACGCTCGGCGAAGGCTTCACGCCGCTGCTGCCCGCCCCGCGCCTCGGTGCCGGGCTTGGCTGCGACCGGCTGTGGATCAAGGACGAATCCCAAAACCCGACCCAGAGCTTCAAGGCCCGCGGCATGTCCGCCGCCGTGTCGATGGCGAAGCAATTCGGCCTGAAGAAACTCGCCGTGCCCTCCGCCGGCAACGCCGCGGGCGCCCTCGCCGCCTACGCCGCGCGCGCCGGCCTCGAGGCGCACATCTTCATGCCGGCCGACACGCCGCAGGCCAACATCATCGAATGCCGCGAGACCGGCGCGCACGTCACCCTCATCAACGGCCTCATCACCGACTGCGGCGCGGAAGTCGCGCGCCGCAAGGCCGCCGAGGGCTGGTTCGATGTCTCGACGCTGAAGGAGCCCTACCGCGTCGAGGGCAAGAAGACCCTCGGCTACGAGCTCGCCGAGCAGCTGACGTGGGAACTGCCCGACGTCGTGATCTACCCAACTGGCGGCGGCACGGGCTTGGTCGGCATGTGGAAGGCTTTCGACGAAATGGAGCGCCTGCGCTGGATCGGCCCGAAGCGCCCGCGCATGTTCAGCGCCCAAGCCGCGGGCTGCCAGCCGATCGTCCGCGCGTTCCAAGCCGGAGAAAAGACGGCCGCCGAGCACATCGGGGCGCAGACCAGCGCCTCGGGACTCCGCGTGCCCAAGGCGATCGGAGACTTCATCATGCTCGATATCCTCCGTCGCTCCGGCGGTGGCGCGGTCGCCGTGACCGATGAGGAGATGATGGCGGCCGTGCGCGAGACCGGCAGCAACGAGGGCCTCTTCATCGCCCCCGAAGGCGGCGCCTGCGTGGCCGCCTTGCGCCGCCTCCGCTCCCAAGGGCTGGTGCAACCGCACGAGTCCGTCGTCCTCTTCAACACCGGTGCTGGGGTTAAATACCTAGAATGCATGGGCCGTTAGCGGGATTGCAGACCCTGCCATTGCAGCCAATCTGCGCTACGCCCCCACCCTGACCATGAACCGTCAACACTTCCTCCGCATCGCCTGTTGCGCGCTGCTTTTCCTGTTCGGCGCCGCCGGCGCCTTCGCCCAATCCAAGGCCGGTGCCATCAAGGCCGTCCGCGTCACCGGCGCGGTGGTGAAGATTGCCGCCAACGGCACCGAAAGCCCCGTGGGCGAAAACACCCTGCTGCTCGAAACGGACACCGTCCGCACCGGCGGCGGCGCGAGCGTCGTGCTCGTGTTCGCCAACGGCTCCTCCGTCCACCTCGGCGAGACCAGCCGCCTCGCCATCGAGGAATTCAAGATGGACCCGCTCGCCGAGGACATCGTCGTCGCCAACCTGACCGACGAGCCGAACGTCTCCCGCACGCGCCTCAACCTCGCCTACGGCGAAATGGTCGGCAACGTGAAGAAGCTCAACGCCAGTTCCTCCTACGACGTCCGCACGCCCGTCGGCGCCGCCGGCATCCGCGGCACCACCTACCGCATCAAACTGCGCTTCGAGCCGAACGGCCAGGTCAGCTTCACCCTCAGCACCTTCGAGGGCAACGTGAGCTTCGCCGGCACGATCCAAGTGGCCGGCGGCGAAGTCACCCAGGCGGGTGGCACCCAGGAAGTCGCCGTCGTCGGCGGCACCGAAATCAACGCTGTCGCGACGGTTGACACGACGACGGGCTCCGTCACCAGCGTCCAAGTGACGGCTCCGGTCGTGATCTCCGCCGTCGCGCAACAGGCCATCACGCAAGCGGTGACGCAGGCCATCCAGCAGGCGCAGCAGACCACGACGATCACCACGAACGAGCAGCAGAGCACCGCGAACAACACGCCGCCGCCGAACACCACCCCGGTGACCACAAATACCGTGCAGGAGGCGCAGCAACAACAGCAACAGCCAAGCCAGTCGCAAGACCAGCAGAGCCAGCGCCAGCAAACGCCGGCTGATTCGTCGACGAATCAGCCGGGCACGAACCCGCTCAATCCCCAGGACCGAAGCCCGGGCGGGGAGTGATCCCAACGCGCCTTGGTTTTTGGCCGGCCATGGCGAGGAGCCGAGCGACGCAGCAATCCAGCTGCATCGTCACGGCGCACCGCGCGATGACAATTGCGGTAACTTCATTGCGTAAGCCCCACTAGTGAGAATTTCCTGAAGAAGTGACATTGCGGAGGTAGGGCGGGACCGCTGGCCCGCCGCAACCCGCTCTCGGCGCGCCCAGCGGCGACGAGTGCGAAGCCTCGGCGGTCGCGCCCTCCCCCAAGGCATCGCAGCGTCACTTCTTCAGGAAATTCTCACTAGGGCGGCCGGCTCGCCGCCCTTTCCCCGGCACCGGACCAAACGCGGCAATCCAAACTCAGCGCACCTGGAGCGTGCTGCCGTCGAATTCGAGCCCGAGCGACGGCACGACGACCGCCTTGCGCGCCCCGTCCTTCTTCACGCGCCCGGCGACCCACGCTTCGTAGCCGGACGCCGTCGCCGCCGCGACGACCGCCTCGGCGATCTCCGGCGCGACGTAGGCGGCGAAGCCGACGCCTTGGTTGAAGGTCGCATACATCTCGCGCTCGGTGATCGGCCCCGCCTCCTGGAGAAACTTGAACAGCGGCAGCGGCGCGCGCGGCGCGGTGATCTCGTAGACGAACGGTTCGTCGAGCCGCATGAGCTTGCGCCAGCCGTGGCCGGTGACGTGGGCGACGTAGTTCAGCTTCAACCCGCGACGCTGGCACTCGCGCACAAACGCGACGTAGATCACCGAGGGCGCGAGCAAGGCCTCGCCGTAGGTGCGCGCATCGCCGTGCCCGATCGGGGTCTGGTAACCCTGCGGCAAACGCGACGCGATGAGCCGGCAGAGCGAGAGGCCGTTGGTCTGCACGCCCGAGCTCGCGAGGAACACGATGGCATCGCCGTCGCGCACGTCGCCCGTGATGCGGAGCGCTTTCGGGGCGATCTTGCCGATGGCGGAACCGGCGAGGACGATGGCGTTCTTCTCGACGACGCCGCGCAGCGTCGGCGTTTCGCCGCCGCCCCAGACGGCGCCGGACTGGCGGCAGCCCTCGGCCCAGCCGTCGACCAGCGCGTTCATGCGCTCGGTGTCGGCGAACCACTCGGACTCGCCCACGGCGGCGTGCATCGCGACGGAGATCGGCAGCGCGCCGCAGGTGACGAGGTCGTTGACGATCGTGGCGACCGTATCGATGGCGATCTCGCGGTAGAAATTCCTCCCCGTCTGCGCCTGGACGGCGTCGGCCACGAGGTTCTTCGTGCCGAGGCCTTCCTCGACGTGCGCGAGGTAGTGGTCGGCCGCCTCGATCAGGTAGGCGCTCTCGCCGCGCGTGCTCGCCGGCTCGGCGTAGCCGTGGGCGGCGAGCGCGGAGGCCGTGGTCTTCGCCGCGCGCTGGCAGGCGCGCTTGAACGCGTCGAGCTGGTCGTAATTAACGCCGGAGGATTCGTAACTCAGGGACATTGATGGAGAACCACGAAACACACGGAAGACACGAAAGGGGAATCTTCGATTTGGTGTGTTTCGTGTTTTTCGTGGTGATCTTCAGTAAGACCGGCCTTCGGCCTTTTCGTAGTAATTGATGAAGGCCTGGTTCACGACGCGGTAGCCGCCGGGGGTCGGATACTTGCCGCTGAAATACCAGTCGCCGCTGTGGTTCGGGAGCGCGCGATGCAGGCTCTCGAGCGACTGGAAGAGGATCTGCACCTCGCCCTGCCATTCGCCCTTGCGCGGGGTGACGAGCTCGGTGATGCGCGCGGAGATTTCCTCGGCGGTGAAGGGCTCATAAACGCGGCGCACGTGGTTGACAGTCTCGCGCGAGCCGGCGGCGACGTAGCGGCGGCAGTCCTGATAAATCTCCTCGAGCAGGGCGCCCTGCCCGCGCTCCTTGAGCAGCGCGACGGCGGCCTCGAAGGCGATGAACTTGCCGAGCTCGGACATGTCGATGCCGTAGCAGTCCGGGTAGCGGATCTGCGGGGCGGTCGAGGCGATGACGATCTTCTTCGGGTTGAGGCGGCCGAGGATGCGGAGGATCGAGCGGCGGAGCGTCGTGCCGCGCACGATCGAGTCGTCGATGCAGACGAGGTTGTCCTTCGGCGTGACGATGCCGTAGGTGACGTCGTAGACGTGCGAGGCGAGCGTGTTGCGCCACTTTTCCTGGCCGATGAAGGTGCGGAGCTTGGCGTCCTTGCTGACGATCTTCTCGCCGCGCGGCCAGTTGATGAGGATGAGCTCGTCGACGAGTTCCTCGGTGAGCTCGCCGAGCTTGGCGGCGTCGAGCAGGGCCTGCTTCACCTCGGCGCGGCGGCGGTAGCGCAGCTCGCTCATCAGGCCGTGGTAGGCGACCTCGGCGGTGTTGGGGACGAAGCTGAAGATCGTGTGCTCGAGGTCGCGGCCGATGGCGGCGAGGATCGGGTCGGCCAGCTCGGCGCCGAGCGCCTTGCGCTCGCGGTAGATGTCGGCGTCGTTGCCGCGCGAGAAATAGATGCGCTCGAACGTGCATTGCGCCTTCGGGAGCGCGGGCTTCACGCGCTCCTCGCGCACGGTGCCGTTCTTCTTCACCACGACGACGTGGCCGGGCTCGAGCTCGCGCACCTGGTCGGGCGTGCGGTGGAAGACCGTGCAGAGCGGGGCGCGCTCCGAGGCGAACGCGATGACCTCGTCGTCCTCGAACCAGTGGCAGGGGCGGATGCCGGCCGGGTCGCGCGTGACAAAGGCGTCGCCGTTGCCGAGCGCGCCGATGAGCGTGTAGCCGCCGTCCCACGCGGCCGAGACCTGGCGCAACACGTGCGCGGGGTCCATGCCCTCGTTGATGCGGTGCGTGATCTCCGTGCCGGACAGGCCGCGGGCCTTGAAGGCGCGGTAGAGTTCCTCGTGATGCTCGTCGAGGCCGTGGCCGACCATCTCGAGCAGCGCCTGCGTGTCGGTGGCGAAGATCGGATGCTGGCCGGTCGCCGTGAGGGCGGCGTTCAACTCGGCCGTGTTGGTCATGTTGAAATTGCCGGCGAGGACGAGGTTGCGTGTCGGCCACGAGCTGCGGCGGAAGAACGGGTGGCAGGCGCTGAGGTTGTAGCCGCCGGAGGTGCCGTAGCGCAGGTGACCGAGGTAGAGTTCGCCGCAGAAGTCGTAGCTCTTCTTCACCGTCTCGGGAAACTCCGGGTGCGCGGTGCCGGCGGCGACGAGCTCGTTATAGCGGCCGAGCAGCGGCTGGAAGATCTTGTCGAGCGGGTTCGACTCGGTCGTGCGCTCGCGAAACATGTAGGGCTCGCCCGCGGGCATGTCGAATTTCACGCAGGCCACGCCGGCGCCGTCCTGCCCGCGGTTGTGCTGCTTCTCCATCAGCAGGAAGAGCTGGTAGAGCCCCCACAGCGGCGAGCCGTATTTCTCCTGATAGTAGGAGAGCGGCTTCTTCAGCCGGATCAACGCGATGCCGCATTCGTGGGTGACGTGTTCGCTCATGGGGCGGAAAGCGTAGGTTTGGCCGCGGCGCGAATTGGTCAACGGCTTTCTCGGACGGGCGAATTTTCGCACCGGAAATTCTTCCGCGTCGGGAAAATTGCAGGGCGGGGTCGCCGAACCCCGCCTTGCCACGCCGCCCGCCGCCGCCCTGCTCCCCCCGCCCGACCGGCACAGTCCGCCGCCCGAGACTGTGCTGTATCGGTTCCGCCGCTTGACGCCGCTCCCTTCCCGGCGAAGCCTCGGCGTCCCCGACCATGCTGACTCTCCGCGGCTCCCCGGCCCTCTCGCCCTTCCGCCTCCAGAAACTCCTGCAGGACCTGACCGCCGCCGGCCTTCCGGTGCGCGCCGTCGCCGCGGATTTTCATCACGTCGTCGAGACGAACGCCGACCTCACGCCCGCCCAACACGCCGTCCTCGAACGCGTGCTCACCTACGGCCCGAGCCGCGCCGCCGCCGATCTCGCCGGCCTGACGCTCGTCGTCGCCCCGCGCCCGGGCACGATCTCGCCGTGGTCGTCCAAGGCCACCGACATCGCGCACCTTTGCGGCCTCGCCGCCGTCCAGCGCATCGAACGCGTCGTCGCCTACACCTTCGACCTCGGCGGTGCCGTCCTCGACGACGCCCAGCGCGCGCTGCTCGCCGCGAAGATCCACGACCGCATGACGCAGGCGGTCTTCGCCGACCTCGCCGGCTGCGCCGTGCTTTTCCACCACGAGCAGCCGCGCCCGCTCACGAGCGTGCCCGTGCTCGCGCAGGGCCGCGCCGCCCTCGTCGCCGCCAACACCTCGCTCGGCCTCGCGCTTGCGGAGGACGAGATCGATTACCTCGTCGCGGCTTTCACCAAGCTCGGCCGCGACCCGCACGACGTGGAGCTGATGATGTTCGCGCAGGCCAACTCCGAGCACTGCCGCCACAAGATCTTCAACGCCACCTGGGAGATCGACGGCGCGAAGCAGGACCGCTCGCTGTTCCAGATGATCAAGAATACCTACCAGCTCCACGCGGACGGTATTCTCTCGGCCTACAAGGACAACGCCGCCGTCCTCGCCGGCTCGAAGGGCGGACGCTTCTTCGTCGACCCGCAGACGGGCGAATATGTCAGCCGCACCGAGGACATCCATCTCCTCTGCAAGGTCGAGACGCACAACCACCCGACCGCCATCTCGCCCTTCCCCGGCGCCGCCACCGGCTCCGGCGGCGAGATCCGCGACGAAGGCGCCACCGGCCGCGGCGCCAAGCCGAAGGCCGGCCTCGTCGGCTTCACCGTCTCGAACCTCCGCCTCCCCGGCGCCGAACAGCCGTGGGAAAAGGATCACGGCAAACCCGGCCGCATCGTCTCCGCCCTCGACATCATGATCGAAGGCCCGCTCGGCGGCGCGGCGTTCAACAACGAGTTCGGCCGCCCCGCCATCAACGGTTATTTTCGCACCTACGAAGCCGAAGTTCCTTCGGCTTCGGCGGAAGGCGGAAAGCGGAAAGCGGAAGGCAAGAGTTCCGGCCTTCCGCCTTCAGCCTTCAGCGTTCCGCCCTCGGGCGCGCCCGCGACCGAGCTCCGCGGCTACCACAAGCCCATCATGATCGCCGGCGGCCTCGGCAACATCCGCGCCGACCACGTGCAGAAGGGCGAGATCAAGCCGGGCGACAAACTCGTCGTCCTCGGCGGACCGGCCATGCTCATCGGCCTCGGCGGCGGCGCGGCCAGCTCGATGGCGAGCGGCGCCGGCACCGAGGACCTCGATTTCGCCAGCGTCCAGCGCGACAACGCCGAGATGCAGCGCCGTTGCCAGGAAGTCATCGACCGCTGCTGGGCGATGGGCGCGGACAACCCCATCGCCTTTATCCACGACGTCGGCGCCGGCGGCGTCTCGAACGCCCTGCCCGAACTCGTCAACGACGGCGGCCGCGGCGGCAAGTTCGACCTGCGCAAACTCCCGAGCGACGAGCCCGGCATGAGCCCGCTCGAGCTCTGGTGCAACGAATCGCAGGAGCGCTACGTCCTCGCGATCCCCGCGGACCGCATCGACACCTTCGCCGCGCTCTGCGCCCGCGAGCGCGCGCCCTTCGCCGTCGTCGGCGAGGCGACCGAGGAGAAGCGCCTCGTGGTCGACGACCCGCATTTCCAGAACCGCCCGATCGACCTGCCGCTCGAAGTCCTCCTCGGCAAACCGCCGCGGATGCACCGCCGCGAATCGTCGCTCCGCCGCCCGCTCGCGCCGCTGCAGCTCGGCGACCTCACGCTCGCCGAGGCCGCACGCCGCGTCCTCTCGCACCCGGCGGTGGCGGACAAGACCTTCCTCATCACCATCGGCGACCGCTCCGTGGGCGGTTTGATTGCGCGCGACCAGATGGTCGGTCCTTGGCAGGTGCCCGTGGCCGATTGCGGCGTGACGGTCGCCGCCTTCGACGTGTTCAGCGGCGAGGCGATGGCGATGGGCGAGCGCACGCCCGTCGCGGTCAACGATGCCGCCGCCTCCGCGCGTCTCGCCGTCGGCGAGGCGCTGACCAACCTCGCCGCCGCGCAGATCGGTGCGCTCGGCAAGGTCAACCTCTCCGCCAACTGGATGGCCGCGCCCGCCGTGCCCGGCGACGCCGCCGACCTCTACGCCGCCGTGCGCGCCGTCGGCATGGAACTCTGCCCCGCCCTCGGCATCACCATCCCGGTCGGCAAGGACTCGATGAGCATGAGCACCGTCTGGAAGGACGGCGCCGGCCAGAAGCGCATGACCGCCCCCGTCTCGCTCATCGTCTCCGCCTTCGCGTCCGTCGAGGACGTGCGGCTGACGTTGACGCCGCAGCTGCAGCGCCCCGCGCTGAAGCCGGTTGAAGTTGAGAGCTTAAGTAATCGTGCTCACGAAACGTCCGCCACCGCCGCCAGTTCTTCAACTTCAACTTCCAACTTCAACTCCCAAGAGGAGGACACAGTCCTCCTCTTGGTCGACCTCGGCCGCGGCAAGAACCGCCTCGGCGGCTCCATCCTCGCCCAAGTCGTCGCGCAGACCGGCGCCGAAGCGCCCGACGTCGACGATCCGGGCGACCTTAAGGAATTCTGGAACGCCATCCAGCTCCTCGGCCGCGAGCAGAAGATCCTCGCCTATCACGACCGCTCCGACGGCGGCCTGTTCGCCACCGTCGTCGAGATGGCCTTCGCCGGCCACACCGGCGTCGACCTCGATCTGCCCGCCGCCGCCATCAAACTCAGCGACCGCAGCCCGAGCGCGTTCTCCCAACTCTTCAGCGAGGAGCTCGGCGCCGTCATCCAAGTCCGCGAGTCCGACCTCGACGACGTGTCCGCCGTCCTGCGCCGCCACGGCTTCAAGACCTGCACCTCGCGCCTCGGCACGCTCAACCCATCGCAACGCATCGTCATCCGCCAGGCCGGCCGCGTGCTCTTCGACGAGGATCTCTTCGTTCTCCGCGACCACTGGTCCGGCGTCACCCGCCGCATCCAAGGCCTCCGCGACAACCCCGCCTGCGCCGAGCAGGAACACCAGCTCCGCCTCGACCGGGACAATCCGGGCATCCGTCCGGTGCTGACGTTTGCATTGGCGGCGTCTGCCGACTCCGCAGCGACCGGCGGAAAGGACCAAGGAACAAGTAACAAGTCCCAAGCTCAGACCACTTCACTTGCTACTTCGAACTTGGCACTTGTTACTTCGCGCAGCCGGCCGCGCATCGCCATCCTGCGCGAGCAAGGAGTCAACAGCCACCTCGAGATGGCCGCCGCGTTCACGCGCGCGGGTTTCTCGGCGGTCGACGTGCACATGACCGACATCCTCAGCGGCCGCGTGTCGCTGGCCGATTTCCGCGGCCTCGCGGCCTGCGGCGGCTTCAGCTACGGCGACGTGCTCGGCGCCGGCGAAGGCTGGGCCAAGAGC
>VFQQ010000668.1_pt1 | contig 61730 bp, 50 predicted proteins | sample 3512341 | NCBI WGS metagenome assembly VFQQ01 (sample SAMN10412373, study PRJNA504923) | tailings metagenome | isolation source: Relicate 2 Philex TSF1 revegetated site | place: Philippines: Tuba, Benguet | collected 2017-08-29 | reverse complement strand
GTTGACAGTTTTGTGCTCCGAAACCCGCCCGAACGCAAAGCCCAAAACCGTTGGCAGCAACCGTGCGACACGACACTCAGACAGCTTGACGGAGTTACAATTAGACACTGAATGACTGTCCCCGTTTCTGTTTCATCGGCTGACTTTGACGTGATTTATTAGAGTAGTTCTTTTCATTTTAGTTCGGTGTCGGGGGACAGTAATTCATTGTCTTACGGACTTGTGAAACGGTTTGACAACCATATTGCACGACAACTACCAACCGTTTTGCATTGAGATAAATTTTATATTCACAAACATTAAACAGTTTTATGGTATACAGAGTTTCACCGAGAGGACTTTTAATTGAGAACAATTCAGTGTTGTTTATAGAATATCGCAACTTGGACAACGAAACATATTACTCGCTTCCTGGCGGTGGACAAGATGCAAATATTGACTTAGCACAGACTTTGAGAAACGAATTTATGGAAGAAGTTGGACTTGAAATTCAAGTAGGTGACGTTATACTTGTGAGAGAGTTCATAATCTCAAAACCAAGAGAGGAGTCATGGATTAACGGAGTTCATCAATTAGAGATAATATTCGATTGCAAGAGACTTGAAAACAAAGCTGAAGTTCCGGCAACTAAACCAGACAGAGGAACGACAGGAACAAAATGGATTCCGATTGACGAGATAAAAAACTACAAAGTTTTTCCGACATCAGACATTATTGACATCGTGAGAGAGAGAAGTGTTCATTATTTATTAACGAGAGACTAAAAAAACAAACTACTAATGACAGACAACAGAACGGCAGCTGCCAACATCGGTTTTGCGTCAGGCGGGGTGTCGTGCAAACTTGGAGCTTTGTGCTTCTATTCAAGTTCTCTACTGGTTGACAGTTTTGTGCTCCGAAACCCGCCCGAACGCAAAGCCCGAAACCGTTAAACTTTCACTTTAAGTAGTTCTTGGAGGTTGGTGGAGTAGCGTGGGGAAGAGAGGGAAGTTGAGAGCCTACGGCTCGCTGAGGCGGTTGCTGATTTTTTTCTACCAATATTTAGCCTCTACGAGGCAGGAAGTCAACCTCACCCCAACCCTCTCCAAGGGAGAGGGAGAAACAGCCGGAACAGCCAACAGCCACACACCCCTAGCCCCTCTCGAGAGGGGAATAACAGCCGGAACAGCCCAGCTTCCCGAAAGGCAAGTTTGGGACATGTTTCGCACTATTTTAAGCTTTCACTTTCAGTAGTTCTTGGAGGTTGGTGGAGTGGCGTGGGGCGCGGAGGTTTTAGCGGATGATGGTGAGGGCGACATGGATAAAAGGCGCGGGACGCGGAGAAAAAATGCACTCGCAAGATGCGAGCGCAGGCGGGGTTCCCTTTTTTAGTTTATGGAAGCAGCATCATTTTTAATGTGCACATCGCGCTGAGGAAACGGAATTTCAATGTTGTGCGCTTTGAACTTTTCAAAAATGGCATAGTAAAGTTTGCTTTTTAAAACCTTTGGTCTGTCGCTGAACTCAGATGACCAAACGCGGAGGTTGAAATCTAAACTGCTTTCGCCAAAGCCTTCAAACAGCACATCGGGTGGCGGGTTGTGCATTACACCTTCTGTAGCCATTGCCACTTCCATTAGCAGTTGCTTAATTTTAAGGGGATTCTCTTTGTAGGCAACACCTACCGGAAAGTTAAAACGAACCTTGTTGTCGTTTAAACTCCAATTAATCACTTTGGAATTGATGAACTCTGAATTAGGGACAACAATGGAAATGTTATCGTTGGTTACGATGGTTGTTGCTCTGGCTGAAATGTTCACTATGTTTCCTGCAATGCCATCCACTTCAATTCTATCGCCCACCTTCACCGGCTGTTCAAAAAGAATTACGATGCCACTGATAAAATTATTGCTGATGTTTTGCAACCCAAAACCAATGCCTATACCCAATGCTCCGAAAAGTATTCCCAAAGCGCTAAGGTCAATTCCGCTGGTTTGTAAAATAACAGTTGCCCCCACAACAATGATGCAGTAGCGCACAATAGTGGCAATGGATTCGGCTGAACCCCGCTGAAGTTTATAGCGAGGGAAAACTTTGTGAGCCAAGAAATGCCTGATGATGGCAGAGCCGACAAACAGCGCTACCAATGAAAAAAGCAACATGCTCAATGAGCTTAATGTGAACGAACTTTTCCCAATATGAAATAGTTCCTGATTCCAAATGTTTATTACTCTTTCTGCTATCATGTTTTCTGCTTTTGGTGGTTAGTTTTATTGCCAGAAATGGAGGATGAAAAACACTGCCATTGCTGCCGAGAGAATGGTTAGTGGTAAACCTAACCGAACATAATCAAAGAATTTGTAGCCTCCGGGTCCCATTACTAATGTGTTGGATTGATGACCGATTGGCGTGAGGAAAGCACAGGATGCACCAACCGCAGTTGCCATTAAAAACACATCGGGTGAAGTTCCTAAGCCATTTGCCAAGCCTAAGCCTATTGGCGCCATTATTACCACTGTTGCGGCATTGTTAATTACACCCGAGAGCAACATGGTGGTGAGCATAAACAGCATTAGTGAGAGCCACAGTGGGAAATATGTGGCTGACTGAAGCATTAGGCTGCTTACAAATGCGGCACCTCCACTTTTTTCCAGCGCATCGCCAAGTGGCAACATGGCTCCAAGTAAAATAATTACGGGTCCGTCAATGCTCCGATAAATATTTTTCAGTGGCACAATTTTTAGCAAAATCATCGCCAATGCAGCAATGGTGAATGCTATTTGAACTTTTGTGATGTTGAGCATCACCAGCACGATTGCTGCAAGAAAAATGACTAATGCCTGAACAATTTTCTTTGGCTTGTTGATGTCGAAATTTCGGTTGGCAAGTGGCAGGCAACCTAAATCGCTTACCACATCCGGCAAGGTGTTTGCGTATCCGTGCAACAACAACACATCTCCGGCTTTTATTGCCACATGGTCTAAACGCTTCATGAAACGTGTTTCGGCTCGTGAAATGGCAAGCAGATTTACTTTGTAACGGTCTCGCAACCTCATGCCTGAAGCTGTTTGATAAAGCAAAGGGGAGTCTGTCATCACAACGGCTTCCATCATTTTAAGCTCACTTTCGCCATCAAATTTTTGCTCAATGTTTTGCCTTGCAAACAACTTGCTTTGTGTTTGTTCAATAAAATTTTTCATGCTCTCGGCATCAGCTTCAATCATCAAAACATCACCGATTCTGAATACTTCTGTGTTCCTTGGGGCGTGAATTACTCTGTTGTTTCGCACAAAACTGAGCACAGATACATTCATGGGAGTTAGCTCGTTGATGTTGAAAATGTTCTTCCCAATCAGTGTTGAGTTTTCTGTAACTAAAACTTCAGTAACGTATTCATTTAGCTTGAAGCCCTTATTGTTTGAATCTGATTTTTTTCGCTTTGGCAACATGCGCCAACCCAAAATGGCGAGGAATATAATTGCTGCAATAGCCAGCGGCAAGCCAACATAGCCAAACTCAAACATGGTGTAGCCTTCGCCTAATGCACGCTCTCTGAACGCACTGATGATGATGTTTGGCGGTGTGCCGATTAAAGTTGTCATTCCTCCAAACAGTGACGCAAATGCAAGCGGCATAAGATAGGATGATGGAGACTTGCCTGCTTGGTTTGCCATGTGGATGGCTACGGGCATTAGTATTGCCAATGCACCTACATTATTCATAAAAGCAGAGAAGATGGTAACAAGCAGACATAAAAGGGATATTTGAACAAACTGCCGATTGCCGGCTTTAACCAGTAAACTGCTTATGGCGTCAACCAAGCCCGATTGCTGTAGCCCGTAGCTTACAATCAGAATTACTGCAACAGTTACCACAGCCGGGTGGGCAAAGCCTTTAAAGGCATCGTCTGGCGAAACCCATCCGGTGAAAACCAACGCCATCAGCGCAGCAACTGCCACTAAATCGTGGCGGAATTTTCCCCAGATAAACAGCAGCAATGTAACAAGCAGCACTCCGAAAACAGTTAGCATATTGTTCGTTTATCTTACTCAATATACTAAAGTAGCGTGAGTTATGGATTAGATATTACATTCCCCTTGATGTTGTTCTTCTTTTTCCTTGATGAAAAAGAAGCAAAAATTATTCGTGAAAAAATTTTTAGAAAGAGGAACTCATGATACGCTTCGCTTGATTCAAGGCTTTGCGGGGCTTTTACTCACAAGTGATTTTTCATAAAGGATTTCGTGAATGCTAAAGCATTTGGCTAAAAATCATTCTTAAAGCCTAAACGCTTCAAACTCGCCATATAAATTGTTCTTAAAGTTGTAAAGCGTGTTGGGCTCAAACAGCGAAGCGTTTTTAACGGCTTTAAAAATGATTTTGATAACGCCAAAATCCGCAATGCCGCTCCTCCTACTCTAGTGAACGAAGATTTTCAATCCATAACTCACGTTAATGTAGCATACGTTTGCTAAAAAGCCTTTGCAATCATCATGGCAGCGTTGGTGAAAATTTTCACCGAAATGGCAATGAGCAACACACCAAAAAATTTATTCATTGCCGCAAGTGTGTTTTTACTGAGTTTGGCTTCAATCCAATCAATGCTGATGAGCACCACATAAACGATAACCACATTGATGACAATTCCGGCAATGATGTTTGGCACAGTGTAAACCGAGCGAAATGAAATGATGGTGGTGAGTGTTCCGGCACCTGCAAGCAGCGGAAATGCAAGCGGAACTATGCTGCCGCTTTTTCCCACTTCGGGGTCGGCTTTAAAGAAACTTCTGCCCAAAATCATTTCAATGCCAATGATGAAAATGACGATGGAGCCTGCAATGGCAAACGATTGCACATCAATGCCCATCAGGCTTAGGAAACTTTTCCCAACAAACAAAAAGCCAACCATCAGCACGGCTGCAAACAGTGCAGCAATGCCCGGATGAAACTCTAATTGGCGCTGTTTTAAAGATAAAATCACCGGAATGTTGCCAACAATATCAATTACGGCAAAGAGCGAAAAGGTGATAGTGATGATATCGGCTACAGAAAACATGCTAATGTAACGTGAATTATGGATTGGCTAAAGAAATACAAAAGTAGTTTCTTCTTTTTCCTTAGATGAAAAAGAAGCAAAAATTATTCGTGAAGTTATTTTTAGAAAGAGGAACTCATGATACGCTTCGCTTGATTCAAGGCTTTGCGGGGCTTTTACTCACAAGTGATTTTTCATAAAGGATTTCGTGAATGCTAAAGCATTTGGCTAAAAATCATTCTTAAAGCCTAAACGCTTCAAACTCGCCATATAATTTGTTCTTAAAGTTGTAATGAGTGTTGGGCTCAAACAGCGAAGCGTTTTTAACGGCTTTAAGAATGATTTTTTTAACGTCAAAATCCGCAATGCCGCTTCCACTCTGCCAAACGAAGATTATAAATCCATAACTCACGTTAACGTAGGCTTAAAGCATTTCCGAAATCAGTTGCTCAATGGTTATTCCTTCTGCTTCGGCTTTATAGTTTTTAAAAACCCGGTGCCTGAGCACCGGCAATGCAACTGCCTGAACATCTTCAATGTCGGGCGAGTACTTGCCTTTTGAAGCAGCGTTTGCTTTTGCGCCAAGCACTAAGTTTTGCGATGCGCGCGGACCGGCACCCCACGAAATATAGTTTTTTACGCGCTGCGATGCTGCCTCGGTGGCGGGGCGGGTTTTGTTCACCAATCGCACGGCATACTCCAGCACATTGTCGGCAATGGGCATTTTTCTGATTAACTGTTGGAAGAACACAATTTCATCAGCACTGAGTTGTTTGTTCAACTCAGCCTTTTGGTTGGAGGTGGTTTGTTTAACCACTTGCACTTCTTCATCAAACGAAGGGTAATCTAAAATGATGCTGAAAATAAAGCGGTCGAGTTGGGCTTCAGGCAGCGGATAGGTTCCTTCCTGCTCAATGGGGTTTTGGGTTGCCAAAACAAAAAATGGTTTAGGCAAAATGTGCCGCACCCCACTCACTGTTACACTTCTTTCCTGCATGCTTTCCAACAGCGCAGATTGTGTTTTTGGCGGTGTTCTGTTGATTTCATCGGCAAGAATAATGTTGGCGAAAACGGGTCCTTTGTTGAATTTAAAATGCCGCGATTCATCAAGGATTTCTGAGCCGATGATGTCGCTTGGCATGAGGTCGGGTGTGAACTGGATGCGATTGAAATTCAAATCCAATGCCTGCGCAATGGTTTGCACCGTAAGTGTTTTTGCCAAACCCGGAACACCAATCAACAAGCTGTGCCCATCGCAAAAAACTGAAAGCAGCACATGATGCACCACCTCGGTTTGCCCCACAATAACTTTTCCGATTTCACTTTTCAGGGCTTTATATTTTGCGGCAAATGCATCCATTGCCTCTACATCTGAACTGTACATAACTGGCATTATAGCTGTTTTGAAAGCGCGCTAAAATAAGAGGCTTTTCAACTTACACCTCTTTTGTTTTGAAAAATTGAAAAGTGAAGCGACTTGTTGCAGAACAGTGATTGCAATAATCCAAAAAGCCGCTGTTTCTTACCAAAAGGCTGTTTCACAAATTCTTTCGTTCAACATTTGCAGCACATCAAAACATAAAACGATATGAAAAAGAATCTACTTGTGCTGGCAACCTTGTTTGCCGTTTTGGGAACCGTTTCTTCCTGCAAAAAAGACAACAACAACAATCAAAATCAACCCGCAAACAATCCACCGCAGCCCACCTTACCCACCGATGCAGATGGCGGATTTGCACATGTTTTATCTGTTTCTTACACCACTGTGGGCGGCAGTTTCGGCATTCCAACCATTGTAAACAAGCTTGAACTTGGGGTTGCTTCGGCATGGCTTGGTCAGCCGAATGCTTTTGAAGATGCAGGAGTTGTGAAATGCCAGGACTCGGTGCTTACAAAGGCTGCCAACAATGCTTATGTGTTTCAGCCGAAATCGCTGGATGGAATTCAAAAAAGCAATGCAACACGCTGGGATGTGCAAGGCTCAGGTTCGCTCACCGGTTTTGTTTACACACACAACGCCAATTTTCCATCGGTGGACAGCATTGCAAACGGCATGGATGTGAACACCGGCAGCGCATTCACACTTGAAGCCAAAGGAAGTGTTACCAACAGCGATTCGGTGATTTTCATGGTGATTGGTCCAAGTGGTTTTGTGCTGAAAACTAAAGGTCCGAATGTGAAAACATGCGATTTTACGGCTTCGGAAATGGCAACAGTTGGTAAAGGCGATAACAGTGGCTTGTTGCAAATTGCACCTTATCGTTTATTGGGTAATACCATCAACGGCAAAAAGTACTACTTCATCAAAGAAACCTGTGTTTCAAAATTTGTGAACTTGAAATAACTTACCGTAACCCTAAAAAACTTTGCATTGAAACACTTTCGTTAATAGCGGGAGTGTTTCTTTGTTTAAAGCAATAGGATAAGTTTGCGCACCAAAAATTGGAGTTGCACACAGAAACAATTTTGAAGAAAGAATGAAACTCGATTCGCTGCTTACCTTTTTCATCCTTCTCTTTTCATCCGCCCTTTTCGCTCAATCTAAGCAAACCATCCGTGGGCAGGTGCTGGATAAAGATTCAAAGTATCCGCTCATTGGCGCGAAAGTTGTTTCGCTTGACACTTCAAATTTTAATGCCACAGTTACAGATGATAACGGCTACTTCCGGCTTGAAGTGCCGCTTGGCAGGGCTTCCATTCGGGTGAGTTACATCGGCTACAACGATGCCACTTTCAACAACCTGCAAATCAATGCCGGAAAGGAAACGCAGTTGATGGTGGAGTTGGAAGAGAAAGTTAGTGCCATCAATGAAGTAGTCATTACCGGCAACCGCGACATGGGGCAGGCAAAGAATGAGTTTGCCGCCATCAGTGCGCGTTCGTTTGATGTGGAGCTCACCAGCCGTTTCAGCGGCAACCGCAACGACCCCGCGCGTATGGCTTCAAACTTTGCGGGTGTGAGTGGCGCCAACGATGCACGCAACGACATCATCATTCGCGGTAATTCGCCAATGGGCATGTTGTGGCGTTTGGAGGGCATTGACATTCCAAGCCCCAATCACTTTGCAGGCTTTGGCAGCACTGGCGGTCCGGTGGGCATGTTGAACAACAACACTTTGGCGCGTGGCGATTTTATGACTTCGGCATTTCCGGCAGAATACGGCAATGCACTTTCGGGGGTGTTTGATTTGGCTATGCGCAGTGGCAATAAAGACAAATATGAATTTCTTGCGCAACTTGGTTTCAATGGTATTGAGGTAGGAGCGGAGGGACCGTTCAACCGTAAAAAAAGTCAGGCGTCATTTTTGCTGAACTACCGCTATTCCACACTTGCGCTGTTCAAATTGCTTCGCGCAAATTTCGGAACGGGAACTGCTGTGCCCGAATATCAGGATTTGAGTTTTAAAATTGATGTGCCCACTAAAAAGGCAGGCATCTTTCGCTTTTGGGGTTTGGGTGGTTTAAGCGGCATTGAACTGAAAGGCTCATTGGTGAATTTGGATGAAAACCCCAAGAACCTTTACGGCAACGAAAACATTGACATCTACAATAAAGTGCGCACCGGCATTTTTGGTTTTTCACACACTTACTTCATCAACAAAAAGTCCTATTACAAACTCATGCTTGGCGCATCGCATCAAGGGCAGTTTGCCGACATTGACTCGATTGGTTTGGATGACAGAACTCAAATCACCCGCGTAACCAAAGCGGCACTTACCCAAAACAAATACAGCGCACATGTTCTTTACAACAACAAAATCAATTCGAAAAACACGCTCACCACAGGTTTGCACACCAATGTTTATCACCTGAACTTTTCCGACAGCTCACGGATTGATTCGGCAACTTTTGCACCCATAAAATATGGCAAAGGTTTCAGCGCATTGTTGGAGGCTTATGCTATGTGGAAGCATAAATTTACGGAGCAACTTACCTTAAACACAGGTTTCCACTTGCAGTTTTACACCCTAAGCAAAAGCATTGCACCTGAGCCGCGCGTGAGTTTCAAATATCAATTCCGCGAGAATCAATCCATCACTTTGGGCTATGGCTTGCATCATCAAATTCAGCCGCTGCCCACTTATTACAATCAGGATATTTCCAATCCGCTCACGCCCGTTGCCACCAATCTGAACATGGATTTCACCCGCAGCCAGCATGTAGTGCTGGGCTATGATTTGAGTTTCTTCCGTGATTTTCGCCTGAAGGCAGAAGCCTATTTTCAATACATTGACAAAGCCCCGGTGGAGCGGTTCAGCAGTTCGTTCAGCATGTTGAATGCTGGCTCCGATTTCGGAACGCCCAACAATAATTATTTGGTGAATAAAGGCACCGGAAGAAACTATGGTTTGGAAATTACGGTTGAAAAATTCTTCACCAAAGGCTATTACTTTTTGGTTACGGGTTCACTGTTTCAATCGCAGTATAGAGGCAGCGATGGGGTGTGGCGCAACACGGCATTCAATGGTTTGTATGTGGTGAATGCATTGGGCGGATATGAATACAACTTTGCAGGCAAGCCCGGCAAAAAAAGCAAGCGCGCTGCCGACAAAACCAAACGCTATGCAGTGGCAATTGACATGAAAACAACCGGTGCGGGCGGAAGGTATTACACCCCGATTGACGCTGTTCAAAGCGAGGCACAGCGCAGGGAAGTGTTGGTGGATTCCTTAGCTTTTACGCAGAAATACACCGACTATTTCCGTTTTGATTTGAAACTCACTTTCCGCTTCAGCGGCAAGAAAGTAACTCAGGAACTTTCTACCGATTTTCAGAATTTGTTTAACGTGAGGAACATTTTCCGAAAGGTGTATAATGCCCGCACCAACACTTTGAACAACGAGTATCAGCAAGGCATTTTTATTTTGCCGCAGTATAGGGTGTTGTTTTAGAAACTTATTTCCAAAACCGCAGCAGCAAAATTTCAAGGGCAAGGAATAGCAATGCGGCAATCAAAAAGTATTTCCATAGCAGCGTGGCTTTGTCTAATGATTTCACTTTGGCAGTAACGTTTGAAATGTTTTCATTCAAAACATTCACGTTGCTCAGCGAAGCAAAAGCTTTTCTCAAATCATCCGATTGCATAAAGTTCATTACACTTTCTGCGCGGTTGTAGTTGGCTGCAATCAGCGCAATTGCGCTGTCGTTTCCCGGAGCTGAAACATTGTAAAAACCAGCCTGGCTTATTTCATCGCCCAACACCAAAATGGTTTGACTGCCTGAGCTGTACTGTTGAGGTATGAATTCGGTTTTTTGATTGTTTACACGCAACACATTTTCCTTTCCGGCAAGGGCATTCGCAGGCAACACTGTTCGGCTTCCAATGGTGTGCAATGCTGCCGCAGAACCGGAATTAAGCACTGCCATTTTGTAGAGCATTGGCGCAAAAAGCGCATTTACTGGCAATTCACTGTTTTGTTCGTCCAATGCCACAGCACTTACGTAGGCTGTTCCCTTTTGGTTGAGGTAACGTGCAACAAGCATATTGCCATCGCGGGTTTGCAGAATGTCTTCGCGGGTGGGCGACATGGTTTTGCTGAACACGGCATATTTTCTAACGGCAGGTAAGCGCATGTTTTCAGGTGTTTTTTCAAACACATCTTTGAAAATGTTTTGCTGAATGTTGGGCTGTGCCGATTCTGTTGCTGCATCGCTGAAGGTTTCAATGGCTTGCCCGCCAATGCTCAACAGCAATTTGTTGAAGGATTCAACATCGGCTTTATAGGCAGGGAACACAGCCACAGCTCCACCATCAGCAACAAAGCCTGAAATTGCAGAAATCAAACCCGATGGCACTTGTGTTAAGTTGGCTAAAACAACAAATCTGAATTGTTTCAACTGCTCAAAATTTAATGAATTGAGTTGAGCATGTTGAAAGTTGAATTGCGGATGCTTTGCGAACACGGCATTCACGAACTTATTCGCCACACCATCATTGATGCACAACACATCAACCTTGTCCATCACATGAAATGCAATGAAGTAACTGTCATCAAAAGTTACATCGTTGTCGTTGATGTACAGCTCCGCTTTGTTCCAACCGGCTTGTTCGTTGGTAAACTTTATGGTGTCTAACACATAGCCGTTTGCATTCACATTAAAATTTGAAATGGCTTTTGTTTGCCCATTCAGTTTCATCGTAAGCCGATTGTCGCTCACATCGGCATCGCTGCTGTTTTTAATGCGCACAATCAGGGTGTTGTTTTGGTTAACTAACTGCACCGGCTCAAAGAACAAACAGGAGTCAATAAACAAATTTGAGGCGCTTTGTGCCGCAAGCGGGAGCAAGTTAAACTTCACCGAAGTATCTGGCGTGAAGTTCTGTTCCATTCCTTTTTGAAAATCGCTGATCAGATATGCTGTTTTCACATCTCCGTTTTCTGAAGCCAAAACATCGCTTTGTCTTCGTGCCACTTCATCAATTTTTCTCGATGCCGATGAAAAACTAATGCCATCAAGCGCAGCAAGGAATTCTTCTTTGCCGATGAGCCTTTGTTGCGCCCCCGAAAAATCATTGGTGATGAGTTGAAAACGGTCGTCATCATTGTAGCCTTTGGCAATGTCGGCAGCCGTTTGTTTAGCTTTGTCTAACAATGTAAAACCATCGCTAACCCTGTTCATTGAAAAGGAATTGTCAATGAAAACACTTACATAGCTTTTCCCTGCAACCGCCTGCTGAGCACGTTTGGGAATGAAAGGCTGCGCAAACGCCATCACCAAACAAACGATTGCTAACATGCGCGAAGCCAACACCAACAGGTGCTTCAGCTTGCTGCTTGAAGCGCTTTCCTGCTGCACCTGCCTGAGCAAACGAACATTGCTGAAATAGATGGTTTTGTGCCGCCTGAACTGAAACAAGTGAATGATAACCGGAATGGCTACCGCAGCCAATGCCCACAAAAACGAAGGATATAGAAACTGCATTCAGTTGTTACGTTTTTAAAAAAACAGAAGCCGCTTTCGCGGCTCTGTTGTCTGGGTGACTGGACTTGAACCAGCGACCTCTTGCACCCCATGCAAGTACGCTACCAAACTGCGCCACACCCAGAAGTGATGAAGAAAATTTTCATCAGGATTACATTGGCGATTGTTGAACAACAATCGTCAATGCAAGCCAAACTGAATGAAGGACGGCAGTTGAAAGAACACATTGCACGCAGAGGTGAGTTCCACCCTTAATTGCGGGGCGAATTTATCAAAATATCGCTGATGGGGAAGTGAGGTTATGACTTGTAGCTAAGTCTGTATGGCATTTACTTCACTTTCTTCTTCTTTACCCCATTTTCCTTCTGCGCTTTCACGCCCAGCGCCTCAAGCATCAGGCTTTCTTCAACGCGCGGATACTCCATTTTTAAATTTTCCAATGCCTTCACCACTTCACGTGCAATAAGTAACTCTTTGTACCAGTTTTGGTCAGCCGGAATAATGTGCCAAGGGATTACATCGCAACACTCAAAAACATCATGATAAGCTTTCATGTAATCATCCCAGTGCTTTCGCTCTTCCATATCCTGCTTGCAATACTTCCAGTTTTTAGTGTGGTCGGTGAGCCGTTCTGTAAGCCGCTCTAATTGCTCATCGGGAGAAATGTGCAGATAGAACTTTAAAACCACAGTTCCCGAATCGGCAAGCAGTTGTTCAAAAGCATTGATGTGCTCAAATCTGCGTTTCACCTCATTGGCGTCAATCCATTTGTGCACGCGCTGGATAAGCACATCTTCATAGTGCGAGCGGTTGAAAATATGCACCATGCCTTTTGGCGGAACCTTTGCATGAACCCGCCAAAGAAAGTCGTGCTTCATTTCGATTTCCGTTGGCTTTTTGAATGGAAAAACTTTGCAGCCAAGCGGGTTCACAGCATCAAAAACATTTTTCACCACACCATCTTTTCCCGATGCATCCATGCCTTGCAGTATAACCAAAAGTGCATGTTTGCCCTCGGCATAAAGTAGGTTTTGCAACTCGTGAAGTTGATATTGCAACTGTTGTAGTTCTGCCTTGGCTTTGTCTTTTGAAAGGCTTAGCGGTGCGCGGGTGCTTAACTTGTTCAGATTTACTTTTGCCATGATTCGAAAGTAAACTTTCTGTGTTATGCACGCTATGGTTTGGCTTATTGTCTCTACACCATCGGCTCCTGCTGGCTCAGGCAATGAAAACTTCCCAAGCCCCAAATTAAATCGGTGGAGTCGATGCCCACCACTTTGCGCGTGGCAAAACACGATTGTAAAATGTCTAACGCTTTGTCATCATGCACAGCATCGCGGAAGGTGGGTACCACCACATAATTATTTGAAATATAAAAGTTGGCATAAGATGCCGGAAGCCGTTGCCCTTCATGCACCACTGCGTGTGGCATGGGCAGTTCAATGATGTTGAGTTGCTTGCCGTTTTCTAACCGCATCTTTTGTAGCAACTTTAAATTCTCTTGCAGCGGCTCATAGTTTTCATCCGCTTTGTTTTGCTCAATCACTGTTACCACCGTGTCCTCATTCACAAAGCGGGTGATGTCGTCAATGTGTCCGTCTGTATCATCACCCACAATGCCATCGCCTAACCACAGCACATTTTCTACTCCATAATACTCAATCAGGTATTGCTCTATTTCTTTTTGCGACAAATGCGGATTGCGGTTAGGATTCAACAAGCAGGAAGTTGTGGTAAGCAGCGTTCCTTTTCCGTTGAACTCCACACTTCCGCCTTCCATCACAATGCCCGGATGAAAAACTTTTAATCCCATTTTTTCGCCAATTAAAGTTGGAATCACATCATCCAAATCGAATGGCGGATACTTGTTTCCCCAGGCGTTGTAGCCCCAGTCAATGATAGCTTTGTGTCCGATGTCGGGTTCATTACTTCGGACTTCGGACTTCGGACTTCCAACCACAAAAGCCGGTCCGTGGTCGCGGCACCAGGCGTCATTGGTTGGGTGAAAGAAAAATTCGATGTTAGGAAAGTCGGAGGTCGGGTGTCGGAGGTCGGGTGTCCGATGTCGGGTGTCCGATGTCGGATGTTTGATGGTGTAATAGTGCAGTTGTTGGAGAGCAAAATTCTTCATCTTTTCATCTGCCACATTGATGCAAACTTTTTGGTGCTGCGCCACCAAATGAATGAACTCACAATAAGGTTTGTAAACCGTTTCAATCTTGCCGGGCCAACTTGCTTCTTTATGAATCCATGATAACCACATGGCGCGTTGAGGCGCAAATTCGGCAGGGAAGTGGAAGCCGAGTGAGCGGGGAGTGGGGGTGTCCGATGTCCGAAGTCGGATGTCCGAAGTCGGGTGTTCAGTGTTTAACTTGTTGTTCATTTTAATGACTTAATAAGTGCTGCAATTTTATTCATCAGAACAAATCCTTCATCATAGAAGGTGTTGAATTCTTCGTCTGAAATATACTTCCGCCTGATTGTTTTATGAAGGCAAGTAATAACTTCCGCCAACGATCGAATCGAATAACCCAAAAACTTTTTGAACTCAGGATTGCTTTGTCCTGTTGCCCCTTCGGCAATGTTTAGTGAAACAGAATCAACAGCCCGATTGATTTGTGAAGCCAAATTGAATTTTTCTCTATTCGGAAATTTCAACGTCAATGCGTTAACTCTTTCAGCATAATCTATTGACTCTTGCCAAACCATTAACTTCTCAAACTTAAACTTCCCTGATTGCAACATTTAAACTCTTTTTAAAGTAGTGCTTAGTCATCGCATTACATCGGACATCGGACACCCGACTTCCGACCTCAATCAATAAACCTTCTCAATATCCCATCATAACTGTCTATTCTTCGGTCGCGCAAAAAGGGCCAATGTGTGCGGTAGAAATCGGTTTTGGCGGTGTCAATTTCCACCACTGCATTTTCTTCATGGTCGTGTGAAGCCAGATATTCCAACTTGCCGAAAGGATTGCTCACAAAACTGCCGCCCCAAAATTTCATAGCACCCTCCTGTTCAAAACCCACGCGGTTCACGCTCACCACATGCACGCCATTCGACACTGCATGAGCGCGTTGCATGATTTGCCATGCGTCATATTGTTCTTTGTTGGTGGTTTCATCCTGTGCTGTTGACCAGCCTATGGCTGTTGGGTAGAAAAGAATCTCTGCCCCCATCAATGCCGTGATGCGTGCAGCTTCGGGGTACCATTGGTCCCAGCAAATCAACACGCCTATTTTAGCATACTTGGTTTCAAAAATTTTGTAACCCAAATCGCCCGGAGTGAAATAAAATTTCTCGTAGTAAGCAGGGTCATCGGGGATGTGCATCTTGCGATACATGCCCAGATATTTTCCATCGGCATCCAGCACCGCAGTGGTGTTGTGATACAAACCTTGTGTGCGTTTTTCAAACAGCGATGCGATGATGACTACATTCAGTTCTTTGGCTAAAGCGCCAAGTGTGTCGGTGGTTTCGCCCGGAATACTTTCGGCTAACTTGAAATTTTCATAATCCTCTACATCACAGAAATAAAGGCTTTTGAAAAGTTCCTGCAGGCACACAATCTGCGCGCCCTTTGCCGCAGCATCGCGAATGCCTTCAACAGCTTTGTTGAAATTTTGCTGAACATCAGCCGTGCAACCCATTTGCACCAAACCCACTTTCACTTTACTCATGCTTGAAAAAATTGAGGGGCGAAAATAGCCTTTCGCTTCAGCTTTTTTGCACCAAAAGGCTGTCGGCCACTTTTGATGAAACTGAAATTTGGGTATCGTTGATTTTTAGTGTCATGCTGGCGTCAAATTCAAGCACATCAACAACCTCTATCGAATTGCCTAAAGCAATTTTGTGAGCATCCAGATATTGCAAAAACTTAGGCGAGGAATCTTTAACGCCAACCACAATTCCTTTATCCAGTTTTTTGAGTTGCGACAGTGTAACAAAGTTGTTTCGTGCAAAATTCCCGCGTGCATCAGGGATAGGGTCGCCATGCGGGTCATATTTTGGCTTCCCCAAAAAGGTATCTAACCGCTCAATCAGTTTTTCGTTTCGGATGTGTTCCAATTGCTCGGCAATATCGTGCACTTCATCCCATGCAAAGCCAAGTTTTTCAGCAAGAAACACCTCCCACAGCCGATGGCTGCGCACCAACAGCCGCGCCACATTGTTACCTTCATGGGTAAGTGATACACCCCGGTATTTTTCATAATGAATAAGCTTCTTTTCGTTAAGTTTTCGTAGCATATCGGTTACTGAAGCCGGGGCTGTGGACAGCGCTTCGGCAATGGCGTTGGTGGTAACTGTTTCATCACCTTTGTGCGAAAGGTGGTAGATGGCCTTAATGTAATTCTCCTCGGTGGAGGTAAGTTGTGGAACCGACAATTTTCTATGGTGTTAAAGTGAATTTTCGTTCACATAATTATTCAAAAATTATTCACTGCGCTTTCAGTGGCTTGTTTACCTTCGCGCCCGCAAAAGAAATACAAATGGCAAAAGTTGGGTTGTTTTATGGAACAGATACAGGCAACACAGAGCGTGTTGCTAAGCAAATGAAATCGCTTTTCGAGGCTTCGTTGGGCGCAGATGCTGTGGATGTGAAAGAAATTTACAAGAAAACAGCAGCAGATATGCAGCAATACGATTTTTTAATCTTGGGAATGCCCACTTGGTATGACGGAGAACTTCAGGGCGATTGGGAAGAGTTTATTCCTGAAATGAAAAAAGTGGATTTTAAAGGAAAGAAAGTGGCATTTTATGGATTAGGCGACCAGTATGGCTATGCTTCATATTTTTGTGATGCGCTTGGCTTGTTTGCCGAAATTGTGGAGCAGAATGGTGGCGAGTTGATAGGTTTTTGGCCAGTTTCGGGCTACGAGCACGACTTCAGCAAAGCCCAGCGTGGCGATAAGTTTGTGGGGCTATGCTTAGATGTGGATAATCAGGATGAACTTACCGACACCCGAATTACCCAGTGGGTGCCGCAAGTGCTGAACGAAATGCACATCCAATAAAAAAGCCCGGCTGATGGCTCAACCGGACTTTCACCTACTGTTTAACAATAAAACTAAACCAAACTAAAGACCGCAACTTCCTGAGTGTGGTTGCAAATAAAATGTCGATGCAAAATTTATTTTTGCAAAATAATTTGGTCCGGTAGCTCAGCTGGATAGAGCAACAGCCTTCTAAGCTGTGGGTCATTGGTTCGAATCCAATCCGGATCACATAAGTTAAGGCTTCAAACTTTAATCGGTTTGGAGCCTTTTGGTTTTGTATGGTGTTGGTATTAACAAATAGAAGGTAGATTTTTTTGATTCAATAACGGATACTGTTATTGGATAATTTCGGTTTTTATAGCCTCAAAACGATAAAAGCCGCTCCGGTTTTCCGAAGCGGCTTTTATGTTTAATGGCATTAAATGCGATAGCTTATCGCATCACTGCAATGGTTCCTGTGAAGTCTTTCACCGCACCATCGAAGTAAGTTGCCTTAATCATGTAAACGTAGGTATCGAACTGAACCTGCTCTCCTTTAAATGTACCATCCCAAGCATTCACTTCATCCAATCCATTCAGTTGTTTCAGGTTTTCGTAAATCAGGTTGCCCCAGCGGTCGTAAACACGCACTTCTGCTTCCACTACACCCAAAATATCAAACACAAAACGGTCGTTTAATCCATCGTTGTTTGGTGTGAAGGCAGTTGGAAGGAATGAGCTTTCTTGATTGCGCACTTCTACACGAACGGTGTCGGAGGCTGTACAAGAATCTTCATCCATGATAGTTACTAAAAGAATGGTTGTGATTCGAGGTGCGGCAATAGGCGATGCACAGTTATCCGGGTCGCCACAATTGTCGAAGTTAAAATCATCAAACGGACTCCAGAAGTGCCTTACAACCGGCTTGGTGGAATTGCTGATTGCTGTGAGTTGTACGTCCATTCCACTGAGGATAACCAATTTGTCGGCAATCAAATCAACACTCAGGTCGTTTGGCGAAGCAATGTTGAAAGTTGTAACTGCTTCGCAGAATTTAGCATCGCGCACCAACAGTGTGTAAGTTCCCGGTAGTAATCCGCTGAAAGAATCGGCAGGTTGAGTGATGCCATTGAGTGTGTAAACAAATGGCGCAGTGCCTCCTGTAACCACAGCTTTCACACTTCCATTTGCAGAAGTTGCACACTTTGAACCCACGGTTGAAGTGGTAACTACAATTGGGTTTGGTTCCGGCACGGTTGCGCTGATGTTCCCTATGCATCCGTTTCCGTCTGTAATGGTAACATCATAAGTTCCGGCTTTTAAATCCAGAATATCTTCAAATGATGAGCCGTTACTCCACTGATAGCTGTAAGGCAGTGTTCCCCCTGCAACAGTAATATCCACCGCGCCATTGCTGCCATCATTGCAACTTACGCTTGCTATGGAAGCAACCGAAACAAATAAGCCCTGCTGCTCGCCAACCGCAAAGGTTGCTGTTCTTGTGCAGCCGTTTGCATCGGTAACGGTAACAGTGTATGTTCCGGTAGTAACGGCAGTTAGGTCTTCGTTTGCGGTGCTGTTGCTCCACTCAAAAGTATAGTTGCCGGTTCCCCCGGTTACAGTAATGTCCACTTCGCCATTAGCAACACCTTTGCAGCGTGCATCTGTTACCACCCCGGTAATAAGGATGTCATCCGGTTGATTGATAAATATGGTATCTACTGCGCGGCAGTTATTTTTATCGGTAACCACCACTGTGTATAAACCTGCCGGAACACCGGTTTGCGAGGAATCAATTCTGAAATTGCTCCACAAGTACTGATAAGGATAAACCCCGCCTGTAACCACAGGTGCCACATTTGCGGTGCTTGAGCCAAAGCAGATGGCATCGGTTTTTTGTAATGTTGCCAGCAATGGAAGAGGTTCAAACACATTGTAAACGGCTGAAACAGTGCAGCCGTTTCCATCGGTAACAGTAACGGTGTAGCTGCCACCGCACAATGAACCTAAGTCTTCGGTAACAGGGCCTGTGTTCCATTCAAAGAAATAAGGCAAGGTTCCGCCATAGGCAGTAATGTCCACAAATCCATCGCAATCTCCGCTGCATGTAACATCGGTAATGAAACCGGTGGTGTAAAGCGGAAGTGGTTGCGATACATCCACTGTGTCTGTTGCCGTGCAACCTTTAACATCGGTTACAGTAACAATGTATTGCCCTGAAGGGATGTTGAAGAGGTCTTCCACTTGTGCGCCATTATTCCACAAGTAGCTGTAGGCAGGTGTTCCACCCGAAACAATCAGATCAATGTTTCCATTACTATCGCCTGAACAGCGAGGTGTTTTCACCAATGCATTGATGTTCAATATGGACGGATTGATGATAGTTGCTGAGGTTGTTGCAGTACAATTCTGCGCATCGGTAACCACTACAGTGTAGGTGTTGCCGGCTAGCCCGGAAATGTTCTGTGTGTTGTCGCCATTGCTCCAGTTGTAAATGTATGGTGGAGTTCCACCTGTTACATTCAGGTTAATGGAGCCATCGTTTGCGTTGAAACAGGTAATTTGATTTACAACGGTGTTGAGCACCAGAGGCTGCGGCTCAAACACATCAGCACTGTCGCGACTTTCGCAACCGCGATTGTCAGTAATGATAACAATGTATAAACCACCATTCAGGTTGCTGATGTCCTCGCTGCCCTGGAAAGTGCTCCAAAGGAAAGTATAAGGTGGTGTGCCTCCGCTCACTGTAAGGTCGGCAGCGCCATTCTTCGCGCCAAAACATGTTACGTTGGTAACTGCAACCGATGACACGATTTGCGTTGGCTCGGTAACCGCGAAAGTGTCGGTTGCGGTGCAGCCGGCAGCATCGGTAACCACTACAGAATAAACCCCTGCCAACACATTGTTGATGTCTTCGGTAGTGGCTCCATTACTCCATGCAAAAGTGTAAGGAATGGTTCCGCCTACCACGGTTACATCTACTTTTCCGGTTGAAGAACCAAAGCAATTAGCTTCAATTTCAATGCCGGTGAGCGAGAGCAGCAATGGCTGAGTAACAGTGAAAGTTGCCAATTTGGTACAGCTGTTTGCATCGAAAACAGTTACTGTATAGCTTCCTGCTGCTAAGCCGTTTTGTGTGTTTCCGCTACCGCCATTGCTCCACGAGTAGGAGTAAGGAGAAGTGCCACCACTAACATTCAACGAAATGCTGCCATCGTTTGCTCCATTGCAGGAAACATTAACAATGGTTTCTGATATGACTATAGGAAGTGGCTCAATAATCTCCACACTGTCGCGCACTTCGCAGTTGTTTTGGTCGCGAACAATCACAAAGTATTTTCCTCCACTAAGTCCATTAACGCTCTGGCCAATGTTGAAGTTGCTCCACGAGAAAATGTAAGGAGGGGTGCCGCCATTTACCGAAAGGTTGGCAGAGCCGTCAGCTGCTCCGGGGCAGGTAACATCGCTCTTTACAATTCCGGTAGTAATTGGTGTTGGTTCGCTGATTACGTAGAATGATACATTAGTGCAGTTGTTCAAATCGGTTACTGTTACAGTATAAGTGCCTCCGCTTAAACCTGTGATTGACTGTGTGTTAGCATTGTTGTTCCAGTTAAAGGTATAAGGGCCTACACCGCCAAAAACAGCCAAGGATATGCTGCCGTCTGCCGCTCCGCTGCATTTCACATTGTTCACTGTTGCATTCACCACCAAAGCAGCTGGCTGAGCAATGGTTGCCGAAGTAACTGCTGAGCAGTTGTTAAAGTCAGTAACAGTAACAGTGTATGTTCCGGCCGGTGCTTTCAGGTTTTGTGCAGTTTCACCATTGCTCCATGCAAAAGTGTAAGGCTGTGTTCCGCCCTGAACAGTAAGTGTTATGGTTCCCGAATCGCCATTACAAAGTGCATTGGCAACCACGGTGTTGAGTTGCAATGGTGCAGGCTCGGTAACCACAATAGTATCGCGCGCGGTGCAACCGTTCGCATCGGTTACAATCACAGTGTAAATACCACCGCCAATGCCGGAAATTGCCGATGTGTTAGCGAATGTGTTCCACAAGTAAGTGTAGGGTTGCGTTCCGCCAGAAACAGCAACACTTGCACTTCCGGTACCTTGTCCGTTGCACAAAATGTTAGTGCCACTCATCACCGTACCAATTGGCGCTGATGGAGCACTTATGTTGAATGTTCTTTCCAAAGTGCAACCATTAAAGTCGGTAACGGTAACGGTGTAGCTTCCACCACTCAAGCCACTCACGTTTTGAGTTGATGCGCCATTGCTCCAGGCATAAGTGTAAGGGAACACCCCGCCATTCACCGTAACAAAAATACTTCCGGTGTTGCCGCCAAAGCAGTTTACATCATTCACCGTTTCGTTCATCACCAAAGCGGCAGGCTGAGTGATGGTTGCAGAGGTGGTTGCTGTGCAACTGTTGAAATCGCTGATGGTAACGCTGTAAGTTCCTGCCACATCCTGAATGCCGGCAGTGTTGCCGCCATTGCTCCATGTGTAGGAGATTGGCAAAGTGCCGCCATTTACCGTAACGGTGATGGTTCCAGAATCGCCATTGCAAAGCGCATTGGCAACTGTGGTGCTGAGTTGAATTGCAGCAGGCTCAATGATAACAATGGTGTCGCGTGCGGTGCAGCCGTTGGCATCGGTAACAATCACCGTGTAGGTGCCACCGCTAAGCCCCGAAATGCCCGGTGTGTTGGCAAAATTGTTCCACAGATAACTGTAGGGCTGCGTGCCCCCCGAAACTGCCACACTTGCACTGCCGGTACCCTGCCCGTTGCACACAATATTGGTGCCGCTCATTACTGTTGCAATTGCTGCTGAAGGTGAATTGATATTGAAAGTTCTAACTAACGTGCAACCATTGAAATCGGTAACGGTAACAGTGTAGCTGCCACCTGTTAGTCCACTGATGTTTTGTGTGGTTGCGCTGTTGCTCCATGCGTAAGTGTAAGGGAATACTCCGCCATTCACTGTAACGAAAATGCTTCCGGTGTTGCCGCCAAAGCAGTTTACATCGTTCACCGTTTCGTTCATCACCAAAGCCGCAGGCTGGGTAATGGTTACAGAAGTGGTTGCTGTGCAACTGTTGAAATCGCTGATAGAAACAGAATAGACGCCCGCGCCAAGGCTAATGCGGTTTTGGTCGGTGTTGCCATCATTCCACACAAACGAAATTGGCGCAGTGCCTCCGTTTACGGTAAGTGTGATAGCGCCTGTGGTGTCGCCATTACAAAGTACATCGGTTTTTGCTACTGTAAAACTTATGGCACCGGGTTGGGTAACTGTTGCTGCATTGGTAGTAGAACATCCATTGGCATCGGTAACAATCACTGTGTAAAGCCCTGCGCTTAACCCTGTTAAATCCTGAGTGGTTGCGCCATTACTCCACAGATAGTTATATGCCTGCGTGCCGCCCAAAACGGTCAAATCAATACTTCCGGTGTTGCCGCCATTGCAAAGAATGTTGGTTACAGCCACGGATGATGTTAAAGGCTGAGGCTCGGTAAGGGTTTGCCCCAATGAAATGGTACAGCCATTGTTATCGGTAACAGTAACGCTGTAATTGCCAACAGGAACATTCTGAATATCTTCAAAATTGGTTCCGTTGCTCCATGCAAAAGTGTAAGGTGGAACACCTCCTGCAATTGATATATCCACAAAACCCGAACTGTCGCCATTGCAAAGTACATTTCCAAATGCAGCGATGTTGCCAAACAATGGAAGCGGCTGCGTGATGGCTGCGCCACCCACTGCAGTGCAGCCTTTGCTGTCAGTGATGGTTACGTTGTAGGTATTAGCTGCCACATTCAGCAGGTTTTGGTTGGTGGAGCCATTGCTCCATGCATAAGTGTAAGGAGGTGTTCCTCCACCAGCCGAGATGTAAATACTTCCTGTAGAACCTCCGCTACACAACACGTTTTTCACCGAATCCACCAACACGGTAAGCAATGGCGCTTGCGACACCAACACAGAAAGGAAGTCGGTGCAGCCTTTTGAGTCGCGCAGCGTAACCACATAGTTATTGGAAGTTAAGCCTGTGAAAGAAGGCACGGGTTGGAAAGTGATGCCGTTAATAGAGTAGCTGTAAGGAGGGATACCACCGTTCAGCGTTACATATATCTCACCATCAGTTCCGCCAAAGCACGACACCGGTTTCACTGAGTCGAGTGTAGCTGTAACACTGTAAATGTTGTTCACGGTTATACTTACAGGCACTGTACAGTTGTTGAAGTCAGTAACCACAATGGTATAGTTTCCGGCAGAAACGTTATTAAACACATTCGATGGTTGATTCGGACCGCCATTCAAGGAATAGCTATAAGGCAGCACCCCTCCGGTGGCAGTAACTGTAATTCTTCCATCAAACACATTGGCACAACTTGCATCCACAGAGTCGGCAGTGGCTTGCAGTAAAGGCGGTTCGTTTATTACAACCGGGTTCACCGCATACGGAACATTGCATCCGTTAAAGTCAGTTACCACCACATTGTAGCTGCCAGCAACCAATCCGCTGATAACATTTGTGCCCACAAAAGTGGTTCCACCATCAACTGAAAACCGTAATGGTGGTGTACCTCCATTGGCATTTATGGTGATGCTGCCTGTTGAACCACCATTGCATAAAACATCTGTTTTTGTAACCGATGAAATGGTTGCTATCGGGTAAACTTCAATGCGAATAGTGTCGCTGAAATCAGTGCAGGAAGAACTGATTACTCTTCTTCTGTAATGAGTGGTGGTGTTTATCACAGGCGGGTCAAAGTCCTTGGCTATTGCCAGGTTGATGTCACTCCATGTTTGTCCGCCATCCACACTCGATTGCCATTGGTATGTAAATGCCGGAACAGGAGTTACCGGTATAGTACCAATCAAAACACTTGGATTGCCGCTATTGCAGAATGAACCCACTCCAGAGTTCGTGATGATGTTGTTTGAAATTGGTACTTCAATAATGATAGTAACCAAGTTGCTGGTGTCGGCACACAAACCTGAATTTACCACCCTGCGGTAGCGGTTGGTGTCGGCTGACAACACCGGTGGGTCAAAATCTGCACCGGTTGCACCCGAAATGTTCGTCCATGCACCATTGTTTACGCGTGTTTGCCATTGGTAGCTGAATGTTCCTGTTCCACCGGCAAGGGTAGGTGCAATTGTTCCCACAATGTTTGTTGGGTTGCCTCCACCGCAGAAAACCGTAACAGAAGGCGCTGTAATGGTGTTGCCCGTAATTGGTGTTTGCCAGGTAATGGTTTTTGTTGCACTCACATCTGTGCAACCGTTTGCCCCGGTCAAAGTGATAGTAGCAGTGAAAGAGCCTGAAGCTACAGATGGCGTAAATGTGGCAAGGGCAGGATTGATGTTTTGCGACCAGTTACCCAAAAGTGAACCTCCGCTCCATGTAGCAGCTGAGAAGGTACCTGTTGCCACTGCGCCCGTCATGGGTATAGGTGCTGTGCCGCTGCAGCCGGAATAATTTGATCCGGCAACAATGGTTGGCTGTGTTCCCCAAGTAACTACTCTTGTGGAAGTGGCATTCGAACAACCATTGGCTCCGGTTAAGGTAAGCGTTGCGGTGAATGAACCCGAAGGAACCGTAGGATTGAATGTAGCTAATGCCGGATTGGCGTTTTGCGTCCATGTTCCCGAACCGCCACCTCCGCTCCATGTTGGCAGACCTGAAAAGTTTCCGCTTGCAGTAGCCCCGGTCATGGCAATAGCTGCTGTGCCGGTGCAAGTGGTGATGTTTGAACCTGCATTGGCAACAGGTGTGGTAAAGGTTGTTTCTGTTTGCGTGGATGAATTACCCGAAATCAGCGAACAGTTAGTGTTGCCCGAGCGGACTCTAATATAATAAGTAGTGTTACTGTTTAATCCAGTAACCGGAAAAGAGGTTACACTGCCTGCATTAAAGTTATTATAGAATTGGTTAGCATTCACAAAGTTGGTGAAGCCGTTATCTGTCGCAATATCAATGTAATAAGTGTTAGCACCTGCAATGGCATTCCAATTAAGTGTGAAACCACTACATGACTTATTGGTAACTGCGCTTAATGTTGGTGCTGCCAAAGGAGTAACAGTAATGGTAACTCTATTAGACCATTCATAGCAATTGCCCGAGCGTGCTCTTCTCACATAGCATGTAGTTTGGCACAAGCCAGTGTTGAAAGGAAAGGTATTGGAAGTGATGCCTGTGGTTGTCCATCCCGAAGGCGGAGCTGCTGAGCCGCTGGTGAAAGCAGCACCGCAAGCGGTTGTAGATTGAAACCATTCGTAAGTGTAATTCCCTGCGCCACCTGTTGGATTAGTAGCCGATAGGTTTGCCGGAGTTTGCCCAACATTCACGGTTTGGTTTGAGGATATTGTTCCCGATGTGAGTGGTGTGAAACTGCTGTGCACAACGGTGTTGTTGTAAACACCATCCACGCCATTTACGCCCACGGTGTTGCTGTTTTGCCCAGCACCTCCGGTGCCTCTTGCTACAGTTGCAAGAGCAGGGGCAATGTTGTTGTTCTCGCAAGGGTTAGTGATTATCTTGATAATACCACCACCGCCACCGCCACCACCGCGCGCCTGCCCCATACATGCTCCCTGACTTGGACCCGGTGCTGTTGCAGCGCCACCATCACCACCGTTAGCTCTTAGGTTGCCCAAAACAGTTGCCGGACCAAATGCACGGAGAACAATACCGCCACCTGCACCGCCACCTGCACCGCCACCTGCACCACCGGGCGCATCAAAACAGCCTTGTGGGCAAATACTGCAACCACCATAAAAATCAGCGGAACATTTTTGTGTTCCATCAGAAGACGTGCCTCCTCCTGCACCACCGTTTTGACCATTGCCTCCACGCACATTGATGTTGGCAGTAGAAGCAACATTAAGTGCATTGTTAGCAATAAGGTTTACAGCTCCACCACCTGTACCACCGAATCCACCGGCTCCTCCATTGTTCCAACTGCCACCACCTGCACCGGCTCCACCACCACCACCACCAATATTCAAATTAGAATTGTCATTAGGGTTATCAAAGGTGCCGCCACCACCGCCACCAACACCACCAGGGGTGGGCGTAGAGCTTGCTTGTGTAAAAAACGCACCTTGTCCACCAATCCCGCCTGTGCCTCCCGCACCACCGTGTCCGCCACCACCACCGGCTCCGCCACCACCGCCACCATTGTTGTAGCCGTCTTGGTTGCCAATGCATAAAAAGTTTCCGCAAATTAAGGTTCTACGTGCTCCCGCTGCACCATTGCCACCACCACCACCACCACCAGAGCCGGTGCCTGCTAATCCTGCCGTGCCACCACCCGATGCAGTTCCGCAGTTGCCATTGCAATCGGGGCATGTTGCAGCCACACCTCCGGTGCCGCCACTGCCACCTGCCGAGCCTCGTGAGTCGCCATTTATCGTTCCATTGATGGTGATGTTATTTGCCGTGATGGTTAGCGGGCAACCAATAGCTTCTGTGATAGTAACCCCTGCATTCAAGGTAAAGTTGCCATTCACTACATAGTTACCACCCATGGTAACATTTGATGAAATGGTCAAATTACCATTAGTGTAAGGACCTGGCACACCACCGCCCAACGATTGCATATCAATTACATTTGAAGGTGTTGTGCACGGACCGCTAGAGTGGAGTACCCTGAAATATCGGTTCGTGTTGCTACTCGTTACATTAAAAGAGGTTGATGAATTGCCTGTGCCATTCCATGTTACTCCATCTGTTGATTGTTGCCACTCTACAATGCCATTTCCACCGCTTCGAGTGAGTGTAAACGTACCGCAGTTGTTTCCAGAAAATGAAACTGTGCCTGCAGTTGGTGTGGTAATTGTATAAGTTATTACTGTTGAGTTTCCATTCCATACATTAGTACAAGGTGACGAGTAAACATTCACTGAACCTGTTCCGCTAAAGTTGCTGACGAAGATTAATGCTGTTGTTCCTGCTGCAATTAGTGTTCCTGTTCCATTATTTTGACGAATAGAAATATGTGCCCCGTTGGTAGAGGAAACGGTGTAAGTCCAACCGTTTACCAAATTACCAATGGTTCCCCAACTAGTAGGGGGAATGGTAATACTCTCCGAAGTTCCACAGGCGCTTACCGTATTCCCGCTCACACCCGATGCAATGCTGCTGGTGCATTGTGAGTAAGTTTGAAAAACAGAAAAAAATAAGGCTGCAAATGCGAGTAGTTTTGCCTTCATAATGCTTTGCTGAAAAGTTAGTTAAAATTTATTTCTGAATTTTTTGAATGCCTCTGCTTCCAGTTGAAGGCGTGGCAGGTGATGCGCCTGCGCCTGCTTGAAATTGGACGGCTTGTCTATCAAGTTGCTTGATAATAAATTCACGATATTCCGGATTTGCTGCAACCCAATCCCAACCGCGCTTTTCAAAATCCTTATCATCGGCAGTTTTGTTTCCCGTGCCGATGTATTTTGGAAATGTTGGAAATTGCTCGTAAAGCCCTACTTTGTAATGCAGTCTGAAATTTTCGTCAGTTTCTTGAGCAAGATTTTTCTCCTGTGCAAAAACTGCAAAACCAATTGCAGATAAAATCAATGAGAATCCGATTTTTCTTACAGCGGAAAGTTTTTCCATAGTCTGTTTGTTAATAAGCCACGAAAATAGACAGAATAGGGAAACTCTATAATTTTCCTTAAAAGTTCTCTGAGGTTTAACATTCCCAGCGGAACAGCTATGCCATGCTAGGATAGGTGAGCAGCAACTTTCTATATAATATGTAACGCAAATATCCTTACAAATTCCCCCTCAGCTCTTGCTCGCGCTCAATGGCTTCAAACAATGCTTTGAAATTTCCTTTGCCAAAACTTTTTGCCCCGCAGCGTTGAATGATTTCGTAAAACACCGTTGGGCGGTCTTGAACAGGCTTAGTAAATAGTTGAAGTAAATACCCTTCATCATCTCTATCCACCAAAATGTTCAGTTTGCGGATGGCATCTACATCCTCGTTTATTTGTCCAACCCTGTCCCAAACTTCATCATAGTAATTATCGGGCACATAAAGAAACTCCACACCGCGCTTGCGCAGTTCGGTTACGGTGGATATGATATCATCGGTAGCCACTGCAATGTGCTGCAAGCCTGCTCCTTTGTAGAAATCTATATACTCCTCTATTTGCGATTTTTTCTTTCCATCTGCAGGCTCGTTAATAGGGAACTTGATATACCCGTTTCCATTACTCACCACTTTACTCATAAGGGCGGTGTATTCGGTGGAAATATCCTTATCGTCAAATGTTAGCAATAGTTTGAATCCCATCACATCTTCATAAAACTTCACCCATTTGTTCATGCAGCCCAGTTCCACATTCCCCACACAATGGTCAATATGTTTCAGCCCCACGGGCTTTACCTCAAGCAAACTTTTGCGCGCCTGAAAACCAGGTAAAAAAGCGCCATTGTAGTTCCTGCGTTCCACAAATTTGTGAATGGTTTCTCCGTAAGTGGCAATGGCTGCAATTACCACTTCTCCGTTTTCATCTTTCATTACCGTAGGTTCCGTAACCGGTTTTGCTCCGCGTTTCACGGTTTCTTCAAAACTCTTTCGGGCATCATCTACCCACAGCGCAATCACTTTCACGCCATCGCCATGTTGCGAATGGTGTGTTGAAATTTCATGCTCTGGGGTTAGTGCTGTACTAAGCACTAACCTGATTTTGTTTTGCTGAAGCACGTAGCTCGCGCGGTCGCGCACTCCTGTTTCGGGTCCTGCATAGGCAATCATTTCATAGCCCCATGCGCTTTGATAGTAATAGGCACTTTGCTTGGCATTGCCAACGTAAAACTCAATGTGGTCGGTGCCGTTTAAAGGCAAAAAATCTTCGGTTTTATTCTGTTGCTGTTGCACTAATGTTGCTTCCATTGCTCCTGTGTTTTGTTTTCAAAAACAAACCTACACGAAATTTTTTCTTGTACCACACGCTCTCTGCTCTACCTGACAGAAGTCAGGCTGTCAAAATTATAGCTTATGTAATGTAAATCAGCTAAGCACTGCTCACACCATGGCGCAAAATCTCCGAATCAAATCCCCGATAAAATTTCTGCTGAATGGTAAGTTTGAAAAGCAGCTGCTGATTCAGAACTGATGAATGTAGTCAATCACCAACTTTCGCTCGCCCACCTGCTTAATTTCGTAGTGCAGGTAGCCGCCACCGGTTGAAATAAATGAACCATCGTCTTTCAGTGTAAGTTTGGTGGTGGCAATCACTTGCCCGCGCACATCCACTGCATCAATGCGCACCACACGGTCAAGCGTTACCATTTTGTTGGTAGAGGTGTCGGTAACATAACCCGTGGTTTGGCGCAGTTGCACCGGTGCAATAATCTTATTGTCAGACGTGGCAAACAGAGCCGGCAGGCGTTTGTTTGAGGTGAAGAAGTAGATTTCGTATGGCGTATCGTTTTTCTTACAACTTGAAAAACACGCCATGCTCAAAATCAAACCAACAATGGTGATGTTACTAAACTTCATTTCCGCTCTTGCTCTTGATTTTCATGTACGAAAACCCCTTGCAAAAGTTTCGCTAACGCAGCACCTCCAACCGCTGAGCATCAAGCCTGATAAAAATAAACAGCAAAACGGTGAATGAAAGCAGCGATGAACCTCCATAGCTGATAAACGGCAGCGGAATGCCAATTACTGGAGCCACGCCAATCACCATGCCCACATTGATGAAAAGGTGGAAAAACAAAATGCTGATAACACAATAGCCGTAAACGCGGCTGAACTTGCTTCGCTGTCGCTCGGCAAGGTAAACAAGCCTGAACAACAATACTACAAAGCCCAGCACAATGGCAGTGCTGCCCACAAAACCAAACTCTTCGCCAATGGATGAAAAAATAAAGTCTGTGCTCTGCTCGGGTACAAACTTCAGCTTCGTTTGTGTGCCATTCAAGTAGCCTTTGCCGGTTACCCTTCCTGAACCAACTGCAATGATAGATTGCCGCACGTTCCAGTCTTTGGCAGGGTCATTTTCTTTACCCAAAAGCACGTTGATTCTGTCTTTTTGGTGCGGCTTTAATTTGTTGAAACCAAAGTCCACCGTAAAAATGTAGCTGCTGGCAAGCAGCCAAAAACCGATGATGTAAAGAATGTATTTCCGCATCTGCCAGTTAATCCAAACAAACAGCAGCGCAATGCCCAGCAGCACGGCAATGATGATAAACTTATCAAACAGCAATGCCAACAGCGAAAGCACAATCACCGAGCCACCAATGATTAAGAAGTACGATTCCAATCCCTCGCGGAAAAGCGCCAGCGCAAATGCCACAAACACAATGGCTGAGCCTGCATCACCCTGAATCACTACCGTGAGCATGGGCACGCCAACAATGGCAAACGCAATCCATTTGTGTTTCCATTTGCGAATGTCCACTGTCAGCACCGAAAGATATTTCGCCAAAGCAAGCGCGGTGCCCACCTTCGCAAATTCCGATGGCTGAAATTGAAATCCGCCAAGCACAATCCAGTTTTGTTGCCCTTTTTTTGCCACTCCGAAAAAGATAACAAACACCACCAGCAGCAACAGCAAACCGTAAATCACATAAGCAAACGTGGTAAAGAATTTTCCGTCAATAATCAGCAGCAGCACTGCAAGCACTCCGCTTGCAATCATCCAGCGAAACTGTTTGCCGCTGTTGAAGTTTTTGTCAAAAATATCTGCGCTTTCTTCGCTGAAAACCGCGCTGTAAATGGTGAACAAACCCACCGTTACCAGCACGATGTAAAGCAACACCGTAAACCAGTCGAAACTACCCACCAAGGATTCGTTTTTGCGCATTTAATGTTTGTTGGCTGTAAGTGAGTCAGTGGATTTTTTGATGCCGTACTTATGCAATAAATCGCCTTCCAGCATTCTTTTTTCAAGTGGCAGCCGCTTGGTTTGAATGCTGTCGGTCAGATATTTTTCTACAATCAAACTTGCAATAGGCGCAGCATATTGCGAGCCGAAACCTCCGTTTTCAACAATCACAGCAATGGCAATTTTCGGATTGTCTTTTGGTGCATAACCCGCAAACATACTGTGGTCATCGCCATGCGGGTTTTGTGCCGTGCCTGTTTTACCGCACATGGTAATGCCCTCCACTCTTGCGCTGCGCGCTGTACCGGCTTCCACCACCGAAAACAAACCTTCGTTCACAAACTTAAAGTTATCGGGTTTCACCAGCGTAACATGTTTTTCAAATGGTTTTAAAACATCTTTTGAAGTAAGTGGGTCGGTTATTTTTTTAACCACGTGGGGTGTAACCCAATAGCCTTGATTGGCAACCGCAGCATACAAGTTGGCAAGCTGAAGCGGTGTGGTAAGAATTTCACCCTGCCCGATGCCCAAAGAAATGATGGTGGAGGACCTCCAGCCTTTTTCGCCATAAATTTTATTGAAATAGGAGGGGGGCGGAATGTTCCCTTTAACTTCACTTGGCAGGTCAATCCCCGTTTTTACACCCAGCCCGAAACTGTTGCAGTAATCCACCCATTTGCCGTAAACATCTTGTATGCGTTTGTATTCGCGGTTTTCGATGGTGTTGCGGAAGGTTTGCCAAAAATAAGGATTGCATGATTGCTGCAATGCCATCACAATGTTTTGTGCCGATGCGTGGCGGTGCGAGCATTTCAGCGACAAGCCTGCAAAGTGATACATCCCATTGCACGGGTAGCCAAAGTTTTCGTTCTGCACACCTTCTTCCAATGCAATCAGCGCCACAATGGTTTTGAAGGAAGAACCCGGAGGGTAGGTGGCAAGCGTTGGTCTGGAATAGAGCGGCAGTAAAGTGTCGCGTAACAGTTTGTTGAAATTTGCGCCCCGCACTGCGCCACACAGTAGGTTGGGGTCGTAACCCGGGCTGCTTACCAATGCAAGAATTTCACCGGTTGCAGGTTCAATGGCAACAATGCTTCCCTTTTTGTTGCGCATCAGCGCTTCGCCATATTCCTGTAATTTTATGTCAAGCGTAGTAATCACACTGTTTCCGGCAATGGCAAGGGTGTCGAATTCGCCATCGGCAAAGCTGCCTTGTTCGCGGTTGTGCACATCCACAAACACTAAGCGTTTTCCGCGCCTTCCGCCCAACTCTTTTTCATAAACCTTTTCAATGCCGCTTTTGCCCACATAGTCCCCTGGTTTGTAGTAACCGCCCGAGGCTTCTATTTGGCGTTCGTCCACTTCGCCCACATCGCCCAAAATGGTAGCCGCCACGCGGTGCGGGTAGTGCCTAATGGTGCGCACCTGCCCGAAAAATCCAGGAAAGCGATACATAAATTCCTGTAGCCGCGAATAGTCTTGCTGCGAAAGTTGCTTCCAAAAAACCTGCGGTTTGTATTGCGAATATCCACGGTTTTTGCGCGTGTCTTTTATCTCCGTCCAGCGCTCGGTGTATCGCTCCGGTGCGATGCCCAAAAGCTGGCAAAGCCGCATGGAGTCAACGCCTTTGGCTTGGCGGGGAATCACCATCAAATCATAAATAGCTTCGTTGTACACAATCAACTCGCCATTTCTGTCATAAACCAAACCGCGCGTTGGGTAAACATCCACCTCTTTAATGGCATTGCTCCGCGCCATGGAAACATAGCGTGTGTCAATCACCTGAATGTAAAGCAAACGGGCAATAAACACCAATGCCACCAACACAATGGCAATTTGAATGAATATCATCCGTGTTTTAAACAAATCCTTCACGACAGCAAAGATGTTCCTATGCCACCGGATGAATAGCGGTTTTGCTCATCTTTTTGTGAACATGGCATGTGGATGAATCGTTGCTATGCGGCTTTTGCAAAACACGATGAACATCATTTAAAAGAAAATTGCAGTTTTACGCGATGTTTTTGAGAGCATTTTTTTGTGTGTTGCTGATTTCATCAGCGGTTTTTTCTGGCGCAAAAGCGCAAACAGGCTACGTTCGTTTTTTAAAAGCCATTGACACCATTCCCGAGTGGATTCCTGTTTCCTATTATTATGTGGAAACTTACAACCCAACAACCGACACCTTTCGGTGTGTGGCAGCGGTTGTTATTGACTCTACCACGGCAACTCCCGTGTTGGATTTGAATGCCGGAAACCGCGGCATTATGGTTCCGCCAAACACCACTCAAATAGATTCATTTCCCATTGAAGTTATTGACGACCATTTATATGACCCATTTGAGCGCATCGTTTTCCGATTGGTAAATCTTTCGGACCCGAGTTTTCTGATTCCGGTGGAGTGGAGCTATGTGTATATTCTGGACGATGACCTTTTCAGTATTTCGTTCATTGGTGCAGCACGCAGCATTGTGGAACAAGACACAGTTTTTTTGTTGCGCGTGGCTTTGAATGGCGAAGTGGAGGGATTCACCTCTGCGCGCGTATCATTAGATTTGAGCAACGCAACCAAAGGAAAAGATTTTGATTTTAAAGACACCACCATCACCATTGCTCCGTTTTCATTTGATACGTTTTATATTCCTGTATTCATTTATGACGACACCATTGTAGAACCAAACGAGCAAATCAATTTTACTTTAAGTAACCCCACCAATGGTGCAATTATTGATATTGCCGGGTTCACACTCACCATCGTTGACAACGACCTGCCGCCAAGCGCAGTGACGGACGAAGATATTTTCCGCCCGCTTGTTTTTCCGAATCCATTTACCGATGTCGTTAACATTCGCTTAAACGGTGAGTCTGCTTTATTCCGAATCTTCAATAGTTTAGGCGAAGTGGTTAAGGAAATTCAAATGCAAGAAAGTTCAATTAAAATCAGCACATCGGAATTGCCTTCGGGGGTTTACTTCGTTGAGGCGGTGAGTGAGCATGGCAGATTTGTAAAAACAATGGTGAAGAATTATTAGCGCAAAATTGGGCTGGAGATTTTCATATCCCACAAATTCATCTATATTCGCACCCCGCTTCAAAAAAGGCGGATATTTTTCCAAACACTTAAATTGATTTTAAGAACATGGCAGTTAAACTAAGATTGCAAAGACACGGACGCGGAAAGCGCCCTTTTTACCACATCGTTGCTACCGACAGCCGCGCTCGCAGAGACGGTCGTTACATCGAAAGAATCGGTGATTACAACCCGCTTACCAAACCTGCAACCATCAATGTTGATGTAGAAAAGGCAGTGGATTGGTTGCAAAAAGGCGCAGAAGTAACCGACACGGTTAAGGCTATTTTGAAATACAAAGGCGTGATGTTCAAAAAGCATTTGTTGCGCGGAGTAGCTAAAGGCGCTTTCACTTTGGAGGCTGCTGAAGAACAATTCCAAAAGTGGTTAGAAGAGCACAAAAATGCAGTGCTTGACCACCAGCGCAAACAGCACAAAGACAAATCGGATATTGCTGCTAAACTTTTGGCAGAAGAATCGAAAAAGCGTGAAGACCGTGAGCGCAAGCGCGCTGAGGCTTTAGCTGCTGCCCAAGCTGCTGCTGCACCGAGCGAAGAGGTTGCCGAAGAAGCTGCTGCTCCTGCAGAAACAACCGAAGAAGCACCTGCCGCTGAGGCGGAAGCAACCGAAACACCGGCAGAATAGCAATTTGCAATCCGAAGCAATGATGCAACAGGATTTTATTTCAATAGGAATTTTAGGAAAGCCCCACGGAACAAGTGGGGCTTTTCACTTTAAGCTTACATCGCTTTTGCAGGAAGAAGCTGATTTCCCCGAAACGGTTTACCTGAAAACACGCGAAGGCATGCTTCCTTTTTTTGTTGAAGAGTGGAGTTTGAAAAACGACACTCAGGGAACTATCTCATTTGAGGAAATAGACTCGCGCGAAAAGGGTGTAACCTTGGTGAATACAGAAATGTTGCTTAAGCCCGATGTTTTTGAGGAGTGTTTTGAAGCCGAGGTTGACAGTGTGTGGCTAAACTATTCGGTTGTTGATGTTCTACATGGAGCGCTTGGAAAAATTGTGGAAGTAACCGACAACACCATGCAGGAAGTGGCGGTGGTGCAGCATGGCGAGCACCAGATAATGTTCCCATTAGTAGATGCTTTTATTGTGAATGCCGATGATGCTTCCAAAACACTCACCGTTCAGCTGCCCGATGGTTTGATAGAAGCCTACACCACCCATTCACCCGAAGAAAACGATGAGGATTGACATCATAACTGTTTTACCCGAATTGCTGGAAAGCCCTCTAAGTCACAGCATCATGAAGCGTGCGCGCGACAAAGGTTTGCTTGAAGTAAACCTTATTCCATTACGCGATTATGCCACAGATAAGCACCGTTGTGTGGATGATTATCAATATGGCGGTGGCGCAGGAATGGTGATGATGTGCGAGCCTTTGGCAAACTGCATTGAGCACTTACAGGCCCAAAGAAATTACGATGAGGTAATTTACATGACGCCTGATGGAAAAACACTGAATCAGAAAATGCTCAACGCTTTTTCGTTGCAGGAAAACCTTATGCTAATTTGCGGACATTACAAGGGCATTGACGAACGCATTCGCCAACTTTTTGTTACGCAGGAAATATCCATAGGGGATTATGTGCTTTCGGGAGGCGAGCTTGCCGCAGCGGTGTTTACTGATGGTGTTGGCAGATTGCTGCCGGGTGTGCTGAATGATGAAACTTCTGCGCTTACAGATTCCTTTCAGGACAACTTGCTTTCTCCCCCTGTTTACACGCGCCCCGAAGTTTTCCGGAACCTACGTGTTCCTGAAGTTTTACTTTCAGGGCACGAGCGGAAAATTCAGGAATGGCGCTATGAACAAGCCATAGAACGCACGCAACAGCGCAGACCCGATTTGCTGGCGGACTAAAGCTGCAAATTGCTCACTGCTTTTTTCATTTTTTCCTTCAGCGCATCGCTAATGGGAACCAAAGGCAAGCGCAAGTTTGATGCGCAAACACCTTGCAGTTCCAATGCATATTTCACACCACCCGGATTGCCTTCGGCAAACAGCATATCAGTGATGTCGTTCAATTTGTAATGCAAAGTTTTTGCTGCTTCAAAATCACCTGCCAAAGCCTTGCGCACCATCTCGGTGAAAATACTTGGAAACGCTTGCCCCACAACTGAAATCACTCCGTGAAAACCATAAGCAATTAAACCGAGTGTGATGTTATCATCGCCACTGATAAGTAAAAAATCTTTTGGTGCATTTTTCACCAGCTGCATTGCCTGCGCGAAATCTCCGCTCGCTTCTTTTATTCCAATGATGTTTTCCACTTCGTTGGCAATTTGCAGCGTGGCGGAAGCTGCAATGTTTGAGCCGGTTCTACTCGGAACATTATAGAGCAAAATAGGTAAAGGCGAAACTGCGGCAACTGATTTGTAGTGTGCCACAATTCCCGCTTGAGTTGGCTTGTTGTAGTATGGGCTTACGCTCAAAATGGCGTCTATGCCTTTGAAATCCTGCGCTTCAATGCTTTTGATAAGTTCAGCAGTGTTGTTGCCGCCAAAGCCTGCAACCACCGGCACTCTGCCTGCATTATGCTCAACGGTGAATTTCAAAATTTCAGCCTTTTCCTCCTTTGAAAGCGCAACCGATTCGCCTGTTGTACCAAGCGAAACTAAATACTCCACTCCGCCCTTGATGCTGTGGTCAATCACCTTGCCCAAGCCTTCAAAATCAACTTCGCCTTTGCCGGTAAATGGCGTAACCAAAGCCACTCCGGTTCCTTTCAGTTTGTTTCTAATCATTGTTTTATCTGGTTTAATAATGTTTCAGCTTGATGTAGCCATTCGCTCATGTTGTTTCCCTGACTTGGTTGTATCATCAACTCAAAACAATTTGTTTTTTCGGGATGATACAAACCCACGCGGCACTTGGCTTTTGAAGTGGTGGCAACATACTCCAAAGGCAAAGTTTCGTGCATGAACAAAGCCAAAAGAATATCGAAGTTTTCAGTGCAAAATTTTTCTGCGGTTTCACATTTGGGCAAGTGGTTAAGCGCTATTTGTTTTTGCGAAAAAGTTCCTGCTTTAGGGGTTTCGCTTTTTTCATTTGGAAGAAAAGCTAATGTTTCCACTGTGATGTTTTTCGCTTGCAATTCGGCAACAAACTTACCGACAGCTAAAGTATTTTCGTGCTTTGAACCATCGTAAACTACTCCAATTGATTTTGCATTTTGCAAACTCACCAAGCTGCGATTGATTTTCCGCGAAGGATGATTTTTAAGTGCGTTGTAAAAGAAAAAACGCATCAGCTTATACCACTGATTCATCACTCGGTTGTTGCGGTTGCGGTGGCATACATGCCAATTTTTGAATACTTTTCTATGCGTGCATTGATGCGCTCTTCGGCTGTCATGGCTTTCAGTTCATCTAAATGTTTGATGATGGTTTTCTTCAAACTTTTTGCCATGTCTTTGGGGTTGCTGTGTGCACCTCCGGTGGGTTCTTTCACAATGCCGTCAATGATGCCGAATTTCAGTAGGTCTTGTGCAGTGGGTTTCAGGGCTTCGGCAGCTTTTTCTTTGTGTTCCCAGCTGCGCCACAAAATTGACGAGCATGATTCGGGTGAAATCACCGAATACCAAGTGTTTTCAAGCATCAGCAATCGGTCGCCAACACCAATGCCCAAAGCACCGCCCGATGCGCCTTCGCCAATCACAATGCACAACACAGGCACTTTCAGCCGCACCATCTCTAAAAGGTTTCGTGCAATGGCTTCTCCTTGTCCGCGCTGCTCGGCTTCTGCACCCGGATAAGCGCCCGGAGTATCAATTAAAGTAACAATCGGTTTGTTGAATTTTTCGGCAAGTTTCATCAGGCGCAATGCTTTGCGATAGCCTTCGGGATTGGGCATACCGAAGTTGCGATATTGGCGCATTTTGGTGTTGATGCCTTTTTGATGCCCGATGAACATCACACTTTCGCCATTCAAATTTCCGAAGCCGCCCACTATGGCTTTGTCATCTTTAAACTGACGGTCGCCATGCAGTTCCACAAAGTTGTCGCACATGTATTCGGTGTAGAAAAGCGTGTAAGGTCTTTCGGGATGGCGGCTCACCTGAATGCGTTGCCACACGGTGAGGTTGGCGTAAATTTCGCGCTGCTTATCCCTAATACGTTTTTCGAGTTCGCTGATTTTATCGCTCATGTCCACACCGCTGCGCTCCTGCACCTGTTTCAGTTTTTCAGATTCTTCCACCAGCGCAGCAATGGGCGATTCAAAATCAAGGAATGTCATTTATGATAGGTTTACCTGTTGTTAAACTTTTGGTGATGTGCCAAAATGGATGGCGAAAATATCCATTTCAAACAAAGATGGAAGCTATTGTGCTAACCCCAAAGTGTTCGGGCAATTTTGAGTGCGTTGGATTGGTTTGAGAAGTGTTCATTGAGTATGGCGGCTCGGTGGCTGCGGTCTTCTTCGCTAAAACTTTTTGTAAATAGCTCTTCAATGAAACTTAGCGCATGGCTTGCATTTTCTTCCACATAACATAAACTTTCCAGCCCTGTGTTTTGAATCATTGGTTTGTTTACAATGCAAAACCTGCCACGGTAAAGCGAGTTCAGTAATTTTAGCTTAATGCCCGTGCTTTGGAAAGTAGGAAGGATGTTGATGTGTGCGTTTGTAATAAGGCTGTTCATGGTTTCTTGCGATGGATTGTAAACCAAGGTTACATTTGGGTAACGCTTGATTTCTTTCCGCAATGCATCCAATGGGTCGCGTCCTGCAATGATAAATTCGCGCTTTGACTCAGCCGCGACTTTCTTCAAAACATACAATGCCGCCTGATGATTTTCAACCACGCTCAAATTGCCGTGATACAAAACATAATCTCCGCTGCCTGTTTTTGAAGTTATGTTGTCGTTTGGATGAAATGCCGGGATGTATTGAATGTCGTGATATACTTTTGAAAAGTATTCGTAGTCGCTTTTGCTGATGGCAAAAACATGATTAGCATACTTCAGTTCTTCTTCAAACTTTTTCAGCTTGGAGCTTTCGTAGTGGAAATAAAATTTCACTAAGTAATTGCGTTCTTGCTCGCCAAGGCTTTTGTAATAGTCCCATTCCACATTGTGCATGCGCACAGCTTTTACTTTGTGCTCCAAAGCTTTGTGCGAAAGGTAGGCGCAAGTGTGTAAGCCTTCAAACAAAACCGGGTGTTCATCATTGCTGATGTTTGAAAGCAATTCGCCTGATTGCCTTGAGCCAACAATGTATGGAACGCTTCGGTAAATTGCTTGGTAAAATTTTTTGCGCTCGTAGTAATGAACACTTTCGCAAACTTCATTTAGCTCAGAAGCGGCTTCTCTGCCGCCATAAGTAAAGCAGTGTAAATGCACTTTTACACCAAGCCGATGCAATGCTTTTATTTTGTGAAAAACATCTATTACACCGCCATAGTTAGCAGGATAAGGAACCGTAAACGAAACGATATGAAGATGTTTACCCGAATAGTTGCTCATAAATGCTCAGCAATTTTTTTTCTTCAGTTTGCCAATTCAGTTTCATTTTGGCTTCAGCACAGTTTTGATGGAGTTGATTCCACAATGTTTTATCCTGCAATAAAAGACTTATTGCGTTTGCAATGGCTTTTGGGGTAAACGCTTTCACAATTATTCCGATTTGGTATTCCTCGTTCAGCTTTCGCATTTCAGGGAAATCGCTCATTAGCTGAGGGGTTTCTGCATGTATGTAGTCAAAAGTTTTGTTGCTTAATGAGTAGTAATAACTCTTGCCTTTATGCTCTAAAACATTAAAACCAAGAAAGGCAGTGGAAGTTATCTCAGGCAGTTTTTCGGGTGAAATCTTTCCTATGAACTTTACTTTTTCATTCACTTTTTCAGTAATTGCAAGTTGTTGCAATTGCTCACGCACATCGCCATTTCCGGCAATAACCAACTCAACCGGTAAATCTTTTACGGCTTTTATCAAAGCCTCTAATCCTCTTCCTTCATTCAGTGCACCTTGATAAATAATTCTGTTGTTTATTCTTTGATTTTGGGATGTGCTTTGCAGCATGGAAACATTTCTGATGGTGTGGAAATGAACGCCATACTTTGAACTCAACTCATTGGCAATGCTTTCTGAAACACTGTAAGCAGCATGCAAGTGCTTCATTGAAAAGCGTTCAACCCATTCCCAAAACTTTTTAACTGCCGGGCGATGAACAACTTCAGGAACCTCGGGAAAATACTCATGCGCATCATAAACTAATTTCTTGCCTTTGATTTTTGCTGCAAAGAGCGAAGGCAAAATGGTGTCTAAGTCAATGGCACAAACTGCATCAAACTTTTTGATGAACAGTAAGTGCATAAACAAACGGATGTTGAACTCAGCGTAAAACAATTTGCCGCTGTTAAACCAACATTGCAGGCGATGTTGAGTAAACGTTTCTTGAGTTAAAGGGGGGGAGTTAGGCAAAAGTCTCCCTACAAGCGCTACATCACATCCGTGGGCACAAAGACTGCGGCAAATGCGCTGCATGCGTTGGTCGAAAACCAAATCGTTGGTAACGCAAAAAATAATGCGCTTCATTTCAGCCGAACATAGCCATTAGCAACGAAAAATCGAAAACAGCCTGATTGGTTCATCTGTGCATGAGTGGAATCGTGCAGATAAAAAAGCATTAGTATTTTTGCATGGACGGGTCAATTTCATCAGCCCATGCAAGAATGCCGCCTTTTAGATTGTATAGATTGTTGAAGCCGTGCGAGTCTTCAAGATATTCAACTATTCTCCCGCTTCTTGCACCACTGCGGCAGTGAATTACCACAGTTTTATCGCGTGAAATTTTCTCAACATTTTCCGGAATTTCATTCATAGGAATGAGTTCTGCGTTTAAATTGCAAATGTCAAACTCATGCGGCTCGCGGACATCAATAAGTTGAAAATCTTCTTTCGCATCCATCATTTGCTTCAACTCAGCAACTGTTTTTTCTTTCATGTTTCCCGATTTAAAGTTTAACCTCAAAGTTATTTATCATCAACTTCTTAACTTTTTTATTCAGTTTTAGCAACTTGGTTTCAAAGCGAAGATTGTTGGCAATATACGCTTTGCATTTATCGTTGTAAGCCTCATGTAACAAGTAAAGTTGCATCACATCTTTTGAGCCTTGCACAGGCTTCACCAACTGAAAACGGTGAATTGTGCAGCCCCCGCCATACTTCACAGTTACAGCAAGTTCTTTATTTTTTTTGCCTTCAAATGCTACTTTACTTACTTCAAAAGCAATTTCATCTTTTTGGGGCTCCCATGCGCCACTGCTCATTACCACAATTTTCTTTTGGTAAGTAATTTTTTGAGTACTGTCAACTACCCAGCCATCGCCTGCATAAGGCTTTTGGGCTACAACACTTTTGAACAAAAACAGAATAGAAATAAGTAATAAATGTTTCATGGCGATGCAATTATAGCAAGTAATCAATTCATTATTTCGTGCCAGGATTTGCGTATTAAACCCACACTCCATTGCAGGATAATCAGGCTGCCGACAATTCCGCAGAGCGGGTCGAGCCAAACCCATCTTTTGAAATACACACCGCTCAAGGCAAGTAGTGCGAATAAACTTAGCAATACATCTGACAACACATGAATGTAAGCGGCATACAAAGTGGCATCCATTTTTTCCTCTTCGCGGTGCAACACAAATGCGCTAATGCCATTCACCACCAACCCAAAACCCGCAACGGCAAAAGATTCCCACCCGACTGTAATTTTAGGCTCAGAGAAATTTTCTATTGCCTCTTTCATCATCAGCAACGTAATGATTAGCAAAATCATGGCGCTTGCAAAACCGCTTAATCCCAAAACACGATGTTCTTTTTTGTGTGTCAGTTCGCGCTTGCGCAAGCGTATGTAAATGTATGCTCCCCAGGCAAGCAATAGCACCAAAACGTGTGAAAGCATGTGCCATCCATCCATCAACAAAGCAACCGAACCGGTGGAGTAGCCCACTGAAAGCACCATCAACATGGCAATAACAGAAATCAGCACCACAATTTTTGTGCTGCGCTCATTGGCATGAAGGTGATAGTGAGAATGTTCGTGATGATGGTGATGAGCCATAAAAAAATAAGGCAACAAGTGTTGCCTTAATGATTTTTTGAAGATAGGAATTATGGTTGAGGCTCCGGAGCATCTTGCTCATTATTGGCTGGAGCACCCTGTATGCCTTGTGGCAAGGCACCACCAAAAGGTTGGTTACCCAATTGAGATTCCACCTCGCTTTTTTCGGTTTTTGTGTCGGCTTTCACAGCTGCGCGCTTATCAATAAAGAACGCAGAGCCAATGCTAAATACTAACAGTAAAACCGCTAAAGTCCATGTTGCTTTTTCCACCACATCGGTGCTTCTGCGCGCGCCAAGAATTTGCTGACCAACATTGCCGAAGGTAGATGAAAGACCACCACCTTTTGGGTTTTGAATCAACACTACCAACGATAAAAGAATACAAACGATGATGATTAAAACTGTGATTACGATGTACATTTTAGATTAGATTTTCTCCCGCAGTTCTTGAATGCGGGCTGCGAAATAAGCGGTTTTGGATGGAAACTTCAAACTCAACTTTTCATATACCGAAATTGCCTGCTTCAATTTTTGCTGCGCCACCAAAAGTTTTGCAAATGTTTCGGTAACTGGCAGCTTGGTGTTTTCATCAAAGTGTGGCGCGCCAACCGCAGCATTTTTAATTTGTTTTTGTTGCTGAATGAAAGCATCTAAGCCTTTTGCATAGTGTGTTTCGGCTTCTAACTTAGTTTCCACCATTTCATAGGGAATGTTGCTTTGAATCAGAACTTCCAACTCGTCATTTCCGTTGGTTGGGGCTGTTTCAGGCACTTTGCTTGAAACTTTACCATCCTTTGAAATGCTGAATGTTTGCAGCCAATCATTAAAACTTTTCGGTTGAAAAGAAATTGCTTCTGTAACTTCTTCTGTTTCCTCAACAGGTGAAGTTTCAACTAATTCTACATCTTGAATAATCTCAGTCTGTGGAATAATCTCAACTGTTGTTGCGGTTTCCTCAATGACAGTTGATTGAATTGGCTGCTCTGCAATTTTTTCTTCTTGAATAATCTCAAACAAGTCTTTAGCAGGTTCAGTCTCGTAATAGGTTTTAAACCAACTTCTGTCGTGCACATACACTGCAGCCGACTGCACCTGCTCAATAGTTTTTGTGCGTTTTGCCAGCACCACTCTTGCAGCCGTGAACCACGGATATGCCGACAAATGCGTTTGCAAATGTTCGGTTGGCAACGACTCTAAATGCGCAATGAGTGAATTGTTCAATGTTGAAAAATCGAAATCGGAAGATAGATTTTATATGCCAATTGCTTTTATACCCGGCAATTCTTTCCCTTCAAAATATTCGAGCATTGCTCCTCCGCCCGTGCTCACATAACTAACTTTATCTGCCAAACCAAACTGATTTACCGCAGCAACTGAATCGCCACCGCCAACAAGCGAAAATGCGCCATTCGATGTAGATTCTGCTACCGCCTTGGCAATTTCAACAGTTCCTTTTTGAAACTTTTCCATTTCAAAAACGCCCATTGGTCCGTTCCACAAAATAGTTTTTGAGCTCAAAATCACTTCGCGATATTTCGCAATGGCGCTATCGGCAATATCCAAGCCCATCCAGCCTTCTTGTATGTTGTTACTTGCTGCAATTGCAGTGTTTGCGGCTGCATCAAATTTATCGGAAACAATGCTGTCTTCGGGCAGCAACAAGTTCACGCCTTTTGCTTTTGCTTTTTCAATCAACGCTTTAGCAAGTTCTAATTTGTCATCCTCGCAAAGTGAATTGCCAATGTTCCCGCCAAGGGCTTTGTAAAATGTATATGCCATTCCTCCGCCAATCAAAATGTTATTGGCGCGTTCCAATAGGTTTTCAATGATTAGAATTTTGTCGGAAACCTTTGCTCCGCCAATGATTGCAGTAAACGGCCTTTCTGCACTGTGCAATACCTTTTCAGCATTCTTCACTTCGGCAGCCATCAGGTAGCCGAACACTTTTGAGTTCTTATCAAAATAGTTCGCAACAATGGTGGTGGAAGCATGAGCGCGATGCGCAGTCCCAAACGCATCGTTTACATACACATCGCCATGTTTTGCAAGTTTTTCCGAAAATGCTGCATCGCCTTTTTCTTCTTCTTTATAGAAACGCAAGTTTTCTAACAACAAAACTTCACCTACTTGCAAGTTGGCGCTTAGCTGAAATGCTTCCACGCTAACACAATCGGCTGCAAATTTTACTTCCCTGCCAATTAAATTTGTGATTGCAGGCAACGCATTTTTGAGGGAGTGCTTGGCGTAATCAACCGTTCCGTCTTCCTTCAGTTTTTTTAATGGTCTGCCCAAATGGCTCATCAGCACAATGCTTCCGCCATCGTTCAGGATTTTATTGATGGTAGGCAGGGCTGCTTTGATACGGGTATCATCAGTAACCGCAAAAGTTTTTTTATCCAAAGGCACATTGAAATCAACACGCACCAAGGCGCGTTTGCCACTAAAATTGATTGTATCAACTGTTTTCATTCAAAAAATTTTGCGCGCGAAAATAGTTTTTTGAAAAACCTGTTTTGCAATTATCTCAGAAAAACTACTTTTGCGTCCCGTTAGAAAAAAAGAGGCCCGTTCGTCTATCGGTTAGGACTCAAGATTTTCATTCTTGCAAGAGGGGTTCGACTCCCCTACGGGCTACAAACAACCAACGATAAACTCGTTGGTTGTTTTGTTTTAGGATGTCTGTTTTTCAGCATTCACACTTTTGCTGAGCGATAACTTCAAAACCACTATCGCTGCAATTCCAACCGATAAAAAGCCGGATGCTTCAACCCATTCCATCAAAATAGCTTTGCCGATGAAAAGCAATGCAGCATAAACAAATGTTACTCCGCTTAGCCAGCTTAATGCGAGCATAGATGTGTTTTGTGGGCTGTTTTTTGAGTCGGTAAACTTTCCCCAATTGCCACCGGGTTTAACCTGCTGATAAAACTTTGCAAGTGTTTCATCCCGTTCGGGTTGAGTTAAAAAAGTTACAACAATCCATGTGAGCGTTGTAAAACCAACTGTTGCAAAGAAACTTTCAGGGAAATTAATTTTTAGTGCAAATGCTGAAACGCCATAGCCAATGAATGGCGCAATGGTGGCAGCAATTTCACTCCAAGCATTGATGCGCCACCAGTACCAGCGCAGAATCAGCACCAATCCCAAACCTGCTCCGCATTCGATGATGAAGTTCCATGCCTGCTCCACTGTTTTAAGTTGGGTGGTAACAAATAGTCCAATCATCATCAGTAACAATGTGGCTATTCGCGAAGCAGAAACAAGTTTTTGTTCTGTTGCATCCTGTGTGATAAAACGTTTGTAAAGGTCATTTACAAGATATCCGGCACCCCAGTTCAGTTGTGTAGAAATGGTGCTCATGTAAGCAGCAAAAAAAGCTGCCAGCAGCAAGCCTTTCATCCCTGCCGGCAGGTAATCGCGCATGGCAAACACAAAGCCCATTTCCTTTTCTGAAGTTCCCAATTGCGGATACAACACCAATGCGCTTAAACCCACTAAAATCCAGGGCCAAGGGCGAAGTGCATAGTGTGCAATTTGAAAAAATAAAGTGGCGTAAACGGCATCATTTTCAGTGCGACAACTCATCATACGCTGTGCCACATATCCACCACCACCGGGTTCAGCTCCCGGATACCAACTGCTCCACCATTGCATCCCTATGCGCGCAAAGAATGCTCCAATGCCGATGGAAAGTATAGCAGATGTGCCTCCTTCGGCATTGCCAAATGTAGGAAAGAAACTCAAACTCTCAGAGGGTAGTTTTGATTTCAAGCCGGCAATGCCACCCACTGCTTCACTTTTTAAAACCAACACTGCAAGGAGCGCACAACCCAGCATTGCCACTGTGAATTGAATGGCATCGGAAATTGCAACCCCCATCAACCCGCTAACAGCAGAATAAGCTGCCACAAAAAGCATTGCTAATGCAACATAGGTTAATGCTTCAGTTGCGTTGATGCCAAAAATGCCTTGGAGTATTTTCATCATTGCAAGGTTCACCCATCCAATGATGATTACATTCATAAACAAGCCAAGATACACCGCTTTGAATCCGCGCAAAAAGGCTGCGGGTTTGCCGCCATAGCGCAGTTCAATCAGCTCAGGCTCGGTGAGCACACCGCTTCTGCGCCAAAGGCGGGCAAAAAAGAAAGTGGTAAGCATTCCACCCAAAAGCATATTCCACCAAAGCCAGTTGCCCGAAATACCATTGTTGGCAACAATGCCTGCAACCAGCAAAGGGGTGTCAGCTGCAAAAGTGGTGGCAACCATGCTGGTGCCGGCAATCCACCACGGCAGTTTTCTTCCTCCCAAAAAAAACTCACTCATGCTTTTGCCTGCACTGCGTGAAAAACGAAAGCCGGTGTAAATGGTGATGACAAAAAATATAGCTACAACTAACCAATCAATTGTGGTGAAATTCATGTGCTGTGATTTGCCGTAAATTTAAGCACATATTAAACTGAAAGAAGAAGCGATGTTCACTTACTCCTCAGCGTTATCACCGGCACTATCATTTCTTCCAATGAAATGCCTCCGTGCTGAAAAGTGTTGCGATACATGTTTGCAAACTGATTGTAGTTGTTGGCATAAACTAAGTAGTTCTGCTCCTTGGCAAAAATGTATGATGATGTCATGTGTCCTTTCGGAAGCATCACTTCATCAGGATTTTTCACTGCAAACACATCCTTCTCTTCATATGCCAGATTTCTGCCGGATTTATAGCGAATGTTGGTGGTGGTTTGGCGGTCGCCAATGCACTTGCTCGGGTTTTTCACGCGAACAGTTCCGTGGTCGGTGGTGATGAGCAAATTGATGTTTTTCTCGGCAAGTTTTTTCAAAGCTTCATGCAGCGATGAATGTTCAAACCAACTCACTGCCAGCGAGCGATAGGCTGCTTCATCGCTTGCCAGCTCTTTCAGCACTTCCATTTCAGTTCGCGCATGACTGAGCATGTCCACAAAGTTGTAAACGATTACCGTGAGCTTATTGCTCATGTAATTCAATATGTTGCTTTCCAGCAATTCGCCATTATGGTGATTGGTGATTTTTACATATTGATGCTTGATGTCATCGCGGAAAGATGATTTCAGCAACGCAGCAAGAAAATCTGCTTCGTGCATGTTTTTGCCTTCTTCATCATCGTCCATCTTCCACATATCAGTGAACTTTTTCTGAATGTCAAGCGGCATCATTCCTGCAAAAATCGAGTTGCGGGAATATTGCGTAACAGTAGGCAGAATGCTATAGAAAGTTTCTTCCTCTTCCATTCTGAAAAGATTCGTGATGGCAGGTTGAATGGCTTTCCATTGGTCATAACGCAGGTTATCAATCAACAGCAGAAAAGTGGGTTTGTCATCTTTCAGCAGATTGAAAAGTTTATGCTTCAAAAGGTTGTGACTCATCACAGGCGCATCTTTTCCGGTTTCGCCTTTCAGCCAGCTTTTGTAGTTCTTAATCACAAACTTGTTGAACTCCTTGTTGGCTTCTTCTTTTTGGGTATTGAAAACTTCCTTCATTTGGTCGGCATTGGAATTGTCTAACTCCATTTCCCAATACACCAACTTTTTATACAAATCTGCCCACTCATTGAAATCGAGATTGTCCTGCATTCGCATGAACAAGCTCTGAAACTCTTTCTGGTAATTCGATGAAGTTTTTTCGCTCACCAAGCGGCTGCTGTCAATTACTTTTTTCAAGGTTGAAAGCAATTGTTGCGGCTTCACCGGCTTAATTAGGTAATCGGAAATTTGCGAACCGATGGCTTCTTCCATCAAGTTTTCTTCTTCGTTTTTGGTAATCATCACACATGGAAGATGCGTGTGCTTTTCCTTAATGCGCATCAGCGTTTCCAACCCTGTTAAGCCCGGCATACTTTCATCCAAAAACACCACATCCACCGTTTCGGTTTCAACTTTGTCAATGGCATCTTTCCCGTTTGTAACAGGAATTACGTGATAGCCTTTTTCTTTTAGGTAAAGAATGGTTGGTTTGAGCAAATCAATTTCATCGTCTGCCCAAAGAATGTTTATAGCCATGTTTAATGAGATTTTAGATGTGAGATATGAGACAAGAGAAATTTGTAATCTCATATCTCATATCTCACATCTCGTGTCTATCAATTACTTCTTCACCAACAGCTTAAAGCCTGTTCCGTGAATGTTCAGTATTTCAACGTTTGGATCGGCTTTTAAGTATTTGCGAAGTTTGGCGATGTAAACATCCATGCTTCTGCCGGCAAAGTAGGAATCAGTTCCCCACACTGAGTTCAAGGCGATTTCGCGCTCTAAAACACGGTCTAAGTTCAGCGCTAACATTTTTAAAAGTTCCGATTCCTTAGTGGTAAGTTTTTGTTCGGTGCCGTCAATTTTTAGGATTCTCGTTGCATTGTTGAAATCAAAATTTCCGATTTTGAATTCATCCTGATCAATCACGTCTGCCATTGGCAAGCGTTTGAAAATGTTATCCATGCGCAGAAGCAACTCTTCCATACTAAATGGCTTAGTTAGATAATCGTCTGCACCAATCTTCAAACCTTCGATAGTGTCCTCTTTCAGGGCTTTTGCCGTAAGGAAAATGATGGGAACGTGTGAATTGAGCCTGCGGATGTCTTTTGCCAACGTGAAGCCATCCTTTTTGGGCATCATCACGTCAAGGATACACATGTCATATTTATCGGCTTTAAACTCGCTAAGACCATCTTCTCCGTTTCGTTTCAGTGTTACATCAAAGTTTTTGATTTCAAGCGAATCTTGCAGCAAGTTGCCCAAATTCAAATCATCTTCAACCAGTAGAATTCTTTTTTTATTAGCCATGTGCGATTGTTTTGTTAAATTGACAATATAAACATAGGGATGGTTGCCTGATTTGTTAAATTCTTTGCATTTGTTAAGAAGAAATCTTTGCCGAAGAGTTTGCGGGTTCTGATTTACTTCGTGAATGCGTTTCTGGGAAACGAGAATTTTCCAATGAATTGAGGAGATTTGCTAAGTGCATTTTCGGCAATCAATTCTGAACTTTGAAAAAGCAAAATAAAGACTGATGAAATCGAAAGAAGAAATTGTTACAAACTGGTTGCCGCGCTACACGGGCTTGGAGTTGAGTGATTTTGGCGAGTATATTTTGCTTACAAACTTCAACAACTATGTGAAAAAATTTGCCTTATGGAATGGAGTTAAAGTGGCAGGGGAGGACCGCCCCATGCAAAGCGCCACTGCCGATGGCATCACCATCATCAATTTTGGAATGGGCAGCCCAAATGCTGCAACCATAATGGATTTGCTAACTGCAGTTAACCCAAAAGCGGTGCTTTTTTTGGGTAAATGTGGCGGTTTGAAAAAGAAAAATGAGATAGGCGATTTAATAATTCCCATTGCAGCAATAAGGGGCGAAGGCACAAGCAGCGATTATTTTCCACCCGAGGTGCCTGCGTTGCCTGCATTTGCATTGCAAAAGGCAATTTCAACCACCATACGCGACCACGAAAAAGATTACTGGACAGGAACAGTTTACACTACAAACAGGCGAGTGTGGGAGTGGGATGAAGACTTCAAAGAGTACCTCCGCGACATTCGTGCTATGGCTATTGACATGGAAACGGCAACCATTTTTATCACTGCATTCAAGAATGAAATTCCTGCAGGAGCGTTGCTGTTGGTCAGCGATCAACCAATGGTTCCGGAAGGCGTGAAAACCGAAGCCAGCGATTCAACTGTAACAAAAAATTATGTGGACGACCATCTGAAGATTGGCGTAGATTCACTTAAGCAGTTGATAAATAACGGAGTGACTGTCAAGCACTTAAGATTTTAGAGGTGAAGTTATTTAGATGGTGTTTTCTTCTTTTTGAAAAGCAAGATTTAAACGAAAGTTTTACAGCGAAATGACAAAGAGGAGCAGTTAAGCAACCTAACATCACATAAATTTGACTCTATGAAATTCCTCAAAATCTTTTCGAATCCGTTTACCATTTTCTACTTGGTTTTTGCCTACACCATTGCTTTTTCCATTTGGTGGGCTTACCTGCTTTTTGCAAAAAACGAAGCTGCTTTCAGGGAAAAGATAGAACTGGATAAATTTCATTTTCAAGAAAGAAATAGCGCTGATGCTGTTTATGAAGAAACAGAGGTTTATCAGGTGCAGCTAAAAAAGTATGAGCGACAAAAGTTGATGATTGTAACAGAAGGCGGTGTGTTTGTTGTGTTGCTGCTGCTTGGTCTGCTGCAAGTGCGCAGGGTGTTTTCAAAAGAAATTGAATTGGCAGCGCAGCAGCGCAATTTTCTGCTTTCTATCACTCACGAATTGAAGTCGCCCCTGTCAGCCATAAAAGTGGCTTTGCAAACAATGGCACGCAGAAGTTTAGATGCTGCTAAAACAGAGAAACTCATTTTCAACTCATTGGGTGATATCGACCGTTTAGAATCGCTGGTAGAAAACATCTTGCTTGCTGCAAAAATTGAGCGGGAAGAACATGGCTTATCGAAGGTTTCCATAAACATTTCTGAACTGGTTGAAAGCGTGGCAAGGCGATACACCAATAACAAGAAGAAAATTGTGATTGAAACGGTAATTCAACCCGATGTGATGCTGAAAACCGATGCCGTGGGTTTTACATCGGTTGTGATAAACTTAATTGAAAATGCGTTGAAATACACCGAGGAGAAGAAAAAGATTTTGGTGTTGTTGTCTGCTGAAAATAATGAAGTTAAACTGACTGTTGCCGATGAAGGAATTGGCATTCCGGTCAACGAGCGCGAAAACATTTTCAAAAAGTTTTACCGCATTGGCAATGAAGAAACCCGCAAAACCAAAGGCACGGGTTTGGGGCTTTATATTGTTCAGCGCTTTGTTGAAATCTACAACGGTAGCATTGCAGTGAAAGAAAACTCACCGCAAGGCAGTGTTTTAGAAATCAGCTTACCTTGCTGAAAAATACTCGCGGTCTAAATCTTCAAAGTTTGGCAGATGCCTGTGATGCCACATATCTATCACTATGCCATCTTTCCATAAAATCAAACCCGGATTCGATCTTATCATGGTTTTTAGCGGAGTTTCATCGGCAGTGTAAAAAGGGTACGCGGTTTGGTTTTTGTGGCGGAATTCGTCAATGGAAACATCACCTGATGTAACGGCATAAAACTTCAATCCCAGCTTTTCTGCTTTGGCTGCCAAATCGTTCAGTTTGATAAAAGCATCAGTGTTGGTTTTTCCGAGTTTGTATGCCACCACCATCATTGAATAATTTTTGTCTGAAAGCAACTGCTCTGTTATATCCTCTTTGTTTTCGTTGCTGATAAACAAGTTGGTAATCACAGCCGGAATGCCCGGGTCAAGCACTTTGTCAATGCGGTCTTTGTAGGTCCATTCGTCATAGTTCAGCTTAGTCAAATCATTCACGCCAAACTCCTTTTCCTCTCCGCTTGCTTTGTTTTTGTATATGAACACAAATTCAGTTTTGGGTGGCACTTTTTCTTTGCGCAATTCCTTTACATTATTGCCCGGTTTGTAAGGGCGGAAATCAACAATGGGCAGGTTCCATTCAAAACTGTAAATGCAAAACAGCCACGACACCAAAGCGCTGCCGAATGTGATGATGTTTCGGGCGTTTGGGTTGAACAAAGCTTCAATTTTATTCGAGCCTATAATCAGCAGTACAATCACCAAATCCAAAAATATGTCCTTGTAAAACGAAACCCAAGGCTTCAACTTCACGAAATCGCCAAAGCAGCCACAATCGGTTACTTTCATGTTCTTTTCATTGAAAATCAACTTGCCTTCGCTCAAAAAGAGTTTCCAATCGTAGCCGTTCAGGTAAGTAAAACCTGTAAGTACGGTAAAGAAAATCAGCATCGCAAAACTCAGCCATAGCGTAAGTTTGGGTCGCCACCCCACCAAAATTGCCATACCAAGTGCAATTTCAAACACAATCATAAACACTGCCAATGGTGTGCTGAATTCCCCCATCGCATTCCATAAGCCGGCTAAACCCAACTGGCTGAAAGCTGCAAAATAGTCGTGCATTTTATAGCTTGTGCCAAGTGGGTCAATCGCCTTCACTGCGCCTGAAAAAATGAATAGCGTTCCCACAAAAAACTGCGCATAGCCAAACAACAAATGTTTGGGCTTTTGAACCAAAACGCGCAACACATAAAGCCCAAGCGCAATCGCGCCAATCAAACCAAAAAGGGAGTAAACGTTCATGATTTCTAATAAATTAGTGATGATTGATTATTGTAAAAAGTCTGATTTTAGTCGAATTACTTTTAGTTATTCCGTTAGTTTTATGAGTGCAAAAATCGCATAGTTCACAATGTCGCGGTAGCCGGCATCAATACCTTCGCTGATGATGGTTTTACCACTATTATCTTCAATTTGTTTGATACGGAGTAGTTTCATCAAAATCAAATCGGTAAATGAACTTACGCGCATGTCGCGCCATGCTTCACCGTAATCATGATTTTTTGCCAGCATCAAAGTCTTGATTTCCGCCACTTGTTGGTCATACAATTCCAAGGCTTCTTTTTCTGATAGTTCTGTGCGTGAATCACCTTTCATTTTCAACTGAATCAATCCGATGATGGCATAGTTAACCAATCCGACAAACTCCACATCAATGCCTTCATTCACCATGCTGTGTTCCGAATCTTCAATGGTTTGAATTCGCTGTGCCTTGATAAAAAGTTGGTCGGTTAGGCTTTTTGGGCGAAGCACACGCCACGATGTGCCATAGTCAATGGTTTTTTTCTCAAAAATGTTTCTGCACAAAGCAATTTGCTGGTCGAACTGTTGGGCTGTGTTCATTTGCCGCGAAAGTAAACCTTGCTTCAATCCAACAAAGCTGTTTTGAATTTTTTATCCAAGTTGCTATTGAAATTGAACTGCTAAATCCTGCTATCTCAAAATTTCTATTTTCGCCCCGCTAAAAAAATCAACAAGAATGAGAGACCAATACGAACAGGAACTTGGACAATGGATTAACAATGAGCGCGCAGCTTTGGAATTGCTGGAAACTGCCAGCAAATTGCAATTAGATAAAAGTGTTGAATTGGTTCTTTTTCGCAGAAAACTTTTTGATAAGCGATTAAGCGAAATTATCAATGATCACGTTTATGTCAGCAAATTTTCAGGCATCAATCTAACGCTTGATGTAACACTCAGCTTAACTCGAGCACTCAATAAGCTGAATCTTGCGCCTTCAAAAATAGACCTTGGCAGGCTAAGTAAGGAATGGTTGGAAGAAGGGAAAAACTTCTCTGATTACGATGTATTTGTTGCTGAAAAGCTAAAAGATTTTATTGGTGTTGAGCGCAAAGTGCTCAAGCCGCGCGATGTGGTTTTGTATGGCTTTGGACGAATCGGACGTTTAGCAGCAAGGATACTTATTGAACACGCAGGAAGTGGTCAGCAATTGCGCTTAAAAGGGATTGTTACTCGCGAGCGCAGCACCGATGACCTTGAAAAGCGCGCTTCGCTTTTGCGCAAAGATTCTATTCACGGAAAATTTGCAGGAGCAGTTGATGCCGATAAAGAAAGCGGAAGCATTGTTATCAACGGGCACAAAGTGAAAATGATTTCAGCTGCCTCGCCAAGTCAAATAGACTACACAGAGTATGGCATTGATAATGCAATCATAATTGACAACACCGGTGTGTGGCGCGATGAAACAGCGCTTGGAGAGCACCTTAAAGCAAAAGGAGCTGATATGGTCATCCTTACAGCTCCCGGAAAAGGCGATGTGCCAAACATTGTTTATGGTGTAAACCATTTGGGCTATACAGCCGAGAAGCAGAAAATTTTCAGTGCTGCAAGTTGCACTACCAATGCAATAGTTCCGCCAATCAAGGTTATTGAAGATGCATTAGGTATCGAGCAAGGGCACATTGAAACTGTTCATGCTTACACAAACGATCAAAACCTATTGGATAACTACCACAAAAAATCACGCAGAGGTCGCGGAGCGCCCATCAATATGGTTATCACCGAGACCGGTGCCGGTAAAGCGGTTACAAAAGTTTTCCCGCACATGAAAGGCAAACTTACCTCAAATGCAGTGCGCGTGCCGGTTGCGAATGTTTCATTGGCAATTTTGAGCTTGCAGGTGAAAAAGCAAACCTCGGTTGAAGAGGTAAACAAACTGTTGCGCGATGCTTCGCTTTATGGCAGTTTAGTGGAGCAGCTCGATTTTTCAGTAAGCGAGGAATTGGTTTCCAGCGATGTTATTGGCAATAGTCATGCCTGCGAAATTGATAGCAAAGCAACCATCGTTTCTGAAGATGGAAAGCGCGTAGTGATTTATGCATGGTATGACAATGAGTATGGATATACCTGTCAAGTTGCACGCCTTGCAAAGCATCTTGCCGGAGTAAGAAGATTAGTTTACTACTAAGCAAAAATTCCAATGGCAAGCAAATTGCAATCGCTCACTTCTAACGCAAAGTTCAGTTTCCCAAATGCAAAAAAGTATTTGGTTGGAATTGTGGTAAGCGAGTATCATCAGGACATTTGTAACAAATTATCAGACGCTGTAGTTAAGCGATTAAAAGAATGCGGTGTTCCTGCAAAACAAATTGCGGTGGTGAATGCACCGGGCGCTTATGAAATACCCCTTGCTGCGCGTTGGTTGTTCGATTCAGGTGATTTTGATGCTATCATTTGCCTTGGCTGTGTTATCAAAGGCGATACCGAGCACGATTTTTATATCAACGATGCCATTGCCAAAAAACTCATGGACATGAGTGTGGAAGATGATGCGCCTTATGTTTTTGGGGTGCTTACTGTAAACAACAAACAACAAGCGTTAGACAGAGCAGGAGGAAAGCATGGTAACAAAGGCGATGAATGCGCTCTTGCAGCATTAAAAATGCTTCACCTGCGCGATGAACTCAGCAACTGAGTTTTTTCAGGTAGTCATAAGTTTTTAACTGCGCTTGAACTTTGTTTTTGGGAGGTGTTCTTCTATGTTGGTTTCTTTGAGTTGCATCTAAAACACGGGCTTTCACATTATCGTTCCATTGAATATCTAGAATATCCCTGATTTCTTTTTGCAAATCCGAGTCATAAATCGGGCAACTTACCTCCACTCTGTTATCTAAATTTCTTGTCATCCAGTCGCTACTGCTGATGTAGTAAAGTGGTTTCCCGCCATTTTCAAAAGCTAAGATTCTTGAATGCTCCAAAAATTTATCCAAGATGCTGATTGCTTCAATGTTTTCACTCTGCCCTTCAACTCCCGGAACCAACACACTCAGCCCTCTGATGATGCATCGAACCTTAACTCCGGCCCGGCTTGCATCATAGAGTTTTCTTGCCATATCCTCGCTCGAAAGGCTATTCAGTTTAATAATGATAGAAGCGGGCTTTCCCTTTTTGGCATTTTCAATTTCATTGTCAATCAATTTAGTGAAATGTTTTCTGGTTTGGTGTGGCGAAACAACAAGGTGCTTCGTTTGCAGTTGCTTATAGTTCTTTTGAAAAAACTCAAACATGGAGTTCACTTCAGCTGCAATTTTTTCGTGCGAAGTAAACAGCGAATCATCTGAGTAAATGTTTGAGGTTACTTCATTGTAATTCCCCGTGGTGATATTTACATAGCGTTTCAATTTCCCCTTCTCAATCCTTTCAATCAAGCATAGTTTACTATGGACTTTCAATCCGGGCACACCATAAATTACTTCAATGCCTTCGTCTTGCAACTCTTTTGCCCATTTAATGTTTGCCTCCTCGTCAAACCTTGCCTGCACCTCAACAACTGCAATCACCTTCTTCCCGTTTTTTGCTGCATTGATTAGCGCATTGGCAACCATGCTTTTGTTGGCAAGCCTGTAAAGCGTAATCTTAATGTTCTTCACATTTGGGTCAATAGCAGCTTCTCGCAAAAGGTCAATAAAGTGACTGAATCTTTGATATGGGAAATGCAACATCACGTCATTTTCTCTCAATACATCAAAAATGCTGCTTGCAGAAGCAAGCAAAGGATGATTTAAAGCAGACGTTTTTTCGTAAGTCAAAAATTTGCCTCCCAGGTTCGGAAAGCGAATGAAATCTTTGAAGTTATGGTAGCGGCCTCCCGGAATCAGGTTGTCCAAACGTTGCAGGTTCATTTTCGAGGTAATGAAACTGAGCAATTGCTTATCAATCATTTGGTCAAAAACAAACCTCACCGGCAATCCCTTCTGCCTTGCTTTCACGCTCTTTGAAATCTTATCAATAAAACTTTGCGAAATATCATTGTCAATGTCTAATTCAGCATCTCTTGTCAGTTTAATAGTCCACGCTTCAAAAGTTTCAAACCCGAAGTGTGTGAAAATTTCAGGCAAACAAAATCTTATGATGTCATCTAACAGAATAATTGCCTTCTCGTTTTTTGAAGAGGGCAAAATCAAAAATCGGTCAACTACTTCTGTTGGAATTTCAATTAACGAGTACTGTGTCATTCTTGCTACTCCGCCTTTTGAAAGCTTGATGGCTAAGTAGATAGTCTTGTCTTTCAAATAGGGGAATTTGTGAACCTGCTGTAGCATAATAGGAACTAATGCCGGACGAACAAACTCATTAAAGTAATCTTTCACAAAAGCTCCTTGTTGAGCTGTAAGTGTATTCTCATTTACAATGAAAATTTTATGCTGCCTGAGTTCTTGGGTTATCTCTTCATAAATAGCCTCAAACCGCACTGTTTGTCTGATTACCGTTTCCTGAATATCTTCAAGCAGTTTTTTGGGCTTTGGCACAGGCACATCCTTTGTCTTCTTTCCTAACTCAATAAATCTTTTCAAAGTTGCTACTCGAACACGAAAAAATTCATCCTGGTTGTTTGAAAAAATACCAAGAAAGCGCAAACGCTCTATAATAGGAACGTTAGGGTCTGCTGCCTCTTGCAGCACACGTTCATTAAAACTCAACCAACTTATCTCGCGGTTTATGTATTTGTAAGCCTTGCTTGATTCAACTTTCATTATATGCAACAATAAGAAACAACTTAGACCTGCAAATGAAAAACGTAAAAGTCTTAAATGAAAAACCGCCTTGCCAGTTTCCCGACAAGACGGCTAACCCTAAAACCACTATGGCACGTCTTACCCCATAGACGTGCACAGCAAATGTATACATAAGTTTTAAACAAACAAATTTTTTGCACTTACCTTTTTCCGACTGGACTCTGTTGGAATTGTCTCTCTGTTTTCATATTGCCATACAACTTAGTTTCATCCTTGTGCATGGGGTAACTTAGCAATGATATTTGCCCATTGTGGATAATTTCTCAGAGTCACTATTGCAAATTCAAAAACTCACTTTATATTTGCAGCCCGTTTCGCAAAAGGAATCGTTCTTTAACACTTGCAAACGGAAGATTTAAACAAACAAAAACGCGTAGTTGATACGCCTTCACAACAAATCTACAAAGAAGAGCTTTTACAGTTCTCCACCGTAACATACAACTCTGAAAAATCAGAGTTCAACCACAAAAGATTTTTCTATATAAAGAAAAACGCCTTAGTGATACACGAAAGGCTACAACCAAAAAGTTGCTGAGAAGCAAAAAGTCAAGCGCAGCGCAGTCTGCCAAGTGGGTTAAAAATATTTTTATGTAAATGTTTGGAAATGCAAATAACAAAATGTTACCTTTGCGCCCCGTTTCTGAGAAGATGAAACGAAGTGTTCTAAACAAAATATGAATGTATTGATTTGATTATCAATCTGTTCCCTCGCTAAAATCTCACAATTTATTTGTGTGCTTTTGGAAAAGTTCTTTGAAATAATGGGTTAGAAATATAGCAGCATCTAACAACAGAAAATAGTCTAAACATTAATTTTCCTTTTAGCCAAAAGGAATCATCTCTTTTACTACGGAGAGTTTGATCCTGGCTCAGGATGAACGCTAGCGGGAGGCCTAATACATGCAAGTCGAACGCCCCGCAAGGGGAGTGGCGTACGGGTGCGTAACACGTACACAACCTGCCCAATACTGGAGCATATACCCGGGAAACTGGGGGTAATTCTCCATAATATATGGAATTGGCATCTTTTCTATATTAAAGCTCAGGCGGTATTGGATGGGTGTGCGTCTGATTAGGTAGTTGGTGGGGTAACGGCTCACCAAGCCAACGATCAGTAGCTGGTCTGAGAGGATGATCAGCCACACGGGCACTGAGACACGGGCCCGACTCCTACGGGAGGCAGCAGTAAGGAATATTGGTCAATGGACGCAAGTCTGAACCAGCCATGCCGCGTGAAGGATTAAGGTCCTCTGGATTGTAAACTTCTTTTATCTGGGACGAAAAAAGGCGATTCTTCGTCACTTGACGGTACCAGATGAATAAGCACCGGCTAACTCCGTGCCAGCAGCCGCGGTAATACGGAGGGTGCAAGCGTTATCCGGATTCACTGGGTTTAAAGGGTGCGTAGGCGGGCAGGTAAGTCAGTGGTGAAATCCTGGAGCTTAACTCCAGAACTGCCATTGATACTATCTGTCTTGAATATTGTGGAGGTAAGCGGAATATGTCATGTAGCGGTGAAATGCTTAGATATGACATAGAACACCTATTGCGAAGGCAGCTTACTACGCATATATTGACGCTGAGGCACGAAAGCGTGGGGATCAAACAGGATTAGATACCCTGGTAGTCCACGCCCTAAACGATGTATACTCGACATATGCGATACACTGTATGTGTCCAAGCGAAAGCGTTAAGTATACCACCTGGGAAGTACGTTCGCAAGAATGAAACTCAAAGGAATTGGCGGGGGTCCGCACAAGCGGTGGAGCATGTGGTTTAATTCGATGATACGCGAGGAACCTTACCTAGGCTAGAATGCACTTTGACCGCTCCTGAAAGGGGGCTTTGTAGCAATACACAGAGTGCAAGGTGCTGCATGGTTGTCGTCAGCTCGTGCCGTGAGGTGTTGGGTTAAGTCCCGCAACGAGCGCAACCCCTTTTCTTAGTTGCCAGCGATTCGGTCGGGGACTCTAAGAATACTGCCTGCGTAAGCAGAGAGGAAGGAGGGGATGACGTCAAATCATCATGGCCTTTATGCCTAGGGCTACACACGTGCTACAATGGTAGGTACAGAGGGTCGCAACACAGCGATGTGAAGCCAATCTCAAAAAGCCTATCTCAGTTCGGATTGCAGGCTGCAACTCGCCTGCATGAAGCTGGAATCGCTAGTAATCGCAAATCAGCAATGTTGCGGTGAATACGTTCCCGGACCTTGCACACACCGCCCGTCAAGCCATGGAAGTTGGGTGTACCTTAAGACGATAACCGCAAGGAGTTGTCCAAGGTAAAACCAGTAACTGGGGCTAAGTCGTAACAAGGTAGCCGTATCGGAAGGTGCGGCTGGAACATCTCCTTTTAGAGCTTTCTGTTAGCTCGCTATATTTCACCCTTTATTTCAAAAATATTGTTCTTTCAAACTTTTGCAGAAAATGCTCCCTCCATTTGGAGGTTTGAGAGTGGCTATAGTCTCGTAGCTCAGGTGGTTAGAGCGCTACACTGATAATGTAGAGGTCCGCAGTTCGAGTCTGCGCGGGACTACTACATTACACATCGAGTAAATTCGGGGGTGTAGCTCAGCTGGCTAGAGCACCTGCTTTGCAAGCAGGGGGTCATCGGTTCGATTCCGTTCACCTCCACTATTTCTTCGTAAGAAGAAAAATGTTCTTTTGAAATAGGAGAGTAACAATTCGCCAAGGCGAAGGGTTAGAGCATTCCGATTTGAATCGGGAGGGTCATCGGTTCGATTCCGTTCACCTCCACACCGTTTAGAAAACGCCAAGTATTACACAGCTTGAAAGAAAGGCTAAAGGTTCTAAACAAAAGTTCTTTGACATATTGGTAGTTAACAAAACAAGACTTCAAGATTAACCGTTAAGTTTTTAAAGTAATTAAGGGCACACGGTGAATGCCTTGGGTCTGAGAGGCGATGAAGGACGTGATAAGCTGCGATAAGCTTCGGGGAGTGGCACATACACTGTGATCCGAAGATTTCCGAATGGGGCAACCCTTCCAACTGAAGGTTGGAAATTCCGCTTGCGGAAGGCGAACCGGGAGAACTGAAACATCTAAGTACCCCGAGGAAGAGAAAATAATTTAATGATTTCCTAAGTAGTGGCGAGCGAAAGGGAAACAGCCCAAACCAAAGAGGCTTGCCTCTTTGGGGTTGTAGGACTACAATCTGGACTAATAATGCCAAGCAGAAGCATCTGGAAAGTTGCACCACAGAGAGTGATAGGCTCGTAAGCATAAACATTATTTACCTAGTAGTATCCTGAGTAAGGCGGGGTCGGAGACGCCCTGTCTGAATCCACCAGCACCATCTGGTAAGGCTAAATACTCCTCAGACACCGATAGCGAACTAGTACTGTGAAGGAAAGGTGAAAAGAACCGCGAACAGCGGAGTGAAATAGAACCTGAAACCGTGTGCTTACAAGCGGTCAGAGGAACTTCGTGTTCTGATGACGTGCCTTTTGCATAATGATCCTACGAGTTGCTCGTCACTGGCAAGGTTAATCCCATCAATGGGAGGAGCCGTAGCGAAAGCAAGTCTGAATAGGGCGACAGTCAGTGGCGGCAGACGCGAAACCTTGTGATCTACCCATGAGCAGGATGAAGTGACGGTAACACGTCATGGAGGTCCGAACTGATAAGCGTTGAAAAGCTTCCGGATGACTTGTGGGTAGGGGTGAAAGGCTAATCAAACTGGGAGATAGCTCGTACTCCCCGAAATGCTTTTAGGAGCAGCGTTGAGTTTAGTTATATAGAGGTAGAGCTACCGATTGGGCTAGGGGGCTTCACCGCCTACCAAACCCTGACGAACTCCGAATACTATATAATATACTCAGCAGTGAGCCTATGGGTGATAAGGTCCATAGGCGAGAGGGAAACAACCCAGACCATCAGCTAAGGTCCCTAAATCTACGTTAAGTTGTTTTAAACGATGTCCGATTGCTATAACAGCCAGGATGTTTGCTTGGAAGCAGCAATCATTTAAAGAGTGCGTAACAGCTCACTGGTCGAGTGATCGGGCGCGGAAGAATAACCGGGCATCAAACGTAGTACCGAAGCTATGGCTTCCGTAAGGAGGGGTAGGGGAGCATTCCGGCAACAGCAAAGGTGAAGCGCGAGCTTCGCTGGAGTTTCCGGAAAAGAAAATGTAGGAATGAGTAACGATTAAAAAGGTGAAAAACCTTTTCCACGTAAACCTAAGGGTTCCTGATCAACGTTAATCGGATCAGGGTTAGTCGGATCCTAAGGACCAGCCGAAAGGTGACCTCCGATGGAAAAACAGTTAATATTCTGTTACTTGCTTTAGTTTCGATGGGGCAACGGAGTATTGAAAGTGCCGCGTACTGACGGAATAGTACGTTAAAGTATGTAGATATATCAATTGCAGGTAAATCCGCAGTTGATGTCGAAATACAACAGTATCTCAAAGCTTCGGCAGAGAGAATAGTGCACCTAAAAGCTTCCAAGAAAAACCTCTAAGGCTAGGCTAAAGCAATCCGTACCGTAAATCGACACAGATGGGTGAGGAGAATATCCTAAGTGGCTCGGGTGAGCCGCGGCTAAGGAATTCGGCAAAATTGTCCTGTAACTTCGGGAGAAAGGACCCCTACTTCGGTAGGGCGCAGTGAAAAGGCCCAGGCGACTGTTTAACAAAAACACAGGACTCTGCTAAATCGCAAGATGACGTATAGGGTCTGACACCTGCCCGGTGCTGGAAGGTTAAGGAAGGCGGTCAGCTCACGCGAAGCTGTCGACCGAAGCCCCAGTAAACGGCGGCCGTAACTATAACGGTCCTAAGGTAGCGAAATT
>VFQQ010000667.1_pt1 | contig 61755 bp, 117 predicted proteins | sample 3512341 | NCBI WGS metagenome assembly VFQQ01 (sample SAMN10412373, study PRJNA504923) | tailings metagenome | isolation source: Relicate 2 Philex TSF1 revegetated site | place: Philippines: Tuba, Benguet | collected 2017-08-29 | reverse complement strand
TCGTGCACTGCTGTGTCTCGCCCCCAGGACCGTCAGGTTGTTTGTTGTTGTCGGTTGCTGCTCCCTGCCGCAAAGATTGCAGGCGGTTTGTGAATGCTGTCCTGTCCTGTCCTCCTGCGACACGTCCGCTGCAGAGCCAGCTGGCGCTTGCCTGCGACCGCAAGACGGATGCGGGGCTGAAGGAGAGCGCCAAGCTGTTCCAGGTGCGCTGGGCAGGGCCAGGCACCAGCTCAGCATGGCATCAGCTCAGCATGCTCGCCACCAGCACCGCCCGTGCTCATTGTGTCATGCCCTTTGCTCCTGAGCCCGCATTCGCTGCTCTCGACTGCCGCACAGGAGTCGGCCGGCACGTATGCCCACCTGCGTGACGTGGCCTGCCTCAAGGCGAGTCGCTGCTGCCCAGGGGGCGGCCCTGATATTTGTTTTCCGCATGCTTGATGTGGTGGCAGCAAGAGATGCAGCGCTGTGCCAAGCAGCTGTACAGCAGGCCACCTGTTGATTGCCTGCCCTGCTCTGCCAGCTGTGCCTGTCCAGCTGGGTCGCATCGCCCCGTCCTTCATGCCCGCCAGCCTGCTGTTGTGCGTGCCGCATGTGCAGGTGGAGCAGCCGCGGCCGCTGGACCTCACGCCCGAGTCGGCGTCTATGCTGGAGAAGCTGATGCTGGCGCAGGCGCAGGTGGGCTGGGGCGGCAGTGTGGTGGGTGCTGGCTGCTTGGGAGGGTTTGGGACGCGCAGTTAGATTGATGCCGGCAGCAAGTCGGCGGGCAAGAAGCCAGCATGTGTTGAGGGGATGCACTTTCCTTGCTGCCCTGCCTTACCCATTTGCTGCATCCAAACGCACAGGAGTGTGTGCTGGAGAAGGCGATCGCTGACAAGAAGGCGTCCGGAGTGGTGGCCCGCCTGGCGAAGCAGGCGAGAGCCCCTGCCTGGGAATGTGTGGGGCTGCTTCGGCATCCCGTGTCGCACTGCCTGTCAGTGGCTGCCACACTTCTCCAGTTGCAGCTGTGCAGCGCTGTACCTTGTCCTGCTAGCATGCACTTTCTAGCAAGCTCACATGCCCTTGAATCATTTGCCCCTCCGCCCAAGCAGTGCGCCGTGTTCTACCGGGAGTGCGCCACCCTGCTGGCCGCATCGCCGCTGAACCAGGTGTGATATGATGGTTGGGCGGGCTCAACAGCCTGGAACGTGCGCTTGCCTGCTCTGGCTTGAGCACATTGCAGGCTGCCAGCCCTATTCACCGTTTGCCGCTGCCGCTGGCGCAGCACTTCGACCGCTCTTGGCTGGCGCACGCGACTGTCAAGGCGCTGATGTACGAGGTGGAGGCGACCATCCAGGTAGCTGGCTGGCGTTTTGTGATTTGTTCCTTGGCACCCGCTATTTCGTTGTGCATTGGTTGCTGTACGAGGTGAGGCGACCATCCAGGTGCTGAAGGCGGCAGCGCATGCAGGCATGTTTCCTTCGCCCCAGTGTGCACTGCTTGCTGCTGCTGCCTGCCAAGCGCTGAGGCCCCCCAGTCCGTGTTGCTGTGCTACTCCACAAGCGCCTGCTGCCAACCTCTCCCCTCCCTCCGCTGCCACACATATGCTGCTGCAGAACAGCGCTGCGCTGCGCGATGCCGACGAGTTTGCGGGGGTGGCCAAGGAGATTGCGCGCCTGCGGGTGGGTGGTTGGGCAGCTTTGGTTGCCTTGGTTCTGAAAGCAGCTGGTTGTGGGAATGGTAACTGGATATGCGGGTAATGGTCTCTGGATGAGGCGCCTTGGATAGCCATGAAGCACACACCTCACGGCCTTCCACCACAACCCACCCGTCCTGCTTGCGCTTGCTGGGTCAAGGCATTACTTATGGCTTTGACGCTCCCTGCCTCCTTTGGCCCCTGTTCACTCTCCCCGCAGGCCTCCCAGGTCACGCTGGCCCAGGCGCGGGCCGAGGCCAAGAACGCGTCCAAGGACCTACAGGCACGTTTCCCTGCTGGCTTTGGCCTAGCCCGCTCTGTGCTGCTAGTTATGTGGCCTTTCCTATTCAGTGTCCAACGCCTGGACTGCGAGTTTGGGTGCCACAGTGCCCATGCGGCAAGCCTGCTGCCGGAGTCCAATACGTCAACTCCCCACACACACTAACTGCCCCTCCACACTTGCAGGACAACGTGGCGTACAAGGAGGAGCAGGTGGCCAAGCGGCTGGCGCAGGCGGAGCGAGAAAACGCCACCGTGTACCTGCAGGCACGCCGCTGGACAGCTGGGGCGATACGTGTCCTGTGCCCTTTGGATGTACGCTTGATGTATAATGCCTGCGGTTGCCTTCCCGCAAGCATCTGCATGCTGAGCCTGCACGCTTCTGTGCACTCACTCTGTTTCCTGCATGCTGCCTCTTCCTCCTGCGCAGCGCATCCCCAACAAGGTCGACCTGCCGGCCATCACGTCATTGTTGATTTGCAGTCATCATGCACTCATTATTACCCCCAATGCTGCCACCCCTCCTCCACAGCGCATCCCTAATGAGGTGGACCTGCCAGCCATCGTGCCCGCACCGCTGGTCAAGCCCACGCCGCCCGCCGGCCTCAAGCCCACGGCGGACGAGCAGCAGACCATGTTCACCAGCGTGGTGCCCGACAGCAGGTGGGGACAGCGCTGCTGTTGTGTGGAGTGGTCGTGTGATGTTGAGGGTCTTGGTCTTGGTTGCATATTTGAACAGTGCCCGACAGCAGATTTGGGCCTTGAGTTTGTTGTGCAGCTCCAGGGTCCATTTTCGGGTTAACAGTCTGCCTATCCGCAACGGAGCTTGCGATACAGACCCTCGGTGGATCAAGTGCCATCGAGCTTTGCTTTGAAATGCCTGCAAGGCTCTGTCCTCCCCGCCCAGCGACTTGGGGGCACCCTGATCCTCCTCTCCCACTGCCTTGAACTGGCATCCCTCCCCTCAATTCCCCCCTCTTTGTCCTGCAGCGCCAAGGCCCTGTCCAAGTACAGCGACATGGTGGACACGCTCATCCGCGACCAGGTGCACAAGCTGAATGGGGCCAGCGACGACGCGCGCCTGCGCCTGCGCGAGTGGGAGCTGCCGGAGGTGCGCTTTTTGATGTGTTGAAGGGTGCATGAGCACAGTGAACGCATGGGGAAGCATGGCAGCAGCAGCGCCTGCGCCAGCGCTGCTGCTGCCACGCCTGTGCAAGAGGGAGCTGCCGGAGGTGGGTCACGGATGGTTGTGGTTGGCAAGGCAGGTAGAAGAATGCAGCTGGTTTGCCGACGCGAGCAGCATCACACATCTGCTCGAGCAGGAGCTGCCTGAGGCAACGTAATTTCGGACCTGATAGTGCTGGTATGATTGTCGTGTAGCTGCTGCATGATCCCCTGGCCCTCCCCACTGATCCGCCCAGCCGCGCTCTGCACCCCACCCGCAGGCGCTGCAAGCGCTGGAGGCCGCCAGCGTGTCTGCGCTGCCGGACGCGGTTCGTGTGGAGCTGGAGGAGATTCAGTCGGGCGGCGGGCTGGGCCACCTGCAGGAGGTGTCGCAGCAGATCCGGGTGGGTTCAGATTGCGCCTGGGTGGGTGGGTGTTTTTGGGCGTCCGCTGCAAAATGTGTCGCAGCAGATCCGGGTGGGTTTGAACTGCGCCTGGGTGGGGTTGTCGATGAGGCCGAGTGCTGCACAGCTAGTCTGCCAATCCAGACTGTAAGTAAGGGTTTGTAGCTGCAGCAGGGCTTGCCAGGCACATCGGCCACGACAGCAGCAGCAGCCAGTTTAGCTAGGACGTGCTGTGCTGCTGCCTTACCTCACCAGCCGTCCACGCCAGCCGTTGCCGCTGCTCGATACAACAAGCTACGGTCGCACAATCCTTTTGCAGGAGCTGCGTGGGGCCTGCCTGGAGGAGCTGGACCAGGTGGGTGGGGAGGAACACTTGGCGATGCTGGACCACAAATGCCATAATCTCTGCTGATTCACGCCTGGCAGCTGCATCTGCACACGCTGCGGGCTGTGGGCCAGATGCCATGCCCTGTTGTGACCATACCATGTGTCAATTCTGCAGGTTGAGGGCGACCTGGATGCGGAGCAGAAGGAGGATGACGACTTGCGGTGAGCGGCAGCTCTGACACAGGGTTGACAGCGGGGCAGCTCTGACTCAGGATGAAGGTGGGTTTAAAACCGTGATGCGCAGGTGGATGTGCAGCCACATATGCAAGCCCCCAGTACCCCTGCTTCATCAGCTGACTCCTTGCCGCTGCGCCTGTGCTACTGCAGGGCGCACTACGGCCCCCGCTGGAAGCGCCCGCCCTCCTCCCAGCTCACCAAGTCGATGCGTGACAAGCTCAACGGCTACCGCGGCAACCTGATGCAGGCGCGTATTTTGAATGCTGTGCCTCTCGGGCGGAGGAAGTCGCGGCGCAGCCGTGCTGCAGACCAATCGGTGTCACTGCTGCACGCCCTGGCAGGCGTGTTGTCGGCCGGCTGTCTCAGCAGGCCCAGCAGTCTCACCAGGTGCCTCCCTGTGCGCCGTCCCTCCCCACAACAACAACAACAGGCGGGCGACAGCGACAAGCGGCTGCAGGAGAAGCTGGCTGCCGAGGCGGCCGCATTTGCCGCCCTGGACCCGGAGGCCGCGGCCACCCAGATGCCCAAGATGCAGGTGCGTGTTTTCCTCTGCTTCTAAACATGAGGAAGGCAGCGCTCAGCTTGCCCAAGCCAACTGCCGGCGGTGGAGCCCGTGCGCTGGGCGTGCAGCTGCCTGACGCTGCTCACCGCCTGGCTGAAGCATGCTCCGCCCCCGAGCGTTGTTCTGTTGCTCTCGACAGCCAGGCGCCCATGCTGCGCATGCTTTGCTCCCTTGCCTGTGTGCTTATTCAGGCATTTTTTGCTGAGCCTGTGGCATACCTTTCCTTCCTCATCCCCTCCAGGCGCCCATGCTGAGCGTGGACAACATGGAGCCGGCGGCGGCGGTGGCCACGCTGCGCCGCGCCCTGGACGGCCTCAACACGCTGGGCACGCAGCGTGCGGCGCTGGAGGAGGCCCTCAAGGTGGGAGGGAAGGAACATTTATGCGCGTAGAAGGATTGTTGCAGCCGAGATGCTGCACTGTGGTGGCAATCAGATCTGCGCATGCTGGGAGCATGACTGGGCACCCTGCTTCCGGCAGCGGTGCTCGGCTGGCCACATGGCATGGCATGCTCGACGCCAAAGGCTCCTGCCCTTAATCGCCTCATCTTCTGTTCCTGGTTGCCTCACCCTGTGCCTGTGTTCCTGTTCCTCTCTGCCGCAGGACCGCAAGAACAAGGACAACATCCTGCCCAAGCTGCTGGGTGGCGGCGACACGCCGGGTGCGCTGCCGGCTGCTCTCGCGCTCTTGCTTCGCCAGGCTGGCGGCAGGCCTTGGATGCATTGGCATGGCCTGGTCCGGCTCCCGGGCTCCCTCCCATGCTGCCGCGCTCGACACACATGCACCTGGCTGTTGGGCCTACCTGGCCCCGCCTCCCTGCTCATCCCCCAGAAGCGTGCCCCTGTTTCTTAGGCCACCCCCCTGCCCCGCCTCCCTGCTGCAGACGAGGTGTTCAAGGCGGAGCTGAAGAAGTACAACGACCTTGTCATGGAGGTGAGCAGAGTTTTGCTGCTTGGAGTGGTTGGAATATTTACTGGAAATCAGTCAACCAGTTGCAACCCAGTGCGGATGCCGTCAGCGTGCCGACCGGCTGCCCTTGCCCCGTGTTTCTCCACCCTGCTGCCAGGTGGACAACAACGTGTCCAAGAGCGCGCAGCTGCTGGACGTTGTGTCCACCAATGTGGTGGGTGCCTGGCGAGGGGCTTGCCAAGCGCGTCTGTTTGGAGGGCTGCCTGAGCGGGAGACTGCCTGCTGTGCTGTGCTGCGGTTAACAGCGCGGACGGCTGCACGGCATTCTGGCCCCATCAATCAACGGTCATGTCCAACCTTTGGGCGTGCAGGGCATCTTCAAGAACAACTACGGCTACCAGGAGTGGCGCCGCGCCTGCGAGGTGCAGAGGGGCTGGCACTGTGATGGGCATGCGTGGCGACAACGTATGCTGCTTGCATGTCAGGGACTGGTGACTGAACAGCGCTTCAAGCCAACCTGCGTGCTCAACCAATCAAGGCAAGCGCCATGCAAGCAAGCCCACTTCAAAACCCAAATTTGCTGCCCTCCATCCCACCAGGGCGCCGCGTCGGGCGTCCGCGCCTCTGCCCGCACCTACAAGGACCTTCGCGACAACCTGGGGGAGGGGCTGCGCTTCTACATGGGGCTGCAGGTGGGCTTCTTATGGGATTATAGGCGCTTTTGGCATGAGGTCTGCCTGGTGGGTGAGGGTTTGCAGGTGCCAATGGGGCTGCAGGTGTGACCGGGCTCTTGGTAGGGGGTCGGCAGGTGCTACATGGGCCTGCAGGTGGGCTGCTGTGGGACACTCTCTACATGGGCTGCACACTCCTCCTAATTATGCCTGCCGGGCGAGAAGGGAGAAGGTAGGGGTTGTGTACTGGGGGTTATGTTCATCGCACTGCCAACGTGCTGCTGTATCCCTGACAAGCCTCGCGCCTTGCCCACCCATGCGCCCCATGCAGGACGCGATCCGCACGCTGCGCCAGCAGATCGGCGACCACGTCATGACGCGCCGAATCCAGCGGTGAGAGGTGCAAGGGTGGCGGTAGTAGCGCCTGCTAAGCTCTCGAAGTAGCAATCCAGAACCTTTGCCTGCTGTCTGCCTGCCTAATCACCCGCCCACGCTTGCGATCCGCCCACGCGGGTGCACCCGCCCTGTCACCTTCCCCTGCCCACAGGGACGACCTGATTGAGGACTTGCGCAAGCAGGCGGCCGAGGAGGCAGACCGCGCCGCCGCCCAGCTGGCAGCCATGAACATGCAGCAGGCGCAGCAGGCACAGCAGGCACCGCCGCCCCCGCCCATCGGCAGTGCGCCTTCCTATGGCTCTGGCAGCTATCCGCCGCCGGCTGTGGGTGCCCCTGGCGCGCCATACGATGGATCGCAGGGCGGTTCTGCCCCTGTGCTGACCCACTCGGGCAGTGGGCAGTACATGCCTCCGCCGCAGGGTGGCACCCCGCCCCCGCCGCCTCCCGGCCCCGGCTATGGCGCGCCGCCTCCGCAGCAGCAGCCGCAGGTGCGGGCTAGCTGTCTGATTTGAGCTTGTGCTGAGGATGAGGGAGCACTTATGGATGAGGGAGAACCTCTTGCTGCAGAGGCCTGGCTTGTCGACCTTGCTGCATCATGGGGGGCCAGTTGCAGTTTGCTCAGGCGCAGCCAGCAAGCATTTGGGTCGCTGCGTGCTGACCTGTCTGCCACCTGCACTGACCGGCCCAATTGTGCAGGGCGGCTACTACCAGCCCGCCCCTCAGCAGCAGTACAGCCAGCAGTACCCTCAGTACCAGGTGTGCGTGATAGTCCTGCCTGCCTGCTTTCATTGCTGTTGCTGGCAGCATCGACATTTGCTGTGTTTTTCGACAACAAGCATGTACCTCATCCGCTGCAACATCCCCCTCCCACCTGGTGCGCAGACCTACTCGGCGCCTCCGCCGCCTCAGCAGCCGTATGGCGCGCCCATGCAGCAGCAGAACAGCGGCAGCTGGGCACCACCGCCGCAGTACGGCCAGCAGCAACAGCAGTATGCGCCCCCGCCCCAGTATCAGCAGCAGCAGGGCTACGCTCAGCCCAACTACGCCCAGCAGCCGCCGCCGCCGCCCCCGGGGCAGCAGCAGCAGCAGCCTGGGCAGGGGCCGCCCACCCAGCCGCAGCAGCACGGCAACCCCATTGGCCAGTTCTTTGGGTCTGTGTTTGGCCGCTGAGCGGGGCAGGCGGTGTGGTGGCTGCCCTGGATGGCAGGGGCGGCACCAGCGGCTGGGTGTAGTGAGTGCAGCGCAGCAGCGGCAAAGGATGCTGCGTGTGAGCCCCTTTAGTGCCGTTTCCTCCCCAATCTGACTTCCGTATGCGTATGATGAGTCAATAGAACAAAAGCATTGTAAAGATGGGGCTCAATGTAGCTGCCCGGATCGCCGCCGCTGCGCAGGACGCACGGCGGCGGCGGCGGCGGCGGTCGCCAACAGGAGTCGTGATAGACCTGTCGCGTGTCTTTCTCCTTTTCTGCCGATATTGAAAGTGGTGATTCCCGACCGCTACTCACGCCGGCAACGTCAGACCCTGCTGTCCCGTGTGCAGCCCACGGCGGGCCCGAAACCCAGCAACGCCATGTCAGGCGTGACGCACTGATGCGGACCGTTGTCGCCAGCGCTCCACCCGCACCCGCAGCGGTCTGGCGGCCGCCGCCGCTCTTCCGGCGGCGTTCAGCCGCATCTGCACGCTCACCCCAACGGCAGCTTGCAAGCTGCTGGGCCATTGCCCGTATGGCTCGACTTGTAGCGCTCGCAGTCTGCCTGCTGCTCGTGCTTCTCTCTCCGACGGGGGCTGCACAGCCTGCAGCAGCGGGCAACAGCAGCAGCAGCGCTGCCGTCAACAGCAGCAGCGGCGGTACCTCCGCAGGCGGAGCGCCAGGCGGCGGGCTGGGCAAGTTGCTGACGTCTGCCTTTCAAGAGCAGCACCCACGACCGCCACCAGACGGGTATGTCTGTGCACTTTGGGCGCGTTGGGCAGCATGCAAGTGATGCTGTGTGCAGCAACAGGGCGCCGTCCGCCAGCCCCCCTGGCTGCCCAATGCATCCCCGGCCTGCCACCTGTGCAGCAAGCCGTACAACGCCTGTGTGGCGACGCATGCGCTTCCATACGCCTACTGCAACATCCCAGGTGTGCGGCAGCGGACTGAAACCTGCTTGCAACCGGCCATGCCAAGGGCTCTCGGGGTCCTGTTGGGCACCTCACTGCCACCGCCACCTGTGGATGCAGCCAGCGATGGCCCGGTGGCGCTCACGGACCCAAATCTGGCCACGGGGGTGGAAGCTGAGGCTCTGAAGCGCGTGTTTGATGTGAGCCCGGGCTGCAGCTGCAGCGGCAGCTCTGCTTGAATGTAGGTGTGGCACCTGACGCTCTGCTTGTTACTGGAAACTGCTGGCTACACTGGTGCTCGACGCGCATGTTTTGATGGAGGGGCCACCTGTGTATGCCTGCTGAATGCACACCTGGTGGCTCCTTTCGCTACCGCAGGGAGGCTACCTTGGAGACAGGTGGACGTACGGCACTGACTGGCAGTTCCTCTGCATGTCCTGGTGAGGTACAGCTGCCAGGAGCAGGGCTCACTGGGGATGGGGCAGCTGCAGGCGGGCACCCGCGTGGCGCGTGGGAAGCACTGCCACTTGGCAAGACCCCACAACGAAGCTCCGTCCCAGGGCGACAGCGCGAGCTAGTGCACACACTCACAATCGCAAGACCCCACAAGCTGCCCCCCAAAAACCTGCCGGTCCCCGCAGGGACGACATCATGGCTGACCTCACCTCCCCCCAGCCAGTCTGCCTGGTTGCGGCCGCCGGCATGTCTGCTACAGAGGATGCGCTCAGCGCCGGTGGGCTGGGGTGCCAGCGGCTGCCTTGAAGATGCAGGAGCATGTTGGTGGGCTGCATGCTTTATGCGTGCAATGCGTGCAGACTGCCACTGGTGATCACCCGTCTAGCCCTCTTCAGCAGCCGTGCTGAGCCTCCTCCCTTCCGCCGCCGCACTGAGCGCAGGTGTGATGTTTTCCGACTTCCCATCCACCTGCTCCGGCATCGCGGTGCTGACGCGTGCGCGGCTGCAGCAGAGCAGCATCTGGTTCTTCCTCCAGGTGCTGATGCCTTCCTGCAGCAGCATGTGTGAAACTGGTTTGGTTGGGTGCCCCCATCTGCAGGGGGGTGCCCGCCTCTGCAGATTTGGGTCGAATACTTGGTCCAATCACACTGTCGGGGGTGCGGCTGTCGCAGCCGCCCACGATCGATGTGTGCCCGACCACCCCTGCTTCCAAACCCTCCACCTGCCTGCAGCCTTTGGCGTGGGGCGTGTGGGTTCTCTGGCTGGTTCTGACGGGTGAGCAGCCAGGGATGCACCGCATGCCTGCAGCAGCACGCCCGACGAGCAACAGACTTGCATTATTACCGGCTGGCCATGCGTGGCACGTGCGGCATGCAGCCAGGCCGGCCATCCACCTGCCTCTGTCACCTGTTTGGACCCATCCCGCAGCCGCGCTGATCATTCTGATGTGGTTGGCGGATGTGAGCTCCGCTGACGATCGCAGCCAGTATGCACAAGGTGGGGAGCGGGCATCAATGATAACAGCAGCCGGCGCTGGCACCGTCACATGGCACGCATTGATGCATGCACAGGCGTGCACCGGAGCATCGCATTGTGATGCAGCCGCCTGTGACCGCCCCTGTGACTGGCGCAGGCTGGCGGGGGTTTGGCGATGCTGCGTTTGTGACGAGCACCATGAGCTTCACGCGGTGGGTGGCAGGCGGTGCTGGTCGGGAAGCAAGCTGGGTTTGGGGCACTTGCAGTTGCTGTGAGGGTGATTGCTTCATTACCAGCATCCCCTCTTATCCCGCCCACTAACTTGGTGCAGGGCGGGCGCCAACCGATTCGACCACGGCACCTTGGCCGCCCGCCTGCTGGGCCTGTTCGCCGCCTTCTTCTTCATGATATTCTTCACGGTGAGAGGAGAGAAGCCGCATTGGCCGCTTGAGCAGTGAGGGAATGCACAGCGCGCGCAAGGCAGAGCAGGTGTGGGCTGACTTGCTGCCGCCGGCGCCGCGCCCGCTTCATGCAGATATACACAGCACAGCTGGCAGGCCGCCTGGCTGCCAGCAGCCTCCAGTCCAGTGTGACAGGCGAGGAAGGGGGTGCTGGCTGTATGCGAAAAGATTCGCCATGCCAGGCGCGCCGCTGCATGTGGGCGGGCCACTTGCCGCCTCCCTGTGTGCATGCAATCCAAACACCCGCCGCCTTCTGCCGCAGGCTTTGCCTCCCTGCGCACCGGCGACTTTGCCGTGGTGTATCCCCGGAATCTGGCGTGGGCTGCCGCCTCTGCCCACATCGCTGGAGTACCGATTGACAACTGGTGCGCAGGCTGGTTGGGGCGGCTGCAGACAGGACAGTGACTCTGTGTTGCGGGGCTGCAGCCAGTTGTGGGGCGCCGATGATGCACTCACTGTCTACAATGCTGCTGCCACCCCTGGCTCCCCACAGGGAGGATCCAGCTGTGCGGGACGCCGCGTTTTGGCTTATGGACAATGCAGCGCACCCCAGCGGCCAGCCGCCGCCGACCGTGCAGGCAGCGCTAGACAGCGGCGCCTTCAGCCGGCAGGTGCCAGGTGCGCTTGCAAGCGGCAAGCGGCTGCATGGTGTTGCAGAGGCCAACTTATGCTGCCGAAGCAGGGCTTGACCGAGTGCATCCAGTGGCGTGGTAAAGTTGCACTCCAGAACGGCGCCGCCAATCGCTGAATTGGAGCGCCGCTGCCTGCCGTGCAACCTCCGTCCACTGCAGACGCACTGCTGATCCTGCTCAGCCAGGCCCGCTTGGCGGCGGCGCAGTACTGCAACCTGTTCATTGTGGGCGAGCAGATCCAGGTAAAGTGTGGGGCAGAGGATTTGAAGGGGCGCAGCTAGGAGAGGAGGAAGGCTCGCAAGGCCTCCTATGATGGCAGTCGCCCGGCCTGACCCGGGTCCCACCTTGCTGCCGCAGACGACCAAGCAAGCGCTGGCCTTCCCCGCCGCCGCTCCAAACATCACCCGCCGGGCCTTCTCCATCGCCGAAAACAGGGTGCGGTGGGGAAGTTGTGCGGCACTTGCTCTTAGACAGCAGATGCTAGGGCCTGTGCTGGTGCATGTGTATGCGTGCCGTCCCTTCACGTGCCGGTTGCACATTTGCACCCACCTCCCTGCAGCTGCAAGAAGCGGAATCGTTTTTCGATGCCAGCCGGACGGAGGCCTTCCTTTTGGTACGCCTGCCTGCCTATGCTGTGAATGGGGCCTGCATGCAGCTGCAGCTGCAGCCGACTCGTCTGGATGCCCTGCACGGGCGGCTGGCGGCAGCTGCCTTGTTGCGCCCTCACCACCGCTGGCTCGGATGCCCTGGCGTTCTGCCCAACTTGCTCCTTGCTCCACTCCCGTCCAATCGCCTGCAGACTGTGAACGCCACCGACTTTCACCCCGCTCGCTGCCCCGGCAAGCTGCCCGTCAGCTCCGGCTTGTTCGGCCAGGGCAGCAGCAGCGGCAGCCAAGACCAGATCCAGGTCAACCAGGTGCGGCGCACTGCTGCCCACCTGTTTATTCTCATTAAGTTTGGTCCAACAGCGAAGCTAGCGCAGCGCCTGCAGCGGGGACGTGAGTAGGACTGCACAGGCAGAGTGTGCTGTGCGAGGGCTCACATGTGCACGCTGCAGCAACGCAGATGCAGCAGGCGGGCTGCTCAGCATGCAGTGTTGAGTTGCTCAGCTTTCCACCTGCCTCTCCGCCCTCTGCCCCTCGACAGATACTGGGCCTGCTGGTCGTGCTGGGCGTCGGCATGGCCGCGTCAGGCCTGCTGATGCTGTGGAGCTGCCGCTCGCGCCGCAAGCGGTGAGGCGCTGCTGACCTGGCACATGGGCGCATGGTGCAGTTCCTTGCACAGAGAACGGCTGGCATTGCTGCGTGCATGCATCTGCCACTGCTGCTAACGCCTTGCACTGCTTGTCTACACCTGCTGCAGGCAGTGGTTGCGACGGCACGCGCGTGCCATGCTGCTGCCGCTGTGGACCTGCTGTGGGCGGCAGGCAGGTGGCAAGACGGCGCCTGCACCAGAAGCGCCAGCCCCTGCCGGCAGCGACACCTGATCGATAGTTTAATATTGCCCAGCGAATGGCAGCTGCCACGGAGAATAGCTTAAGCATGCCTTGCTGCAGCGCTGAGCCTGGTTTGTGTTGTAGTTGCGGACATTTACAAGCGGTGGCAGCTTTGCAAGTGTGAACCTGACAAGAGGGGGATAGGAGCACGACGGGGATGTGCATGGCGGGGGGCAGAGAGCAGGAGAACAAGGAAAGCAGCAGCAGCATAACAACAAGGCAGCTGCCTATCAAGGCAGCATGGGAGGCGCTATTGGGCGCTCTCCAGAATATGCAACAGGCCGGCAGGGAGCCTGGCCCACAATGGTTGGTTGGGTTGCAATGACAGCAGAAGGGTACCCGACCCACTGCGAATGGCAGCAGCACCGCTCACAACGCACCCCACGGTTGGTTTGACACAGCGGGGTGCCAGCAGCAGGTGCAGCTGCACCAGGTGCCGGTGCAGCCTGGTGTGTGCACGTGGCGGCCACACTCCAGGCGGAACGCTCGTGGCAACACGGTGCTGAGCGGCCGCCACACTACTTGTGTTGGGCTGCCTATGCCACGCCCATGGCGTGCATCATGATTGCGTTCTGGGCGTGCATGCGGTTCTCGGCCTCGTCGAAAATGATCGAGTTGGCTGCAGCAGGGGAGGGGCGTGGGTTGCGCATTGAATCAGTGGCGGAAGTTCAGGAGGCCGCGGCGCACTGTACGGTTTGACGCAGGCCTCCAGGCGGGAGGAGACCATCACCCTGCCAGGCCCCACTCAGACCACCATCCCAAGCCAGGTACAGCCGTCCAGCCAGCCCCCATTCAGTGCTCACCCGCCTCCACCACTCCCTCGGTGCACTCGATACTCACGCAGTCACCCACATTAACCAGGCACCCCCCATATCCAGCGCTCACCCGCCTCCACCACTCCCTCGGTGCACTCGATGCCGCGCTCCGCGGGGAGGCAGTGCATGAAGCGCGCCTGGGGCCCCGCTGCGCGCATCAGCTCCTCGTTCACCTGCGAAGCAGTGCAGGCAAACCAGTGGATCGACGCAGTTCAGATAGTGTACGGAGTGCGTTCAGAAGAGCAGGGTGGTCACACATGACGTCCTTGCTCACGTGCAGACTGCCATCCAGTGATGTGAGGCTTGCTGGAGAGTTGAGATTCCGTTGCTGTGCATACGGGTGGCTCTCTGGTGAATGAAAAGCAGTGCAAAAGCCCACCTGGAAGCCCTTGAAGCGCTGGCGGCGGTAGTCGGCCTCGTCCTTCTGCCCCATGCTGGCCCACACGTCTGCGGCCAGGTGAACGTGGCATGCCAGTGAACACACACCAAGCATGCCTCAGCAGTCACCAGCCATGCATCCCTGACACGCAAGCACGCCTAGACAACACACTGGCCATGCATCTACACCACACCAAGCAAGCATGTATGGCGATAACGTGAGATGCATGGGTGGGTGAAGCCACGGCCCCGAACATGTGCGCACCGGTGTACACCACGTCCGCGCCCTTCACCGCCTCAAAGGGGTCGTGGCTGATGGAGATCTTGCTGATGCCCGCCGCCTGCGCCGCCGCCACCGTGGCCTGGTCGGGCTCAAAGCCTGGGCAGGGAGGGGAAATCAAAACAACCGATTTTAGGGTTCGGGACCAAAGGTGACCACTTTGGCATGGCTAGGCTGTAGCAGAAATGTGGGTGGGGGCAGCCATACGCGCCACCGGCTTGTGCAAGGCATGCGAGGGGGCACTGCCCAGCCTCAGCTGGCGCCCCTCCATCCCAGCTCCAACCTGAGCTGGCACAATCCAATCCAATCCAGCGTGCACCCCTTGGGGCCGCACGTCTGAACAACCCAGCCCACCATCACTCGCTGCGGCGCGCACCCTTGGGGCAGGCGCACACAAACTCCATCTTCAGCCGCGCCGCCAGCCGCAGCCAGGAGTGCACGATGTTGTTGCCGTCACCCACGTACACCACCTGCAAGTTTCAAAGAGGCTGGCGCTCAGCTGTTGTCTAGGACGAGCTGTAGTCGAGCAGCGCCGCAGCTGACGCTTTCAACCCACGTATGCAAGCACTGCTGCCTTGCCGCCGCCCAAACATCCTCAGCAGCTGCCGCCACGTGGCCACCACACGGCTCGTGCTTCAGGCAGCCAGCGTTTGAGCCACCCCCACACACCTTGATATCCTCGTACCGCCCAATATGCTCCTTCACAGTCAGGATGTCGGCCATGATCTGTGGCAGCAATGGTGGGAAGCAGCTGGGCAAATCAATCAGCCATGATCTTAAGGCAGCAGTGAAGGAGCGCTGGAAAGCAGTGATGGGCACAACAACAACTGGGGGTGCGGAGCAGGCAAGCTGTCTGCAATCCAGCAGTCCCCAGCACCGTCCAAGCCAGCAGTGCCCACCTGGCAGGGGTGGTTGTAGTCTGTGAGGCCGTTGACCACGGGGCTGCGGCAGGGAGGCGGCAGGCAGCCAAACTCCTTACGTCGGCAGTGCTACAGCGCTCAAAACCTGCAGCTGCCTGCCACATGAGGCCACCAGCCGCTGCTGCACTTGCACAGCCGCTGCTGCCTTGCCAGCAGCCGCTTTATTGAACCATCTGCTGCGCACCTGCTGCTGTACTGCGCCAGCTCCAGGATGTCCTCGTGGGCAAACAGGCGGGCCATGATCATGTCGTTGTACCTGGGGCAGGGCAGGGCAGGGCAGGCAATGGTGCATGTATTATAGTGCACATCCCTCCACTATCATGCGCCCTGTGCCTGATCATGTCGTTGTACCTGCAGCAGGCAGGGCAGGCAGCGGTGCAATTTAGAGGGCTTTCATCAACTGTTGCATTTCAGTGCACATCCATCAACAACATTATACCTTCAGCAGGGCAGGCGCTGGCCAATCCCGGTCTGTAACCAGGTGCTGTGCTCTGCTGTGAGCCGACTTGCAAGCCAAGCTGCCGCCTGCAGCACACAACACGGCAACATGGATGCGCTCTGCCGTGCCGGCAGAGCGCGCGGAGCAGACCGCAGCGCACAAAACTTCAAGGCGGTTAAATCAGCACCTGCAGAGCACGCGGGCGATGTCCTTGGTCAGCTCGCGCTTGCCCAGCTGGATGTCGTCGGGGCCCAGGTACAGGGCGTGGCCGCCCAGCTTGAAGAAGCCCTGGAGTCGTTTGGTCAAGTAGGGCGAGAGTGTAGGCAGAGAGTGTAAGCAGATGTAGCGCCTCTTTGTGCTGAACTGGGTCCATGAAGCAAATCATACACTACCTGGTAGCCTGCCTCCTCATCCAGACAGATCCCCACACATTTGCCCGCTCAAAGCGCACAGACCCAATCCTGTATAGCAAGATGTACTCACCGTCTCAAAGGACACGCGCGTGCGCATGGAGGGCTTGGTGAAGATCATGGCCATGCTCTTGCCTGCGCAGCGGGCACAGCAGGATGCTCAGCAGCAGATTCTGAGCCGCGCAGGCATGTGCGGTGCAAGCCAGGCAGCAGCGCAGCTGGGTGGGGGCAATACAGCGCATGCACAGACTGATCGAAGGGCATCAGCATGTGGGGGGAGCAGGGCGGCGTGTGGTAGCTATCCCATCGTCGGCCACTGAGCAGGCGGCACAAATACCAGCCCTCCCTCCCCTCCACACATCCAGCAGCTGGGCAGATAGCACCAGGCAGCCAGCGGGCCCACCTGCAAAGGGCTTGAAGCTGTTGTCGCCGCTCTTCAGCCGCGCCTTGACTTCAATCGCCGTGTCCAGCATCGCCACTGCAAGGGCACCAAGCACTGAAGTCTACAGCTGCCGCTCCCTGCTGCATGCAGTGTCACCCAGGCAGCACCACAGGCAGCTGGGCAAGGCCATGCGTGTGCATGGACCCACAGGCAGGTAGGGGCCACGGCACCGCCCGCCGGCTCCAGCGCCCATGCTTTCCCTGCTTGTGCGAGCTGAAGGCACTCACGCAGCTGCTCCCGCGAGAAGTCGTCGATGTGCAGGAAGTGGTGGCCCTTGGCGGGCGGGCTGATGTCCTTGCCGCTGTAATAGGCGGCGGCCGTGACCTGGGCAACGTGGCGGCGCTGGCCCACCGCCGCCGCCACCCCCGACCGGCGCCCCATCAGCTGCTGCACGCTGCTGGTCTTGAGACACCGCATCGCGGTGCCGGTCGGCGGCATCGCGGGCTGCACAGGAAGCGGCCCGAGGGCTGGGGCAGGGCAGGGACGGCGGCCGGGCTTGCAACGCGCGCGAGACGGCGAATTACACAGAAGGGCCTTCGGTGCGTGCGAACAAAGCGTGATCGCGGGGTTTGGGGGCCAGAGCTGCAGCCACCCTGCCCAGCTCAGCCTCCATGCAGGCTGCTGCCCTGCTAGATCCCGATGGGAGGCTAAGAAGCACACTAAAATGCCGATGAACACGCGCAGCAGGGCGCGCTGCGCTGCCGACGAGGATGCCCGCTCGCCGCCCCTGCCGCCGCCTCGCTGCCGCCGCCGGCTGGCCGCCCTTCCCCGAGACGAGCTGTTCTCAGCATCCCCATGCTGCCCTCAGTCATCATGGGGTGTGTTCAGCCCATCTCATTCGTGTATCTCAAAGTAGTCTGGCTCGCAGGCCCACGGGCATGAGCCGGATTCACCGAGGGGACGGAGGGGCAAGCGAAAGCCCTCGGCAGGGCTTTGGCCGCTGGGGAGCGAGCTGGCATGGGCTGTGCAACACAAGTTCGATCATGCACTCTTCACCAGCAGTCCAGCGTTCCAGGCAGACTGCTTGCTTGCCTCGAATGGACACTGGAAGCACGGCCAGTCCCGCGCTCTGTCTGGTACGCGGGGGGCTTCTTTGTAAGACTCGCTGGCACAACCGTCGCTAGTTGTGCTCTGTGGCCGTGACGATCAACAGCTCGAGTGCTTCTGGCTGCCCAGGAAGCAGTCCCACTGCTTGCGACCGACGGCCGAGCCTCCAGGCGTGCGCCTGGGCGCTTGCAGCAGCCCTGATGGGCACGCGCAGCTGATATCAGCGCATCGGGCGTGAGCAGGGGCTCTGGCCTCCCGAAAGGCACGGCGCTCCAGCGCAGACCTCTGCCAGTGGCGCTCTAGCGCAGCCCCAGGACCCGCCACCCGCTCATTGACACCAGCGGTATGTCAGAGGCGGCCATTGCGGGCAAGGCGCCTTTGCAGCAGGTGGCCGCTGGCGCCGCCGCCGCACTCTTGCGCGCCCATCCGCTGCCGGCTGCCGCAGCCGCCAGCCTGCGAGCAGACCTGTTCCCGGGAGCCTGCTGCTACCTGGCACTGGCAGTGAGCGATGGCAGCGCGCTGCTGCTCAGCGCCAACTTGCTGGCACCGGCGGGCCGTGCAGCCGAGCCTGCAGGTGTGCATACGGCGTCCCGCTGCTGGGCGGGCGCAGCCATCGCAGCTCGGCGCCCCATGGCTTACAGCCTGCCACTGGGCAGCAGGAACGGCGAGTGCAGCCAGCTTGCGCGGCACACAGACCTAGCGGCGGCAGCCCAACGATGGCGGGCGGGCGCATTCCTGTGCCTGCCCTTCCATGTGCCCCCTGCCGCCGATGTCACAGAAGCAAGCAGCAGCTCCAGCAGCAGCTCAGACGGCGGCAGCGCGGCGGCGCTGCTGCTAGGCATTCGGTCAGCATCGGCAGCAGGCGCAGCAGAGCAGCAGCAGCAGCAGCAGCAGCAGCAGAGGGAGCATGTGCGCGCCATGCTCTCTCTGGCGGCAGCGATTGTTCAGCATGCAGCACCGGAGCTGCGGCAGGCAGCCGAGGCTCTGGCGCTGCTGCGGCCGCACCTCACAGCCCCCACGGCACTGCAGCCCGAGCAGCTGGAAGGAATACAAGAGGGGGAGCTGGAGGGCTGGGATGACGATGACGACGATGAGGGGGCGGCAGCAACAACAGCAGGCGCAGCAGGCGTACCAGAGGCAGCGGAAGCAGCAGGGGCAGGTGGGACACCAGGCAGCGCGAGGGCAGGTCGTGCAGCTGAGCTGGCAGGGGCAGCAGCAGCAGGCGAGCTGACAGCCGGCAGCAGCCGCCAGGCAAGGGCCGGCCCTGCAGCACCGCAGGATGTGCAGCCAGTGGGCACCAGCCAGCAGCCGGCAGCAGGTCCTGCAGCGAACGAGCGCATGCATCCTGCTGGTGCAGCATTTGCCAGCGGCAGCAGACCCAGCGGCAGCGGCAGCGCCCCGCCTGGCTTGCAAGGTGCAGCACCCCAGCAGCAGCAGCCACCGGGCGCCCAGCAGCAGCGGCAGCAACAGCAGCAGCAGCCGCCAACGGGCCGCCAGCTGCCCTTCCTGGCGCGCGTGCACCAGGTGCTGCTGCTGTGCTGGCTGTCGCTTCGCGAGCTGCTGGCCCTGCCTGCCACCCGCCGCTCCCTGGGACTTGATGTGCTGCTGCGCTTCCGGGGGCCGGCGGCGCCACCAGCGGTCGCCTTCCATGGCGAGATTTGGGGGATGCCCGGCCGCGGGCGGGGGCGCAGCTTGGAGGAAGAATTTGCGGAGCATCACTCTCGTGTACTGGCGGACAAGGTGGGTAGAGGCAGCAGTGCTGCGTGTGTTGTGCATGCATGCACGGTGACCATTTGTGCATGCGGCGGTGGTGCACTGGGCATGAACAGCATGTCGTGCTGGGTTCGTTGGGCAGAAGGGGTTGGCGGCTTGGCTGTTTGCCTTGCCTTTGCATTGACGCTTCACAACGTGTGCCGCTGGTTGCCTGGCAAAGCTCTGCAGCCGCTGCCGGCTGTGTTCCCGATGCGCCCTCTGTTCTCCGGTACATTGCTGTCGGCAGTTGCTGCTTCACTGCTGCGCCCTCACCACCATCCTGCCCCTGCCTGTCACTGCTGCAGGTGGACGCCGCTGCTGGCCTGTTGCTGCTGGGCGTGCTGATCCTGCTGTGCAAGGAGCCCGCCTCCGAAATGCGCATCGGCCACCCGCTGCCCACCCTGGTGGCTGCCATGCTGGCCCTGCCGGTGCTGGCGCTCATGCCTGGCGCTCTTCGCTCCTGGTGGGTAGTGTTGCTGGCAGTATGGTGGGGAAGGCCGTGGGAAGGGCTGCCGCAACAAGCCAGCTGTGCGAAGTGTCGATTGAGCTCAGCCTGCCTGACCTGCCGTGCTCAGTAACAAATGCTTGGCTAATGCCCAGATGCCAACATGCTCCGCCTGCCCACACCGCCCCTGCACTCACACCCCGCCCTCCACCCGCAGGTACGTGCGGCACAGGGAGCGCCTGGTGCTGCTCTTCTTCCTGGTGGCGCTTACCTACCAGCAGGCCAACGTCAACTTCGCCACCAGCCACTTTGCGCAAGTGCGTGGGTGGGGTGGGCACCTTTGTTTGAGCGCTCGGCGTGCCTGCCTAACTGCGCATTGTGCAGCGGTGCCAGAATCCCCTGCGTGCGGCAGCTTGCTCCCAGTCTGCTGCTTTCAGCCCGGTGCCGCCGCCCCCTCTGGCTGCCATTGCGCTCCTGCAATGCCATGCTTCGCTGACTTGTCTTGCTGCTGTTCCTGCCCCGCTGCCGCAGGCCTCCAATGCGCGCTACATCAATGCCGGCTTCCAGTGGATCACAGTGGATGGCCTGCTGCTGCAGGTGCGCCCAGGCTTTGGTGCAGCAAGCGGGTGCTGATGCTGCTGGGGTTACCGAGTAGGGCCAGCTGTGTTGCCTTTCAGCCCCAACTGCATGTGCTTCACAAGCCGATGTGTCGAGGCGCAGCGTTTCTCAAGCTCCTCCAACCCATCCGCTCCTCCCCCAACTTGCAGATGCGCTTCTGCCACCAGCTGCCCACGCTGCTGACCTGCTTCCTGTTCAACGTGGGGGTGATCCCGCAGTTCTGCCGCCGGTACCACAGCGACCTTGAGCCGCGGTACTGCGCAGGTGTGGCTGCCTGCTGGCCGCAGGAGCAACCTGCGGATTTCACAGCGTCACACCCAGTGCACTGGCTGCCGATGCAGCAGGTGCATGTTGGATGCACCAGGGTGCGATAGCAAGGCGTGCACACTGTGCTGCTGCGGCTCTTAATGCCTCGCAAGCCATGAACTTCATTCTGCCTTGCCCCTGCCAACTCCATCTCTCCAGCTGTGGCGGCATGGCGCGGCTTCCTGTGCCTGCTGGCACCGCTGCTGGTCATCTACCTACTTGAGCTGCGGATGCGGCGAGCCTGGCTGCTGCAGCGCCAGGAGCGAGAGCGAATTGAGGAGCAGCAGCGAGAGCAGCTGCGGGCGGAGCAGCGGGAACGATGGCACCGTGGCAGGGGAGACGCTGCTAATGCTGCTGCTTGGGGTGGCACTTGATAAAGTACATAGCCGCATGATCTCTACTTAGCGCTTGCATGCAATCTCTGAAATATATATTTTCCCAAAACGCTCGAGTGATGAGAGTTACAAGACCCTTCCGTGCGGCACCATGACAATAGCCAATTTGTAATGAGTATCCAATAGCACGCTGGTGTGGCTGGTACAGAAATGCACAGCTGCTGAACTGCTACGTTCCCAGCTGCAACTGCATTGAGGCTGGCTGTTGCTGCTGCTCCTCCGCTGTATGCTGCCATGCCAGCGCAGCCTCGACCAGCGCTGCCGCGCTGGGCTTGCCGCTGCTGTTGCCCATGCCAGCTCCAGCGGTCCCACTGCTGTGCTCTTCCAGCAGCTCTTCAACGTTTCGCCGAATGGTGCGGCAAATGTGGCACAGAGGCAGGATGGAGAAGGGCTGCGCGGCATGGGGAATGGAGTGATGTAAATGCAGTTGCCAGGCCTTGTAGGAAGCCATGACCGTAGGGCAAGCATGGCCGTGCCATGCCATGCCATGCCATGTCGAGCCATGCAAGGTGGTGCCATGCCATGTTTGAGGCATGCTAGGCACTGCCATGCCATGCCATGCCAGGCCATGCCATGTTTGAGGCAGGCTGACAAACGGGCATAGCATGGGCAGCGAGCATGCCCACAGCCTGTCTTGCACACGGCATGGCATGGGTGCCAATGCCATTCCATGCCAGGCCACAGGCGGGCACATGCCATGTCAAACACAGCCATGCCATGCCATGCCATGCCCACTCAACCCCATGCCACAATCATGAGACACCTGCCAGTGGGTGGGCTATGCCATGCCACGCCAAGCCACTGGAGCATCCCGCATGCTGCTCAAGCCAGGGGCCTCACCTCTTCAATCTGCACCCCGATCTCTTCGATGCCTGCAATTGAGCATGGCAAAGGGCAACATGCGTCAGTATCGCCCAAGGTTATGGACAGCAGAGTCCGCACAGAGATCCACTACACATGCCGTGGCAGCTGTCAAGACGTCGCGGCAGCAGCACCAACAGTACCAACATGGCACCGCAGGCAGCAGGTTGCAGCAGTAGTCATGTCGCAGCGACACACCCAGGAGAAGAAAGGCGATCACGAGTGCAATGGGAAGCATGGCCCAGCGGCAGCTGTCCCACAATGTGAAGGGCAGCAGGGTGAGCCTGCGGGTCACAAGGGAAACGGCTGCTGAGATTGAAGGATGGTTCAAGGCCCATGGCACTGGCTGACGAACCGCACCGCGAAAAGTCATGGCATGTCATGCCGCCGCGCATGCTCAGAAGCAACAGAACGCAACATGGCCTGCTGCACCCCACCAGATCATGAGGAAGCGGGAGGTGTGGCGCGTGTAGCCCAGCGGGATGGGCGTGCGCAAGATGCGCTCACATGTGCCCAGTGCATCCTGTGCAGCGGGTGTGGGGAGCATGGGAGGCAGAGGTGGCAGAGGTGGGCTGTGCGCAGGACATGTGGCGGTTCCAGCACATGTCTGCCAATCACCCTTCTCAACAGACCCAACTAACTGACTGACACTAATAGTGAGCACTAGCTTTTGTTTACCTCGAGCGCGGTCAGATTGCCATCCATGGCCAGCTGCATGCCCACTGCCGGCCATGGCCCAGTGGCGACCAGTCCGCTTGGCATGCTTGCGTCCTGCCCCTGCTGCTGGCCCTGCTGCTGCCCCTGCTGCTGCAACTGCTGTGCCTGCTGCTGCAACTGCTGTGTCTGCCGCTGCGCCTGCTGCTGCTGCTGCCCATGCAGCCATGCCTGCTGCCCCTGCTGCGGCCACGCCTGCTGCGCCCGCGCCACCACGCTGGCCAGCACTTGCAGCGCAAACAGCGGGCGGTGGTCGGCTGCCAGCAGAGCGGCCAGCTCGCTGGGTGGCAGCACCCCGGACAGGCCCTGGCGCTCGTCACCCTCCTCCCGCAGCGAGCACATCATGGAGTGGCTGCGTAAGAGGGGCAGTGTTGAACCTTTAACTCAGCCGATGAGTGGTGGGATGACACAACAGGCAGGCGGCGCAGGGCGCACACGGCAAGCCAGTTGCATCTGCCACAAATCACACCCTGGATTGCACCTAAGCCTGCTCCCCGCCCGCACCTGAACGCCACGATCCAGCGGCACAGCATCGCCGCCAGCTCAGGCTGGCTGGGCGGCAGGTAGGCCAGCCCCTGGCGGGCCAGGTCGCGCGAGCGGTTGGTCACAGAGCCCCAGGCCTTGCGAGCGTCCAGGAAGCGGGCGTAGCTGCAAATCGGGGCAAGCGGCATGCATGGCAGGGAGGCAGTTGGGCGGGTGGCATGGTGGCGTGTGGGAACGACGGCAGGCGATCAGGGCCCGCATGACACCAATGGGCCGGCATCAATGGACAGGCATTGACTGTGTTTTAGTGTGCCCTAAAGCAAACCGGAGGCTGGCGCCCTTTCCGCAACCGCTTCCCACAACCCTGGCCACTGGCGCCGTGCTCCCAGTGCAGGGCAGCTGCTTGCCTGGCGTTAGTCCTGCAGCAGTGTGCGGAAGCCAACATGCGAAGGCGGTCAGCGGCATCCCACAAATGCTACATCCGTCCCACATGCATGCACACTTGTGTTAGCAGACAGCAGTCGCCTCCCCCGCCACCCCGCTCGCCTGAACACCAGCAGCAGCGACAGCGCAAAGGAGGTGAGCTGGAAGGGCGCGTTGTTGCCCAGCATGGTGGCCCAGCTGGCAGGCGGCACCTTGCCCGCCTGCAGCATTGCGGTGAATCAGAGGCGTGTGTTGGCACGTGCGGCTGAGCACGGTGCGCGGCTGCTGCTCAGCATGCGATGCCATGGCTGCACTGCCTTGTTACCAAATGCCCAGCATGCACTCCCCAACTGCTTCTCAAGTGCATTCTCCAAAAGCTCACCGCCGCTAGCGCATGGTACACTGCGGTCAAAGTGGACAGGACTAGAACGTAGACTAGCGGCCCAGCCAGTGTGCGCAGCTGTAACGGGGGCGGTGCAACACACGGGCGCAGCGGGTTGGTGCAGGTCATGGGTTGTGCCAGTGTGGGTGTGAGATGCAGCAAAATGCGGGCGAGCGTACACAACTGCTGGGACCGCTGACAACCAGTCATGCCGGCGGCAATGGCGCAGCTTCTTATGCAGCAGCAACTCTTCATTTCTCTACGGCACCCATTCAGCTCGATCTCAGGGCGCACCTTGGAAGGCAGGTCAAACTTGCGAGCGGCCACCACTCCCGCCCCGTTGCAGTCCGAGTCAGGGAGCGGTTCTCCGCCGCCAAACATGTGCCGCCAGTACCGCTTGCTGCTGCGGTGCTGCTTCCACCTGCGGTAGGTTCAAGCGTGTCCTGCCATTGGCAAGCGCGACTTCGTTTCCAGCAAAGGTGCTCTGGGGCTCGCAACCAGGCAAGAGCAACCGCCGCAGGCTGCAACCAGCTGCCGCGCTAAGCACGCCCCGCTGCCCTCTGCCCGCCCACCTGACAAACGTGAACACGGTGCGCTGCTTCTTGCGCTGCATTTCCTTGTGCTCATCGCCCACCGCCTTGTCAGCCGGGGAGCCGAGGCCTTCGGCAACACTCCATTGCCGGCGGCGCGCCAGCGGCGACTGCGGGGCGCCGCTCCAACTGCGCAAGGCAACATACCGGGTACTGGGTTCAGGGCGCAACAAGCTTGCAGCCAACATCAGCAGCTGTACAACACAGAGGAGTCCAGGCGCACCCGTGCTCTAGCAGGGAAGGCACAGGCACCGAGAAGCCGCCGCCACCGCCGCCGCTGGCAACATCGCTACGGCCTAGCAGTGGCCGACGCGCTGCTGCAGGCGCGCTGCCCCGATCATCTGGATGCTCCTGCAGCAGCCAGCGCTCCGCGTCGCGAGCAGTCATGGTTGAGCTGCCAAACCCTGGCGCGGGCAGCCCGCCGGAAGCCTGTAGGTGAAATCCACAGCGCCCACAAGCTCTGAGGGAGCGTTTTAGCGCCGTTGCGCGCACATGTGTCATCAAGTGGCCCAACGCCACGGCAGCGGGCAGGTGGGATCCTGCAACAGAACCCCGCATCAATTGAGTGAGCGGGCTGTCCACGGCACTTGCTGTTCAGGCACCAGGCTGTATAGGCGTCGTTTTACAGCACGGCGTGCATGCGGGGATCAGATCAGTGTACATGCCAGGGGACGTAGGGTAGGAGATACAGGGGTGGGTTGCGGGGGCAAAGGTTGCAGCGCGGAGCTGGCAGCAGTCAACTAGGTAGGAGCAGACAGGGTAAGGCCCTCGGTGGGAGGCGGCGCAACACTCAAAGCAGGCAAGAGCTTGGGGCGGGTGGGTCGAAAAAAGGCAGAGGCGCGGGGCCCTCAGGGCCGGCGGCTGAGCGGGAATGTAGCACGTGAAAATTGGGGCGCACAGGCGCGGCACGGCGGCATGGGCAACGAGCAACGTATCAACTGGCAGCGCTGCGGCGGCGCGCAGCGGAAGCGTGAGGGCAAACTTAGTGCAGCGTGGCGGGCCTTTGTTTGACGCTCTCCGCCGCTCTCAGTGGTCCTTGTTGTTGTTGCTGTTCAGCTCCCGCAGCAGCTGCTGCCACGAGCGGCGCACCGTGAGGCCCATGTACGAGGCGTTCTGGCCCATCTTCTCAATCATGCGCTTGGACACGCGCAGGAAGCTGCAGGATGGTGAGCGGGCGGGGAGGGAGCAAGCGGGAGGGCAGCAGAGTGACGCCTTGCGCTCAACTGCACATGGGCGATGCAGCTGCAAACGCTTCTGGTGCATATGACAGGCTAGGCAGCCTGCTGTGCTGCATCCCTCTGCTGCACCTTGTGGCTTTCCCCAGTGGCACATGCACTCCGGCCCAACAGACAAATCGCGCACAGCACCTGAGCCACCCCAAACCCCAGCCCTGCCCGCCCTCACCGCTCCTGGAGCTTGTTCAAGTCCAGCCCTTCCTCCGGCAGCCGCCCCGCCCCCGGCACAAAGCTGCGCCCCGGCCGCTGCCGCACATCTGCTCCAGCTGGCTCGGGTGCACCTGCCGCCGTTGCTGCGGGGGCGCCGCCGCCCAGGCCCGGCCCGCCGGCCCCCATCAGCTCGGGCCGCTGCTGCACCGCCGCCGCCGACACAATCTCCAGGCCCTCGCAGTAGGGCAGCTGCACCGCGTCCGCCTGCAGATGTACGCAACAGAGATCGCATACAACTCGGCATGCCCGCCAACAGCAACCTGGCCAGCGGACCCAGCCAGCAGGCAGGCAGGCAGGCAGAGCCAGTCCCACTCGGAGCATCCATCACCCGAAACGGGTCGGCAGCTGCACGCGCCTGGCTGGTGCGCGCGGCGGCCGCTCGCTTCAGCGTCTCCTCATCCCACGCCGAGTAGCCTAGGCAGATGTACCTGCAGTGTGGGGAGGGTTGCAGGAAAGCTAATGTGGCGATGCGCAGCAGCACGTCCAGGCGAGTGCGAGGCAGGCAAGCAACAGGCACAGGAGGTGCCGCCCTGGCGGCACGCACTTGAAGTCTCCGCCGGGCACCGAGTCTGTTGGCAGCTGCGCAGCATCATCTGTGGGTTTGAGCCGCTTGGCGAACCCCGTGCAGACCTGTAGGGTGAGGCGACAGCAGTGGCAGCGGGCACGAGTGGGCGGCGGTGCACGCCCGCTGCGGCCAGCGGCGGCAGGCAGCTGGGGGTCCCGACCCAACCCCGGCGCAGGTTTGCGGCGTGCCACGCATCTGCTCGAGGAGTCCTGGCCGCCTGGAAGCGGCTCGGGGGGCAGGCGGCGCTCACCGGCGGTCGGCCCTTGGCGTAGCGCGCTTCTGAGAAGTACAGCGCTCCCAGGCAGCAGCGAGGCTTCTTCGGCTGCTCCTCGCCGCCCCGCTGCCGCTCCATAGTGCGGCCGCAAGTCACGCCAGGCCCGAGAGCGCCACCGCTGTGCAGAGAATCTCGGTACAACAAGCTCGAGCAGATGGAAAGCCAAAGCAGAACAGCGGGAGCCGCAGGACGCGCGTCGGGCAGCACCACCGCCGGCGGCGGCGGCAAAGCGCAGCGTCGCGGCCTTTCGACTTGGGCCCCACAAGCACTGCTCTCATGCTGGTCGATTCTCAGCCGTTGCGTACAGGTCAATGCCAGCAGGCCATACTCTGCACCAGGCCTGTCAATCTCAGTTGTTCCTCGCGCCAGCTTGGAGTGTCAGCCTAGTTCGGACGCAGCCGATCGCAAAGATTCTTTAGATTGCAGCTGCTGGTTAGTTCAAGTTCTCAAGCCTGCCGCCGAGTGCAAATGGTAGTGAAAGGATCATGTCAGCCTGGATCAGAGCACCGCCTCAATCAGGGAGGGGCCGGGGCGCCCCAGGGCAGCCGACAGGGCCGCAGCCAGCTCCTCACAAGTGGTGGCCCGGGAGGCAGTCACCCCCATGCCCTGCAAACGGACAAGCCGGTCAGCACGATGTGTGTCAGCAGACCAGAGAACAGGTTTCATGGAGCTGCCCCAATCCAAGCATGCAGAAAGTCAGCACGCTCCCTGCATAAAGTGCTCCCCACGCACCTGAGCCAGCGCCACCCAGTCAATCGCCGGCGATCCTATCTCGGTGAGCGCCTTTGCCGCCTTGCCGTTGCTGCGGAGAGACAAACCGAGCGGTGGGGCCACTTTATTTGTGGGCGCAAGTCCGTGCGCTGCAGGCGGTGGCAGGCTTCAAGCAGTGCCTGGCTGTTCTCCTGTGCTGCCGCCCTCCCCCTCCACGAAAAGCCTGCTGCCGCACCTGGGCGTGATGCGCTCACGAGCCAGCTCCACCTTCAGAATGGCATACGTCTGACGGCGAGAACAAAGGAGGACAACGGGGCAGCAGCCATCAGCCCTCCCGATCCAGCCACAGTTTCAAAGGGCGAGCGGCAGCTCGTCAGGGCAACTGATTGACGCATTGCAATTGGCGGCAGGCCAATTGGCGGCAGGGGCGCAGCCATATCCATCGATCAACCAGCAAGGGAGCAGCCCGCAGCCCAAGCTTACCCGGTTGGCACAAATGATGGTGATGACTTTGAGCCCCTCGCGTGCCTGCCATTGGGCAAACAGGCAGACAGGTAGGAAAGGCGGGTGAGTCTGCTGACATCGTGCAGGTGCCCAGCGCTGCACAACAGCTCCCTCCCCAGCCCACCCCTTTGCAGCTCAACTCCTGCTGACCAGCCCTGGGCAGAACTCGCACCTGCGTCCACAGGCCTTGCACACTGTACATGCCACTGCCATCGGCCTGCAAGGAAATGTAACCAGGACTGTCATTCTGGCCGGCTCCCATGGTGCCCAGTGCACATATCGTGCATGCCAAACCCGCACAAGTTTACAGTCACGCTGGCAGCTGCAACCGGTATTTGATACATGCGCGCTACACCAGCAGTGACTGGGCCAGGCAACACAATACCTCCCTGCCCCACCTGCAGATTGATGACCACCCGGTCGGGGCAGGCCACTGCCGCGCCCACTGAGAGCGGGATGCCGGCGCCGATGGCTCCGCCTACGGGCGAGGGTGTGATGGATCAGTGCAATGGCAATGGCTGACGCAAACGATCACAAGCTTGGCGGCACCACACTGCAGTGCCCCGTAGGCGTGAACAGTATTCGCAGCTGCCCACGTGTCTCCCCAGCGCACCCGTGAGCGTGAGGTGGCTGAACTGCGGGCAGCCGCGGCTCAGCGCCCAGTAGCTGCTGCCGCTGGTCAGCGACTCGTCGACAATGATGGCGCCTGCAGTGGAGGGGATGGGCCGGTCAACAGATACAAGCAAGCTGCAGGAGCTCTGCATGTGCAGCAGTATGCAGCGCAGCTTGGCCGGCTGAACTCGCAACCGGCAGCAACGGCCCAGCGGCATTGCGTTTGCCCTGCCCCCCATGCCCACCAGGTGGCTGGAGCGCCGCCACAGTTTGGCACATGGTGGCAGCGGTCAGTCGGCCTGCAGGTGTGGCACAGCGGATGTACTTCAGGCCATTGCCACAGCAAGTCATGGCGGCAGTGAGTCAGGCAGGCATCTGCATTCCACCCCCCAGCATCAGCCTGCCCCCGCCACACGCACCTGCCGGCAGCTGTGGGCGCAGGGCCGTACAAAAGGCGCCCTTGCAGTTGACGCCTGGTCTGATGGCGGCGCCGCCCACCAGCTCGCTCAGCAGCCGCAGCGTGGCCGGCAGGTCCACGCCCCAGGAATCAAACTCCCACACAGCCTCGTCCTGGAAGGATGTGGGGAGTGAGGCGTCCGCCGGCTGCTGTGACAATGTGGCAAGCACTATCGCCGAGTGGATTTGGCACTGGAGTCGCAGTCAATGCATGCTGTGGCAATGGCATCATGCCAACATCCTTATGGCACCATCTAGGTGCTGCTCAGATGCTGCCTCTCCCCTGCTAGCCTTCTCACCGGCAGACTGACCAGCTGGCTGGGGGCGCCCTCGTAACCAAAGTTGGCCACCGGCCGCCGCACATCCAGCAGGAGCAGCAGCTCGTATTGAGCCAGGGCAGCCGCTGCCTCCTGCTCTCAAGGCAGGGCAGGGAAGGAATGAAGAGTTCAGTTGGGGAATGGCCACCAATGCAAACAGGCATGGTTGCATTGGCATCGGTGGCCATTGCATGCAGGCGCATCCTGCCCGCACAGCAGCATCCAATTAGGCAGCAAGACAACAGCAGGCACCTGCGGGAAGTACGGCACGCGCTGCAGGTTGGGCAGCCCCGCGCCGCGGTCCACCCGAGCAAACGCGTTCTCGCACAGCAGCGCCGCGCCGGTGGCTGCTGCGATGCGGCCGCAGCTGAGCAGCGCGTCGCCTGTTGGGCGCAACATGTGGGACAGGCGGCAGACTTGGTATGCGACATGGATAGTGCACATCTCAAGTCAGCTCAGGGCAACTCTTCCGCAGATGAGTTCCAGAGCATCGATGTGAACAGCAAAAAGGTGCCATGTTGCATTCCCTTCCGCCTCCGCTCACCCTCAGCCAGCGCCGCACGGCCGCCGATGTAGAGTGCAGCTTTGCCACGTGGGCAGGCTTTGAGGGCCGCCGCTGCGTCGCGCACAAACTGCTGTGCCGCGGGGTCCAGCGGGGCAGCACGCGACACGCCCGCTGCGACAGCCGCCCGGTTGAGCAGCACGGATACAGGCTGGCTGCTGCCATTGGCTGGCTGGTCGGCATGCTCCCAGGACAGATCATGTGGGACAATCAGGGTGGCCACACGGCTGCCGGAGGCCCCTGCCGGCGCTGCCGTGGCAGCCACTGCTGCCGCCATTGCTGCACCGAGGTCCTCCCCAGGCGTGCATGTGTGCATGTGCCGGCTGACGGTGTGGGCAAGGGCGGAGATGTCGCTGGACAGCAACGGGTCGGCGGCCTGGTGCCAGGTGGCCATGTCGCCTGCCAGGGAGCATTTGAACATTGTCTCAGCAGCAGGGCAGCTGCCGGTTTGGCCTGCACAGGCACAGCACGCTGCTGCATGCAACATGACTATGAGGCATGCAAGGCGCTGCATGCATGCCAGTCAGCAACACTTCCACAACCTCGCAGCTCACCCACGAGGTTGACCAGCGGCGTGGAGGCGCGCCTAGCATTGTGCAGGTTGGCCAGCGCATTGGACAGCCCCGGCCCCAGGTGCAGCAGCGTGAGCGCGGGCTTGCCCGCCATGCGCCCGTACCCGTCTGAGGGTTGGGGAGGGTTGGAAAGGTGGAAGGCCGAAAAGGGGTGCTTTGGGAGTGCTCTGTGCCTCTTTGGACTAGCCGGGTTGTGATGCATCCTGAGCCGCCCTGCCTGCCCCCAGCCCCAAGCACCGCACCTGCCGCGCCGCTGCACACCGTCTCGTGCAGGCCCAGCACGGGGCGCAGGCCGCCGCCCACCGCATCAATGGCTGCCACAAAGTGCATCTCCGAGGTGCCTGGGCAAAAGGAGGCGGGGAGTGATTGCAGAGGGCGATGCATCGTGGCGAAGTGAACCATGCATGAACAGAATATAGGCCCGCAGCTCCGCTCCCCACCTGGGTTGGCGAAGCAGACCTCCACGCCCGCCGCGACGGCGGCCCGCAGCAGGCGCTCAGCGCCCGACGGCGCCCGCGCAGCCGGCGGCGGCGGCGGCGGCGCGGTGGCCATTGGAGGGGCGGCTGACTGCAGCGTTCGGCTGCTGGAGGCTGGCGTTCTGATCTTGTCTTTGCAGCAGTTGGATCGCCAGGAAGTGGGGCGGTCGCGAGCAAGACCAGCTTTTCGACGGGCAGCCGGCCGCCGGCAGCAGCGATCAGCAACTGTGCTCGTTTGATCGGGGTGTGTGTGCGGCCAGAGGGCTTCAGCTCTAGCAGCCAGGTCAGCTCCATGCAGCATGCATGAGGGGTTGTGGCCTTCCCCACGCCCCACGGCGTCGCCGACAGCTGTCCCAAGCTCGACCACGGGAGTAACAGCACCGCCAGCCTCTCCCCCGTCACGCGCAGCCGCCGACAGCTGACAAGGCTGACAACCCGCAACAGCTGCGCCGCCTGAGGGCCCCGCCGCGGCTCCGAAACCAGGCGACCGCCTAGGCCGGCCCGGCGAGGGAGCGGGGGAAGGCCGCCCGCCCCACCCTCCAACGCGGCAGGCGCCGCCGCCGCCGCCATTCGTCGGCAGGCGCGCTCGGGGCAGCAGCTGCCGCAGCAGCCATGGGCAAGCACGACTCGGGGGACTGGAAGAAGGGAGGTGAGTAGGACGAGTGCAGTTTGGGCGTTTGGGGTGGTGACCAGGGCCTGCAGTGCTGGGTGCTGCTGCCGGTACGCCGGCACCTGACGCTGACCCGCCCCCACCCCTTCATGTGCACCCGCCTCACCTGGCTCCCACGGCGTGCAGCCTGGACGCCAGAGGTGAGGACACGTCTCGAAAAGAAGCTGGATTTACATGCGTGGTTGTGCGGCTGTGCTGCAACCCGCCTGCAGGCCTGCTGTCGCCCCACCACCCGGCTGGTGACCGCTGCCTGCTTCGCCGCCTGCGCAGGAGGACGAGCTGCTGCGCCAGCTGATCAAGGAGTATGGGCCCAAGAACTGGTCCATCATCGCCAATGGCATCCGCGGCCGGTCCGGCAAGAGCTGCCGCCTCAGGTGTGCGCAGGCTGGGTGGGTGCTGCAATGGAGTGGGGACCGTTCCCCGAAGTGCCGCAGAGGCCAATACACGCCTACCAACCCGCATCTGCACCAAATACCTCCCCTCGTTCCTTACCTGTCTCTGCGCAGGTGGTGCAACCAGCTGAACCCCGAGGTGAAGAAGGACCCCTTCAGCCAGTGGGAGGACGCGGTCATCATCAAGGCGCACAAGGAGCACGGCAACAAGTGGGCACGTGAGTGGCGCAGGGGAGGGAGGCAGGCACGGATCACCAGCTGGGTACTGCTGCAGAGTTTGTGCTGCGAATTCCCTGGTGCTTTGATTTTCAGGCCGTACGCTCTCGCCTGCGCCCACCCGCCTGCAGTCATCTCCAAGCTGCTGCCCGGCCGCACCGACAACGCGGTGAAGAACCACTGGAACTCCACGCTGCGGCGCAAGTACCAGGGTGGGTGCTGGGGCGGCCTTTCTTATCCAGTGAAGCAACAGCTACTGCAGAGTGCGGCAGCTGCTGGGTAATGCCCTGCTGCTGGTGGCCCTGCTCCTGGTGGCGCGCCCGCCAAGGCTTCCCCCACTGCCGCTGCTTTCCCGTCACGTGGCTCTGCAGGCGGCCAGTTGAACAACCGCTACCTGAAGGGCAACCAGTACTCGCTGCAGTGGCTGCTGGACAACCCGCCCGAGGATGAGGACCCCTACAGCCCGCAGGCCACGGTGAGTGTGGCAGCATGCACGGGCGGACTGGGTTTGTTCAGCAGCTGGATGGTGCCAAACAGCCAAACTTGCTGTACTTGCAGCCCACTGCGCCATGCTGAGCAGAAGGCGTGGCTCTCACATCCCTTGCCCCTCGTCTCCCATCCCATGCAGCGCGGTTCCAAGCGGCACTCCACGGCGCCCGTGGTGTCGCAGGCGTACGCAGGCGCAGCTGTGGCTCGCACCGCCACTGGCCAGTTCGCGCCGGCGCTGCCCAATGCGCACAAGCGGCGGCGCACCGACGCGCCACAGGATGCCGACTATCCTGGGCTGCCGGTGGGGATGACGCGGCCATCGCTGCAGGTGGGCGGTGTCTGGGGTGGTGAACGCAACTCGGGGAGTTGAAGAGCAGAAGCGCTGCTGCGGCAAAACCCAGAGCCCACCACCTTTTGACCTGACGTTTGCCTGCACATCAACTGCACATCTGCTGAATGCTGTGGAGCACATCTGACTTCCCACTGCTCTGCCCTTGCAGTGTTGGCAGTGCATGGTGCCCTCTTGGCCTGCTCCCCTCCCTACTCTGCACCAGCACCTGCTCAACCGCTCATGCCGGATCCTACATGCCTTGCCCGCTGCCCCGCTGCCCTGGCTGTAGGAGAGCATCAAGATGCTCAACTCGGTGCCGGAGTCCATGCGGGCTTGCCTGATTGAGGCGGCCAAGCTGTCGGCGCCCGGCTTCAAGAAGAAGGCCGAGGCAGCAGCAGGCAGTGAGCTGGGCAGCCTGGCCGGCAGCGCCGGCCCGCTCAGCTTCAACATCAGCGTGGATGCGGGGCGGGCGCCGCCTGCCGCACCCGCTAGTGCGGTGGCCGCGTTTGCGGCAGCAGCAGGCGGCGCAGGGGGCGGCGGTGGTCTGGCTGGGGCTGAGAGCGACCCGCTGCTGCTGATGGCGGGCGCCATGGGCAGCGACCCACTGTTGGGCCCTATCCCGCCACTGGGGGCGCCGCCCACTACGGTGCCCCAGGCCGTGGACGGCCAGGGTGCGACAGCCAGCGGCGACGCAGCAGCAGCGCAGCGGGGCGCAGCGCCGGGCAACCAGCAGCAGCTGCTGGACCTCATCAGGTGTGTGCTGTGTGCTGGGTTGCGGGGCAGCCCTACAGCAGTGGGATTGCCTGAGGGAGCATACCCATGCAGGCAGCACTGAACCTCACTTGCACCATTTCTTGGATGCCCATCTCCCTCCTGCACTACCACCCTGCAGGCGCATGGACAGCGGGGTGGTGCAGCCAAACACCAAGGTGGCGCTGCAGGCCACCGTGCTGTCCAGCGCAGCACCAGCAGGCGGCGACCCCAGTGTAGCGGCAGCGCCAGTTGCGCTGCCACTGCCGCTGCCCATCCCCGGCGGCGGCATGGTGGTGGTGCAGCAGGTGCAGCCGGCGCCGGTGTTGCAGCAGCAGGGGGCAGCAGTGGCAGCCAGCGCAGCGGCGCTGCCCATTGCCTCGCCATCCGAGCTCAAGGTGGGCAGGGTGGGCGGTAGGATGAGTGGGTGCTCCTAGGCAGGCCAAACAAGTGGGTGGGCGTCATGAATGCGCCTGAGGCAGCGTTGGATGCACGTTGGTTCATTCAGCAACTACCCACCATCTCTGCTGCGTGCAGGGCATGTTTGGCAGCGGCGACACCCCGCTCAGCGGCAGCCTGGCGGCCATTCTGGACGAGCTGGGCAAGTGAGTTTGAAACGGCAGGGAGGAGGGCCGCATGGGTGGTGTGCGGCAGGGGCAAGCGGTAGGGGTGCGGGATGCTGGGGCATGGCAATGCATGCAGTACCCACTTTGGCACGGATGTTGCAGTGCGATGAAGGCAAACACAGACCATGCCCTCTCACCTGAACCGCCTGCGGCTGCAGGGGAAACAGCCTGCTCAAGGGCATGTCAGGGGAGGGCGTGCCCTCGCTGCCGCCGCTGGAAGGCGGCGCCGGCGGGCGGGCGGGCGGCGGCGCAGCAGGCGGCCTGGCGCCCGTGCCCCTGGCCCCGCTGGGCTGACCGGTTTTCCGTGGTGCAGCAATGCTCCCTCTCTCCTTCTGAATGACAGTTGACCCTTGCCTGCATTGTGATTGCTACTAAATTTATTGCCAAAGACGCCTGCTCGCGGCGGCCGGCAGGAGACGGCGGGCTCCAGGATGGTACGGCTGGCAGTGCGACCCAGCGTTCCCAAGCTGTGTTCATTACTGGCATGCCTGGTCAACCATAGCGTACTGTGAGCAGCTCCAATGGCTCCCCACTCTGAACCTCCCTGCTGAGCTGGCGGGGAAGGCCGAAGGCGACGCGTTGGCTGCATCCCGCCAGGTATACGGCACATTGCTAGAGTCAGGAGCGCTGTTCGGAGTCAGCAAGCTGATCAGGGGGCTCCGCGCAGCGAGGAAACTCTTGAAAGGCGCCGCGGCGGCACCCCAGGCCCCCGACCGGCCTGCAGCGCAATTCGGGGCCTATACTGAAGGTAATGCACCGATCGCATGCCTCGCCAAGCCCACATGCGGGTTTCGCCATGGGGTGCGCCGGCCTCCAAGCCTGGGTACCCTGGCTGGATGAAGTTTGCACCGTCATGCAATCTAAGTGCATCGGAGGGCACGGCAGGAGGGTGCCGTGCGCCGGTCGCGCCTGCCTGGTCCGCCGCTCACCCTGGGCGACCGGAGCACCCTCTTGTGCAGGGCGGGCTACACCTTTTGATACAGCTCCGCCAGTTGTTGAAGACTGGAGACCTCTGTGGGGAGGCTCCTTGGCGCCTGAACAGCAGCCGCTCTCACGATGGGGCTCTTCTCGAAGCTGAAGTCAAAGGTGCGGCGCCGGCGCCCTGGACTTGCATGCAATCAGCAGGCTCCAGTCGCTGTGCAAAGGTGCATCACACAGACACTTTATAGCCAATGCGCCTGCTTGTGCAACCCTGGATGCTGCAGAAGCAGGAGGAGCCCGCGCCGCCGCCCGCAGCGGAGCCGCAGGTGCCCAGCTTTGTGGCCCCCACCAGCTATAAGCCCGCATCGGCGGCGTTCCTCGAGGCGGCGGCAGCCAAGGCGCGGGCCGCCAAGGAGGCTGAGCAGGCAGCCGCTGCGCAGGCTGCTCAAGAGGCGGCAGCCGCCAAGGCTGCTCAGGAGGCCGCAGCCGCGGCCGCGGCAAGGGAAGCCGCAGCCAAGGCAGCAGCTGCGCAAGCCGCAGCGGCGGCCGAGGCGGCGGCGGCAGCGGCGGCGGCGGCCGTGAAGCCTGCGTCGCATGACGCCTCCTCTGTGGATGGACGCCGTGAGTGGCCGGTGGCAGGAAGCGGCGGCGATGAGGCCGGCTCTGCTGCTGCAGCAGCAGCTGCGGCGGCCTCCACCCTGCCGCCCAGCTCTCTTCTCGGCTCTCGCAGCTCTGAGGAGCGGCCAGACACTCCAGAGCCACCCGGGCGCCAGGCCTCAGCTGCCGGCAGTGCCCTGGGCCCACTGGAGAGCAGCTGCGGCAGCTGCACGCCACGCACCGGCTCCGAGGCCAGCTGTGTGCTGGACAGCAGCGGTACCGGCGGCCTGCTGCGGCCACGTAGCCCCTGCCCCTCTGAGTCTGAGAGCTCTGCGGCGGCCAGCCGGGTGGAGTGGGAGGCCGCGGCGCAGCAGGCGGCGGGCGCTGGGGCGGGGCAGCAGCTGAGTGCGCGGCGGCAGATCCGGCGCGAGATGGGGCCTGATGTGGAGGGTGAGGGGTAGGGGGGCTTGGGGGTTTGGGAAAGGCTGGAGGGTTGGAGGGCTGGCTCGTGAAACAGCACACGGCTTTGCAGCAGCAGGATGGTGTGTGTGTCGTTGATACATGTAGTGCGTGTTGGAGCTCATGACCAGCTAAAGGGTTCCTTCTGCCGCCCTCTGGCCTGTGCAGAGCGGCTGCACGAGCTTTTTGTGGAGTTTGCCTCCTTCGGGGCCAGCAAGGCCAGGTGGGTTTCGTGGTTCAGGTGCCTCACCATGTGCTGCCGCTAGTGACGCATGCTGGGCACATGAGATGCGTTCCGTGCTAGCTGTGCCGGTCACCCACAGCGCCCAGCTCGCTGCGCTTCCCCTGAATGCCTCATCTTTGCGTTGCTGAAACTGCACCACTCCTTGCTGTTCGCTTTCCACCAAACGCATGCTGGAGGAGCTGGACTGGCGCGCGCTCCACCGCCTGCCTCCCTGCACTGCCCTCGTATTTTTGCCTGACTAAGCACCATGCCCTGCTCTCTCTTTCCCTCGACACAGGCTGGAGGAGCTGGACAGCGCGCGCTTCACCAAGCTGTGCCGCGAGTGCGGCCTGCTGTGCCGGCGCTTCAGCCAGGGCTACGCGGATGTGGCCTTCACCGCCGCCAAGAAGCGCAAGGAGCTGCGCAAGTGGGTGGCTGCTGGTGGATTTGGAGCACTGCATGGAGGACTGCTGGTTGATTGGCCAGGCATGAACTGCTTCCGCTTGCTGTCCACCATATTGTGCGTGGCAGGTGTGGTGGGCATCCAGCGTCTCGCCAAAGCTTTGTTTCGTGTGCCTGCCAAGCCCCTGACCTCAGACATGCGGGCCGCACAGTCTGCTCAACAGCTGGCTCTTCTCAACCGCCCGCAGGCTGACGTTTGACGAGTTCTGCACCGCGCTGCGCCTGGCCGCCTTCCGCAAGCAGCTGCCGCTGGAGCAGGTGCGGGCGGCAGGGCCGAGGGACACAATGTTTAGAAGTCGGGAGGTCTGGCAGGCAGCTGCGGCATCTACCCTGCATCCCTTGCGAACCAGGAATGCGACAGCCGCTGCAAAGGCTGCCGTCAAACCGACTGTCCTCCCTGTGGTCTCCCCCTGCCCCTGTAGTATTGCTTGTATCCTACACTCTATTACTCATCACGTTGCTGTATCCATTCCTGCAGGTGGTGCAGCGCGTGGTGGCATCCGGCGGCCCCTCCCTCAACGAAACCACCACGCCCGAGCAAGTGCGGCTGTACGACGATCTGTCCACCTGGACGGGTGAGGGGCTGGGATCGTTGATGTTTGTGGTCGTAGCAATGCCTAATGACAAGCAGGACATCAGCTGTACGACAACCTGTCCACCTGGACGGTTGCGTATGGGTGCCCTGGCTTGCTGCACTGGTGGCTGCTGCTGGACGCGTGCAGATCAAGGCAGCACGGTTTGCCATCCCCACCCCACCACCCTCGACTTCATTCCACAGCAACTGAAAAGCATCCCCCATTCTCTCCCCCCTGGCTCTGCCGGCAGGCACGCAGCTGCAGGTTGCCACCGAGGCGGCCGTGGCGGCCATCGGCACACCCCACTCGCTGCCGCATGCGGCGTCAGCAGGCAGCCTGGGCAGCTCTGGCTGCCCCACCCCCGGCGCCGCCCGCTCCGGCAGCCTCGCGGAGCTGGTGCAGCGACAGCAGAGCCTGCAGCAGGAGTTTATCGACCCTGAAAAGGCAGCGGCAGAGGCGGCGGCGGCTGAGCGACGGCGGCGGCTGGCAGAGGTGGCCATTCGTGCGGCCGAGTCCGAGGCAAAGGATGCGGTTGCACGGGCCGCGGCTGCTACTGAGGCAGCACGGCAGCAGGCGCTGGCGGCTGCGGCGGCGGCCGAGGCAGCAGAGGCTGCTGTGAAGGACGGGGAGGTGGCAGCTGAGCGCAAGCGGACAGAGGCAGCTGAGCTTGCTGCAGCCGCTGAGGCGCAGCAGGCGGCAGCGCGCGCAGCGGAGCGTGAGGCCGCCGCCGCGCTGCGCAAGGCCGCTGCGGCCGAGGCGGCTGGACAAAAGGAGGCAGAGGCGGCGCTGGCAGTTGCATCTGCCAAGGAGCGCCGGGCTAAGGAGGCAGCTGCCAATGCCTGGGCGGTGGCGGCGGCGGCAACTGAAGCGGCCGAGAGCGCAGCCGCCGCCCAGGCGGAGGCCAGTGCAGCAGGCGGCTGGAGCGAGGAGGCAGCCGAGGCGGTGGCGGCGGCCAGTGCAGAGGCTGAAGCGGCTGCCATGGCTGCCATTGTGGCGGCTCGGCAGGAGGCGGAAGCAGCCATGCTGGATGCGCTGATGCAGGCTGAGGCTGCCGAGGCGGCGGTTGCGGCTGCCCGCGCCGAGGCGGCGGCAGCAGAGGAATCTCTGGAAGCGGCAAAGGCGGAGGCGGCTGCCCTGCTGGCGGCCGCTGCCACGGCCGAGGCGGCAGCGGAGACAGAGGCGGCCGCCATCGAGGCGGCCGAGCGGCGGGCAGCAGCGGCCAAGGAGGCGGCATCAGCAGCTGCAGTGGCACGCCGCAAGGCCGCCGCACGTGCCAAGCTTGACGCGGAAAAGGCGACCGCGGCTGCAGCCGAGCGCAAGGCCGCGGCGGCAGAGGCGGCGCAGCAGGCGGCCAGCGCCGCTGTGCGTGCTGAGGCCGCTGTGCGGTCGCGGCAGCGTGCGCAGCAGAAGCTGTCTGAGGCTCTGGAGAGGGCTCGCGCCTCCACCCTCGCCTCGGCCACAGCCGCTGCACTCTCTGCACCCGCCACCCCTGAGCAGCCACGCGGTGGCCCTGCCGGTGCGGCCGTCGCATCGCCAGAGCTGTCCCCCTCCCAAGCGGCGGCAGCGGCACTTGAGGCGGCGCAGGCGCGCTTTGGCGACGGCAGCGGCGTGACTGTCGCTCAGATCAAGAAAGTGTGGCTGGAGTTTGCCGGTTTCGGCAAGAAGGCGGGCAGCGACGGTGAGCTAGCGCTGCGGGGACTGGGTTTGGGTTTGGGACGAGGTGGCAAGCAAGCCTGCTGCTTCTTTGGTGCTGCAGCAGCGTGGTCGGTTTGCGCAGACTCTCACTTCCATGCGTCTTGCCTCTGCCCTGCTGATGGTAGCACGGGTTGCATGCATGCTAGCCCCCATCTGGGCTGCACGCGGACCAGCACCCACCACCCAACCACTACATCTGCTGCCCCTCCCTTCCCCTGCCCTCCCACTGCCCCTTTCGCTGCAGCCGCGCTGCGCATGGAGTCGGCACTGTTTGTCAAACTTTGCAAGGAGTGCTACCTGGTCAACGACCGGCTGACTGTGGCGCAGGTCGACCTTGCTTTCGGGCGCGCCGCCGACAAGGTGGGCGGCAAGACCATGTACAGTTGATGTGCCTGAGGCCGCTTGCATGCCGGCCATGGTCTGCCCTACCCAGGCGCTCGCGCCTCCGTGATTTTTCGCACCATTGACCCCCGCGCCCCACCTGCTACATGATGAGCCATGCAGGGCCGTGCCCTCACCTTCAAGCAGTTCATGCAGCAGGCGCTGCCGCTGCTGGCGGAGGTGCGCGGCTGCGAGGAAGCTGAGGTGAGGCCGCTAGCTTGGGAAAGCAAGCATGATTTAATTAGGGGGTTCCAAGTTGCCAGGCAAACGTGTCGTTGCAGGATGTCAGCATGGGAGGAGGAGCACTCAGTTGCTCCTCTGGTGTTCCATGTGCTGGCCAGCGAGTGAAACCCGTCTGCCCTGCCCAAGCCCACCGCCTCCCAACTGCTTTACATCACTGTGCGCCTCTGCCTTGTCTCTCCTCGCTCTCCTTGAGCAACACGCACCGCCATCATCCCACTGCCCCTTGCCGCCTGCAGGTCCGCATGCTGGTTGCGGCTGCCCAGGCTCCCGTGCGCCGCGGTACCATGCCCCTGCATGTGAAGTTCCACGACGCGCCCACCAGCCGTTGGGGCAAGGCCTGACCGCCTTCCGAGAGAGTGCGCAGTATTTAGCGCTGAGCGGCTGCTGTGCAAGGCCTGATGATGCGCCCTGCAAGCAACACTGCCAGCCGGAACTGGTGTGTGTCCTCATGCCCCTGAGTGGGTAGACTGCAAACGGTAACCCCCTGTCATCTGAACATGTCACCCTCCAATGATCCCTGTACAGCTCCACAACCCCCTCTCCAACTGCTTTGTTTTCATGTCCTGCCTGGCTCTCACGTGCCAGTGCGTCCTCATTTTCCATTGCTTGCACCTGTGAAGCCTGGCGTGGCTGACCATTTTTGTGTACCCGCGACCACCGCCGAGGTATCGCATCGATTACATCCACTTTGCCAGGCCAGTTGAGCTGGCTGCCTTTCACCCAAGCCCGTGGGCCGCGCCCGGGCACTGCCCCATCTAAAGTTGAACAGCTACGCATCATGCATTTGGAGGCCACAATGCAGGCCAAGCCCCAGGGAGGGAGGAGGAGGGGAGAAACACGTCTAGGTAGGGGTGTGGGGAAATGCCGAGAAATCAACGTCCGTCCGTGATCATTGTAGTCGAAGGGCCGAGCTCAAGCGCCGGGCGTTTTTGAGAGGGCGGCTGTACACGCACTGCAGCAGACGTGCTGCGCCCGCTGTGGCTCAGCGGGCCCGCCCAGCATGCTGCAGCAGTTGCAGCGCGACAGCGCCCACCACCCCAGCCAGGCCAGCCGTGCGGAAAAACATCTCTACTGGGTGCCGGCCCTTCTTCCTGCGCTGCTTGCCGCCACCACCTGCCGCCTGGTCCGGCTGCTGCTGCTGCTGCTGCTGCTCAGCCTGCTGCTCGCCTTCAAGTGGGCTGGCGGCGGCAAGCGGCGAGCGCGCTGGCGGCGTTGCAGCGCCAGGGGTCATCTGCAAAGCGGGACGCACGACCGTGGATGGGGTCAGCACATCGGCGAAGTGTGTGAGTGACAAGCCGTGCAAGGCATTCGCCTCGGAGCTGGCCCCCAGCCCCCATGCAACATAACCATGATTGCACTTGCCTGCACCGGGAAGGAGTGCAGTGGAAACACGTCCTCTGCTTCCGCCTCCGAGCTGGCAAACCGAGAGGGCCCTGCTGCCGCCGGCCCCGTGGGGGTGCCGCCGCCGGGCGCATGCACCGCGCCGATTAGCGCGCTGCTGGTGTCGCTCTGCACTGGCGACAGCAGGGGCAGCTTGCCGGGCGTGCCCAGCGGCTTGCTGGCTGCGAGCCCAGCGGCAGCCTCAACTGCATCTGCTGCTTCTAACTTTGGCACCTGGCCGCCCGAGTTGGCAGCCGAGTCCTCCCTGTCCAGCTCAGCAGCTGAGGTGGAACCGGCAGAGGCTGTTCCCTCCCGCTGCCGCTGCGCCGCCGCCGCCTGCAGGCGCTGCACCTCTGCAAGCACCGCCTGCACTCGCCGCACCAAACGGCAGGTGGCAGCTTCGCCAGAGGGGCGGGGCGGCGAGACCGCTGGCGCGGGGCTGCCCGGCTGCTGCTGCTTCTGCTGCAGCCACTGCACCGCCATGGCCACGTCAGCTGCGGCAGCGGCCTCGCCGTCGCTCTCTGCTGCGGCACGCTTGGGGCTGGCTGTCGGTGTGCCAAACACGCTGGCCGCGCTGCTGCTGTGGCTGCCGAGGAAGGATGCCAGCAGTAGCTCGGCATCACACACATCGCCCTGCAGGCGTGCCAGGTGGCGTGCGCTGGCATCCCGCTCTGCTGCCGCAGCTGCAAGCTGATCACGCAGCGCTGCCTCTGCTTCGGATGCCTGCCGGTGATGCTCACTGTACTGCAGCTGCAGCGTGGCAGCCTGGGCCTCGGCAGCGGCCAGCTGGCCTTGCAACGCCGCCGCCCGCTCCTCAGCTGCTGCCAGCTGCTGCTGCAGCTCGACTGCCCGTGCCGCAGATGCTTCGTCACGCTCGGCCTGCGCCTGCTGCGCAACTGCTGCTTGCGCTTCCAAGCGCGCTGCCAGCGCAGCCTGCTCTGCCTCGGCAGCCTGCAGCTGCCCACGCAGTGCCTCCCGCTCTGCGTCTGCCACAGCCAGCTGCTGCGCAAATTCCGCCTGCTGCTGCTGTGCCTGCTGCGCCGTTGCAGCGGCGTCAGCCACCTCCTGGGCAGCGTTCGCTGCCTGCTGCTGAGCCTGCTCCAGCTGCGCCGCCGCCTCAGCCTGCTGCCGCCTCAATGCCGCTTGAGCCTCCTTCTCCTGCTGCTCCAGCCGGCCAGCCATCTCCGCTTGCTGCTGCTCCAGCGCCGCCTGCGCCTCTTGCAGCAGCTCCTGGGCAGTGGCTGCCTGCGGCAAGCGGGCAGGCAAGCAAACGGCGTGCCAGCATTGAGGACTGTGAGCCTGCAAGAGCTGGATTGCAATTGATTTCGACCTTTGTCATTCGAAAGAGGAAGTTGCACGCAACGCAGGTCGGCATCGCAGCCACCCGCTTGCAACTAGCACCAGCCCAAGCCTCCGCACCTCGCTGTCTGCCGCCTCGAGCCGCCGCTTCAGGTCTGCAAGCTCCAAGCGCAGCTGGGGCACCTGAGCGGGGTGAAAGGGACCACGTACGGCAGGTGCATTGCTTGAGAACAGGTGCAGTGGACCCAGGACGGAAAATGCATACCGGGAGATAGCCGCAGCGTTTGCGGACCAGCACAGGTACATGCCGCTCCCAGCTTCACAATCTGCAGCATGTGCGCCCACCTGCAGGCGCAGCTGCGCCACCTCGGCATCCCGCTGCTGCAGCTGCTGGCGCAGGTGTGCCACCTCTGCCGCAGCGCTGCTGCGCTCCGCATACGCTGCCTCCGCCTCCTGCCGCAGAGCCACCAGATCGCTTTCAGCACGCTTGCAACGCTGGCGCAGCGCCGCCGCCTCGGCGGACACGTTGGCTAGGTGCGCGGCATCCGCCTCTGCAGTGCCTGCACTGGCTGTGGCGGCCGCCGCTGCAGCCGCTGCTGCCGCGGCTGCCTGCTCCTCGGCCGCCGCCAGCGCGTTGCGCAGCTGATGCAGGCTCGTCTCCTGCCCCTCCTGCCGCTCCCTGCAGTAAGCAGGCACAGCCAGGGTGGGTTGGGCGGCAGTGGCTGGTGAGCAAACCGCAATAGGATGGCCGGAACTGTGCGCGCTCATGCAGCACCCACGACCCCAAATCCCCAGCTTGTTCATCCAATAATAACTTCAGCAGCTCACCGCAGCAGCTCCAGGTGCGCGTCCTTCTCCGCCAGCTCGTCCTGAGTGATGCCCAGCTGCTGCTCCAGGTTGTGCACCTGCAGGGGCCACCAACCGTGTCGCATTGTGATTGTGTAGCTGTGCATGTGCAATGCACGTGCAGTCACCGACTGGTGCAGGCAGGACAGGAGTGCACCCTCTGCAGGACAGGAGTGCATCCGTTCCGTGCCTGCCTCCACACACACCTGGCGGCGCAGGTCTTCTTCCCGCTTGTGGGCCGCCTGCAAGCAGGAGGGCCAGGGAAATGGTTGGACTTTAGGAGACGAGCGAGCAGGCAGAGCAAAACAGCAGCAACACGCGCTGGCTGAGCACCCCCCCTGCTCAAGTGTGACATGCTGCTGCGCCCACCCAGTGTGAAAACACGTGCCTGCAGCGCCGCCAGCGTGCGCATCAGCTCCATCTGCTGCGTGGCGCTGTCCTCCCGCAGCACAGACAGCTCCCTGCAGTAAACAGCAAGGACATATGCAGTGCAGTCTCTTATTGCAGGGCAGGCTGGTGTAAGTGGACAGCCTGCCTGAAGCAGGTGGCCAGGCAGTGGGATGGCTCATGTCCTACAGCGTGGTGTAGGATCCAACAGGCGGAGAGCTGCCTGCCACAAGCTGTGAGTCTGCCAGGCTGCCCAGGCACGAGTAGCGATAGCAGCAGCAGGAAGAGCATTCTTATCCCTACTGCTGCAGTCTCGCCCACAGCCTGTTAAGGCACCAACCCTGCAATTCCAGCCCTCACCCGTCCTGCTTGCGGATCATGGCCTGCAGCAGCACGGGGTCTGGGTGCCGCTTTGCAGGCGACGGCCCCGCGCTGCCCCACCCCTCTGTGCCGCCGCCGCTGCTGATGTACCCAGCCTCCTCCAGCTGAGCAGCTGCTGCCGCCTCTGCCGCGCGTGTGGCGGTGCGCAGCTGGGCTGCCAGGTCCTCATTCTGCTGGCGCAGCCGCTCAGCCACGCCCTGCAGCTCAGCATGGGCGGCCTGAAGCGACAGCACCTCGCGCCGCGCGGTGCCTGCGCAGGGCGGGTGGGGCGGCGGATGCAGCAGGGCATGTTGGAGGATTGAGCTGCATCTTCAGCCGATGCATGACACCAGCACCAGCAGTGTGCAGGTTGCGACGGCCGAACACAGCAAGCAGCAAGCGCTGCTGGGTCTGAAAGCACTGCTCCGAACAAGCGGCATGGCAACGCACATCAGCACCCTCAGCACCCACCCGCCGCCTGCTTGAGCAGCGCCTGCCTCGTCTCGTAGTCGGCCCTCGCCACATCCAGCTCCTCCGCCTGCCGCTGCAGCTGCGCATGGGCCAGCACCAGCTGCTGCCGCACGGCCGCCAGGTCAGCCGGCGCCAGCGCCTCGCCGCCGCCCGCCAGCGCCGCCTGCAGCGCCGCCGCCTGCGCCTCCTGCAGCGTCGCTAGCTGCCGCTGCAGCTCCTTGTTGGCCGCCTCCTGCTTGATCACCACATCACCCAGCTTGTGCGCCTTGTCCTGTGAGCGCGGCGCGAGGGTTTTGCGGCAGGCGGCGGTTGGCGGCGGGTGGGGGCGTTGGTAGGCGGGCAGCCTCGGCGGATGCACGATCGGCGAGCGCTGCATGTCACTGCCCCATCAAGCTGGGTAGGGGCCGCCATGCGGAAGCAGAAGTCGAATTCCGGGCGGGCGGGGCTCCTCGCTTACCTTCCAGCCCTGCGCCTTGCGCTGCAGACGCTTCACATCTTCCTCCAGCGTAGATGCTGGGCCGCCCAGGCTGGCAGAGAGGGCTGACAGGGCGGGGCTCGCCCCGCTCGTCGCGCCGGGAGGCGGCGTGCAGCTGCGAGGCGTCACCGCCTTCTGCATGCCGGGGCAGAGTGATCGCAGGATCGCGCAGCCTGCGTTCAGAAATGCGGCGCCGCCGCCAGCGGGGCGGCCGGTGCCGTCTCGGCCGCGTTCAAATGTCGCCTGCACCAACGACTGTCTGTGACCTTGTTCCTGCCGCATTCGACAGCCTCTGATCACAGCCTGAGCAGCTTCTTCAACGTTGACCTCACTTCGGTGCTCTGCACGCCTGTCTCCACGCCCTTGAACTTATCTCCGCTGTCTGCTGGCACCTGTCGTTGCTTGTCTTTGCATAGGTAGGGCACAGCAGCGTGCGGAGCTGCGCCGCGTGCAGTGGGGTGAGATGGGCAAGGGAAGAGCTGGAGGAAGCTGCGATGTAAACAATATAGGAGAGGGATAGGCGGAGGCGCGTGGGCGCCCTAGTGTACAGGGGACAGATGATGATATCATGGGGTGATGTGTGCATGTCAGTGTGCATGTGGTGCTTATGGTGGGGGTGCTGTGCTCAAAACTGGGCCCAGCACCGGGCGTGCAGGCGCTTGTGCAGCGCGCGCCAGCTGCTGCCGCGCGCTCACGCCCGCCGCGCGTGCTGGGCTGCTACTATCGCCGGCGGCAGTGCCGCCGACTCCATTCCCTCCTCATCTGAAGCTGCTGCTGCTTCACCCTCCTCAGCTTCCTCCATCTCGCAGGCACTCCTAGCGCGGCCGCCGGACGCCCCCGTGCTCTGGCGCAGGCGGTACGAGGGGCGCCGCTGCTTGCGCACAAACGTGCGCGTGGTGCGCTCCCACGCCCGCTTCACCACGGTGTGGCACGCCTGCGGCAGAGGGTGTGGGGATGGAGTGGTGAGGCGCACAGCTGTTGGCCGGCCCACTCCTGCACAGCCAAGAAAGATGTAACCATTTCCATGCAAGCTGTCGGTCAGCAAAGCCCCACATCTTCCACAGCCCTGGCCGGGCGCACCTTGAGCTGGTGCGTGAAGTCTGGGTGGTCCATGGGCGTGTACCCGCCCTCGCACATCTCGGAGAAGGAGCGCCAGAAGGCCTTGTAGCCGCCCTGCAGCGCCAAGGGTACAAGCGGGCGTGGGTGGGGCGGCATTGGGGCAAGGGAAGCAGGGAACAGAGGCGGGCATGCGACAGCCAACGGCAGTGCAGCACCATACCTTGGCGGGCACGGCGGGAGCACAGCTGGGGCAGTTCTGCGCATGCTGAACCGCTCCTAACAGCCCGCGCACCCTGCCCTGCCACGTGTTTCATGAGGCAAGGGGAGCCTCACCTGGAGCACAAACACGTGGGGGTACGAGAGGGCGGGGTAGTCGTGCAGGTGGGACTCCCGGTCCTGCAGCAGGCAGAAAAGGAAATGGAACGTGTTGCATGCAGACCAGGGTAACATCCATTGCCTGAACAGCGGCTGCGTTGCAGCAAGCTGCGGGCGCAGCAACCCTCGGCTCTGGGTCACAAGCCACAAGTCACAAGCTGCCCCCACCTTGTTGCGCACAAACTTGGCGGCCCGGGGCCCGCGCTCGCTGGAGAACTCGCAGTGGAAGATGATGGCGGTGGACTGCCGTGGAGATAAGGGAGGCAGAGAGAGGTGTAGCGATGGTCAGCTAGCCAGCTGGACCAAGGGAAACGAGATGTGAGCACGTGTGGGCATTGCATGCCATGCTGCAAAGGAAGGCAGCAACGGCTGGCGGGTTGGTATAGCTGCCAGGTGGCTCTGCAGCAAGGTCGCCAAAAAGAATGTTGCAGCAGCACACTGATTTGCAACGCAGTCCTGGCTGCGCACCTGCCAGTGCTCCTCGGGCCGGGATGCCACCAGCTGCAGCAGCTCGTCGGGCGTTGTGAGGTGCAGCGCGCCTGCAAACAAGAACACCGAGGGAGAGCAAGGACGCTAAGCACAGAGAGTTGGCAAGAGGGAGAGACTGCTGTCAACGGGCCATGGCAGCCATGACTGCTGTCAACGGGCCATAGCAGCCATGTTGCAAGGTGAAGACAACATTGCCCCACAGCTCACATCTCACACAAACTGGGTCCCAACCTGTCCCACCAGGCCAGCGCCACACACCTGGCAGGTGGCCGCCCTTGTGCTCGTAATCGTACCGGCAGTCCACCACCACAAAGCCGCTCAGTCCAAAGGCGGCGGCGCCGTGGGTCAGCAGGTCTCGCATTGTCTGGGAGGAGGCGGGGGCAGGTGTGCTTTAGGCTTTAGCAGGCTTTGACGAGGTATCGACAGCTGGGCAGCTGCGGCGGGCAACCGGCAACACTCATATTCTTGAGTCGCCACACACGCTGCAGGCATCCTCAGCAGAAGCAGCTGCCATGTAGCGCAGCAGCCATGCATTGCATCACCCAGCCCTTACCTTCGCCGTGATGGCGGGGAAGCCGCAGTCCGGGTTGTTCACTGTGGGCAGCGCATGCTGCAGCGTGCCGGCTGCAGGTGGGCAGGGCGGGGCAGCATGGGTGAAAATGCTACACAGATAGAATTCTTGCAGCCAGCAGCAAGACAGCTTGTACACCGCAGAAGCTGCTTGCTCCAGCGACCCTTACACGCCGCCCAGTCTCACGCAGCGGGGAGAAGCCGGGCGGCGCGGGGCTGCAGCAGCACTGGTCCATGCCCTCTGCGCCGCCGCAGGGGCTGCAGCAGCCGCCATCGCTACTGGCGGGGCTGGCTGCTGTGTCTAGCATGTCCTCCTCTAGTGCGGCAGCTGCTGGCCGCGCTGCTGAAGCCGGCAGCGGCAGCGGGTCAGACCAGTAGTTGCCCAAGCTGCCACCATCCGCTTTGCCAGCCGCTGCCGACGCCAAACCCGGCGCGTCGGCAGCAGCGGCGCCGGCTGCCGCCGCCACCCGGCTGGCCCAGGCATCCCCAGCATCGCTGAGGGACCGCCGCCGCTGCTTGGCCGCCTTTGCTACTGAGGGGAAGGCTGCGCTGATGTCGGCTGCAGATACGGAAAGAGGAGAGGTGAGGACGAGGCAGGGCGTGGCTAGTCATCTCCTGCAGCTGTCGCCGCGTGGCTGCAGCCAGCAGCTCTAATTGCACACACGTGCCGCTGGATTGGACGAGTTGGCATCAATTTTTTGCACACTGCCAGCCCTGCCCCTCACCGCCAGGGCTGATGAGCAGCTTGCGCTTCAAGCCGCACCCCCCAGACTTGCGCGCCGTGGTGGGGCGGTCAAACTTGCGGGCTGCGACAGCATGGTCGGAAGGCAGTGGGAGATGTTGAGCTTGTGCTAAATGGTGTGCTGAATCACTGGAAACGTAATTTGCAGTAGCCCTGCTTTGCAAGGAGTTGTGCTGGACAAAGACTGGATGCCCTCACATGGATGCCCTCAAAGCAGCCGGCCAACGCAGGTCAGTCTCAACATACGACCCTTGCTACCCACCTGAGTCTGCTTCGGCAGCAAAGCTCAAGCGGCCGCGGAACAGCACGTAGGGAGAGGGGCTGCCGCTGGCGCCGCCTGTAGTGCCTGCTGCCAGGCGGCTCAGCGTGGCAGGCGGCGCCGCACCGGTGGGCGTGGCTGCTGCCGAGGCGGTGCCGGTGCCACACATCGCAGTGTGGAAGCCTAGCCCCCTGCTGGGCTGCTGCCTGCCTGCATCTACCGCAAAGCGCACTGATGGCTGCTGAGCCGTCTGCTGGTGCTCGCGCTGCGGCTGCTGCTGCTGGCTGGCCTTCTGGCGCTGCGCAGACAGACTAAAGGGGTTGGGCGCCGCGGCTGCCGCTGCCACGTTGGGCGCAATGGCGGCCAGCGCCGGCCGTGGCCCTGCAACATCGCGCAGGTCAGGCGGACGGCAGTTGTAAGGTAACCACGGCCGAGACAATTGCAATTCGAAACAGCGGGAGCAGCAGCGTCTAACCAGATCATGCGGCAGGAACAGCAAGAGCATGCCACAGGCTGATCCGCACGGAGCGCACCTTTGCGCAGGGCCTGGCCGGGCGTGTCGCCAGTGCGGATGGTGCGCTGCGCTTCCCAGCGCGCTGACAGCCTCAGTATGTCCATCTCCAGGCTCTCCTGGCTGCTGCCGCGCTGCGGCAGCTGCTGAGGGTCGTCCATCGCTGCGCCGCCGTGCCGGCCGTTTGCCGCACAGCTGCAGGCGCCGCCCGCACCTCTCTGCACGCCGTGCGGCTGTCGGGAGAAGCCCGCTCGTAACTGGGAGCCAGGATCTGTGCGTAGGTGGCAGGGGCAAAGCGAAAGGCTTTGGGGCAGCCAGTCCAACAGCCCATCTGGGGGTGCTGCCGGCCGCCGCCGTCCCCGCAGCAGATCATCGCACCTGGATTGTCTCGGAGTGCGGCACAGCGCGGTCTGAAGTGCGGCGGGAAGGCTGGGAGCCCTGGCTGGCGGTCGGTGCCAACGGCGCGCGCTCGGCGAGTCGCCTGCCACCGGGCTGGCGCTTCGGAGGCGCGCAACTTTGTCTTTTTGGGGTCCTGCAATGTGCAGATGCCGCTGCGCTTCGCTCCTCGCGTTCTGTGGCAAAAGCGTGCTGCGAGTGCTATGGGTGGCGCGCATTGAGCCCTTTGCCGGCGCTTGCATGTCCAAGCAGCTTTGCATCGTCCTCTGAAACTCCGTGGCTAGCGCTGCGGGAAGCCGACATCCATTCGGCCTTGCTGCGCCCCAGCCTGCGCAAGCCTCCTGCCTCATAGCCGTGCCCACACAAAGCTGCAGCATGGCATCAGCAGCAGCACTATCACCTGCGCAACCGCCCTGCAGCTCGCAGCAACGCTGGCGGCAACGAGCGCCGCCGCCGCTGCCGGCCGCCGCCAGGCGGCGGCTCTACCGGCCCAGCTTGCTGCATGCCTCAATAGACGATGAGCCTGTGCTGTCTGAAGACGAGCCGCTGAGCAGCGCTGATGATGTGCCCAGCAGCAGCAGCAGCGGACCCGACGGCGGCAGCATGCGGCGCGATGCGTGGCGGGTGCCCATTCCACCGCATCTGCACGGCAAAGCGCCACGCAAGCACTGGAACGCCAATGCCCTGGCTTTCCTTGGAGACAGTGTTTGGGAGGTGAGTGCGCGAGAGACAGAAGGCAGTCGACACCAGCACGCATATGTGGGCCCTCCATGCCTCTCCTGCGCCGCTAACTTGCGGCTGCACGCTCCAACTGCCTGCCTGCCCCTGCCGCACACAACTCCACCCCTGTTCAGCTGTACACGCGGCGGCGCTTCTTCTACCCACCCTCGAGGAAAGACAGCTACTTCTCACTGGTCGTTGAGCATGTGCGAGCAGAGACGCAGGTGGGTTGGTCAAGCAGTTTGGCGCCGGTGTACATGGCGCTCAGCCATCCTGCATGGCGCTCGGCAGCCACGTCAGCCTTGGCAGCTTTGATATCAAGGGCACGGTTGAGAGGCTCGTGCCACATTGCTCTCAAACTTGCAAGCGCAAGCCTGCGGCGTTTGGGAGGCGATGTGCAGCTTGAGCTGCGCCCTGCCGACAGGCCATGCCGCCTGAATGGCTGTGTGTGCCAACTTAACACACCATGTTTGCAATTGACTAGCCGTGCAGGAGCGGCTGTACCAGCAGCTGCTGGACAGCGGCTTCCTCAGAGATACCGAGCGCGATGTGCTGCGCTGGGGCCGCAATGCCACAGGTGCGCTGGAGTGGGCACCTGCAGCGCCACACCGGCAGCATGTCCCGACCCGGCGCTGCTGCTGCTGCTGCGGTTTGGAGGTGCTGAATGTGCGCTGACGTACTCTCAAGCACCACATGCCATGATAATGATTACAGACTGCGCCGCTGCTTTTCCTTGCCCCACTCCTGGCAGGCGTGACGCCCAAGCGGCTGTCCGACACGGGGCTGAAGCGTGAAACGTACCGGGCGGCAACAGCCATGGAGTGCCTGGTGGGTTGCGGGGTGGAGCGTTGCGGGCAGACTGGTGCCGCTCTCAGCAAGGACCCCGCATGCGTGCTTGATGTATGCAGCCAGCTGGGTGCTTGGTGGCGCGAGCGCTCATGCCCACTTGACGACTTGCAGCTCAGGCTGCTGGCACCAGGGCGGCCTGTAGACATCTTGTGCTGGATAGCCCACTTGATCATCAAGTAGCTTCTGATTGCCTACCCTCCCCTGCCGCAGACGGGCTACCTGTACCTATCAGACCCGGACCGGCTGCATGCCATGATGAGCCTGCTGGGCTTGGGGGATGCACCTGCTGATGGTGGCGAAGCGGCCAGCAGCAGCAGCGGCGGCAGTAACAGCGGTGGCAGGAGAAGCAGCAGCAGCAGCAGCAGCAATGGCAACAACTGAAGCCGCTGCGAGTGTGTTGTAATGAGTGAGAAGTGCAATGCAGTTTGATTGAACCCATGAAATGCCGTGAAACGAGACGCGGCAAGTTGCTGCGCGTTGCAAAGCAGGAGTGGCAGTGGCGGCAGAGCGGGGTGGCGTCTAGTAGGCCGATGTTCATACAGCAGCTACATGCCTCACTAGGAGTGATTGTGTGATGCTAGCAGCCTGCAGCTGGCATCCAAATGTGTTCCTCCCGGTGCTGCCACGCTGGGGCGGCAGCGCGGCGGCGGCTGGGTAGTGCCGCCCCTGCAGGCCGCTGCTCGCATTCTGTGGCTTGCTACACGTCCCACCGTTCCGTCCTTCTGCCTGGCAGCGACCCAAGGGGCCTGCGGAGGCCGTCCCGGCACTATGGGTCTCGAGGCAGCGCTGCGGGCGTCTGCCGAGGCGATCAACGAATTGAGGGAGAGCCTGGACGAGCAGTGCTTGTCTGAGATCACGGTGGAGGGCACGGAGGGGGGCGCGCTCGCTCGCTTCGCCGTGCGCCCCGAGGAGGGCGGGGAGACGAGCTTCACCGCCACCTTCATCGGCAGCAGCATGCCGGCACCATGCGTGCTGGCGGTAGCAGGTGGCGCGGCAGCCCGCGGCCTGGCCCGCGCCAACGGGCGGCTGGCGGGCGGCGCCAGCCTCGCCAAGGCGGTGGCCGGTGCGGGCCGTGCCGTGGGCATGGACCTGGACTGGGCGGCCGAGGCCGAGGGCGACGGTAAGTCACAGGGTTGGGCAGGCAGAGCAGGCGCTTTAATGTACTCGCTGCGCCACCGCCGCCGCCACTTCCTTGCGCCACGCCGCCTGCTCCTGTGCGTTCAACCGTTCTGCAGGCGGCAGCGATGAGGAGATGGCCGAAGCTGGCAGCCGGGGAGGTGACAGTGATGAGGATGGGGACGATGATGAGCTGCTGCGGGAGTGGTCCAAGCGCCTCGTCAAGTGGGTGCTGCTCGCGGGGCATGGGCCGGCTGGCGGGAATGCAACAGTGCCAGCTTGGGCGCCCGCCGTGCCGCCGCTGCACCCAGCTGCCTGCAGGTCACGTGCACAACTCGCAGCTCCTGCGATGGTCGAGTAGTTGTGCCGCTATGGACCTCAGCCTGCACTGCATAGTCCTGCGCACTCGTCATGCCGCAGGGTGGAGAAGATTGAGCGCGGCATTGAGGAGCGGGAGGCCGAGGCCGAAGCGGAGGGCAACCTGGACGCGCTGCAGCAGCGCCAGGTGGGGTGGTGGGGAAATGGATGGGGATGTGATGGAACCTGGAAGCAGGGCAAGTGCTCCCTGGTGGCCGATCGCTACAACGACTGGGTTGCCTGCCCATTCCAATCTGCCCTGCCCTGCCTCACTCCTGCTGCCCTGCCTGCCCCCGCTCCATCCATCTTGCACAGATATTTGACAGCCGGGCCGCCTTCCGCCGCCTGGCCAACGAGCTTGAGGAGATTTTCAAGGCGCAGGACTTCAACATGGTGGGTTTCAATCGATTGCCACGTCACCAGGTTACTGAGGAGGCGCAGATTGCCATAAGCAGCTGCATGCTCCTCTTGCCACAATTTCCGGGCAAGGCTGTACAGATGCCTGCCCCAGAGTGGTCATTGTACACTTCCATTCTCCCCTGCTGCAGGTGGTGGAGGCGGCGGATGAGCCGGACGGTCTGTACCGCTGGCACGTCACGCTGGGCGGCTTTGACCCGGAGTCGCCCCTGGGCAAGGTCAGTTCGGAGCAAGTTGTGTGCTTTGTGCTAGGGCAGTGCAAGGCTTGAGCGCGATTGTGAGGTTGGCCATGCAGCTCTGCTGTCAGGGGGGCGTGCAGCACCCTGCCATGCACCTCATTTTGAGTATCATGGTGCCTGCCCTCTGCCCATGCCCGCAGGACATGCGGGAGGCGGGCCGCCGCTTTGGCAGCTCCTCGGTGCAGCTGCAGCTGGTGGGTGGGGGTGTGGCAGCGTTGGCTGGCATGCCTGGTTGTTGCCGGTGCACCCACTGTTTCTGGGAGGGATAATGGTGCAATGGCAGGAATGCCTCCCTTGGTAACTGCTGCAAACATGCACGTGTCGGTGCTTATGCCTGTCCAGCTTTTTCAATCATTTTTCTGCCTCACTGAGATGCACTTGTGCCCTCCCGCAGGTGTTCAAGCGCCCGCTGCACCCGTTCTACCCGCCCTCCGTCCAGCTGTCCTCGCCGCGCTTCCAGGGCCCCATCCTCAGGTGCTGTTGCAGCATCTTTCCATGTGGGCAGGAGGCCTGGCAGCTGCTCACGCTGTGGCGCATTCAGGGAGGATCTCCGTCCGCCTTTTGTCCACACAATGGTGCTCACTTCACTGGCCAACTTCTTAGATTCCCCGTCCCCCCTTGCAGTGCGGTGGCCTCCCACCCCGTGTTTTCGGTCAAGGGGTGGGACCCCACGCGGTCAGCCCGCGAGGCGCTGCTGCTGCTCAAGGCGTTCCTGGAGGTGCGCTGGTGGGACAGGCTGGTGGCTGGGGGGAAATACCTTATGTACACAGCAAGTGCATGGCGCACACCAGAATGTACTGCTGCTGCTCAAGGCGTTCCTGGAGGTGCGCTGGTGGGACCATTGGGGTGTGGAGGGAATGCGTGGATGTAAAGCAGCATTTGTGCGCACAAGTTGGCTATCTATGCTGCTGCTGAGGGCGTTCCTGGAGGTGAGTGGAGCTTTTGGTTGGGAAGGGACCAGGGGGGGGGGGGGGGGGGGGCAGCGGCGTGACGATGAGCGCCATGGCAACCCTTGGGTGCATGGACTTGTGCCTGCCTCTCCTGCCCACTGCCCTGCTCGCTGCTCAATGCTCGCCCAGTTGCTCGCATGCCATGACCCACCTGCATGCTTGCATTCCACCCTAACATTCCAACAGGAGCACGCGCGCGTGGACTTCAGCAGCGAGCGCAACACCAGCTCCTCTGCGGCCTACCTGCCTGTGGAGGTGGGCTGGGCGGGGTTTAGGTGTGGTGCCATGGAGTTGGGTTCTGTCGCTGGGCAGCAGCTCTCCAACCGCACATGTTGAGCCCTGCAGTGGCTTGGAAGCCTCATCACTGCTGGCTGAGCGCGGCATGTCCCTGCCATGGTCTCGAGCCACAGGTCGTTGGGTTAACCGAGCCTGAGCGAGCCGTTAGCAACCTGTGCACCCCATTGCAGGTGCTGCTGGCCAAGCTGGAGGCGCTGACGGGCACCGAGGCGGCGGCACAGTCGATGCAGCAGTACCAGGAGATGTACCGGTGGGTTGGCGGCAGCAGAGATTACAATGTACTGCATTATACTGAGACAAACTTTGGGCGGGTTGCGGCAATTCCAGATGGCGTTCAGCCAAGTGTGCAGTTGCTACCTCATGCCGGCATTTGGGCCTGTTTGCCTGCACATCATTTGGCATGCCGTACTGGCCATGCGCCCCATCCCTGCAGAATGCGCGAGGAGCAGGCAGCCAGCGGCAGCAGCGGCGCTGCCACGGCTGCGCAGCAGCAGCCGGCCAGCAAGAAGCAGAAGAGCACGGCGGCGGCATGGAAGTCTGGAGTGGGCTACGGCCACAGGTGGGGGCTGCGGCATGGCCTTTTCCACCTTGCCGCCTGCAAGTTGGAATCTGCAGGCTACAGGGCCTGTGATGACCAACCCCGGGCATCCAACATGTCCAAAACACATCATCCCACACAGCCTCACCTGCTCTGCGTGCGGCCCTGGACCATTTCCTGCAGGGGCGTGGACGGCAGCGCGGTGTGGGACGCCAAGAAGGCGGAGGCTGTGCAGGTGGGTGCATGATTGGGGGCTGTAGGAGGCACATTGCCACAGCTGGTTGCAGGAGCGCTCGCATTCAAGCCAGGCTGCTCATGGACTGCCAGCTGGCACACGTGCTGATCAACTAGCGACATCGCCCCAACCACCCTGGTCAATCACTTGCCTTTGTTTGTGCCGCAGGCTGCGCGTGGCCGCGAGCTGGCGGATGTGCTGCACCAGCATAATTCAATCACCTGCTGCTCATTATTATTTTACTGCTGTTCAATTGCTGCAGGCTGCCCGGGACCGCGAGCTGGCGGACGTGCTGGACCAGCTGGCACGCGACCTGACTGCCAACCTGGCCAGCACGGGTGGGTACATAGTACAGCTGTGTGTGGTCTCAGTGCCAACCTGGCCAGCACGGGTGGGTGCAGTGGGTTGACCGCCAACCTTGCCAGCACGGGTGGGGCTGGGTTGCACCGCTGCGGGTGGTCTCAGTGCCAGCATGGCCAGCACGGGTGGGGCTGGTAATCAGAACCTGGGTTGAGAGAGTGCCAGGCTGACCAGCACTGGTGGGTGCGGCTCAAGTTCCAAATATGTTTGGTTTGAAAGCCAGGCTGGCTAGCACTGGTGTGGCGGTTGAGAGGTGCCAGGCTGCCAGCACGGGTGGGCGTCGGTCGTGCGAGGCCTGACCCCTTTGTTACCTCTCTTCCTCGCCCCTGCAGCCTCTGCCGCCGACCGCGCCGACTGCACAGCGGCGGTGTGCAACAGCTGCCTGGCGCCCTACTTGATCCACCAGCTGTCCAAGGCCTCCTTCCAGGACATGGCGGGGCGGTGAGCTTGGCGATACGATGCTGCTGAGAATGTTGCCTGTAATGGCTGCAGTTGTGGACGTTGCGTGGTGCTGCTGCGCCGCGAACTTGCATTGGGAACATTACTTAGTGGCGCAGCTCCGCGCGTGTCCGCCTGCTTTGCCCTCCTTGACAGCTCAGCCACACTCAATACCCTTTTTCCGCCGCCCACCCTCCCCCGCTTCCCGGCAGGCACACCTTCTATCGCAGCCTGCTGCAGTGCGTGGAGGCGCTGTGCTGCGATGCCACGGCGTGCCTGCTGAGCTGGCACAGCTCGGACAGCACACGCACCATCGCCAGCTCAGTCGCTGGGCTGGAGGCGCAGGTGGGCGAGACGGGTCTGCGGGCAGTGAACACACCATTTCGGCTGCCCTGCTTGGGGATGCACCTGCTTGCCCCGTCAATCCAAGCACCAGGGCGGATTGCAAATAGTGCCTTCTGTGGTGCTGCCCTCTAAAGCTGCCTTCCGCCGTGATGCCCTCACCCACATTGGCTCCCTGCCTCCCAACTCCCCAGGTGACCCACTTTGTGCGGGTGTACAACCAGGCGCACACGGGGGCAGCAGCGGCGGCCGGCAGCAGCGGCGCCGAGGCAGCGGAAGACAAGCAGGTGCAACCATGGGAGGCTTAGAGTGGTGGCTTGGAGCCGCTAAGCTGTGTTGTTTCGTGTGCTTGTTGGAGAGCAGTTGCAGCCGTGCATAGGCTTGAGTTGAGGGGCTGTTAGCAGCAGCTTGAGGCTGGACTTGCCAAAGTACAGGCCGGTTGTGCAACGTGTGTTTCCACACCCCAGCCTGTCTGTATCGGCTGCTGGCTGCCCCCACATGCTGTCCTCCTTTCATGTTGCCATCCACAGGAGATTGAGCTGGCCAACTACCTGCTGGCCGTGGCGGCCAAGGTGCCGGAGGCAGCGCCCGCGGCGGACGGCGGCGCAGCAGCAGGCGCGGGCGCGGGCGCAGCAGCGGCCAATGGCGAGCAAGGTGCGAGGGGGCGGGTGGCACCGGCATTGCAACAGCTGCTAACCTCGGCCACCCTGCGGCCTGCTTGCTGCTCTCGCTGCACGCTGCCCCTTGTCTGTGTGCTAGCAACCACAGTTCCCATCACCACCTGCTGCTGCTTCTGTTGGCAGTGAATTTCTGCCCTACCTGCGCAGAGCTGTCGGTGGACGAGCAGTACCTCCTTCTGCTCCCCGACCTGCTTCGCAAAACAGGCGCATTCTTACACCCAAGCTTTCGTCCTGCCTGCTGCAGAGCTGTCGCTGGAGGAGCAGTACCGCCTGACACTTTCGCAGTACCGCGTGCGCATCGTCAGCGGCGTGTCGGCCAACCACAGGTGCGCCGTGCTGTGCCGTGCTGTGCCGTGCTGTGCCGTGCTGTGCAATGGCACACGCTGTGTTGTGCGAATGCGCTTGCTGTGCTCCTGCACCCAGTCCTGAAATGACGTGCCCCATCCTGCACTGTCCCACTCTGCTTGCTACCAGCTTCAAGGACCAGGCACGGGCGGAGGTGATGGCCCCCAAGCTGCGGGCGCGGCGGGTGGGGCGCGAGCTCGCCTCCTGCGAGTCCGACCTGCCCGTGTGGTGAGTTTGTGCTGCACCGGTTGGGCTGCTTTTGCACCGCTGGGTGGTGTGATGCGTGGGTGCGGCCCAGAGCTGATCTGCTCTGCGCACACTCTGGGCACGTTCCCCTCTGTCCCCACACAAACACGCTCCCTCCCCTGCCTACTAGATGGGCATCGTATCCAAAAGCCCCCTCTCCTCCCATAATCCCTCTCCTCCTCTGCCCCAATCCTGCAGCGCCTCCTCCTCCGTGTTTGTGGTGGCCGACGAAACCAACTCCAACCTGTGGAAGGCGCTCATCACAGGTGTGCACAACACTTTGAGGGGCAGGTTTGGGGCAATTACCACAGGCTGTAGCATGCTGCGGGAATGCCTAAACATCGAGACCAACTCTAACCTGTGGAAGGCGCTCATCACAGGTGGGCGGATGTCTGCCGGGGAACACCAGGTGCTGCTCAGGCTTTGCAGGCGACAAGGACACTTATCCTGCCTGGCGTGCTGGGGCAGTTGCGTCTCGTGCAGGTTGCGCTGTTTGCAGCACACACACACGCGGCTGCTGTTCAATCTTAGGCCCCAACCGCGCACAGGCCCCGAGAACACCCCCTACTGCGGCGGCTGCTTCCTGTTTGACATCTACCGTCCTTAGAGCTGCCTCACTCATAGCTGCTTCCCATCGACCGCCCACAGGCCCCGAGAACACTCCCTACTGCGGCGGCTGCTTCCTGTTTGACATCTACTTCCCGCCCGACTACCCCCGAGTGCCGCCCAAGGTGCTGATCCGCACCACCGGCAGCGGCAGCGTGCGGGTGAGAGGCGCAGGGGCTTATGGGGTGCTTTACGGGGATTGAGGTGCCTGCTCTGCGCATCACCGGCGGCGTGCGGGTGAGGCGCACGCATGGTGGCTGGGGCTTGAGGCTCATTGTTGCGCGGGGGAGGACTGAGTGCTGATCCGCACCACCGGCAGTGGCGGGGTGCGGGTGAGGCAGAGGTGCAGTGTGTGGGGTCAGCGGGCTTGTTGTTGGGGAGGGCTGGAGGGAGCTGCGATTTGCACTCATGCAGTGATTTGGCTGCCGGCCATGCTTTGTGCAGCTTGCCCGCGCTGCCCATCCCACCCATCGCCTCCTTTCTCATCCCCGCTGTGCAGTTCAACCCCAACCTCTATGCCGAGGGCAAGGTCTGCCTGTCGCTGCTGGGCACGTGGCAGGTGCTGAAGAGGGGCAGAAGAGGGGCTAGGTTGTGCAGTCCTGGCTGGCAAGCAGGGCTGTACTTGATTGCGAGGGTCCTCTGTGCCAACTGTACTGCACACGTATGCACCAGCTCAGCAGCAGGCACGCGCTGGCCGTGCTGTGCCCACCCGGGCGCTGTGCCTGCTGTGCCATTGCGGCCGCCTAACCGCACGCTGTGCCTGCTGTGGTTGCCGCAGGGCGGGCGCGGCGAGTCCTGGTCCCCCGACTTCTCCACCGTGCTGCAAGTGCTCATCTCCATCCAGGCAAGTTGGTGAATGGCTAACCAGGTTGCTTGCGGGTTGCGCCTGAGCTGGCCTGCTTGGCCGCTCCACCGTGCTGCAAGTGCTCATCTCCATCCAGGCAAGTCGCGAAAGTGGATGGGGCGCCTTGTAGTCTGTGGTTGAGATGTGGTATAGGCAGCTGCTTGGTCTCGCCATTTGCATGCAAGCCGCTCCATGCCGACAGTCCACGATCTTCACGCGCCCTTGCTCTCCTCGTCATGCAGTCTCTCATCCTGGTGGACGCCCTGGTACAACCAGCTGCTTGCCCACTCTCCCCTCTACTCCATTCCCACAGTCGGCATTCCCCTTGTCGCCTTTGCAGTCCTTGATCCTGGTGGATGAGCCCTGGTACAACGAGCCAACTACCAGCAGGTCGCTGTGTTCAATTGCTCATCCTTTCCTCCTGCGCAGTCGCTGATCCTGGTGGATGAGCCCTGGTACAACGAGCCCGGCTACGAGCAGCACACAGATGATGCCCGCTCCAGCGCCTACTCCGCCGCGCTCATGTGAGCTGCAGTTAGTCTGCAGCATGCTTGCTGCTGTGCTGGGAGAGTGACTGCTCGCTTTGAGGGTGGTGTGCATGAATCCCGCTCCAGCGCCTACTCCGCAACGCTCATGTGAGCTGTGGCTTGTGGCATGCTGGCTGCCGAGCTGTCCCTCAGTGCTCAGCGGACAAGGGCTTGCAGATGGGATGCTGTGACGTGTGCTGCTATATAGTGACTGGGCACTTGCCTGGGTTCTGTTCCCTGCCTCGTCGCCCACCCTCCCTTTCTTCTCATCGTAACTTTTGGGCGCAGCCCCTCCACCATCGAGTGGGCCATGCTGCCCCCATCTGCTGCTTTTCCCTCCGCATGCCCGCCTCACTCATACTCCTTTCATTTCGCCTGTATTATTCCTCCTGCAGGCCCTCCACCATCAAGTGGGCCATGCTGGACCACCTGCAGCACACCCCCGAGTACTTCAAGGACGTCATCCAGCAGCACTTCAGGTGTGTTTTAGCATGCAGTTTCCAATCTGATGTGATGTTCGCCGCCAACTGGTGAAGGTGGGTGGGTCGATTTCCTCGTTTGGCCTCGTTACATCTTCCCAGCTTGCAGGGCCTCTCCCTTCCTGCATTTCACCAACATGTCTCATCTCACCTTCTCAGGCTGCGGGGCGACTACATCCTGGCTCTCTCGGCACGCTCAGGCTCATGTCAGAGTTCCTGCTTCCACGTGTTCGTCATCAGTTTCCACCTCAATCAATCTATGCAGGTTGCGGGGCGACTACATCCTGGAGAACTGCCGCCGCTGGGTGGCCTGGTGCAGAGAGAAGAACCAGGGCGGTGCGTGGCTGGGGGGTTGCATCAGAAAGGCTGGGCCGAGGGGATGAGCGTGGGCAAGCTGTGCATCTGCATCCAGCCCATTGTCCTCGTGCATGCTGCACGGCCAAGAGGTGGGACAGCTGGGCGCGTTGCCCACAGCATCCCTTTCTGTCCAGCCGCGGCCAGAGGCACCAACGACACGATGCGCCTTTGGCCCATCCTGCAGGCCATGCGCGCGCGGTGGAGCAGCAGCTGTCGGCGCTGGAGGCGGAGCTGCGCAAGCTGCGGCAGCAGCAGCCCGCTGCATGAGGCGACAACCTGTGTCAAGCTGCGGCAGCAGCTAGCCGCATGAGGAGCAGCTCCCTGGCTGCTGTGGCAGCCTGTGGCAAGCCGAACCAGCAGCAGTCCACTGCATGAGGCGGCATGTGGGCAGCTGCGCACACCCTCCTGCTGCTTGCCAAAGATCGCCCCTCACAAGCGGCAGGCAGTGCCACATTGGCATCGTCTCTGGGCAACCGTGCCAGCTGAATGCACCGTAGTGTCGTGTCTTTTGTCTCCGCTTTGATTGCTTGAGAAGCCCCAACCCAACCTGCCACCCTGCACTCTGTACAGAAGCCTTCACTTGCCTGCTCCCGGGCGGTGCTGCCGGCTCCATTCTTGTCCGGCGGCCGCCTGGGCTGTATACTACATCTCACACACTTGCTTCTCCCCCAGCCGCCTGTAAGCCCGAGCGGCAGCATCTAGCAGCCATGAGCCTGTCACCTTCGCGCCTCAGAAATCAGTCGTTACATAGGTGGAGGGATGTGGGCCAGCGATTGTATCGGGCTCTGCAGGCATACAGCTTGGAGCAAAGTACAGAAAAACGAGGCTGCTAAAGAGCCATGCAGTGGTGCCTGTGTGGGGCCAGATAAGATGGGCCAACCGCAGGGCGGCCTGCGTGCCGTGGCGACGACGGCGGAAAACTTCATTCGTTGGGGCGAGGTTGGTTGAAGGGTTGGGGGCAAAGCGTGGTGAGCAAAGCGTTTGAAGAAAGCGGGTTGGGGACCAAAGCACGCAGCGGGTGTTGTACAGAGAGACTAGTTGGGAACAAACGGGAAAAGGCGAATCAGCAAGAAAAGACATAAAACATCCAGGCCGGTGCGCCCCTGCAGCCCCGCCAGCCATATACATCATCTCTCCGGGGCTGGGTGGCGGGGCGGCAGCAGGCGCACTTCGGCTGGGGCATGGCATCAGGTGGCGGGCGCAGGCGCGAATCGGCGCCGGCGCCGGGGT
>VFQQ010000666.1_pt1 | contig 61873 bp, 115 predicted proteins | sample 3512341 | NCBI WGS metagenome assembly VFQQ01 (sample SAMN10412373, study PRJNA504923) | tailings metagenome | isolation source: Relicate 2 Philex TSF1 revegetated site | place: Philippines: Tuba, Benguet | collected 2017-08-29 | reverse complement strand
CGACGATATTGCCCGGTCAGAGTTGGTGACATGCTATGGTAGAAGGGCGCCAAATATGATTGAATCTGGGCGCGCATTGATTCTCTGCATGTGTGCGAAGTGACTGGCTCAGGAGTGCCTGCTGCGTCCGCTGCTGTGCGCATGCTGCTCATGAGTGGGGACATTCACGTGCGCTGCTGCATGGTCAGCCTTTCCTCAGCTGCGTTTCAATGCACTGTACGGAGCCAGGAAGGTTCAGGTCCACATGCACGAGCGCCCATGTGCACGACGCCCATGTGGGGGTAACCTCCGTCACAGCGGCAGCCAGACTCGGCAAGTCCCAGCAGGCGCAGCATGCATGCACATACACGGCCGATTAGGGCGTCCTGGCCTCACTTCAACACGGCGCTTCTCAAAAGACGGCGTTTCCTTACCGACAGACAAGGTGTCCACGGCTCGCAGGCACTTACCGCACTCCGGCACGTCCGCTCGCGACCCCTTTCGCTGTTTTACAGCCCATTTCCTGCATTTCGCACATTCCAAAAGCTCAGGTTAGCTCGGGCCGGCGTTTTGGTGGCCGCATACTTGCAAGTGTCGGGCGCCGCCCAGCAAGGCAGTGGATCAAGGAAGCTGGTGCCCTCTGTTTTCGTTACATCCCACAACTCATCGCCTTGTGACCACCGCAGGATGCGTCGCTGCGATGTTGCGGCCCTCCTCCTGGTTGCCATGGTGGCAGCTGCCTGCCGGGCCGGCGCCGCCTCGCGCGACCTCCTCGTCGTTTGCACAGGGCTGAAAACAGCCTGCGCAACGGCTTGCTACGCCTCTGGCTACTCCTACTACAGCTATGACTGCAACAAGGACAACTGCCGCTGCTCCAACAGCGCCGTCAAAAAGTGCTTCCCGGGGTCCGCCACAGTGCGCCTGCGCGGCGGCGAGCGCAAGCCCATGGCCCAGCTGGCCCTGGGCGACGAGGTGCAGACGGTTGGACCTGATGGCATGCTGCGCTATGACAAGGTGAGCCGTTGCGCCCACCAATCCACTAGCTGCTTTGGCTGGGCCTGCCTCTGCCTGCCTGCCGAGGTTGGATCCCTGCATGCATGCATGTGCCAACGCCTGTGTGCTGCTGCACATGATGCTGCCCCACCCGCCTCGCCCCCCCTTTGCCCCTCACCCCGCCCCACAGGTGTACCTCTTCTCCTCCCGCCGCCCCAACGAGCTGGCCTCGTTTGTGCGCGTCGTCACCGCCGCCGCCAACGTGACCGCCACTCCAAGCCACTATGTGTACGCACGCCGCGCCGGCACAGCCCAGCAGTCCCTGCCCGCGGGCCTGGCCGGCTGGGAGCTGCTGCCTGCGGGTGAGCTGCGGCTGGGCGATGCGGTGCTGGTGGCACACGATGGCCAGGCCGCCCCCGTACCAGCTGTGGTCACCGGCATAGAGGTTGCCTCAGATGTGGGCGTCTACAACCCGCACACCCGCGCCGGCGCCATTGTTGTGGATGGCGTTGTCGCCTCTGAGCTCACCAGATTTGTGCCCCGCTGGGCAGCCCACCCCTACCTGCTGCGCGCCACCGCTGCCGCGCTGCACGCTGCGTTTGCCGTGCTGCCGCACAGCGCTGATGCTCCCATTGCCGCCATGCTCTCCGGCCTGGCTCACGGCGGGCCAGGAGATGCCATCGTGGATCGCAACGCATTCCTGCACGCCCCCACGTCAGTGCTGGCTTGACCTGCCTGAGCTGAACATGCGCAAATGGGCAGTTGAAGCGCGCTGTCTGCTGCTCTCCTGCCCAGCCCATCACAACCCCCTGCTATTGCTCCTGGACCCACTCTACTTCTACCACCCCTCCGCCTGAGATGATGTCGCCATCTGTGCTGTCCCTTGACGACCAGTGACGAGGACTTTGCATTGCCCCTCTCACTTGATAAAAGTGTTTTTATTGATACTGATGGAAAATGGTGATGGTAGTTTGTGAAGGACGAAGTTGGGAAAATATTGGCAGTGGCCATGCAAAAGTTTGCCGGCAATGGCCATGCAAAGGAGGCCGGCAGGGATCAAGAAAAAATCGAGTGCTCAAGTGTTTGAAAATGGGGCGAACGCTTGCGCCAAAATATTTGGCGATTGATTCATCAGCGACTCATGCGCGCTTGGATGCCAGCGCTCGGGCGACCGGCCGGAGGCAGTCATACAAGGTTTCATACCTGCAAATGGTAAGGGGCGAACAGCATTGTTCATAATGAGTGGGGCACAGGCCGCCTCATCACCATCGCATGCACAGGCATAGGCACGGTATGCCTCACTACTGCCATGCCGCTATGCACTGCTCAGGCGGGCGCACCCTTTGGGCATGAGGTGCAGGCCATCAGACGTGTACAGGGTGCGGTTGGTCCAATCAAAATTGGACCCGCAGGTGGAGAATGTGCACTGCGCACAACGTGACACAACCGGCCTGCGCATGGGGTGGGTGCAGTGTGTGGTGGGCGGTTGTGAAGCCTGTTGTTTCGTTAAGGGGCTGTCAACGTGGCCTGGCTTGCCGCAGCCAGCGGTCAGGACCGCAGGATGCACTAGCTCATGGGGGCATTGCCGGCTGGGTGCACCAGCGCTTTGGTGCACTTGGCATGCAGCTGCACATCCCCCAATCTCTGTACGGTGCAACCAGCCCCGCAGCCCGGTCCGACAGGGCTGACAATGTGCGGTGACTGTAACCAATATATCTGTACTGCCTGACATGGAAAGCCATGACGGGCGCGCCGCGGCATGTGCACAGCAGCACGCCTGCTGGCATCCATCGTTTACCTGTACTGCTGGGTCAGCGTGGCTGACGTCTTGTGGTACGAGGGCAGTGGCGCTACCACTACGAGATTGGTGGTGGGCATGGCTGTGGCGAAGTACTGATTGAGCAAGAAGTCAAGCTTCTCCCAGGGCTTGGTTGGTAGGAGGTTGTTCACGCCCACAAGCAGCACCACTAGCTGCAGGGGAGACCGGGTGGCGCAACCAGTGAGAATGGCTCGATGCATGCACCATGTGGGCTGCATGCTGCAGCAGGTGGCGGAAGCAGCGGGTGCGCTGCCACGGCTGGCAGACTCCAGATCAGTGGGTGCCACCTCAAGCCAGCTGGCCTGCCAGTGGTGACCGCTATGCTGCTATGCACACCATCTGCACCTCCGCTCGCCAACACAAACACTGCTCACCCGTGGTGCGAATGCCAGCCTCTCGCCATTTGCCATGAGCCGCCACTGCAGCGGCGCAACAGGGAACAAGCCATCAAACATGTAGGCCAGTTGCTGCATTGTTCTGTTTGACATCACACCCCATCACACCCATGTTTCGCGCAACAGGCCCGAGCTCGAGCTGCTCGAAGCAAGCTGGTCGGAGACTGACCGTCAGTTCTTCAACTGTCGTACCGCCAACGCCCAGGCGCGCCGAACGAAGCCCAGTTGCGGGGCCCCATCGGCTTTCCCACACCGCTGCGTTTTCTGCTATCCAGACGGTGAGGCTGGTCAAGCTGTCTCCTGCATTGACCACAGAACCAGCAACAGTCATTAGACGGACAGGGGCAGCCGGTCGCAATGGCGGCCCACATCTAATGTTTGCCTCTGTTGTGCAGCAGCTGGTGACCCAATGACCCCTGCTTCTGCACCGCTGGTTGGCACATGTGCAGCAGCACGTAGTGTCGTGCATGCTTCCTGCAAGCGCATGGCATGGCGCCGCAGGGTCCCACCCAGCCTTCAAGCGACAGGCGGCGGCGCGCACCCATGAAAATAATATCGTACACGGTGGTGCTGGCGTTCGATTCGGCCACCAGCTCGCGGTTGAGGGCAAGCGAGGCGTTTCGCTCCCACGTTGTGTAATGCTCGACCTTCGCCCATTCAGGCAGGGCGGGCAGGGCCGCGGCGGCGGCCTGACGTGGTGGCCGGGGAATCTGCGGGAGGCGCAGATGGCAAGGCACACGAATGCACTGAGTTGGAAGCCAAGCTGATGCGTGCCGTCAACGTGCCATCAACGGGCGGTCAGATGCAGCTGCAGCCGGGCGAGCGGGGACAGCGGGCGGCGGCGGCGGCGACCGACGGCACCCGACCGGCAACCCTCTCCCAGATGCTCACCCGCGCATGTGAAACGCAAATCAGGGCCGATAAGCAAAGGAGCAGAGCTCCTGGCCGCAGCCGCGTGGCCCGCGCCGTGAGCATCCAGCCCTTCGCCTGCTGGCGGCGTTTCTGGTTGAATTGAGTGAGAACAGTGCGCGTCGGCCCAAGTGCCACTCGTTCGTATCTGCAGTGCCCGCTCGCCAGTGTCCGCTCGGAGCTTGCTGCCCCTGGCAGTGCGGTGCTGGGCAACCAGACAGGGTTTGCCAATGAGTACAGAGCAGGCCTAGCGGCAGCGCCAAGCAAGCAGCGCCTGGTGCCGCACCGCTGAGAGCGGCGGCAGCAGACAGCATGTCCAGGCGTGCATCTGTACTGCTTTAGTGCTGAATTCGCACAGGCGGTCTTGTTCTCTCCTCGTTTTTGAGCGCAGCAGCTGAAAGCAGTAGATGACTGCAAGGTGGGCTCCTGCCGCACGCCTTGCTCCAGCGTCGCACGCCGTGCTCCAGCGTGACTGAGTCCAGCGTGCCACAAACAGCTGGTGCGGGCAGGGCCCGGCCTGCATAACGCTCGGCGACAATCGTCTCCTTGCCATCGTGAGTTGATCGGGACACGAGAGCACTCTATGCTTGCATGGTTGCCCGGCAGGATTGCGATGCCTTGTCTTTTCAAGGCAAAAGCTGGCTCAGATGGGCTTGCAGAGGCGTTCGCCGCCCTGCCATGTGCCGCTGCTGCTGCCGGTTCCCAACATTGATACATCAGATTCAGCGTGCAACACTCGGGCAACGGTGGTAACACTAGTAGCAGCAGCGGCAGCGGTTCCCTCACACTCGTCGGATCAGCAAGGCGCCGCCGCTCGGAGGTGCGGTGCCGCCTGGGCGCCACATGGCATCGGATTTCGCAGAGCCACCTATTACCTCCGCGCCCAGAGAGAGTCCGTCTGCGATCCAGACGTTGCCTGTGATCCTCCAGAGGGGGCCAGCGGCAGTGCATGGTTCACCGCTGCCAGGGCCAGCCGCAGCACCCTCCTGCTCATTGGCGCGTGCTGCTGCTCGCTTTTGCATCGCGCCTCTGTGATCCAGGCAGCGACGGGGAGCCCCTGGGCGACCGCCCGCCTCCTGGCACCACCTTGAAGGCCGGCGGCGGCTCGCCTTGAAGGGTCTGCTGGCCACAACAGCGTTTGGCAATGACGTCCGACGCGGGCAGCGTGGCTGCAGCGGGCGTGGTGCCCCAGGCAGCGGCAGCGCCGGCGGCAGCAGCCAAGGGCAAGCAGCCTGCGCGGCGCAGGCAGCCGCTCACCCTGCCCGAAATGCGCTCCAAGGCGGCCTTCCGAGCCTGTGATCGGTGAGATGCAGCAGCAAGCTCTGCGGTGGAGGTGATGCACAAGTTTGCCTGGTTACCGATGCTGGGCATGCATGACATCTTGCCCTGCCGCCGGTCCTGCTGCCTGCAGGCTGATGGAGCGTGGGGCGGAGAGCCAGGAGCAGCTGTGGGCGGTGGCACGCGTCATGTCTGGGGAGGAGTATGAACAGGCAAGCCAGCCGCATGCTGTGCATGCCTGGACGCCCACTCACAACCATCAGGCGGCACTGCTCTGTAGCAGCATGCTCCGGAACACGCAGCCTTGTAGCAGCTTTTCCTGTGTCAACTGCGCTGTCCTGCTGCCTGGTCGCAGGCCGCCGAGGAGCGTGCCCTGGCCGGCAAGTGCGGCAACCCGCTGTGCACGCACCCGCCCGCCAGCAGCAGCAGCAGCCCGGCCCGGGGGCGCTACCACATCGCTGCCAGCGAGCAGGCGGTGTACGAAGTGGCAGGGCAGGAGCGGCCCCTGTACTGCAGCCCAGACTGCCAGGTGGCGGTGAACAACTTTGCTGCACGCCTGGGCAGCGGGGCCCTGGCCCTGGACCGCTTCACAGCTGTGTATGATGAGCTGAAGCGGCGGGAGGCGGAGGTGAATGCGGCAGCCAAGCAGGCGCAGCAGCAGGATGGGCAGCAGCAGCAGGTGGCGCAGCAGCAGGATGGGCAGCCGCAGGAAGAGCGGCAGCAGGCGGCGCAGCAGGAACATGCCACCAGCTCGGCAGCAAGTGGCAGTGCACCAGCCGCCAACAGCAGCAGCAGCAGCAGCAGCAGCAGCAGCGCGTGTGCCGGCGGGGCAGACAGCGGCCCGGGCGGCATTTGCAGTGACACGCCGCTGGTGCCACGCCTGGCTGTGGAGCAGGTGGAGGTGAAGCATATTGATAGCAGCGCGGGCCAGTTTGGCGACTTCAGCCGCAAGCTGAAGCAGCGGCCGGCGGGGGAGGCAGCGGGCGCGGCGCCCCGCCCCAAGGGCGTGCTGAAGAAGCAGTCGCAGTTTGCGGCGGGCAACACCAAGGTGCCCATCATGCTGGCGGAAGTGAAGGTGAGGGGGCACAGTGGCAGGGCAGCAAGCAGTGCAGCAGCAGAGGTTGGCTTGGCTGCCCACTGCGGAGCAGCTGCTGCGCATTCAGCTGGTGCACACGCAGCATGTGGGCTACCCGCTTGGCAATGCCACGGTCCTGCCCTGCAAGGGACATGCGCACTGGTTCTTAAGTGGCCCACTCTGTACACTGTCCCAACCGCTGCAGGAGCGGGACCTCAGCATTGTAGAAGCAGAGACAGCCCGCAACCTGCCGGCAGAGGGGCAGGCGGGCGCCGCCCCCGCCGCAGCGCGCCGCAGCGCCAAGGCGGCCGTGGCTGTAGAGGGCTATGTGCCCCGCGCCATCAGCTCGCAGCGGCAGCGCAGGGTGCGCTGGAGCGATGAGGTGGAAGGGAGCAGCGAGGGGCCCAGCCCAGGGCGCAGCAGCCCCGAGAGCCAGGAGGCAGCGGAGCCGCCGGCAGCAGAACCGCAGGAAGCGCAGCCGCAGCAGCCGGCCAGCACCGAAGCCGCCGATGCTGCCGCTGCCGCACCTGCAGCCCCGGTGCAGCAGCAGGGTGCAGCTGAGGCGGCAGGCACCAGCGGCAGCGTGCTTGTGTTTGAAGTGGAAGACCCAAAGGGGCCTCTGGAGGCGGGCGGCCTGACGGCACAGATGGGCCGCCTGCGTGTTGCCGACCCTTCGGAGCTGCCCAGCGGTGCCGCGGCACGGCCGGCGGCCAGCAGCGCAGTGGGCATCAGGAGCAGTGCGCGCAGCCCCAGCCCCGGTGGATCGTCCCACAGCAGCCCCAGCCCCTCCCGCAGCCCCGTCAGCAGCAGCATCGACATCCAGCGCCGCGAGTTTGTGGTGCCGCCAGAGTGGCGCGATGCGCCTCAGTTCTACGCCCACAGCCCCGTGGGCAGCAGTGGCAGCCTGGCCGGCTCTCTGTCTAGCCCGTACGGCAGCAATAGCAACCTGGCGGCCATTGCCGGCGCCGTGAGCAGCCCGCCCAAGCGCCCGCCGGTTGCCAGCCCACCCGGCCTGCCGCGGCCCCCCAGCCGGGGCGGCAGCGGCGGCGCCAGCAGGCTGGGCGCTGCACAGCCGGCGCAGCAGGCGGCAGGCAGCAGTAGCAGCAGCCAGACTGGCGAGCAGGCGCAACCAGCAGCTGAAGCCGTCCAGCAGCAGCAAGTGCAGCTGCAGCCGGAGGCACAGCAGCAGCAGGGTGCGGAAGCACCTGCCCTGACACGGCAGCAGGCTGAGCAGCTGCAGCGTGCCTTCCCGGGCCTGTCGGCCACGCTGCCGCCAGAGCTGCAGGCGATGCTGGCATCCGACAGCGAGGCGGAAAGCGGTGGCGATGAGGAAGATGAGGAGGGGTCGGACTGGATGCACAGCGATGATGAGCAGGACGCCAGGTGGGCACATCTGCTCTGAGGCAGTGGGCGTTTTGCAAGTTGCAGATGCGGGCTGAGGTAGGCTGGGCAGGGCATGACACATTGCACAGCGTTTGCCATGCTGCACGACAGACATTGCATGGTTGCCCGGTGTGGCAGGATTGGGCCAGGCAGGCCGGTGACGAGCACTATACACTAGCTTTCACAGTTTCTGAGCGTACAACAACTCAGTGCTGACCGTTTCCGATTTCTGAGGCCTGCCGCCCGTCCCAGTCCATGCTGCACTTCCCTCACCTTGTATTGCATCGACCACTGCTGGCACCTCTTGTTTTGCTGCCGTGCCCCTTGCACTTCGAAGGTGCGATTCTTGCCCTCGCTTACGCACCCATCCCCTGGCTGCCCCTCCTCTCTGCCCAGCAGCTCTGGCGAGGATGAGGACGGTCTTGTGGGCCCCGCCGGCCGCTCCGGTTACCGCATCCAAATGTCCTTCTTTGGCACGCTCTTCACGCACCTGGAGGCCTGGGTCACCCCCAACACAGGTGGGCGGCAGGCGGCAGGCACGTGCATTGGTGGCATGCCTGCATAGACAGTGCTCCGGTGGCTTAATGAGGCTGTAGTGTTTGCATGAGGCTGCGCCTGCAGATGGAAGTTGCGCAGCCTCATGCAGCCCTGCTGTCGAGCTGCCTAATTGCAGCAGGCTGCAGGTGGCTGCTAAGCCTGACACCGCCTTGCCCCCGCCCCTCCTGTTCCTTCCTGCAGTTGAGCTGCTGGCGGCGGGCCCCTCGATCGAGCTGGTGCTGCCGCCGCCCCCCTCCCCGGAGGTGCTGTCCACCCTGAGCCGCTTCCTGGCCCAGGCGCTGCCGCCGGTGCTGTCCTCGCTGCAAGCCAGCGCGCCGCGCAACGAGGTGGAGCGAGCCCTGGAGGAGCTGCTGCGCACGCTGCGCCTGGTCGGCCCGCTGCCCGCCTTCAAGGTGTGTTTGGGCCACTGCTGAGAGAGCCCAGCTGGCCAGCTGTTGGCGGGGCCCGCTTGTTTAAGGGCCGCGGGTGTTTACGTGCTGCCTGGACAGCGCATGCGCGCTGCTGTTGGGCTGCTCCTCGATCGCACCCCCACACATTTGAAGGCTTGCCCGGCGCTGAGCCTCCCTCTCTCACCTGCCCCGCCTCCCGCCCTCCCGCCGCCTGCCCTCCAGGTGTCCCAGTGGCAGGTGGTGGTGGTCCTGCTGCTCAAGGCGCTCAGCCTGGAGCGCTGCCCCGCGCTGCGCCCCAGCTTTGAGACGCGTGACGGCATTGCCCGCCTCAACCGCCTGTTGGGCTCGCTGAGCTTCACCAGCGAGGAGTTTTATGCCGCCCTGGAGCTGCTGTGCTCAACCGAGTGAGGCGGCGAGGCAGCTGCGCAGGCCAGCCGCAAGCGGTTGTTCTGCAGTTCCGGGCGCGCTGTGGTGTGCACTTTGTCAGCCAAGGTTATGGTGGCAGTAAGCTCCATCGCCACGCACGCCTCGTCGGCAAGCCTGCCCAGTGATGGTCTGCGGCACTCTGCCCAACTGCACCAGCTGCTGCGTGCAGCTTCTCTCATGCACGGCATGCCTGTGAATGCTTGCGAGTGAAATGTATTTGCCTTCGGGGATCCCACTTCATTTCATCCATTCTGCACTGCTGCGTTCCAATCATCACATGTACCTGTCTTAGCTGTGCCCTTGTCGGTTTCAGAGTGTAAGTGCTTGTGAGCTGCTGAACGAAACGTTACGTGCGCAGCTGGGACCAACCAATCCGGCACACAGGGGTGGGTAGCTGTATGGCAGATGCTGGGCGAGTGCCCAGCTATGAATGCTCAGCGGAGGGGAGCAACCACGCACAACTGCCCTTTGGCCGGTCATCGCCGCCATGTGGGAGCCATGAGCCAGCATCTCATGCCTGACACACTCAACAGCTGCCTTGTCCGCTACAACGAGCATGTTACAGGGAAGGTCTGTGCAATGGATGATGGACGCTGACAACTCACGACAGCCGCCGCGTCTTGAAGCCCAGCTTGCGCACCGTTTTTGCATACTTCGGCTTCATGACCGCCAGAGGGCCTCCCTGCAATGGCACAGCAGGGAAGGGGTGGGCGGCAGCACATCAGCATCGATGGCAGGTGGGCGGTTGCCAGCACACTGCCAGGAGCTTCAATAGATCGGCCGGCCAACTTGCTGCTTGCCCGCACTGTGCCTGGGGCAAGCCAGTGCCGCAACCCCGGCTCCCGTCTCACCAGGCGGCCCAGTGCGCTCTTCGACTTGTTGAACCGCTTGTGCACGTACCCTGCCCGCTTGTACACGATCTGGCCGGTGCCGGTCACCTTGAAGCGCGACTTGTAGGAGCTGCACAGTGTGGGGTTCAGGGATTAAGGCATTCTGTCCACATTGCCGCCCCTGCCCGCCGCTGCACCACTGGCACCAGGCCTCGAGTTCAATGCAACACCAGCCCCATCCAATTGCAAGCACCCATCGCACCTGTAGGACTTCATCTTGCCGCCCTTGAACTTTGGCACTAGGTGGCTGCTGTCGGTGCGCCAACGCAGCTGCTGCCGCAGCCAGCCGGCGGCACCGGCCGCTCGGCCTGCTGTTCCTGCTGCCGCCGCCGCGCCGCCGCTGCATGCGAGCCAGCTGCCAGCTGCTGCTGCCATGCTGCTGCCGCGCTGCGCTAGCTGCTGCAACGATGCCAGCCCAAGGCTGCTGCTGCTGCTGCTCAGGCTGCTGCTGCCAAACAGGCGGGCGGTGGCGGCGGCGGGCACCACCCTGGGCGCCGTGAGACTGCCGGCAGCTGCCAGGGTGCATGGCAGTGCCTGCGCATGCTGCTGCGCCGCCCTGAGCGCCCCCTGCGCCACCCCGGCCAGCAGTCTGCGGAGCGCCATTGTTTGCAGCGCCGCGAGTCCCTCCACTGCTGCTGGATGAAACGGGAGAGGCCGATGCAGCGAAATGAGCGACCCGGCGCCCCGGTTTGGGTTCCCAGCGCTCGAGTGCGCAGCATGGGTCGGGGTCAGCATGCCGCCGCACGCCAAGGCCCGGCCGCCCGCCTGCCCCGGCCTCTTTAAACAGACGTCTGGAGTGACGCCTGTGTCAACAGAGCGGGCATCATGGGTGAGCGGCGGCAGCGAGGGGATGGAGGCGGCTGGGCCCGAATGGCGGGCCTGGAAGGCCTGGCGCGCCACCAGACGGATGCTGGTGGCGGGCAATTGGCGTGGAGGCCCCGCGGGCCCCGCTGGGAGCCGGCCTTGACATGCTGCATCCTTTGGAGCACGCCTGCGGCCTGTGGGGCCAGCTGCGGTCGTAGCTGGCGCACGGCGTGCAGCAGCGGCGGCCGCCGGCCGCCCCGCGCCCTTGCAGCTCCTCGTCGCGGGCAACGCCGCGGCAGCGGCAGCGGCTGCGAGCCGGAGCGGGCTGATGGGTCGGCAGCCTCTGCTGGGCATGGCACTGCTGCATTTCTGAGCGCGGCTGCTGTTTAATCCCCGCTGCTCAGGTATCTCCCGTGATTCCCTGCACAAGCGCCGCGCCACGGGCGGCAAGCAGAAGGCATGGCGCAAGAAGCGGAAGTGAGTCGGCCGTCGGGTCCGCAGCCTGCACAGAGCTGTGGTGCAGCATGACTACCTGACATGCAGCGCAGCCATGGCAGTGGTGAAGCGTGCAGGCCACTGGCGCACCAAATGGCCTGCTTGGAGCTTTCAGCCCGAAGCCTGGCGGCCAGGAGGGCTTGTGTGCCACCGGCCCGCCATGCGTTGCCAGCCTGGGGCTGTTCGCTGCGCCTGCTGTTTGCTGCTCTGCTGCTGTGCTGCTTTGCGCCAATCCGACATTGCCGCCCTGCCGCGCAGGTATGAGCTGGGCCGCCAGGCCGCCATGACCAAGCTGTCCTCCAACGTGTGCGTGCGCCGCGTGCGCGTGCGCGGCGGCAACTCCAAGTTCCGCGCGCTGCGCCTCGACCACGGCAACTTCTCCTGGGGCTCTGAGGTGCGGGGCAAGCATGATGGAGTGGGTTGTGCAGCTGGCCAGGGGTGGCACAGGCTCTTGGGCAGGGCTGGAAGGGCAGGTGGGCTCCTGGGGCCCGGCCAAGGAGGCTGCTTGGGTCGCGCAGCTGGACAGAAGAGCGGCAGGCTGTAGCCAGAGGCCACGCAGCTTGCCGCCAGCCTGGATGCTCTGCTGGCAGGCTCAGCCCGGCAGCAGGCGCCGGCAGAGGGGGGAGGAAACCAGGACACCACCTGTGCGCAGCACGGGAGGGGGCCGCCAGCAGGCAGGCCGTGTACGGGGCAGCAAGTGACGGCAGGAGCGCTCAGCAAAGCCTGCCACCGCCATGTGGCAGCATGCCATGAGGCATGAAGACGGCTCAGCCTAGGGCATGAAGTAATTGGCAGCGGTGGCAGCAGCGGTAGCAATAGACTCGGCACCCTCCGCCGCACATGCACGGCATGGCCCGCGGCAGACATGGCACAAGCGAAATTTCTCGAGCAGCATGAGGAGTAAAACCTCGCTTTGAGCGCCTGCCTGCCCAGTTGTGAGATGAGCCTGTGCTGCTCGCTGCTGGCGCGTGTCGTTGCCCAACCCCCATGTGCCCACCCCCTCCCCTCCCACAGGCCGTGACCCGCAAGGTGCGCATCCTGGACGTGAAGTACAACGCGTCCAACAACGAGCTGGTGAGGCGCTGGCGCTCGTGTCCTGCTGCTAGCTGCCGTCACTGCTCGTGTCCTGCTGCTAGCTGATGCTGCCGCCGCCGCTGCTGCAAGCTGCACTGCTGTTGCTGCTGCCGGCACTTTTGGTTAGGCGTGGGTGGTGCGCCTGCTGCTGCAAATCGGCATGGGCAGCACTGGGCGTGCTAGCGCTTAGCCTGTTGTTGCAGCCCTGCCCTGCTTGCATCCCCACTTCCTTGCACCGCCTGTTCGCTAGCTCACCGGTGCCCCTGCCCGCATGCCCCCACCCCGCCGCCCCCTGCAGGTGCGCACCCAGACCCTGGTGAAGGGCTGCATCGTGGAGGTGGACGCCGCTCCCTTCAAGCAGTGGTACCAGCAGCACTACGGCGCGGAGGTGGGCCAGAAGAAGAAGGCCGCCGCCGCCGCGCCCGCCGAGGGCGAGGCCGCCTCCCAGAGCAACCACGTGAAGCGGAAGCTCAAGCAGCGCAACCAGGTGGGGGCGGCGGGAGGGGCAATGCTCTGGTGATTTGGTGGTGAGGCAGGCACCGCGATGTGGCTCAGCATGTGCAGAGCACTGCGCAGGAGAGGGTCGCACCCTTGCCAGCTGCTGCGCTGCATGCAAGTTGTAGTGGCGGCCTGGCGGCTCACACTCTGCATGCTGGCTGATGGCCAGCATCATGTTGCAGCCGCACCAGCCCTCCCAGCACCAACACCCACTCTGCTCACCTGTTTGTGCAGGGCCGCAAGCTGGACCAGATGCTGGACGACCAATTCGCCACCGGCCGCCTGTACGCCGCTCTGTCCTCCCGCCCCGGCCAGGTGCGTGCGGCGCGCTGCTGCTCTGCATGCTGGTTCTGGTTCTGCCAGAAGCAGGCAGCTCCAGCCATCAGCTGCAATTACGAATCAATGCATGAATGCATGGAAACAGCTAGCTAGGGCGAGGAGCCTTGTGCAGTGCCAGCGCTGCTGGCGCCGCCGGCCCGCCTGGCGCCAAGTGCTCTGCCTTCTGCCTCTGCCTGCCGGCTTTTGTGTCAATCATTCATTTATTTAATTATTCACCGCCTGTGCAGTGCGGCCGCGCGGACGGCTACATCCTGGAGGGCCGCGAGCTCGAGTTCTATGTGAAGAAGATGCAGAAGAAGAAGGTACGGAGCGGTTTTGGAGGCGTTTCGGTTGGTGGCGGGGCCGCCAATGAACCCTCAATATTGGGGGGAATGAATATAATTTCACCCCTGAATGCATCCCCACGTGCTGCAGGGCAAGGCTGCCGCGTAAAGCGCCGCCTAGCGAGGCCGCAACCCCCGGGTGCCACTTGCTGGATAGGATCAAGTTGTAAGGCACCAACTCGCAGAGACACTTCCAGGCTGCCACAAGGGAGAGTTACAGGGCTAGACATGCTGGTTGGAGATTGGGCTGGGCCAGCGAGGTATGGCTGGGTCTGCGGTCCGCTAGCAATTGGAAGGCCGGGATGGCGGCAGGTCGTGATTGAGAGTGGTCAAATGCGACAGCATGTGCTGTTGAGCGTCAAGCCTACTTGTTTGCAAGCAACAAAGGGTCGTGGAGCCAGAAACATGAGCTGATGCGAGAGGAAGAGCGCGGAAAAGCAGCACACACACGCAGGTGCAGCGGACAGGCGCAGCAGGGAGAGCCATTGATACTGGCCGGCTAAGCGGGTGGTGCGCTTGCAAACTCATTGTGCGAGCGAGGGCTCCACGCTGCACATGCAGCCTTGCAGCAAACAGCCTTAGTACGGCCAGTGATTTGGTCAACGTCGCACCACCAGCCAGCCCGACATCAGGGCCGCTGAATGATGCAGGCAGTGGCTGCGCGTGCTGCTGCGTCCGCCGCTGCTGCCGCTGCGTTGGTGGCTTCCGCCACAGCGTTCGCCAGCCGCGCCTCCACTTCTGTTCGAGGCGCGCGATTGGCCTGCAGCAGTTCGAGAGGAGGGCGAAATGCTGAGATGCCATGGCGGCTGGCGTGCCTGCCGATCAACGGCAGAGGCGCCTAGCAGGCGGGCGGCCAACCTGGCATGCTGCATCCCTGCAGCCAGCCCTGTGCCATCCTGGCCCACCTTGAGCGTGTTGACGCGCCGCAGCAGCTCCTGCCGCTCCTTATGCAGCCCGCTCAGCTCCACCTGCAAAACCAGGCAGGCAGGTGGTCAAGTAGCCTCGCAGGCGCGTGCCGTGCAGGCCATACATCTGCACAGACCGCCCTGGCCTGGCCCAGCCACCCCACCACGCACCTGCAGCTCGCGGTTGCGCTGCGCCTGGTTGTTGAGCCGCCGCTGCTGGATGGCGTACACCAACAGGCCGCTGCCCAGGGCCACGCCCGCATACGGCGCCGCCTGTGCATGGCAACGGCATTGCAAGATGAGTTGAGTGCTAGGCCGCCTGCAGTCCTGTGGAGAAGGTCTGCGGCGCAAGCAAAGCGGTGCACAGGGCATGACCAGCAGGCCTGACGGTGTCATCAGCATGTCAGGGGCACCGCCAATAACGATTCCTGAATGGCAAGCCCACCTGCTGCACCGGCGGCGGCAGCTGCGCCCACGCCGACTGGAGCGACTGCTGTATCGTGTCAATGGTGGGCCGCAGGAAGTCGACCTTCACGTCCACTGCAGCGGGGGAGTGGTCAGAACAGCGCCACAAGCATGAGTCAATGGTGGGCATGTGCAAGCTCGAGGGAATGTCCGAGCTGGTGGTAGGCGAGCATGTCCTGCCCTGCCGCAGCGGTGCCACGCCTGGCACAGCGCACCTGGCATGGCCAGCTTGGCTTTGGAAACCGCCTTTACGGCGCCCTGGAACTTCTGCTCCACAGCTGGCCCGTGTGCGGACCACATCCCCTTCCACCAGCCTTGCACGCCGCCTGCAGCACAGCGGTAGAGGAATAGGAGCGGGCAGGTAGGGCGCACATGAGCGGCCGCTGCCGGCGCATGCCCACTTGCTCTGGCCAGCGCTTTCCGCTCATTACTGTGGGCTACACGTTGTGGTGCAGGCTGCTTGCCCAGCCACAAGGGAAGCAGTCCAGGGGCACTCGAGCCCACACTTGAACACGCACCAACGGCGGTGCCGGCGGCGGTGCCAGCGGCGGCCGCAGCGCCCTTGGCGGCGCCTGCGCCTCCAGCTGCTCCACTGTTGGCCACCATCAAGGCCAGCAGCCGGAAGGGGTGTCGCAGCGGGGGTGCAGGGGCCGTTGCTGGCGGGCGTTGGTTTTGAGCGGCGGCCGGAGGTTTGTGTAGATTGCTGGGTGTCTGCGATCACGGTTTGTGTCGCACTCGAGGGCAGCAGACGCGAAACGAGCGAGGGCGAGTTGCACAGCACGCAGCAGGCAGCATTGCCACTCACATCGCCGCCGATCGGCGCGCCATCGCAGATCGCACGGGCAGGATCGGTGCCGACGGCAGGGGATGCGGGCGGCACAGCGGTGTGCGGGCGGCCTGGTGCTGCTGGCCCTCCTGGGCCTGCTGGCGCCCTCAGCCGATGCCCTGGCGTGGCGTCTGTTCGCTGGAAGGTGTGAGGAGGGCCGCTGACAGCGGGGTGTTCGACTGCTTGGGGGGCTTGCTCGCTGCAGCCTCCCAGCACGCGGGGGCCGCGCTCGACGAGCACTCTAAATGCAATGGTGCCTGTGAGCGGGCCGGGGCCGTCGATGGCCGTCGCCCGAGCAGCACCGCCGGCCGCCGGCGGTTGCGGCGCCGCCGACTGTGGTTGCCTGTCACTCTTTTTTGCCTGCCTCCATACCCTTGCATGCGCTCCCTGCTTGCTGCAGAGAAGAATGCATCACAGACTTCATGCCCGACTACCAGGTAGGGCAGCAAACGGCTCGGTAGTGTCCAGTCATGGTTGGCCACGCCTGTGCGGCATTGTTTTCGTGCGACGCACTAGCACTTGCTGCGTCCCACCATTTTGCCCGCCCGCATCCATGTGCGCAGTGGGAGATGGTGAAGGCTAAGGAGAAGACGCCGGAGCACACGCATGTGCTCATCGACCTCGGCTTTGTGGTGCGTGCCATGCCAGGCCAACGCCGGCTGCTGCTCCCATCCAGAGGCTCGTGCGGTCTGCATTTGCTCTGTGCCGCTGCGGGGTGCTGGAACCCGCTTTGCCAAGCGGACTGCCGTCATGCAACTGTTCACAAGCAGTTCTCCCGATTGTTGCTGAACCACATGTGCTGATTGTTGCTAAACCACACGCACTGTGTGCTGCTGCCCACCCGCCACAGATCACCAGCCGCTACGGCACCGAGGCCAACAAGGCCGCTGTGGACTTCAGCGTGTATGGGCCCGATGGCAAGCAAGTGCACCACGAGGAGGGCGTGAGCGAGACCGAGATTGCAGGTGGGTGCGAGGGCGGGCTGAGCATGGCCTGGTTGCACTGGTGCATGGAACTGCCGCGCTCTGTACACATCAACTTGAGTGCTGGGTGTGTGGTGGGCCTGCAGCCTGCGAGACGCACCTGGCAAGAGTGCGTCATCGGCAAGCCAGCAACCACTGGCGACGGTTGTAAGGATGCCACAGCCCTGCATGACTGGCTGCTGCTGCTTCCACTGGCTGCAGTGACGGCGGAGGGCGGCCAGGGCCCCTGGAAGGCCTGCTTCCGTGTTAGCAAGGGCCAGGTGCGGCCTTGCCGCTTGCTCAGCTGCCGCTGCTGCCATGATTGCTGCCTACTGCAGACTGAACTGCTCAACCTAGCTGCCAGATGCTTGACATGGCGGCGCACTACCTGGCTGCTGTATATATGCTGGCCTGGCCGCAGCTTATGATATGACCCTTGCATGGCTGGCGCTCAGTTTCATGACCTGCTGCGCCTGCTCCTCGTTGCAAACAGATCCTGCGGCCATCGGTGATTGTCAAGATCTCTTACTTCACCGTCAACTCGATGTCGCTGGTGAGCGCCCTCCGCGACTCCTCATGTCCACTGTGGCGCTGCTGTGCAATCTTGACCTTTCATCTTGTTGCCTGGTGCACTGCCTTGGGTCGGCATGCAAATGTGCATGTCCGCTCATAACCAGTGTGCTCTCAATCGGTTGTGGTGCGCAGGTGGGGACCCAGTTTGAGTGGCAGCGCGACACAAAGACAGGCGGCACCGAGGGCTCGCCATCCGTGGACCCCTCAAACCTGGGTGAGGCCCCTTTGTCACGGTAGCCGTTATTCACTGCCATCATAGATGCCTGCGCTCTGCGGCACAGCGACTCACAGCACCAGGCCTGGCCCCCTGGCTGCTCTGAGGCTGCCGCAGTTCACCTGCGTTGTGGACGCCCGTCCCCCTGCCGTTCCGGCTGACCTGTTGTTTCACTATGTCTGTGCAGGCACGGCCGACCAGGTGCGGGAGGTGACCGAGGGGCTGCAGCGGCTGGACTATTACCTCACCAACATCACCAACGAGCAGGTGGGGCTGGGCGGGGCTGCCATGAGTCTGTTGGCGTCATGAAAGGCCAGCACTGATCGCGTCGGCCGCTCTCGCTGCTGCACTGTTCGACGCGCCTTGCAACAGTTTGTTGTGTGCCACGTTACAACACACGCCAGAGGTGATGGGCCGATCGCCAGGTTGCTTTGTAACCGCCTAGTTTCATAGCCTCAATCGCCCCACCTGCCCCCCCGCCCGCAGCGCTACCTGTACGCGCGCACGATGCGGCACCTGCGCACCGCCGAGTCGACGCACGCGCGCACCATGGGCTACATGCTGCTCATCTGCGGCACCATCGTGGCAGCCTCCTTTGTGCAGGTGCGCTGCCTTGGGTCTGTGTTTGCATGTTCAGGCCAGGCGGAGGGCGCATGTGGTGGCTGGTGGTTTTGTGCTTTGGAGGTGGCCAGGTGCTTTGGAGGTGGCCACCTACAATGTGTCAGCATTTCCCCTCCAATCCTGCCCTGTCCCATGGCAGGTGCTGGGCGTGCGCATGATGTTCAATCGCGGCCGGCGGCACGGGCTGATCATCTGATTGTGGTGCACATTCTCGCCCTGCTTTTCCTGGCTTCGTTATCCCGCACTGCTCTCCCCTGCTCTTTTTTCACAGCTCTTTTGTAAGTGTCACGCAAGGTACGCTAGGTGTATGCGTTCAAGCGCCAAGGCTGGTGCACACAGGGGCAGAAGAGCAGCATGCAGGGAGAACAGGCACGCAGGTGCAGGCTGGTGGGTCGGTTGCGTCAGTCATGGTCACGCCCTCATGTCAATGTTGGTACAGTGCCGGCTCTTTTTTCGCAGGATGCGCACGCAGTTCAGCATACGTGCTGCCGCTGGCGCGCGCACAGCCGCTGCAAGGTTCAGAAGGCGCGCAGCATGCGGATCACGCCCACGCCGCAGTGCTGCTCCGGTCCATAGGCGTGCCGCGCCGCCGCCGGCATCAGGTGGGCATCCACCTGCAAGGGAGGAAAGCGCAGCAACATACAGGCAGCTGGGCCAGCGGCTTGGGTAAACGACTGAACAGGCCCACACATGAGGGAAGAGAGCGCCACGCACGTCCGCAGGTGGAACAAAAACCCACATATCTGTGCGCACCTTGGCAATGTCGGTGATGCCCTGCTGCAGCTGGTACTCGAGCGCCTGCACAGCGTGGGTGCATGCATAGTGGGTTGGGCGGCGAAGAAGGGCAGCCAGCAAGCTTCACTTTGAGGGCAGATGAGCTGAAGATGCCCCGTGAAATGGCGGGCACCTGCACATGCTACACTGCGGTACGCAACATGCTGCTCATCAATGCAAGCACGACAAGGCACCCACCATGTCCACATCAATCTGCTCCACATGCTCCTGCAGCTTGGCCGCCAGCTTGGCCTCAGTCACCTCCCCTGACCGCACGCCGTTCACCACCTGCGCATGGAAAGTAGTGGGTGGCAGAGGCTGATGCATAATGGTCAGTGCCACGGCTGCTCGGAAGTGCGTTGCCGATGGCGACTTTCCAAGTGCTCACGCCCGGTGCTGCCTGCTGCCACCCACAGCACAGCCACGCGCCCGCACCTGGGCATGGTCCGGCTCCAGCCGCCGCCGCTTGGCTGCAGGCAGGGAGAGCGAGTCAGCAGCCCCGGCAAGCAACAATGCGTGCGCAGTTGGAGTCATGCACCATCACTGCCCCACGATCAACACACACAAGCTCGTCTTGCACACCACTCAGCAGCAGGCAGGTGGCCCCTATCCACCCACCTGCATTCCCGTCTTCCCGCTGCTCTGCCACCGTCTCCAGCACAGCAAACAGCGCCGCCGCCACGTTGGGGATGTACCTGTTTGCGGGCAGAGGGCAGGCAGGCAAGCTTGGAGTGTTCAGGGCAGGGGCACATGACAGATAATTTGGGCCTGTCAACAGGCAGAAGGCAATCCCTCCCAAACTTGTCCACCTGCCCCATTTCGATCCGCGCACTTGGTGAGGTTTTTCTTGCGCTGCCGCTGCTCCCGTGCCGCCTGCTGCCGTGCAATCTTTGACTTGAGCTGGTGGGAGGGCAGGGATGAGAACAATGGCAGAGGTGAGGAGGCGCAGCACCATGGAATCAAGTTTCGGCAGGCAAGGAACATTGCACTGGCACACCATGCAGCCTGCAGGAGCTTGCTGAGTTGGTGTAAAGGGTCCTGCAGAGGCGCGCCATTTCAGCAGCAGCGCACCTGCACGCAGCACGCCTGGATGGCGGACTTCACCGCAGCTTGGATCTCCTCCACGTCGTCCGCTGCGCAGGGGAATGCAGGGCCATGGGCCAGGGCCGTGTGTAATGGTGCCAGCCGCGCCGATGCTTCATTGGGGTGCTAACCATGATGACGAAGCCATGAGGCAAGGCCTGGCATGCTGCTGCGCGCACAGGCGCCGCACCTATGTACTCCTTGCCGGCGCCCTTGAAGGGGATCTTGGTGGAAACCAGGCTGACAAACACGCCCACCTGCTCGCGCAGGGGCAGCAGGGCAGAGAAGCTGAGGCATGTTGTCCAAGCAGGCAGCAATCGAGTCGACTGGCGAAGTGACACGGGACAGCGACATGCAAGACACCCAAGGCACCCTCGACTACACCAGGAGTGCAGCTCTAGAAACCCAGGCTGCACAGTAAGTTGAGTTGCACACACACCTTGTCCGAGTTCTGGTTGATTTTGTAGGTGGACCAGGTGATGCGCTTGAGCGCGGTGCGCGTCACCACATCCGACCCGCCCTGCAGACGTGGCCGGTGAGGGTGCGGCATGGAGCACAGGCATGCAAGTTCCGCTGCAGGCGCCTGGCAAGCAGGGGGGCCATTTTGCATGGCTTGGGACCCCTCGCCTCCCCGCCGGCTTCACATGCTGCGCTCCCCACCTCGAACAGCAGCGGGATGCGGTTGGCAAAGCGGTGGATGTTGAGGCCCGGCTTGATGTTCTTGCCGCCCACGCTCACTGCTGCCTCCACAATGAAGGCGTGGCCCTCGTGCACCCCCACCGGGCCCTGCTAGCAGAAGGCCGCAAGGCAGAGGGTGGTCACGCGATCAAACAGCAGATCGAGTGAACAAAGCACACTAGCCGGAGATGTATGCTGCCTCAGCAGCCTGAGCCATGCACGCGCTGCGCAGCCCGAGCCGTGCAGCAGCACAGCAAGGGGCCGTGCCTGGTGTGTGGCCACCATCTCTGGCCGAAGCTCCTTCATGATGCCCAGCCGCAGGTTGTACTCGCCTGCACAGCAGGCGCGGCAGGGCACAATCAGGGCGCTGCAGACCAAGCATTGACTGGCAAAGGGTCTAGCATGGATCAGCATTGGAGTAATGGGCAGTGCATGCGAGGCTGGGTTTTGTCCGGCGTGCAGCTGACCGGCAGGCCATGCCTCAACAGGGCTGCCCAGCATCCCAGCCTGCCCACCTACCCGCGGGGCTGAGGTGGGCGCCATCAGGCGGGTCAAAGCGCAGCTGGTGCAGCAGGTCGTGCAGCGCCACAATCTGCTTCGCCAGGGGGCACAGGTGCTGACAGAAGCCTCAGAGGCCAACTTGCCCATTTGGGCAAAGCAATATTCCACAGAGGCGCTGCTGCCCTCAGCTCGGGCCAGCTCTTGCTTGGAGGCAGCCAATTGCAGCCCATCAGCCCACCTGCTTGGGGCTCAGGTCTGCTGGGGTGGTCGAGGGGTCGCACCGCACCTCCGCCACAATCCGCTCTGCACAGCAGGGGTTGTTGTGGGCAGTGCGAGAAGGAGAGGTTAGAGCGCTGACTTGAGGTGGTGCATAGGTAGCCAGCAACTGAGCCGAACACACTGTAATTTACCTCCCATTAGGTTGGCCCATCATTGTAAGGTTGGCTTTCGGGCCTGATCCAACCAGCTGTGCACCCGTCCACCGCCGCACATGCACACCCACCCACCCGCCAGGTCCCGCGGGATGCAGTCAAACTCCTTGGCCAGGAAGGATGTGAGGGAGGAGGCGCTGGTGGCGGAGGCCAGCCGCTTGATCAGCTCCAGGTCCACGCTGGAGGGGTGGTGCTTGGTGGCCTGGGAGTTTAGGGTTGGAAGCACGGCAGAGGAGGGCGATGGGATGGAGGGCAGGGGGATGGCGTGGCGTCCTGGTAGTAGGCAGCTCAGTGGCTGGGTTGTTGGGGTGGAACAAACTTGCGGGGATGAAGGAGGGGTGCCCCTCACGTGCAAGGCAAACTGGCACCGCTCGACAACTCAACTCCACGCCCTGGCGGCCCACCTGCGGCGGCTGCGGCATTGTTTCGGTGCGGCGCGCAAAGCGCAGCGCCAGGCTGTTCTTCTCATCCTCCGCGGTGTAAGCAAAGTTGAACTGCGGGGCACAGGAAGCGGGTGCCAACACTATTCCCGGCATGTAGAACTGAAGACCACCAAGTGTGAAGCCCAGTTAGGTGCCGCTTGGGACCCCGAAACATGCAACAACGACAGCCAGCGGTCTTGCCGGCTGCCCACCTGCGCATAGGGCGTGATGACCGCAATCTGCTGCAGGTACTTGACCACCTTGGCACGGTAGTACGTCCAGCTGCCTGTGGGTGGGACAAGGGCACGACGGGGCAGCGGTTGGCAATGGTACACTGCACTGGTGGTGGGAGCAAGCTGGCTTGGGTAAAGCTGCTTTGCAAGGCCTACCTATCACCTCAGTGCTCACCTGCGATGACCACGCTCAGCTCCGCGCCGTGCCAGCCGTCTGGGTTGTCCAGCAGCTTGGACTCGTGCACATTGGGCTGGTTGCTGCGGGGCGTTGGGGCGGTGCGCGAAGGGCAGGGTGTGAATATCCTGACACCCGCCTGCACGGAGCATTCAACAGGTGTGCAACAGCACAATGTGCAAGCGACAGTCCACAACAAGGTGCAGGAATTGACCATCCCATCATGTCCCTCACCGCTGGATGTCCAGGTCCAGCTTGTAGTAGGAGCGGGAGGATGAGCCGCGCCGCGCGCTGGTCACCTCGATGGGCAGCCCCGTGGACATCTTGGACCTGCAGGCAGCAAGGGCGGGTGCATGCGGGTGGGGAAGGTCATACAGTGTGGGTTGCCAGGCAGGACTGCGGGCCTGACGAGCTGTGGCTGGAAACACAAACCTCAAATCAGCATGCCAGTTGGGATGTGCAACCACTTCTGGTCCAGCGAATCCTGCTGGCCTGCGTGAGACGGCTGTCCCCAGCATGCATACATGCCCTGCAACCCGGCCACCCCTGTGTCTCACCAGATGAGCGCCATCTTGGCGCCCAGCCCAAACTTGCCGCGCGTCTGCTTCACGCCGTACTTGGTGCCGCTCAGCACGCGGCCCAGCATGTCGGGGATGTCCTTGTGGGCCATGCCCATGCCGTTGTCCTGGTGCGCAAGGCAGTGATGGCGGACAACAGTGGGCGGACAACAGAATGCAGCCGCCCACAGGACCATGCAGAGTGCTGCAGCCATGTGCAGTGGCAAACAAGTGCCCCTGCCGCCCAACCATCCACGTCCACCACGCCTGCCTCACCCGCACGGTGACCTTGTAAAACGTCTTCTCGCCGCGGCTGGCCTGCGCCGCCCGCGTGGCTTCCAGCTCTCGTCGCTTGGCGTCCACCGCCGCGTTGTTGCCGCTCTGCGGCAGGCGCAGCGGGAGTTGTGGTTCAACCACGGTGGCCTCAAGCGCTGACCTTTGCTGTCTCCAGCTCAATGAGAGCTTCAAGGCCACCACCCTCACTGCCCCCACACAGTAGTCTGGACGCACATGCAGGCATGACAGCAGCTATGGGCAAGCTGTAGGGCCCACCGCCCCCACCCCACCTTGGCCGCCGCCTTCTCCAGCTTCTCCAGCTCCTTGGCCTCCCGCGCCAGCCGCTTCTGCGCCAGGTGAGCAGCCAAGGCACGGGCAACACGTTGGCAGCGGGCAGGTTGGCATGAGCAGATGCAAGGCGCTGGTGAGGCAGCCCAAAGCTTCAGGCAGTCTCGGCCTCATGTCTCCCATCTGTTGCCACATGCGGCGGCAACATAGCACAGCCGAATGCAGCTCGATAAAATCCACCCCCTGTGCTTGCCTGCTTGGCGTCCTCCGTCTCATAGTCCTGGTACAGCTCCTCATCGATTCGGTCGTGGCTGGTCACCCCCCGCATCTTGTTCAGCCGGGCCTGGCTGATCTCCTCGCTGCGATGGGCACACCAGGCACAGGAGGGCAGCATGCGGGGTGGGACCTAGCAAACGACAGCCCCTGAAGGTCGCACATGCCTGCATCCTGGCACCACCCTGCCTCCGGCGGTCACCTGATGTTTGCAGGGCTTGCCTGCCTCCATGCATGCATTCTGCCACCAGCACTCAACATGTCTGCCTCACGCCAACCGACATATACGATTGGCATGCAGGCTGTCTCTTGCAGAACATCCCCCCTAGTGCAGAGCCCTCAGCCCAGCACACACATGGTGATGTCCACATCCGGCAGCTGCGAGATGGACTCGGCCGCATCCAGAGCGTTCTCGACCAGCTCGCGGATGGTGGTGTACAGGCACTTGCCAGGCTGCACCCAGGTGGTTGCTGGAATGGAGACGGTTGGCGCATCAGTGGACGGGAGCACAGGCAGGCGAGCCAGGCGATGGGCGGGAAAGCAGGCGGCGGCAACGCATCGGCGGCGCACGTTGTCAAAGCCCGCGATGGTGCGGTTGTCAGCGAAGAACTCCGCTGGGCTCTTCTGCTGCAGCACATCGCCCTTAGCTGCCTTGGGCGCCATGCTGCCTGGCGAGCTGCGCCCGTGCCCTTGGCGGCCGTTGGCGGTGCCGCCGCCCGCTCTCGGCGGTGCCCCGCCGCCGCCGCGCTCACGGCACGCCGATCGCTGGCTTGAGACTTTTCGACAAACGTCTCTGGATCGTCTGGAAGAGGGGGAGGCTTCACAGGCGACGAGCGAGCCGCAACGATGAAAGAAACGCGCCCTCGCCAACTCTTTGGGGGCGTGTGTTGATCGAGGAGAGTGCGGAGAGTAACTCGAAGCAGGCGGCTGACGCGATGGCGCCTGTCCATTCATCTGGCGCCGCCAGCTCGCCGCTCAAGCGACCCAACGGGCAAGGCCTTCAGGGTGGGCAGCCACGCCCCTGCTCTCCATGCTGATTTGACGGCAGTGTGAGCAATGGCAGGAAGCAAGTCGACTGCCATGCTGATAAGCCAATTGCGAATGGAGCCCGGGCGTTGCATTGCCGTCGCATAACGTCGGCGGCCCGGCCGGTTCGAGTTCGGCTTTCGAAGAGCAGCTGGCTCGTCCATGTGTGCAGTAATTCTCAAGCATTGCTATGTCATTTTGCCTGGTGATTCTAGATGGCTGGCCATTAGATGGCATTGATGGGTGTGCACGTCGCATGTAAGTGCTGTGCACGCCGCTGACGGTCGGCGACAAGGCGGCGCGCAGCGGCGGCAGGAGAGGAAGCCCAGGCATTGCCTGGTTGCCTCGATCACCTCCATGCCCCATCTCCAACACCTTTCAAGCGTGGCTATGTGAGCAGGGGCCGCAATGGGGAGCGCGGAGCGAGAGGCCGAGGTTTTTGTGCCCTGGCTGCTGCAGGCGCACGCCCAGGTGAGTACCGAGATCCTCACGGGTTGGTGCTCGGCCGCCGTCGCGCCTGGCGCCTCACCTGGCGCCGCCTGTCCCTTGCTGTGCAGGAGCTGACCCAAATTCTGCACGCTCCCGACCCTGACGGCCACTACGGCGTGCCCATCAGCCTGGCTGAGCTAGCAGCCACCAACCATGGTGCTGCAGAGCTTCTTCTCAAGGCGCCGCGCCAGGTCAGTCTGCGGCCTTGGCGCCGGTCTGCTCCGCTCTTCTGCCCTGCCGCAGCTCACATCCCTCCATCCACCCGGCTGCTACATGACAGGTACTGCCTCTGCTGGACCTGGCGCTGGTGCTGGCGCAGGATCGGCTGCGGGAGCGGGCCGGGCACCGCGACCCGGAGCACGGGCCGCCCACGAAGCCCTGGGTGCACGCCCGCCTCCACGGCCTGGCGCTGCACCAGGACGTGCTGGCACGGGAGGTTTGCCCGCCCGCTGGCGGCGTGGCGGCTCCCCACATCGACCGCCTGGTCACGCTGGTGGGCACGGTGACCAAGGCGGGGCCGGTCAAGGCGCTGGAGGCGCGCCGCGTGTACGAGTGCGGCCGCTGCCACCACAGGCGCGTGGCGGGTGCTGGGTGGGGCGCTGGGAAGCATTTGCGTGCTGAATGATGCACCAGCCCATATGTTTTTGCAAGCAAGGCAGCATGCGCTGCACACTTGCTGCCTAGCCTCCAGGCAACCTTGGATGCTGCCGCCGAGTCACACGTCCCCATGCCCCAACTTGCTGCAGGTTCGTGGTGCAGGCGGACATTGAACTCGGCGGCACAGTGGCGCTGCCGCCAGTGTGCCCCTCCGAAAGCGCCAAGCCATGCCGCGGCACCTCGTTCAGGTGCTCATCGGCTGTTGCATTGCAGGCTGCACCTCACATCTTCTCAGACACTTGGCAGGCTTTTCGCACCCAGCCATGCTGCCCACCCTTGCACCCAATCAACTAACTGCACCTGCCTGCCGCATTTTGCCTTGCTCTTTACAGGCATGTGGAGGGCGGCTCGCTGTTCACCAACTGGCAGGAGGTGCGGGTGCAGGAGCAGAGCCAGGGCAGCGTGGCCGCCGGCGCGCCGCGCTCCCTCACCGTGCTGCTCCAGGACGAGCTGGCGGACCAGGCGCAAGTGGGCGGTGAGTTCCTGGGTTGGATGCGGCCTTTCCAGTACCATTGCAAGCTTCCCCATTTATCACAGGCAGCCCAGGTGCTCCTCCTGGCCCAACTGGCCTATGTTCACTGTTGAATGCTCTGCACGCAGACGATGTGGAGGTGACGGGGGTGGTCATCCGCCAGTTCGGGCCCATGTTCCCTGGCGTACGCTGCCAGGTGCGAAGCACAGCGGTGGAGGGCAGTTCGGCATGTAGGTGCTTTCGGAGCTGTTTGCACAGCATGCTTGCACCCTGCTTAGCAGCTCAACATTTCAGTATCACCTCTGCAGCGTGCCCCTCCTCCATCACGCTGCAGGTGGGGTTGGCGCTGCAGGCCACCAGCCTGACTGTTGCCAATGAGCGCAAGGCGGCCGTGGAGGTGACCCCTGAGGCGGCCGCCCTGTTTGGCCAGTATTGGCAGGCCCACGGCAGCTGCCCGCTGCGTGGACGCAACAAGGTTGGTGGGGCATAGTTGGCACCTGCTTGGTGAGTGCGTCCAGCAACACGGCTGGCCGGCTGTGGGTTGCCTGCCTCGGCCGATGTGCAGGCCACAACTCTGCTGCTGGTCCATTCACCCTTGCAGATCATTGCCAGCGTGTGCCCCGAACTGCACGGCCTCTTCACTGTCAAGCTGGCCACCCTGCTGATGGTGCGTGCATTGTAGGCACGCATGACACCAGGAAGAGCAGCACAGGGAGCAGCTTGGTATATGAGAACTGCTGGAGTGCATGTGCAGTGCTGCTGTGGCTGCAACAGCAGCACCTCATCCAGTGTGTCCCAGACGTGGTCAATGCCCTCCTACACGCAGCTGATTGGCGGCGTGGAGCGGCAGGAGCCGGGTGGCGCTCACATCCGGGGGGAGGTGCACATGCTGCTGGTCGGCGACCCTGGCACCGGTGAGCGGCGTCAATGCTGCGGGCTGGTGGGTTGGCAGGATTGGCCACCCCATGCAGCTGGGCTCCTGCTGCAAGCAGCAGCCAACAGCAGAGATAGCAGAGGTAGCAGGTGCAGAGCCGCACACCTGTCCTCCCTGCCGTCTGCAGGCAAGAGCCAGTTCCAGAAGTATGTAGCCAAGCTGGCGCCGCGAGCGGTGGTCACCAGCGGGCGCGCCTCGTCAGCGGTGAGCCGGCTACTGCCTCGGTTGTGGCTGCAGCCGCACCAGCTGTACCACTTGGACATGTTGGACGCGGTGGCCCTTGCAGTTAATCAACCAGGGCGGGGCCTTAGCCGGTAGCACAACATCAGCACGCAAACGCATGGCTGTTGCCTGCCCGCTTCAGGTGGGCCTCACGGCGGCGGCTGTGCACGACGGCGCGGGCTGGGCCCTGGAGGCGGGCGCATTGGTGCTGGCGGATGGAGGGGTGTGCTGCATCGACGAGTTTGACGGCATTCCAGAGAAGGACAGGTGGGTTGGCAAGGGCGAACGGCACACCAAAAGCCTGGGCGGAGGTGACATCAGCTCTGCAGGTTGCGCTGCGGCTAAGCAGCTGCTGCCACATGAGGTGGTGCCGGCTCGTTCTGGCCGTTGTAGATGCTACGTCTCTAATCAAGCTAACCTGCAGGGCCGCGATCCACGAGGCCATGGAGCAGCAGAGCACGCACGTAGCCAAGGCGGGCATGATGGTGAGGAGCCAGCGGAATGGCGAAACCGCCTGTGAAAGGCGCACCTGGGCGCATGGCCTGCTGCTCAATGCTTGCAGGCTCCCTGAGCTTTCACGTGTGCAATGCATTGCTTGCAGGTGTCCCTGCACACACGCTGCGCTGTGTTTGCAACGTGCAACCCAGGTCGCAACCAAAGGTGCATTGGGCTGGCTGGGGCTGGCTGAGGGTTGAGATGCCCCTTTTTGCATGCCATTGTCACCCTTCTTTCATCTGCTCAAACCGTCCACCCACGCCTGCTGCGTATGCTGCTGACTCCCCGCTCACCTGCACGCTACCCCGCTGCCTTGCTCACCTGTGCAGGTACAACCCGCGCGTGCCGCTGGCCTCCCAGCTCAACATCTCCGGCCCGCTGCTGTCGCGGTTTGATGTGGTCATCCTGCTGCTGGACCAGGTGGGATCAATCGCATAAGGAGCGTAGCCTTATTGAATGCTACGAGCATGGAGGTTGGAAGGCATGCTTGTTTACAGCGCCCAGGCTGTGATTATGCACCAGCCAGACATATTATAGCCTGCTGCTGGGACGAAGGGATGACGGTTTGCCTCTTTTGTTGCCTGCCGCAGATGTCGCCAGAGTGGGACGAAACGGTGGCAGACCACATCCTGCAGACGCACCACCGCCGCGGCGGCAGCAAGCAGGCAGATGGCAGTGGTGCGGCCAGCGGTGGGCGGCAGCGGCACCAGCCCGCGGAAGCAGCAGAAGTGGACAGCCAGGCAAGTCTCACAGTGACCTTCCAGCACTCATCGTATGGGTTGCAGTCAGGCTGCTTGTGTGTGCATGCAACAGGGGGAAGGGTGTTCCACAGCAAAGGCACCGGCGGCAAGACACTGCTGTCTGACTCTGCTCTGTTCCTGCTCATCCCATATTGCGCTTCTGCAGGGCTGGCCGCTGGCCCTGCTGCGTCAGTACGTGGCGTGGGCCAAGGCAGCCTTCACTCCGGTCCTTAGTGAGGAGGCGGAGCAGCTGATGGCTGGCTACTACCAGCTGCGCCGGCAGGCAGAGGGGCGGCAGGTGGGCCGAGCCCATGCAAAGTTAATTACATTGCACGCCTTGCTGATCAATGCTTTGCCTCCAGTGCGCGCGGCGCACATGCCTCGCTCCGCATGTCAGCCCCACATAGTGGGTCACATGCCCTGCAACTGCGATGCAGGCTAGCTCCACCACGGTGCGCATGCTGGAGAGCCTGGTGCGCGTGGCGCAGGCACACGCGCGGCTCATGGCGCGCGGAGAGGTGGGGAGAGGGGCAGGCGGGCCGTGGGGTGGGCTCAACTTGCATGGTTGGCCTGCCGCACTCCTCCCTGCGCTGCATACACTGTGGCTGCACCACACCGACTGCTGGCCGACCCTTACCCATGCACCCGCTCTGCTGCACTGCTATCATCTCCGCGCAGGTGCTGCTGCAAGACGCCGTGGTGGCGGTGTGGCTCATAGACGCCTGCTCCGACGGGCACTCGGTCCTGGGTGACGTGGTGGGGGCGGGCAGCAACGGCGGCCACCAGCCTTTCCCAGACGACCCAGATGCCGAGTATGCACGGCTGGAGCAGGCCGTCACCACAGCCGTCCTGTCGCAGCGGGAGTGGAACCTGCTGACCTACTGAGAGCGGCCACCCAGAGGGATATTTGCTTGACAGAGAGACAAAAGAGCGAGCGCAATGATAGCTTGACACATAACACGTTTCAGATTGTCATCTGTTTGCTACCTTCTGTCCTTGTTCCATTCATGGCCAACGAATGCCGAGTCCTATACATGTGCTTGCTGTTTACACTGTAAGCCCGACTCCAATGCAACTTGCAAGCAGCCAACCAAGTGCAGCCTACTTCAGCCGCCGGCCGTACACCACAAAGAACGGGTTGAGCGGGCTCTCCTTGTTATACTGCACAGGCTGCTGCCGCGCCAGCGCGCCCTGCAGGAGACGGGGTGTGTCTTTCAGCCTTTCAGCACATGCCACAGGTGCATTTGAGGGGGAGTGAGGCAGCCTGGCCGCCCTCCCAGGGTGCATGCCGGCCCAACCAATTGCTGTTCCCCCAAACTTCAACCTCTTACCTGCCAGTCCTCCAGCGGCTTGCCCTTGTTGTCGCACAGCCCCGCCTGCAGCACCTCGCCGCCCGCCTCAGTGACAATGATGTGCGCCGCCGCCGTGTCCCACTCGCTGGTGGGAGCAAGCCGGGGGTACACGTGTGCCGCCCCCTCCGCCACCTGCGCAGGTGTGTGTGGTCGGCGCTGACTGAGCATTTGGTGGCTGGTGCGCTCCTTGTGCCAGCTGGTTCCCTTAAGTTGCAGCAATATGCACAGCTGTGGGGCCGGCGCCCCGCATGCGCACCATGAGCAGCTTGAGAGAGGAGCCCAGCTGCTTGAAGGAGGGCTCCTTCAGCTGCGCCACAAACTCCTGCAGCGGTTAGAGAGCAGCATGCTTGCCATGGATATCGCTTCATTATGGACGGTAGCAGAGGGGCAGTGGCAGGTCTTCGCATTGCGGGAATTAGCAGCGGGAGTGCGTCAACAACATGACAGCGCAGCACGTGCTACTCCGTCCAACCCATGCAGCGCATCCAGGCCTGCTGCCCTTGCCTGCGTCTCCGCAGTCAGGTGGCTGGCTGAGCCCACCACCACCAGCCCGGGGGCTGACAGGTCGACCTCCGCCGCCTGCAGCCGCTGCGCCTCGCTGCCCGGCCGCTGCACATAAGCCCCCTGCCCCTCCGCCGCCCAGTACACCGTGCCCTGCACACGGCGGTTAGCAGAAAGTAAGCGGGCTGCAAACGTTGAGCCTGGCCGAGGCGGCCCAGCATCCACATGCAAAGACCAGATGGTGCGAGGAATTTGAGGCAGCATTGCTACACCAGCAGAAGCAACGCAGCAGCGCAGCAGCAGCTCACATCCACAGGCACCGCCACCACGCCCAGCACTGGTTGGCTGCCCTGCAAGCATAGCACAAGCGCCAGTACGACAGACTCTGTCAACCGCATCTAATTGCAGCGGCCTGATGTGCCCATAGAATAACCACTGAAGTCTGCTCACTGCAATGCTACAGCGCACATCTCCAAGCCCAGCACATGCTGCCCTAGTTCCTGACCCGGGCCTCTGCACACTGCATGCGCAGTGACGCCAAGCTTGTGCCGCATGCCTCACCCGCAGCAGCGCGATGTTGACGGTGAACTGGCCGTTGCGCTTCAGGAACTCCTTGGTGCCATCCAGCGGGTCGACGCACCAGCTGTACTGGTAGCCCTGGAGGGGTAGGGGCGATGTTTCGAAAGCGGGGAATGGATAAAGTTGGTGCACGGTTGGTGGGTGTCATGCACGGGACAGACTAATGTGGGAAGCTAGATGCTAGCTTCAAGTCCTCTAACAGTGAGAAGCGTGAACCAATGTACGCAATACACCCCGATTTGCTGCCGCCCCCAGCAGCATGACCTCCCGTTCATGCCCAAGCACTACATACAAGCAGCCACGCCAGCAGACAGCTACCTTGCGCGTCTCGTATGGCACCTGCCGGTTCTCTTCTGACACAATGGGGATGTGTGGAGCTGCACAGGGTGGCAGGCATGCCGTCAGCAGGTCAGCATCTGGGAGATCCAGCCAGCGCAGCACTATCACAGGCGGCGCAACCGCCACAATGGCGCACCGATGCGGGCCAGGCCCTCGCAGATGACGGCATTGGCTTCCCGGTCGGCGCGTGTCAGCGGCGAATCGTCTGCCTTGTGCTCCACGTCCCAAGACTCAGCCTGCGGCGGATGCATGTGAGAGGGGCAACAGGCGGGCCATCCTCGGGCTGAACCGCCGCAGGGCGGCAGGGGTGGCGGCGGCGGCGGCGGCAGGCTATATGTAGCCTGCTGCATCGATCGATCGATCCAGCGCACGGGACTTATTCGTCTGGACGCTCCAGCAAGGGAGACCGCAAAGTCCTGCGCACCTCCGAGTTGTACACCGCCAGGATGGCCTGGCAGGCCTGTTTGGCGATCGCCACCACTGCCGCGCAATCTACTTGTTGCGTGAGCGTGACCTCCAGCGACATGGCTGCGCTCTGCCGGTCGTTCAGCTGCGGTTCGGGCGCGCCTGCTGTTCTTTGGGCTGGATGGACGGCTGGATGAGTGCTAGCTGTTTAGACTGAGAGATCAAGACGGCCAGCCAGCCTGTGGGCTCCACCGGCATCACCGCTCGCCATGGCGCGCCACGTCGTTAGGTGCATCTGTGCTGGCGCAGTTCGATAGACTTGCCTGCTGAATTGGGAAGGAAGTATGGATAATTCGGGTAATTGTTGCACGCCACGATGTCAACAGTCACGCCGGATAACTGGGAGGCCTTGCAAACCGGCATCATGACCGCACATTCTCATGATGGCCCCGGGGTGGGTTTGCCGTAGGCCCGCCGTGCAGCGGGTGGCTTGCCACAGCTGTTGGGGATGCACAGCCCTGGATGTTTTGTAGCAGTAGCCATATGCAGTACCATGACATGGGCTTCTAAATGCACATGTACGACTTTCCGAATGCGCTTCACAAGCAAGCAAAGGCAAGGCAGGCGAAATAATAAGTGAATGGCTGAAGGCCACCTCTGATACAACACGAAGCAGCTGCAAAGTGGGTCGGTGGTGTTGGGCAAGAGGGAAGAAATGAGCGCTGGGTGTTCGTGTGCAGGAGTATGAGTTACTTATGCAGGCGTGCAGATGTGGAGGGGGAGGGTTCCGAAAAGAGATATGTCAGGTGGGAGAGGCAAATGTGAGGCGTTCAGACGCATTTGCCAAGAAGAAACAGGACTTGGTGGGCTCAGCTGGACTGCAGTACCAAAGCATGTTGGTCTGTGTGAAAATGGAAGGTCGCCGGTGCAAGACGCGCATGCTGCGCCAGCCGGCAGGACCAGCCGTTGATTGGACGCGGCAGAAAAGAGAATGCAGGTGTGGCAGGAAAAGAGTGTCGGTGCGATTGGCGAAAGAATGCAGGTGCGGAAACAGAATGCAAGCAGTTCAGCAGACAACTTGTGCAATGGCCACGCCAGTCCGGCTCATTTGAAAGGAAGCTGCGCCGAGCAGATGGGGGAGGGGCAACAATGCGCCCTATTGACCGGCAACTTGGGGGAGTGAATCAAAATGCAGGCAGGAGCGGGTCCTGGCTGCATAAAACAGACATAAACAAAACCAACAGGACTATTAGAACAGCGGTGTCTTGACGGAACCTGAAAAACGCAATATAGCGGTGCCAGAAATCGCACAGACTCACGTCGTGCACAGCATGCAGGGCTGCAACTCCGGCTACCAGCAACACACGATGCAAATGTGTTGCATGTTGGTCGGCAGCGGCTGCGACAGCGGCAAGATGCGCGGCATAACTCGTGTAGTGTCAGATAGCCTTAGATTTGTAGGCAAGCAGCCAGCGCCGCAGGTGCACCAGGCAGTGGATGCCGCGAGGGCCGGCATGGGAAGCCCTGGTGGTTTGTGCCCAGGTACTTGCTACAATCAGCAACCGGCCCACGACCAGGCGTATCACTGCCAGCAGAGCATATGCTGCGCTTGGGCAGCAGCCTGCAGCGGGGAAGCAGTGAGTACAATCAGCTTGAGCCACAGGGCTTGACAACACGTTGCTGCGGCATGCACACACAAGGCATGCGCTTGCTGCCGCTCCTCATCCAGCGAAAGCTGTCCTCATTGCTACGAATGGCACCATCAAGCAAAGCCGACACCGCCAGCGGCAGCCTCAACACAGTGTGGCAAGTAGCTGCCAAGCTGCCAGGCCCGCACCTGCGAGCAGCAGCGCGTGCGCCGCATCCAGTATGGCGCCCACCCGCCAGCCAGCCTTCACGTATGCCCTCTGCGCATTGAACATGATGGCTGCATTGGCGCAGGAGCCGGAGAGCCACCAGGCGCCAGGGCTCGAGAGCCAGGCGCTGGGCCAGCCGCCGGCCAGCGCCCGCAGCGGCGGCGCTCCCAGCAGAGCAACCAGCAGCGCCAGGAGGGGCAGGATGGCAGCCGCTGCCCAGCTGGCGACCGCCGCGGCATGCTGCTTGTCGCCGCCGCACAGGCTTGAGCTGCTGCGCTGGCTGCCAGCCTCCACCTTGCTGCCGCCCAGTGCTGCCGCGCCCGCTGCTCCGGGCCCCAGCTTGCATGGCTGGCAGGGCTCAGCCGCCCACGACGGCGTTTGTGATGCACAGGAGGCCTGCCCCCCGTCACTCCACTGCCACAGCGGCTGCGCGTTGAGCGCTGGGGTTCCAGCGCCAGGTGACCTGCATGCCGTTGGATGCATTCGTGAAAGAGCGAGGTGGTACACGCAAAGTACGCCCACGCCGCCGCTGCTACCTTAGTGCGGCACATGCTGACCAAGGCACTGCACTGCTATAGCTGCACAACAATGTGTGACGCAGACCAGGAGGGTGTTCCAGCTGCGCAACGGGTTACAAGGGCCGAAGGACTCACCATGCCACCTGGACAGATGCCCTCTGGGTCTGGGTTGTGAAGGCTGGCTGCTCTGCGCTCGCCGAAGGCACAGCAGCGCTGCGCTGCTGCTGCTGCAGCCATGCCGGCCCCTCCTCCCGGATCGCCCGCAAGGCTGCGGGTGGCAGGTGCATGGGCAGCCGGCTGCAGAGGGGCACGGAGAAGGAGGTTTGAAATGCGAATGAGGGTCAGCGCGTACAACCGGCGGGTCCATCCTGCAAGCAGCGTGAAGCGAGACCGCCGCCACCGGTGGCCGTCGGCACTGCGGAACGCTCGCCTGCCTGGCTGCTCCACGCGCCTTGAACCGTCAATATCCAAGCAGCAAGGCCTGGCACAAGGGACGGCGGCAAGGGAAGGGGCGGGCGCTACGGTCGCCGCACCTGAGCAGCTCGTTGCGCTCCAACCGGTCCAGCACTCTATTTGGAAGATTTGAGGCGATCAGCAGCACCTCCACGTCCTCCATGGCGCGGCGGACGGGGGGCCGTCTCGACAAGCCCGGCTTTTGCTAGCTTGGCACCAATTACAAGGCTGTGCGAGTGCCTACGGGAGCGTTGAAGTCAAGAAACCAGAGGAAAGAGCCGGAGGACGGTAAGGGCATAAGCTGACCGCCACAGCGTGCTCGCTGCCGGTGCGGCGCCCGGGCGAGGGCGCGTCGGCCTTTCAGCCCACAGGCCAGCCTGCCGCATGGCTCCTCTGTGTAGCCCCTCCACTGTATGCGTATGTGTAAGGAACAGTGCTGACAGTGGGAGCTGCTGGTTAAAGAAGAGCCACTGGTTGCGCTGCCATCATGGCAAAATACCGTTGCACTCGGTGCTCAGGCCTGCTGTTGACTGAGCATGGTGGGCGTGCCTTGGCTGAGTACGCCCAGCAGCCTTGTCTTTGATTCAGTGCAAGTTAACTCACCAGCCGGACCCAGGCTGCCTTATCATCAGTGCCCTGCCATCAACTACAGCTGCACGCATCACAACATGGCTCCCTTACTGCTCATCTCAGTTGTTTGCAACAGAGCATCACAGTTCACACTCATTTCGTATGGGCGCACCACCAGGCAACACCAACATATGCCATAACAAGGGGTTGCACCCCTGCGCATCGGCCAGCTAGCTGGCGGGGCACGGTATGGCCTCATCGCCCTTGGGTGGCGCCATGTTGGGCGGCCCAATGAACTTGCCGCTGCAGTACAGGCCGCGCCCAGTGGGGTAGGCGGGGAACTCCTGCGAAAACGGCTCCCACTTGCCCTTCTTGCGCAGCACAAAGTCATACGACATGCGGTCTGCGGAAGGTAGGCACGGTCGGATGGGGCAGGTTGGGGCCAGAAGCACCCATTTAACAAGCCGCCTCAAGCTGCTGCAGACAGGCTCCTGCATCAGCTGCCATCCTCAACAGCAAGCACTCTGTGCCAAGCAACAGCAACCGGCGCCCGCATACCAATCTTACATTTCAGGGTGTTGAGCTGCTCCAGGTCCGCCAGGTGGCTCCAGTACTTCAGGTGCAGCCGGCACACCACCTCTGGCGCCGAGTTCCAGCGGTGGCCCCACTCCGTGCCATCCTTGCGTGCATCCCACGTGTATCGCCAGTTGGGCACGACCACGCCCAGGCCGCCGCCGGGCTTTAGAACGTCCTGCAGGTCAGCGGGAGGCGCGATCGGAGCACAGCAGCTGGGAGTGAGCTGCCGCTCAGGGAGGGCAGCACGTGCAAATGCTCGAGCTGCAAGTTGGCACCCATTTGGCACCAGCCCACTGGCTCAATCGCTGCTGCTGCCAGAGTTGTTGTCGCTCACTGCCTGCATCGCCACCCCACCGGCCACGCACCAGGTAATGCAGCACGGCCTGCACTGGGTCGTGCAGGTGCTCCATGTTGTGCAGGCTGACAATGTAGTCCAGCGAGTTGGGCTTGAAGGGCAGCTCGTCGGCCCATGCCAGCAGCGTGTTGCCCGCAGTGCGCTGGTATTCTGGCACCTGACCTGCACACGCGCATGTGAGCAAGTGAGCAGAGGCAGTTAGGTGGCCAGCAGGCAAGCTTGCATTCGTGGTGGCTACACGTCTCGCCAGCAGCTACTTGCCGCCCAGACCCAGGGCCCCGCTGGGCGCGCCCCAGTGCCCGCCCGCCCTTCAGCTCACCTCCTGCTGCCTCGGGGCGGCCGCGGTGTGCATCAACGCCAATGAGCGAGGGGTGCACTTGCCGCCCTCCTACTCCCACGTTCACGCCGTTGAGAGCAACCAGGTCGGGGTGCGGGGCCGCCCTGAGCACCGCCTCCTGCGGCAAGCAGCGCAGGGCACACACAGTTGGGTGCGATATGCCGTGACGCATAAGTTACTTGTTGGACTACAGTGCGCACAAAATAACCACACGCAGAGCAGCGGCCCACACATCCAAGCACACATGCCACTGCTGCAGCACCATCCCAGCATGCGACGCCAACATGCTCCTGGCTCAGCATTTACGCCCCCACGCTGCGCTGCCGCCCACCCTGCATCCCATTCCCCGCACGCCGCACCTCCTCCGCCGCTGACTGGTGCTTGGCCTCCTGCTCCGTGTGGTACATCACCTAGAAGGTTGAACCAAGGGAAGAGTGGCCAGTGTCATGGACAGCGCAAGGCAACCGGTGCAAGATGCGCATGCTGCGCCAGCCCGTATGACCAGGCCACTAATCTGGCAGGTGCACCTAATACAGCTGGAAGTGCACGCAGCGTAACAGGCATTCGGCCATGCCTTACCGTCTCCGCCTCCAAGGCCATCCGCTCCCGCTCCTCCAGCGTCAGGCCGGCCATCAAGCCCGTGAAGGTCTTGTTGCCTATGAATGCGTACAGGCCGCCGCCCGTGGCCATCTGCCGCACCAGCTGCGCCGCCAGTGCCGCTTTTTGCGGACGGTAGGCTGGCGGATCAGGGACGGCGTATTTCTGACACACTTCCTCGATTTCGGCATCCGACATGGTCTGCGTTGATGCCCAGGGTGCAGCACCACTGGACCCCAGCTGGCCGCGCAGGCCGCCTAGAATGGTGTGGCCCAGGAAGGCCGCAGTCAAGAGACCAAAAAAGGCGGCAGCCCGCGCGCGAGGCCGCGTGCGCGGCGTCGGCGGCGGGCCCATCCCTCAGCCTGCGCTGCCTGCAAGCTGCACAGGCGCCGAGACAGGGAATGCTGCTCTCTATGAGGCCATGGGGTGATCAGAGAACCGGCATGGTCGGCACTGAGACAAATTGCCTCCCACTGGTGGGCTCTCAGCAAGCAACGTGCGATTCCTGGTCGACTTACTATAGCTCAAAGAGGAGCCGGGAGAACTGCAGCGAGAGGGCGTCGCTTTAAACCCTCGAAGAGACGGTTTTGAACGCTGAGCTTCGGGCTGCTGCACGCCCCGCTGTGTGAGGTCGTTGGGCGGGCTGCTAGATCAACGCTTAGCAACGAGGCGGGAGTCTTCCTGATGTCATGATGGTGCACCCGCCCATGCCGTCCCCTCCCGCCACTGACGCATCGCTGTCTGGCCTTTGCCCCTCCCTCTTGAGGTACTTAAATGGCTTTTGGGGTCCTTTTCATAAGCTGCTTTTGCACAAATGCGTATGCGTTGGCAGCCCACAGCGTGTTTGGTTTTCAGCATGGGTGCCGCAATCGAGGAGTCAGCGCTCACGGGTCATCGCACTGCCACCACCGCCAACCAGCTGCACTGGCCCCGTCCACCGACGATCACAATTCGAAATAGGGAAGCCAGAAGCGCCCGTGGGAGCAGAGATGAAGCTTGCAGGGCGGTGGGTGGCAAGGGCCAGGCCCCATCCACCCCCAAGGGGCCCACCACCGTCGCATGCGGCAGCGGCATGCTCAATGGGTGACCGCTTCCCTCCCACAACACAGCATGGCACAGCAGTCACACACGTTGGCAATCACGGCTGCTGTCTTGAGCTAGCCAAATGGTGGCTCCTAGTCTCTGCAACCGTTCCCGGCGGCGCTGATACGCAACATCATTTACACTTGCGGGCTTGAATTTGATCATTTTGGGCATGTATTGTCTTGAACCAGCTCTTGTTCCAGGGCAGGCAGATTGATGAAAACGCATCTTGGCATGCAACAATTAGTCAGCTTTCTTGTGGAGCGGGCAGCACGTAGGACTGAGGGGCCGCGCCTCTGGAATGCCAGCCCACCCTCACTCGCGGCACCAGGGTAGGCACGGCAGGCAGCTCGCTCGAATGCCGCTGCCAATCCCCTGCAGCAGAAGGCCGGCGCAGTTGTGGCGGACATTCAAGCACAGCCAGGCAAACAATCAGCAGCCCCACAAGCTAAAAGCCTAAGTGAAAGGCCCAGGAAGTGAAGTGAGGGCAGCAGCGCCATCATGGCATGCATTTGCGGCTGGGCACCTGCGCAATGTCCAGCCCCTGCTGCTCCGATTCCTTGTCGACCCGCAGCCAGCCGGCCTGCGCAATAGTGGGTGTGAGAGTGCGAGCAGGCTGATGGTTGCATGTTATTCAGAGCTGCTCGTACCCGCTGTCACAAGGGAATGCAGGGCCACGGGCCAACTCAACAGGTGTCCTCACCCCTCACCTTGCGCAGGCACCAGAAGAGAATGAAGGAGAGGGAGCAGGTCCAGGCGGCGGTGCACAGCATGCCCAGCAGCTGCATGCCCAGCTGGCGGCCGGAGCCGCCGTAGAACACGCCCCAGTCTGCCGCATAACCGTACGCGGCATTGGTAAAGGTCTGTGTAAGGGCAGAAGGGCAGGGTGCGCGTATGGTTGCTGGCTCCACACATGCCATGGCGCCTGCATCATGATGGCTGCAGCATGGTGCCTGCCATAGGGTGTCTGCCATGCACCTCCTGCAACCAGCACAAGGCAATGCGCTTACCTCTGTTGCAAAGAAGCCCACGGCCAGTACGCCCCAAGCTCCGCAGAAGAAGTGCACGGGGGCGGCATCAACAGGGTCGTCTATACGCAGCCTGCACCAGCGGCAGGGGATGCAAGAGTGGGGCAGTGGCGGTGTGACACTGCTCTGTGGCCCGCGCAGAGGGCAGCAAGAGGTGCAGCTGACTGCAACATTTGGGGCGCGCCTGCACCATGGTCCTAGAGCACTTGCAACAAAGCTTACAACAGCAGGCACGAGGCTTACCGTAGCAGCAGCTTGGAAGCTCCAAGGTACACAGCAGCACCCACGGCTCCGATGACAACCGCTGCATACGAGTGCACCATTGCACAGCTGGCAGTGATGCTGACCGCCCCAGCCAGGATGCCTGCATGTAGTGAGGCAGGTGAAGGTGGGCACTAAGGCGACAGTGCGGCAGCGGGCATGCGTTGCTATGCAAGGCTGAGCAATGACGAGCAGCAGCAGCATCGCTCAGATGGGTGGCAATCCCACAAACTGCGCCCACCGTTTAGCAGCGGGCCAATGTCGCCTGGCGCGCCAAAGAACACGGACAGGAACAGGCACGTCAGGCCGCCAGCTCCTGCGGCAACGTTTATGTGTGGAGCAGAAGGGCATGGGAGTCCATCGTACCATTCATCGCCGGTGGCACGACGCCAGGCCTTTGGTTAGTTAGGTCTGGTTAGAGCACGTTCGGTTCAATGTGAGACTCACCGGTGGCCAGGGTGGTGTTGACGGCGATGGTGGCTGCCACCTGCATGCAGCCAAAGAAGCATTGGGTGGAGCCCGCGTTGAAGCCGTACCTGCGCATGGAGAGGGCAGTAGGCAGGGCGGAGATGATCAGTGAGGGTGAGTTGGACCAATTGGATTGGTACACAACCTCACACCCCTTGCCCGCAAACCTCAGGTGGGGACGCACAAACCGCCCAAAGCAGCCCAGCGCCTCCGCTGCACAACATCATGTAGCGCGCACCAGCCTAGCCAGAGGATGAACACGCCCAGCGCCATGTGGGCTGCCGACGCGTTGCTGAACTGGACGGCGTGCCCATCCTGCAGCCGGAGAAGCAGATGTGTTGTGAGTGCTATGCCTTGATGCACAAATGCAGCTCCTGTGGGCACAAGCAAATTTTGGCCAGTGTGCGTCGAAGCAGCGATTGCAGATGCTAGAGTGCTCAACACAGGCGGCTGCAGCTTTACCTGGCTGAAGCGGCCCAGGCGTGGGCCCAGCAGGGCGGCCCCCACTAGCGCAGCGCCACCGCCCACCATGTGCACCACGCCGCTGCGCACATGGGTGCGGGGCCACTTGTGAAGCGCACTGGCTTGAGGTTGCATACAGCTCTGCCCTTCCTCATGTGCTTAGCCGATGCCATGGATCATAATAGGAGAGCGGAAGCAGCATTGCACACTAGCCCAACCCCTCTTGTGCATCCCAGCATCCCACACCGGCGGAACGCATTCACCTTCCCGCAAAGTCCATCTGCATAGGTTGAGGAGGGCAAATGCAGGAGCCTTGTTGGTCCTGGTTGGCGGCAGTATCAGTAAGTTGCAAAGAAGGGCGCAGAGGCCGCATGTAATGAGCATATCCTCCCTCCACAACTGCAAACCTGCTCGCTCACCGTGCCCATGGTGTTGGCAATCAGTGGCTCGTACACGACGGGTTTCACCCCGCAGTTCCAGCTGCACAAGCGGGGGAAATAACGAATTGTTTTGTCTGCTGGAGGCAGCAGGACGTGCTGCCATGCATGCCAAGTGTTGATGCGTTGGTGCTGCCAATGCGCTCACAGCACCACAAACACCATGTGGATCTGGGCCAGCAGCTGCTGGGGTCCACCAGATGCTCACGTGGGCCGCCGGCGTGCCGACAGCCAGCCGCTCTCGCTCCACACCCAGTGCGCCACCACAGGGTACACGAATGCTGAGATGGCACAGGTGTAGATCAGGTAGGCCCTGGGACACAGAAGTACAGGAAAAGATCTTAGAAGATATGGTGCAGCGGCTGTTGCCTCAGAAGAGCGCGCGCACGATGAATGCGAGTGTCCAGATTCCTGACCAGTGCTGCTGTTTGCCGGCCAGGGGCGCAGCATGCAACGCAGCAGCACACAAGCCGCTGGGTAAGATGCAGCGGCAGGCGGGTGCAGTGCAGCGCCGCACCTGAAGCGGGCGCGCTCGGCCATGGCCCCGCTCACAATCGTGGCCGATGTGGCGCTGAACGCCCATCCAAACATCCAGGAGGCCCAGTAGGTGGCGGAGGAGGGGGTGGTGGCGAAGAAGTTGTGGTAGCCTGGGGTAGGCGGTGGGCAGGGGTGGCAGGGACGGACAGAGTCAGCTTGATGGCAGGGATGGAGAGTCAGCTTGGGGGCAAGCAATCATGCACTGCAGGCAGCGAAGGGCAGCAGCAGCAGGCTGTGCACAGGCAGGATGCCATGCCATGGGTGCATGCCTCACCAATGAAACCGCTCTCGCCGCACGCGCCGATGGCGAATGCGTAGCCCAGCGCCCACCAGGCCACAGTGGATACACAGGCATCAATCACTGCATGTCAGGGAGTAGGGGCGCAGTACTGTGTGTAAGCAGAGCAGGGCGGCGGGCCTGCTGCCCAGTGGCTCTGCGGCCCAAGTCCAGCATGCAGCAGGCAAATTTCTTGCCACCGCAATGCAATTCTGCTTGCCCTCACCATTCTTGAGCATGATGTTGCTCAGGTTCTTGATGCGCACGGTGCCCGCCTCCAGCATCGCAAAACCGGATTGCATGAAGAAGACCTGGAACGAGCACAGCAGCACCCCTGCAGGGCATAGGCCAGAAGACGCGCATGCCACCAGTCACCGCGGCGCCAACGTGGGGATGGATGTCATGAAGCGGGGGGTGACCAGAGGGGAGGGAGTCAGGCACAGGGGTGCACGTTGAACCTGCTTACTCACACATGATGGTCAGTTGCTGGTCCAGGGCACCACTGATGCTGATGTCCATGGTCGCGGAGCTGTTGCCTGGCAGCACGGCAGCCGCCAGCAGCCCGCGGCCCATGGCGGCACCGCCGCCGCTGCCGCCGGCGGCGCCGGCGGCGAGCTCTGCGGGCTGGTACAAGCCCCCGTCCACTTGCATCTCAATGCGCCTTCAGGAGCGCCACTGCCGTGTGCAGGGGCCACTATACTGAGCACGTGGCCGCAAGGGGCCACCCTGCAGAGGTGACCTCGGGCCAGCCAGCTCCAGCGAGCAGAAAATGGGATGAGGGCGTGCAAGTGAGCCAGATCGGCCCAAAATTCAGGCCGATTGGCGAACTCTCAGCCGGCCGCTCGCTCGCTACTACAGCCGCTCTGGCTGGCAAAGCCCTGGCAGCTGAACTTCCTCACTGCCCCCAGCTGAATTCAGGTTGTCGTGGACTCGTTCGCAACATGAACCGCCATAGCCCTGGGCGCCGGTGGCCCCTGGCCACTCACAGTGCCAGCGGCCACCCAGGTCAGCGGTACGCCGCTGAGGGGCATGGCACTCAGCGCCGATTCTCTGCGGAGTCCTTTCTGCTCTGGGATAGCACCAACGAGCTGCCAGCCACGTGTTCCAGCCAGTTCGTAAGCGCCCTTGTGGTGAATGCAAATGGCAACAGCCTCCGTTTACATGGACGAGCACGGCGACGCATGGGTTACTGGCCGCCTCATCAGCGCCTCAACAGCTTGCGCCAAAAAAGTTATTCCGTGTCAATGCACGTCAAGGGTGAGTTGGAGCAGTCAGGTCAGAACAATCAGCAGTCAGTCGGGTCGGTCAGCAGCCCTCGCTCTGGTCCATTGCTATCGCTCCGGGCCCCACTCAGCGCCGCCCACTGAGTCGAACCGAGACAGGAAGAAGCGCAGGTCCAGGTGCCGCTGCGCTGGCAGGAGCGTGAGGAACGTGCTGCGCAGACACAGGGAGGCGCGGGGGGAGGGGGGCATGTCACTTGCAACAAAGGCGAGGTAGCGTCAGACGCAGGTCAAGCCCATGCTAGCACACCTCTGTTCGGCCTCAAGCGGCCGGCCCTCCATCCTGGACTCAGCCCTGCTGCTCCGCTCACCGCAGGCTGCGGTCGAACAGGGTGTACACTCGGCCCATGCTGCCGCTGACCTCCGCCAGCACCTCGGGCGGGATGGAGGGCGAGTTGTACACCTGGCAGAGGGCGGGCCGGGGTGCAGGACAGGGACGGTCATGGCATGAAATGAGCTGGGGCACATGGAGCACAGAGCTGAGGCTGCAGGCAAGCAGCTCGGGGCATGGCATGTGTGGGGAGTAGAGAGGCCTGATGTGCTGCTGACATGTGCAATCCCCATGGCCTGCCGCAATGGTCCACAAGGGCCGCAGCCCTGATCAGCCCACAGCCCAGCAGGGCTGCTGCACTCACGTCAGCGTTCCACTCGCCCGCCCGCTCGCTCTCCGCCGCGCGCTGCACATACATGGCCTGCTCCTGCACCGACTGCTCCACCGCGTCTGCCAGCCGCCGGATGGGGCCCTGCACACGCATTGCGGCGTTCAAGGTTCGCACAGGTGGACTGCAGTGCAGGCGTGGCAGCAGCAGCTGACCAACGGCAGGTGCAGTGCCCGACTCATGCTGCGCCATGTCCAAGCACCCCCTTTTGCTGCCCGCCTCCTCCTCACCTGCACATCCAGCACTGCCCGCAGCGTTTGGCTCAGGCCCTGCTGCACGTGCGCAGCGCCCGCGCCGCCCAGCTCCAGCGGCGTCAGCGTCTGCGGCAGGCTGTCCAGGAACATGCCGGCGGCAATGGCCTGCGGGCGACATGACGGCTTTGGAGAGAAGCTCAGCTGGAAGCGCCCCGGGACGGCCATGGCAGCCAGGAACCCTGGTTGTAACATGCCATGCGAATGCAGTGCACACCAGCAGTGCAAGAAGGCCACTGCCCAGCTGTCTTCCATTGCAACAGCGGCCTACCTGCAGCGTGCCCTCGTGCAGCTGGATTACGGCGTCCAAGTCGGCGCACTTGGGCAGCGCGCTCATCAGCTTGGCCCAGTTGGGCTCCAGCACCTCAAACACAATGTAGTACTGCAGTGGGGCAAGTGGGATGAGTCAGGTGGAGCGGCAATGGCACACTGGCATTGATGGCAGTACCAGGCTGACATCCGCCTTACTGGCTGTGGGCTGCGGCAGGCGGTACAACACCCAAGGCCCCCATAGCACACACTGTGTAACCAGCATATCAGAGGCCCTGCCCACCTGCAGGCTGGTCACAAAGCTGGCCATCTCGGCGCGGCGCGCATGGAAGGCACGCAGCACCGGCGGCACCTGCATCAAGCCAGTGCATGGCACATGTTGGAGGTCGTAGTAAGCAAGGCAGGTTGCAGCTACCAGCTGCATTGTACGTTTGCTAGGCACGCCACGCAGTTCTGCCCGCCAGCATGCCTCATGGCTCGCTATGTGCAGATGAGGCCGCTGTGCATTGCCCATCCATTCCTTCCACCCACCAGCTCCACATTGTCCACTGCCACGCCGTGCAGCCGCTCCTGCGCCCGCAGCGCCGCCAGCGCCCGCTGCGCCGTGTTGATGGCGTCCCAGCACTGCCCCAGCACCGCCTCCACGTGCTTGATGGTCCACAGCAGGCGGAAGATGCGCAGGTAGCCTGCGGTTGGGAGCCCGGCAGGACAAGAGTGAGAGCAGGTCACAATGTCGCATGAGCTTGTCCAGTAGATGCTCACACTCGGAAAGCTGGTATGCCGTGCATCGCCACAATAAGCTCTTTACGGCCACACCCTGCGCTGCGGCAGCTATGCCCTCAAGGAAGGCTCACCTGCCATGGCATCCGGCGACAGCACTGCGCCCAGGGGGCCGTCCACGTGGTACTGCAGCGAGAACACATCCCAGCCGCGGTCCATGCTGTCCTTGCCAAACTTGTCTGCGATGGGCAGGTGGCCAAGCAAGCCGCCAGTGAGCACTGGGCAGCAAGCACCATTAGCGGGCATGCACATCTTAGCAGGGGTGGCGCAGCAGCCGTGATGCACCTAGACTAGTGCAAGAGCACCCAATAAGCAAGTGAGGTTGACTGCTGGGTGACATTCAGATCGGGGCCAAACCGAAGCCAAACCGGCGAGCTCACTGGTGTGCGGCATGCGCACATCCACGCGGCGCAGCAGGTCGGGGTCCTCGCCCGCGGCGCTGGAGGAGCGCAGCGCGGCGTCCAGGTGCCCCTGCGCATTTCGGGGACGCCTTGCAAGTCGATGTGAACGGGCTTCCTGCTCGTCTTTAGAAACTGCTTGTTGGCATAAAGCAATGCCGCCATGCCAGATGAAATAGAAAACAATTCCCCCAAAGCAGCATGCCAGGACCACACCTGCAGCGTGTACTGGCTGATGTCCTTGGCCTCCTTGTCCAGCTCCGGCTGCACCGCGTCCAGCAGCACGCGCACAAAGTCGCCCTGGCCCTGCGGGCGCACAGGGGTGGCCGAGCTGGGCAGCAATACCATCAGCATGGCAGTGGATGAGGTTCCAGCCGGGTGATCGCAGCAGCGGACATGCAGGCGCATGCAATGTACTGCCCTGCTTGAACAGAATAAGTCATGAGCACTTTCGCACAACCTTTAGCGGCGCACCAGCAGCAGGAAGCGCTTGATGGCATCCAGGTGGCGCGGCAGGCCCTGCTGGTGCATCATGATGTCCAGCAGGTGCGCACTCACAGACCGCTTCACCTCGGCCACGGTCGCCTCCAGCCATCTGTGCCATGAGGGGTGGGAAGAGGTCGGGGTAGATGCTCAGGTGCATGCAGGTGGCTTAGGTCAGCTGCTCACCATGCATGCAGGTGGCTTAAGGGCAGCGGCTCACGCTGCATACATGCAGGAGGTGGACAGGCACCGGCTGAGCATGCGCAATGGTGGTACATGGCATCAGCAGCACAGGCCTGCACGCCAAGAAGCGATCAGCAGACACCAGGGCATCAAGCACGCACTGGAGCTGCTGGTGGGTGCTGCCCGCCGCCGCCAGCTCGTCAGCGTTGGCACGGATGCCTGCTGCCCAGCGCGTGTCGCCGCACCACTCGCGCAGGAAGGCGATGGTCTTGCCGGCTGTCAGGATGTCAGCTGCCAACGCGTCAGAGACAAACGACGGCTTCATGGCGGGGTTGAGGCGGTAGCCGCCACGCCACTGTGCCGCCGGGTCGTCGCAGTGCGGCGGCGGCAGCGCCTCGCGAGCCACCAGGAACTCGCGCGCCTCGCCGTTTGCCACCAGCGCACCGCTGAGCACCCAGCTGGCAATCTGTTTGAAGTAGGGCAGGCAGGCCTCCTCCAGCGCGGGCTGCACCACGCGGCGCACCGCCGGGTCGCCGTGCTTGGACAGCGCGTGCAGCGCGGAGATGACCTGGCCGCCCCGCGCCTCGGCCGCCGCCTCCAGGCAGCCCGCCAGCACGCGCAGGCGGCCCAGCGGCTCTGACAGCCAGACCTGGAGGCGGCGCAGCGTGAGGGCGCCCTGATCGCCCTGATCGGCAGCACCGGAGGCTGCGCTGCCGCCGCCGCCGGCCGCCTGCGCCTCGAGGATGGCCACCAGGCGGTAATAGTTGCTGACCTCCCGCCGCGCCGCTGCCACCAGCGCCTCGTGCACCACGCTCTGCAGGCCGCCCAGCTGCGCAATCAGGCCCTCCACGCGCCGCAACAGCCAGCCGGCCTCCGCCTCCCGCAGCAGCAGCGCCCGCTGCTGCGGCGCCACCTCGGGCCGCGAGCAGGCATAGCCGCTGTCCAGATCGCCCGTGCCGGCCTGCCAGTGCAGGAAGCGCCCGTTCAAGCTGCTGCAGGCGCCCAGCACGTCTTGCACCAGCAGGTGCTCGGGCACGGCGCCAGCCATGGTTGCGAGTGTGATCGCGACTGGCGCGCTGCTCAACCGATTCCACCTGCTACCCGCCGCCACGTCGCCGGCATGCCGCGGCACACATGCCACGCCTCCTTTCCCCTCCCCATTGTGGCATAGGCTTACAAGCAGGCAGGTACAATGAAATGGAGATGTGCAACGCTAGCAGACAGAAACAATGGAGCAGTGTGCGGAGACGGGAAGGACAGACGGATGGTGATGACGGAACAGGATTGGGACGGGACCAAGAGGGATGGGGAGGGTCGGTTCAATCAAACGAGTGGCAAGCAGCCATGCCCCAGGCTGCATCCCTTGTCGAACAAGCAAAATGAAATGTAGGTCCAGCAGGGTGGCGACCCGGTACATTGGCCAGGCAGCGGCGCAAATAGCTCAGCCCTGCACACAGGGGTGGGCGAGGGAGGCAGGTTGAGCAGCCAGCCAAAGCAGGAGCACGAGCAGGAGCAAGGCATTGGCATCCGGTCCAAACTGCACACGCAAGCTCGCTCACCGTGTTCTGCATGCCGGCAGCGATGCCCTTCATCGTGATGATCCTGCGCCAGGCCAAACAGGCGGAGTGCCAAACGCATTTAGAGGGCAGCCACGCGGGCCAGGGGGATGCTTGCTCCACATACCTCGCTGCACCTAAACAGGCCCCAACTGCCCAGCTCACATGGCATCCTCAATGCCCGCCACGAAGGGATGCTTGGTGTCACCGCGCGTCATCAGTGCTAGCGCCTTCTCGCTTGGCTGGCGGCCGGGAGGGGTGGAGGCATGGACGGCTTGGAGTGAGGGGCATGCGCACCGCAGCAGCTGGCACACCAAACCGCCGCCGACAGGCCGCAAAGGCCACCATGCAGAGTGCGCTCCTCAACTGCAGGCCGCATCACAGGGCCCTCAATAATCCAACAGGCAAGTGAACAGGCAGGCAGGGGCAGCTGACCTGGTAGTCGCCCGGCACCATGCTCTCCACGCTGGTGCCGCCCTCAATCGCACGCAGCGTCTTCAAGCAACTGACCTGCAGAGGAATGGCCAGGGGCTGGCAGGCTTATGAGGGGCAAGGGAACAGAGCAGCTAGAGGAAGCTGTGCTGCAGCACATCTGCATGTAGTGGCCAGCTGAGGCACAATTACGCCGCCACACAGCACCAAGTGCACCCTTCGCGCCTGCAGGATGTTGAGGGGCGCCACATAGGGCGCACGCAGCTGCAGCTTCTGCTGCAGGAAGGCGGTGGAGCTGGAGGACAGCAGCCGGCTGTGCTTCACCACCTGCGCAGCCAGGAGGGATGGATGGTGGACCGCATGAGCAGGGCAGGCATCAGCGTGGGCAGCAGTTGGCATGCTGCTGTGGCTAGCCCAGGGTCATGCGTGCTGCCAGGTCTTGTCCGCGCACCAACAGCCAGAAGCCTGCCAGCCTGCGCGCATCTCCCACTACCCCGCTCACCGTGAGCAGCGCGCGCTCCGTGTCCTCAAACTTGGCCAGCAGCTCATCCCCCAGCGAATGCAGGCTGGGGTCCACCAGTGCCTTGGAGTACCTGCGGGGCAAGCGGTGGCCAGTGGGAGGGGCACCGGGTGTGGCATGGAGGGCATGAACACAGTTGGAGGCAAGTTCATGCAGCCGTGTGCATTGATCTGTGCTTGAATGCAAAAGCAGAACGCGCACAACGTGCACAAGTTGTGAACTCAGCAGCACTAGCCCAGGCCAGCCCAACCTTAGGTCCTTCCTAGCCCAGATGCTCACATCTTCACCACGCGGGGGTCGGCCTTGGCAAACACCATCTCCAGCATGTCCAGCGTGACGCGGAAGAACATCCAGTTGGTGAACATGTCCTGCGCAGATGGGGTAGCGGTAGTGGGTGGGAGCAGAGGCCGGCGTTCCACCTGCGGCTCTGCTGACATGTGTCCTTCAGGGCTGCAATGTTTGCTGGACCCGAACCTGCGCTGCACCAAGCTCACGAGCGCCATGCACTCATCCACTGCCCACCCACCTGCAGCAGCTCCAGCTTGCCGGCCTGGATCATGGAGCTGAGCGCCTCGCCCACGCCCAGCCACACGGGCAGGTGGAACCGGATCTGCGGGCAGTGGGGACCCAGCGCAGGTGCAGCCAGCGTCACACACCAGCACGATGCGGAGCAGGTGCGCCATTGCGGCGGAAGGGCAGTGCCGCACACTCAAGGGCACCAGCCAGCCACAATCACGTAGCTCGCAGAGTTCCACCCACTGGCCGGCAGTGCGTTAAGCCCACCTGGGTCCATGCGAAGATCCAGGGGATGGCGCGCAGCGTGTCAATGGAGCCGTGCGAGCGCCGCTTGGCGGGGCGAGACCCAATGTTCATGCGGCCCAGCTCGTTCACTGCAAGGGAGGCGGGCGGGGCAGAAGCAGATGGTGCAGTGGGGGTCATGGTGCAGGACGTCGGGTGCGCAAGCAGAGCAATGGCGCCCGCACCCTCAACACACGTTGCAGGCACTGCCTTGTCATTCGGACTGGCGGCAGATCGACAAGCTAATGAGCCCAAAACACACACCTGGCGTCAGCTGCTGGAAGAAGTCCACAAAGCGGGCGTCCTCGCGCACCACCTGACAAGCGAAGGGCAGAACAGAATCGCGCAATGGGTGCCTGCACTTGAGCTATGGACTCCTCATGCATGGCAAGAAAGAGTAGCTACAACAAGGCATTGCAGGGACCATACAAGCAGCCACTGCCATCCTTTTGCCAGCCTCTTGCAGGAGCACACACTGGGGGGAAGAGTGCCGCTCACCTTGCGGTACGCTTCGCACGACAGGCGCGCCATCTCCGACATGGTGTCACGCCACAGCTGCGGCGGCTGCTGCGTGGGCGCCAGCGTGGCCTCCAGCACCGCCGACGTGTAGCTGCGGGGTACAGGCATCATGGGGGTAAGACCAAGGTGCCGCTTCTAACAGTATGCGGGCAGTGCAGATGGCCACTGCCACACCCTGCGCTACATACAGCAGCCACATACAGCAGCCCTGCACTGCGGGCCCGCCTCACAGGTCCAGGGTGTGGAAGGCCGACTCCTTCTCGCCAAACTGCTGCTCTACCACCTCGCCCTGCAGGCAGGCACAGAGAGGGGCAGGCACCCATGCAGCCCATCAGGGGACGTGTCGAGCAAGACATGTCTGGGTGAGGGTGCAGACTTTGCAGCAACATCAGCCTGCTGGCCCCTCTTCAGCAATGTGCTCAATACCGCGCATGCCTCTGCCGCAGCAGCCGCTCGCCTGCACGGTCACGCGGATGGTGCCACGGATGGTGCCAGGCGGCTGCGACAGGACGGCGAGGTGGGCGGGGCCACCGCCGCGGCCCACGGTGCCACCACGGCCGTGGAACAGGGTCAGGGCCACGCCATGCTCGTCGGCCACCTTGGTCAGCGTCTCCTGCGGCGGGCAAATGGTCAAGGGTGTGCCTCAGCTGTGCAGTCAAGTTTTCCTTGTACAACAGGCGACAAATGGAAGCAGGCAGTGTGCCTCTCCACGCGCAAAAGCTAGCAGGCGGTAGTGTGGCCAACAGCGCCCACCCTGGCCCAAGCGGCTCGCACCTGGACCTCGTACAGGCCCCAGGCGGCTGCCAGGCGGCCCGCATCCTTGCCGGAGTCGGAGTAGCCAATCATGACCTCCTGCGGCAGGTACAAGGGGGCCAGAGAAGCCCTCCAGCTGGTGAGCTGGTGTGGGGTGATGCACCGTCGTGGCATCACATCACCGGAAGACAGCGGCCCTGCATCCAAAGCCACATGCCCTGCATTATTCACCACATGCCTGCCCCCGCCGCCGGCCTGCCGCGCACCTGCTTGCCCTGGATGTGCGCCGCGTACCAGGGCGTGGAGAAGAGCTGGCGCATGGCCGTCTCGGCGTGGTTCAGGTCGTCCAGCGTCTCAAACAGGGGCACCACCCGCAGCATGCGCTTCACTGCAGGCAGACAGCATGCAAAGATGGGTTGGGGCAAGGGTGATCAGAAGAGCTGCTGGGCGGGTAAAAAGCCGCGGCGCCCGAGTGAGTGTCCACCAGGAGAGGAGGGGGAGGGGATGCACATGCCCCGCTTTCTTGCCACCACACCCTGGGAGCCAACACCAGGCACCCAGCACGCCGCGCTCACCACCGCACTCCTTCTGCAGCAGCACCACCGCCAGCACATCCGAGGCGGTGTGGCTCATGGAGATGATGTAGGCGCCCATGCTGTCGGACGGCAGCTGCGCCAGCATGCGGAAGGTACCCACCACATCCTCCACCTGCAGGGGTGCGGCAAGGCAGCGGTCAGGGTGATGACAGCAGCAACAGAAGGTGCATTGCCCCTCCGCGCATGCAGGCTGTAACACCAGCGCGCAGCCCAGGGCACTGCTCAGCACCTCGGCCACAGCCCAGGGCACTGCTCAGCACCTCGGCCACAGCCCTGCGCGCCTCAGCACCAGCCCTGCGCGCCTCAATACCGGCTCAGCGGTGCCAGCTCACCTCGGCGCTCATGGGCAGATCGGGCGGCAGCAGCGGGCGCTTGCCGTTCAGCTCCTGCACCAGAAACTCCATGCGCCGCGCCTCGTCCCACTCCCTGCAACCCAGGATGAGGGTGGCCAAGAGGCGCCATGTGAGCCATCCAGCTAGGAAGCTCATCCTTGTGAACTGCCTGGGCAGCAGACTGTCTGCACCCACAGACCCGAGTGAGCGGCAGGCGCGGCAGTGCAGGCTGCGCCTCACTTGTACGACCCCAGGCCCAGGTAAGTGGTGATGGCGTCCAGCGCCTCGGTGTGCTTCACGCTCTCCTGCCGGATGTCCAGCTTGCACAGGAACAGGCCAAAGGTGCGGGCCTGGACAGCGGGGGCGGGGAGGGGAGGGAGGCGTGCGCATTGGCAGGTGGAGCAAGAAGGAAGACACAGTCAACACATGCCGGCAGGGCACAGATGTCAAGGCAGGAAGATGCCCGGCCGGCTGGAGTGAGCCGGGTGTGAGCCATGGCCAGAGGGGCCCGCTGTGGCCCACCCACCTGGCGCAGCACGTCCAGCAGGTGGGCATTGGCCACGTGCACGTCCCCGGTGGACAGCAGCGAGTCGTAGCACAGCCGCAGCGTGGCCAGCAGCTCGGCTGCAGGGGGATAGATGCGAAAGAAAGCCGCCAGATTGAGGGGGGAGGATGGCATGCAGCATGCCAGTTGATGCACTGCGCCATGCAGTCAGCAGGCCGCAGTGTGTGGCAGCAGCAAGCGGCCCAGCTCTTCAGGCAGTCATGGCTGCATTTAGTGATGCCACTTGCTCACTCTCATCGGTGTAGGCCTCCGGGTCGGCCTCCAGCGCCTCGGCCACGTTGAGGCTGGGGTGCTCCAGGCAGTGGTGCAGCACGTCCCTGCGGGCACAGTCAGACACAAAATGGTCAAATAGTTAAGACCACAGGATAGCCGGCAGGGCGGCTCCTTGGGCGGCAAAGCAGTGACTTATGTGTGCAGGTGCCATGCAGAATATGCTGTCACCACTGGGACCACATTGGCCCCCCTGCCGCCCGGCTCACTTGGTGCGCTGCAGGCGCGAGCGCACGTCGGACAGCACGAGGCGGTAGGGCTCGTTGATGGACATGAACACCACGTCGTAGCTGCAGGGATGGGGTGGAGGAGGTGGCCATGGAAGGTCAGGGAGCAGGGGCAGGAAAGCTTGGCATGTAGGAGCAGGGATGTGGGGCAGGGATGTGGGGAGTCAAACAAACTGAAGGAACAAGCACTGCCACGGCATGCCGCGCAGGCACATGACGGACAACAGCAACAAAATCGGGAGCTCAGCCCGCCTCACGTGTTCTTCTTGGTCTCCAGGAACTCGCCGTCCGCGCCCGCGGCATGGCGTGCCTCCACTGCCTGGGCACGAGCCTGCGCCAAGTAAGCAGGCAAACAGGCATGAGCAGTCTCGCAGGGGTTGCCTGAGGGAAGGTGAGAGTCGCAGGTGACTCGCCCTCTTGGCACTCAGGGGCCACTGCCGCGGGGGCAGCAGCGGTCACAACAGCCCCTGCGCACACCTTGAGCTCGGGGGATGCGCGCCACATGGACAGCTCAAACATCAGCTTCTCAACCTGATCAGTCATCAGCGTCACAGCGCTGCAGGACGACAGGGAGGGGAGGTGGGTACAGAAGCGCATGGCGGCGAGGCGTGGTTGGGAGCGGTAGGCAGCACGGAGCAGATACGTCTGCCCAAAGCATCGCCCACCATGCAACTGCACGCATCAGTAAGCACGGCAAGCCCTTTTTGGCCACTCAGAAAGAACACACAGGACTGCTAAGTACAATCGCCTCCCCCAGCAAGCCAGCGGCTGCAGCGCACCTCAGGCGGGCACCAATGACCACGTCGCGGGTGGTCTCCGGGGTGACAAACGGGTTGCCATCACGGTCGCCGCCCATCCAAGCGCCTGCAGGTGCCACCCCAGGTCAAGTGGGTGTCAGTCAGCCTGGCAAGCCCAGCACTTGCAGACAAGGCAGGCAGCCGCAGTGCACCACTCAGCAACCACATGAGTGCCGAGTGCCATTCATTCACCGCCACTCCAAGTCTGGCCGCACCAAAGGAGAAGAGCTTGGCGTCCAGCGGCAGCGCCGGCTGCCCGATGTTCTTCAGCGCGGTGTCGATGCGGCGCAGGAAGACGGGCAGGCCGGTGTAGATGGTTTCGTGGAAGTAGGTCAGCCCCTGGCGCGACTCGTCCTGCGGCGCAGCGGCGTGAGGGTCGGGTGGGAGGGGTGGGCAAGGTAGGCGAGGGTGGCTCAGCCACGTGCGCCCCAGTTGACAAGGATGTGGGGATCCCTCCAGGCGGTGTCCCTGCACATGCACCTGGCATACTTGAGTTGGTGTGCCCTTGTACTGCGCAGCAGGCAAAGACAAAGTGCCTAATAGGGCAGCGCTGCTGGGCGGCGTACCTGGGGCGAGGGCTTGCGGCGGCGAATCTCGTCTGTGCGCCATGCGCCCTGAATCTGGCTGCAGGGGTTGAAAAATCGGGGCATCAAACGTTTTAGACGCGGCAGCCTGTTGGTGCACACTCCCCCCAGCCGCCCTGCCACCCGCCCACCACTTCCTGCCACATTCTCCGCCCGGCCACCCACACACTTCCCGCCCGCCCCGGCCCCCCCTGCCTCCCCTCCCGCCCCCGCCCCCCCTGCGGATCTCGTCCAGCGTCTCCAGCTGCTCGTAGTTGGACAGCCGGCTGTTGTGCAGGCGGTCCATGGCGTGGCGGATGGCGCCGTACTTCTTCAGCATCGACTGACGCGTGGCCTGTACACAGCAGTGATAGGAGTGGCCTGGCGGCTCAGCATTTGTGTGGCAATGTGTCGTGCGCAGTGCCAGGCATGGCGCTACATGTGAGCAGCCGAGGCGCAGCACATACACTTCCAGCTGGGGCTGCCGCATGCTATGAGACGTCATCTGGAGTCAGCAAGTGGGTGTGAGCGACAGCTGTGTCGTCGGCCCTTATACCCACCTGGGTGGGGTGCGCAGTGAACACAAGGTCCACGGTCTGGCGGCACAGCAACGCGTAAATGTCCTCCGGCCGCACCTGCACAGGAGCAGCGCACACAGAGCGGAGGTGTGCATGGCAGCGACGCAGCAGCGGATGCGCACCGCACCCCTTCCAGCCGCCTTTTCCCAGCTGCGGTGCACCCCGCTGCATCCGCCGGCGGAGCCACCCCCGCTGCTAGGGCTGCCAAAGGCACGGCCCCAGCATTCCTCCGGCGCACGCATGCACTCTGCTGACTATACCCACACCCTTGCATTGAGATTCAGCCGCACCTGCAGCTTGTTGACCAGGCGCTGCAGGGACTTGTTGGTGGAGCGCGTGGCGGCCTCCACCTCGCCCAGGCGGGCAGCCTGCACACAGCAGCAGGGGGGCAGCAAGTGTCACCACGTGGACGCAAGCGCAGCTTGTGACAGGCTGCCACAATTTCGTCACAAGCACAGCAACTAAGGGCCCCCTGCATATGCCAGCGCCACTAAAGAGGCAGAGGCTTGCCTTCTCCACGCGGGCTGTGATGCTCTCCTCCGTCACGTTGTGCAGGTTGAGCAGCTGGGAGAAGGCAGAGGCGACCTGCAGTGCAAGCAGGCCCGGGGTGACACATACAACGGTGTGAGCCGGCTGTCGTCAGCATACTGATGAGCTGCAGCGCAGCGAGCCATCCGGCATCACATGAGACTAGAGAATAGCACTGGCTTGGCAAGGGACTGCCAAAAACAGGCCACACACGCACCAGGATGGACTCGTCCGGGGTGAGCGCCTCCAGCCGCTTCTCCAGCAGCTCAAAGTCGCTGTCCGACTCAGACAGGCACCAGGCCTGGGCCAGCGCAAAGATGACGTCCACCTTGTTGGCCAGCTGCGGAGGTCAACAGAGAAGCGCAAATCGGTTTTTGGGCGGGATAGCTCCAGTAGCAGTTGGGAGGCGGTATGGGAGCAATTCGGCGTTGGACGGCGGCATACGCAGTGGCGGTTGCTGCCTGAAGGTACTGCAAGCTCCTGGCAGTGGCGACCATTTGAGCCTGCAACACCCAGCATCTCTCATTGCCTGGCAGCAAAAATGCGGCCCAAGAGCACGTGGCGCATGCCGCCAAGGGCACGAGCGGGTGAGCGGGCGCACCTGCGGGTGGTGCTCCTTGAACACCGACAGGAAGGTCTGGCGGAGCAGGTCGTCGTCCTCCTTCAGCAGCGCCTGGTTGACCTGCAGCCGGGCAGGGCAAGGCTCCAAGGAGGTGGTCAGCGCCCCGGCCCTCTATCGCAACTCCCCGCCCCGGCAAGACTCACCTCCAGGGCGTAGGAGCTCAGCCCCAGATTGCCCACGGCCAGCAAGCCGCTCATAGCGGGCTGCATTGAGCCACCGGCCATCCCTCGTTGCTGCTCCTGTTCCTACGCCGCTGGCACAGCTGCTATAGCGTCGGTCACGCTGCTTGCAGTGTTTAGTAGGCAGCCAGCTCCAGCTCGCGCGTGTGAGCCGACGGCGGTGAAAGCCCGCGCCCTAGCAAGGTGCTCTGCAGGGCAATGCGCCTTGGCCTTCGCAATTGTGGCGCCGATCTCGCGAGATGGCGCGCTGCAAGGCGTTGTATTCCTTGCCTCCCAGGTTGTCATGTGGTGCTCATGCCGCATGTGAGTCGCGCCGCCGCTGGCGATGCCGCTGCTGCGCGGCGATCTGAGGCACCACAGGAGGCTTGTTTACGAGGCTGGTGTGGAGAGCTGCCTTCTAGTGCTGCATCACTGATTGTCTAACTCCTGCCGCATCCCACTGATGAGCGCGCTCACCCGTGTGGGCGTCGCCGCGGCGCAGCTTTTCCGCCCCTGAATCACGATGCCTGGATGTGGCTGGCTGGCAACGTTGCAACACTGGCTGCTCAAGCAACATTGAGATCGACAGGAGCCATGCTTGTATAAAAGGAATCCCCCCAGCGCAGACTGCATGCCGCGCAGCAAGCTGAGTGTAGTCCACATTTTGCACAAGTGTTGGGCATGGTAGGCGCGAGCCGTGAACATTCTGAGCAACCGTTGAGAAGCAAAGGAGGCTCTGGCCTTTGCGTGGAGACATAGTGAGCATCACACACCAGGGGAGGCCTGCTGCAGATCGGCCGAGGGGCCCACCCGCTGCCGCTGCTGCCGGCACCGCTGCCGCCCGCTGAGCGGTATGCCTGTTGGCGCGCTTCCTCGATCGATCCAGCATCCCACACCTTCCGCCAATCGCCCAGTTAGCCGCACACTGCCCCAAAGGCCTCCTTTGAAGACAAAGCAGCAGCGGGTGGCCCGACACTGCGCCAGGTGAGCCCGCTTGCAACGCAGAACGTTAATGGGGTGACTGATCATCGGCGCATCGGGCCTTGCAGCCAGGTTGTCCGCTGCACTCGGTGCCCTGCTTTCAGCCGCTCGCTATGCGCTAAAGCGATGGGGACTTGCACCGCTGCATCGTCAGCATTGCTCGTCACTATGCACACTGGCCGCTTGAACAGGTCGCCACCCACCGCCGCCGTCTCTGCCGCCGCCGCAGGCCGCTCTCTTCGATTCTTCCCTTGGTCGCTGCCCTGCGGCTCCGCCTCGCCCGCTGTTGCACTCAGCAGTAGTCACCCTAGCCCGCCATGGCAGCCAGCACTTCGTTGGAGGCTTCGGCGGTGGCAGCTGCATACGATTTGGCGCACACGCGGCTGGCGGTGTTTGACGCCGGCGGCCGCCTGGGCATTTGGCAGCGGGAGGGCGGCGCCAAGTCCTGGGCCCTGTCCACCAGCCTGGCAGCAGATGGCCTGCGCATCACCTGCCTGGCCTGGGCACCCACCCAGTTTGGGGGCGTGGTGGCAGGCGGCGCAGCAGACGGCAGCGTGGCGGTCTGGGTTGAGGCGCCGGGTGCGGCCGGCTGGCGGCTGGCTGCGGTGCTGAAGGAGAGCTCGCTGGCGGTGCAGGATGTGTCATTTGCGCCGCCAGACCTGGGAGCCCTGCTGGCGGCTGCATATGCCGATGGGTTTGTCAGGTGCGGTAGCTGTGGGATTGCAGCAGCAACCGTGGGGTAAGCATGCTTGCAGGCCACTTGCGCTTGTCAACATCCATGCTGCCCTTGCGCCTTTCATGTTGACGTGATTGCACAAGCTGTAACCCAATGCAGGCTGTTCGAGGCGTCGGAATTGCTGGCCGCGCCTAGCTGGGAGCTGCAGAACCAGTTTCGAGTGGCAGGCAGCGGCAGCAGCGGCAGCGGCGGCGGCGCAGCCACGGCACTCAGCTGGCGGCAGCCAGCTCCTGGCCTGCCGCCGCTGTTGGTGGCAGGAACGGCGCAAGCTGGGGCGCAGATCTGGTACTATCAGCAGCAGCTAATGCGTTGGGAGCTGGCCGCCACGCTCGGCAGCCCGCAGGTAAAGCAACTCATGGGTTTGAGCTAAACTCGCACGCCTGCAAGCATTGCTCATTGATGGTCGGATGTGTGGTGCCTGAGTTGCTGCTGAGCTGTTTTGACACTCTGCGACTGGTTGCAGGACTATGGCAGCAAACCAGTGGCGGACGTGGCCTGGGCGCCCACGCTGGGTCGGCCCTATGACATAGTGGCCGTGGCAGCAGGCCCAACAGTGCTGCTGTGGAAGCTGACTGGCGCGGCAGACAGCTTGCAGGTGTGCTGGGTGGGTGGCGATGCATAGTGGCAGCCCACGCTGCATTGCAAAGGGTAGCTGTTGACTGGTCAACGTGCAAATGCACAAACCTGGCGCTCGGCCATCCCCATTGCACTGCAGGCTGAGCAGTTGGCGCGGCTGCAGCACACAGCGGGTGTGTGGCAGGTGGAGTGGAACATGCTGGGCAGCTGGCTGGCGGCTTCCACCGAGGGCGGGGAGGTGTGCATGTGGCGGCCCGACCTCTCCGGCGAGTGGCTGCTGCTCAACCGCATCACCGGCAAGCCCGGCGCTGCGTGATGCCCCATAGCAGCCCTCTATCATGGCGGAATCGTGTAAGGTTGACAGTTGCTGAGGATCGAGAGAAGCGCGCTGTGAGTGGCAACTTTGCAGGCAGGTTGCAAGAGCATTTGGGGTGAAAGAAGCAGAGCATGTTTATTTGAAAATCTTCTGAAACTAGGTGATTCCAGTCATCAATGGCTATCGACAGGCTAGCACGCGCATGGCAGAGGAGCCGGCTGGCTATGCTTGCGAACAGTTGGCGGCTGCCTCCACTGAGCCTGCTGCTTGCCCCGCCGCTGAGCCCGCCGCCTCCTGCTGCTCCTCCGCCTCCTTTGGTGCCGCTGACTGCAGCTGCTCCCAGTAGGGATCATCCAGCACCAGCTGCTGCGTGTCCTCATCCCGCCGCAGCAAGTGCAGCTTGTCCAGCAGTGCTGCGTGCACCCGCATCGTGTGCTTGTCGATCCAGGCCGCCAGGCGCTCCGCGGGCTGGTCAGGGTCCAGCAGCGGCGGGCGCAGCAGCTGTCGCAGGTTGGTCCACCACCCGGGCTGGATCAGCTGCTCGGGGGAGGACGGCTCGGCTGGCTGGTTGCGCAGCCAGTCCCAGTTGAGCATCTGCAGCAGTTGGGCGGGCAGTGTGGGACCAAGAGGCAGGTGTTGGGCGAGGGGAGTGGCGGCAGGAAGTGATGGCGGCATCAAGAGGGGGAAGGCCGCCCTGCCCGCGCAGCATGACTGTCGGCAGCAAACCTCCTGCTGCCGCCCTTGCCAGCCTGTCGTCCCAAAGCTCACCAGATAGAAGCCCACGTCCTCGTCGTCCCACATCACGCACCGCTTGCCGTGGCGCAGGCAGAACTGGTCCATCTGCGAGCAGGGCAGCCGAGCAGCCACGAGGGGCGCAGCTGAGCATGCCGGCACAGGTCACAGCTGTCCATCCCTGTGGCAACATCACAAACCTGGAATTGTGCACCCTCATGCATGCCACATGTCGGTCGCTCGGCCATGCAGCCCGCTTGCCTGCATGATGCGCCGCGCGTCCCAGCGTGGCACCCGCCCAGGGTTGTGTTTGAGCATGTGCTCCCTTGCTGCATCCAGGGCCTCCTGCTCCTTTTGCCGCCGCTCCAGCACCTCTGGGTCATTCTTGCTGCAGTTCGAGGTGTTGCACGGTGCAGACGGGGTGTCAGCTGCACAGGGCGGGGGCCGAGCGGCGGCAGCTCTCCAGCCAGCGGCGGCAGAAGCGGCGGCGGCAGCCCCTGCCACTCACGCTTGGGAGTAAAAGCTCCCGCCGGGCGCTTTCGTTTGGCTAGACATGTGCGGTGCCTGTGCGGTGCCTGGAAGCCCAAGGGAACAGCGTGCGAAGGGCGCGCCGAGCCGGGCTTGCACTGCCGAGCCGCACCACCAGGCAGCCTCCCGCGGGAGCCTTAGCAACGGGGATGCGGGCTAGTCAATAAACCGCGCGATCGCCAGTGGGGGCGAAGCGGGGTGCCCAGGAGAGGGGTAAGCACTGGCCCCTCGGCGGTTCTCTGTGCAGCTGCCACTGCGAAGCAGTCAGACAGGACTCTCGATTGCGCAGTGGCACCAGGAACGGTTGACGCGCTAATCAATACCACCAGGGAGTGCGCTCCACTGTTGCATCGGGCGCCGAGCGGCCACTTTCAAGCATCAGTTGACCGAATGTTACTGGGGTTGACTGCAGTACAGCACCAGCAGCAGCATGCAATGCAATGAAATCAGATGGCAGTATGTATGTTTGCATTCCCCGCTGCGAACAACGGTGGCATGGCGCATTGCCTCACATGGGCTTATCGGCGTGAGCTGTCATGCCGGCGTTATTCCGTGCCCTGCGCTGCCGGCTCGTCATCAGACCCAGACTCCTCATCTTCCTCTTGCGGCATGAGGGCCGCCATGACCTGCAGCTGCGGCCCCGAGGCATCCACCGACTCGTCATCCAGCGGGAACAGGGTGAGGCCCGGGTGGCGTATGGTCAGCGCATCAGCCGCGCCCTCGCCGCACAGCCGCACGCCACACTGCTCCAGCAGCTCATCCACCTGGGTGGGCAGGGATGGGGATGGCAAGCAGCCTGCAAATGACGCCTAACTGTGCCGTGCCGTGCCGTGCCGTGCCATGGCAGGTGGATCCACTGCAGGGTACCTATGCATGTTACGCACGGCACCACATGTTGCAGGGCCCATAGGCCCCCCTGGCTACACTCGCCCAGCCCACGTTATGCAGCCCCGCCCCAGCACGCACCGGCAGCAGCTCGCCCTCTTGCAGCACCGGCGCATCGAGGCAGACAAACTGCACGCGTGGCGGCTCTTGCTCGCTGCCGCTTCCGGAAAAGCCTAGCGCCAGGACGTCGCTGGCGGGTGCAAGGCGGCCTGCCGCCACATCCTCGGCTGTGGCACGCACCACGCTCTTGGGGCGCGCCGCCCACCTGCGCATGGATGGACACCTGCACATTACCGAGCTGCGTGGTTGCCGCAGCGCGCCGCGATGCAGGAGTGCTGCATCCACGCCACCATGCAGGGCAATTTGCACTCACCAGTTCACTAGGAAGGCGATGCGTGGGGCCTGCTCCCCGGCGCCCGGCTCCTGAGGCATGGCGTCCAGCACACCGTGCGCTTGGCAGCCACCAAACAGGCAGTACTGGTTGCGCCGCTGCGGGCACAAAGCAGGAGCAGCGGAGCAGGCAGGTGGTCATTGGGCACGTAGTTGCAGGCTGCTAGGCATTCCAACCGCAGGTAAGCATGCGTCAAGCAGCGGCAAGGGCAGCGTGCCCCAGAGATCGCAAACTGCGCCGCACCGGAAACACGAACGAGGACCAGGCAGAGTTCTCCGGCTCGCTGCACTGCTCTTCGTGGTTGAACCACTGGTCGCACAGGACTGTTGGGGCCTGCGGACCACGGAATGGGGGGCCATCAGCAGGCAGCATGTGTGTCAACTCCTCACACACCCGGCCGGGCCAGTGGCAGGGAGGGCAAGGCCTGCCGCACAGCACAGGTGACCAGGTGCGCACCTGCCGCAGGCTGCCCTCCTCGCTGCTGCCGGTCACGTAATAGACGCTTGAGAAGATGGGGTTGACCATGTGCCCCTCCTCCTTCATGGCATGCTCATCCTGCACCGGGCACGCAGCAGCAGGATGCAGCGGCGGTGGTGCACTGGCTTCCAAGCCAAACCTGCCAGCGCGCAACCGGTCTGCATGCTGATGCTTCAAAACACCTCCTGTGCTGTGCACCACTGCCCACCTTGTCGTAATGGAA